>Ga0101944_10007583_pt1 | contig 10778 bp, 11 predicted proteins | sample DewCreD2012metaG_FD_75245 | JGI IMG/M metagenome (GOLD analysis project Ga0101944, IMG submission 75245) | Hot spring sediment bacterial and archeal communities from British Columbia, Canada, to study Microbial Dark Matter (Phase II) - Dewar... ...
CGCTGGTGCACCCGCCCGCCCTGGTTGGTCAGGGCCAGCACCCCTGGCAGGGCTTTCTCCACCTGGGCGACCAGTCGCTCCAGCCGTTCGGTCACAGCGGGAGACTCGTCGGACAGCAGCCAATAGCTGGTGCCGCGAACGTAAGGAACATAACGGCTTTCCTTGTCGTGCCACATGCCGGTCATCAACTTGCGCGTCTCCCGGCGGTCCAGCACGGTAAACGAGGCGACGCCCATTCGCTGCAACTCGTCCAACTTTGCTTCCGAAAGCGGCTCCATCGGGCGCGCGACCAGTTGGTGCGGGTGGGGCACGGCCGCTACCTGGCAGAGCACGTCCCCGGCGCGTGCTACGTCGAGGCGCCGGAAGGCGATCACGTCACGGTGGGGCCGGGCCTCGACGCCCTGATGGCATCGGTTTCCGAGTTCCTCGTCGGATCCCCGGAGCGCGTCCGGGTCGACCGCGCGTTGGCCGTGGTGATGTTCGTGGACGTGGTTGCCTCGACGGAGCTGGTGTCCCGCGTCGGTGACGACTCATGGCGAGCCATCCTCGACGACTTCCGGCGCTACCAGCACGTCGCCGGACTCCTTGCCGGCCGCGAAGCCGAACGCCGGCTGATGTTCCCCCGTCGCGGCGAAACCCCGCGCTCCGCCCTTGCCGACTCCGGCGACATGCTCCTCCTCGCCGCCGCCTTCAAACGCGTCCTCTCCCGACTCCAGCCCGAGAAACCGCTCACGGTCGAACCTCGGCGCATCCGCGTCGAAGACCACATCGCCACCCTGCGCCGCCTCATCCGCGAGCGCGACACCATCGCCTTCGAAGAAGCCGTCTCCGGCTCGACCCTCGCCGAAGTCATCGTCACATTCATTGCCGTCCTCGAACTCATCCGCCTCGGCGAACTCGCCGTCCGCCAAGAACGCGAATTCGGCACAATCCAGCTTGTCCGGCGCGAACCCTCGCCTGCGACCGCCTAGCCCAGCCCAGGTATACCTATAAGTCTACACCCTCCAACCCCGGTTCCCCTGCCTATCTCACGCCTTTTCGACCTGTTAGCTCCCGTCGGCAAAAACCCCGACCCCTCCCGGGGACAGTCCCCCGGACAGCCTGCAAAACTGCATACCCCATCGCCCGACAGCATCCCCGAACCCCTGCCCTCTCCGCTCTCCGGCTCACTGCCGCATCGATTGCGCCCTGCCCAACCCAACCCGCTGCTCTGCCTGCCGCACTGGCGGGCACGAACGTCGCTTCCTTGACACCACTGAACCCCGTCCTAGAATCAGCCATGACCTTACGTGCGACCGGGTTCGGCTGGATTGAAACCGACTCCGACCGGTTCGACCACGACATCATCATCTTCCCCGACGGCCGCATCGCCAACCGCTACGACCTTCTCCGCGGCTCCAATCACGTCGTCGCGGCCGCCGAAGCCGAACTCGCGCTCGCCGGCACCGCAACCGCACTCGTCGTCGGCACCGGTCACTACTCCGTCGTCCAGATTCCGGCCGAAACCCGCACCTGGCTCGACGAGCGCGGAATCAGGCTTGTCGCCGAACCGACTCCAACCGCCCTCGTCCGCTACAACGAACTGCCCGACCCGAAAGCCGCGGTCTTCCACGTCACCTGCTGACGCCCCATGCGCCTCTACACTCTCGGCACCGCCCACCGCAAATCCTACGACTTCACCCGGCTGCTGTACAAATACGGGATTCAGGTCATCTTCGACCTCCGCGCGATGCCCGAAGGCGAAGAAGAACACTTCAACCGGGGCGGACTGGAGCAGCTCTGCTCTTCGGTCAAGGTCAGCTACGTCTTTCTCGGCAACGAACTCGGCCGGCCGCACGGCGCCGACTACCGGCAGTGGGTGAAGACCGAAGAGTTCCGCCGCAGCTGCAGCATCATCGGCCGCAAGGTTCCGCTTCGCGTCTGTTGCCTGCTCTGCTCGGAAAAGAGTCCGGAATACTGCCCCCGCCGCGTCATCGGCGACGAGCTGGCGAAGCAGGGCATCGAAGTGATTCACGTCCTCGACGAAAACGTCTTCTGGCAACCGGGGCCCGCCCGACAAAACCCGCGCCCTCCGCTCCGGCGCCGCGGCCGCCGATGACCCCGGTCGCCGAAATCCTGCGCCTGAAGTCAGAGCGTCGGGCCATCGTCCTCGCCCACAACTACCAGTCGCCGGAAATCTACGAAGTCGCCGACTTCATCGGCGACTCGCTCGAGCTGGCCCGTCAGGCCCGAGGCGCTGCCGCCGAAACCATAATCTTCTGCGGCGTCCGGTTTATGGCCGAAACCGCCAAGCTTGTCAACCCTGACGCCCGGGTGGTGCTGGCCGAGCCGAACGCCGGTTGCCAGATGGCCGACATGATTGACCCCGAAACGCTCCGGTTGCGCCGACGGGAACTGGGCGAAGTCATCACCGTCGCCTATGTCAACACCTCGGCCGCAGTCAAGGCCGAGTCCGACATCTGCTGCACTTCGGCCAACGCCGTCAAAGTCGTCGAATCGCTCCCGTCCGGAAAGACAATCCTCTTCGTCCCCGACCGCAACCTTGCCGCCTATGTCGCCGCCCGCACCGGCCGGCACATCGTCCCCTGGGAAGGCTTCTGTTATGTCCACGCGCTATTCACCCCCTCCGACGTCGCCCGGGCCCGGGCCGAGCACCCCGCTGCCCGCATCATCGTCCATCCCGAATGCCCGCACGAGGTCATTCAGGCCGCCGACGAAGTCGCCTCGACCAGCGGAATGCTGCGCCTTGCCGGCGAACATCCCGAAGTCGTCATCGGCACTGAAGCCGGCATGTGCAACCGAATCCGGCGCGAGTATCCGCGAACACGCTGCTACCCCCTGCGCCGCACCGCGCTCTGCCGCAACATGAAGCTCACCACCCTCGCCCACGTCCGCCGCGCCCTCGAAGGCGGAGTCGAAGAAACAACCATCCCCGATGCCGTCGCCGAACGCGCCCGGGCCGCTCTCGACCGGATGCTGGCCGTCGCCTGACCCGCCGCCAGCCGGCGGTTGTTGACAGCCTCGCCGGTCGGCCTACATTTTATTGTGCTCTCTCTCCTGCTCGTGCCTGCTCTGCTCGTTGCCGGCTTCGACTTCGGCGGCAAGGTCGGCGCTGCTTTCCCGGCCGGCGGACTTGCCTCGTCTCACACTTCGACCGCGGTCCTCGGCGCGCAGGCGGCTTGGTCGCACGAGCGCATCCGCCTTGAGCTCGGTTTCGGCTTCATCAGCCTGCCCGGACAGCAGAACAGCCCATACCAGCTGACCCTGAACCAGCTCGCCCTTTCCTGCGGCTACGAATTCCTGCACCGGCCGAACTGGGGCCTCGAGGCATGGCTCGGCCCGGGCTATGCGTTCGCCCGGCGTCACCTGGGCTCGGCCCGCGAGACAGGTCGGGCCCCGTTCGTCGTCGCCGGCGCCGGCGTCGTCCAGCACGAAGGCCGCAGCCGCCTGACACTCGGGCTGGAAAACTGCCTCTTCGTCGAATCGGCCGCCGGCAAACCCGTGCTTTCCGATGTTATCTCGCTCCGTGCCGGAGTCGCCTATGCGTTCTAGCCGGCTGATGGCCATCGGTTCGCTTCTGACCATCGGCATCGTCGCGCTCGGCCTGCTCTCCTGCGACACGGTGCTTTTCCGCGCCGGCCAGGACTACTTCCCACTGGTTCCCGGCTCGGAATGGCGCTACGCCGTCGGCAACGACACAGTGACTGTGACCGTCGACACCGCCCCGGCGGTTGCCGCGAACCGCGCCTGCACCCGGCTCTACCGTAACCTGGCTGCGGAATACTGGGTCAAGAGCCGAACCGAAGTCCTGCGCCTCTACACTCGCATCGAAATCCTGCCCCAGGGCGAAGACACAATCGAACACCGGTTCGGCCGCGTCTACGAGTTGCCGCTGGTCGAAGGCGCAACCTGGCAGGTGCCATTCAAGGACACGCTCGTCTTTCTCGGCACGGACACGATCTTCTACTCGCACTCACTCACCGGCCGTGTCGCGGCAATCGAAGACGTGACAGTCCCGGCAGGCGAATACACCGACTGCTACCGCATCGAGCTCGCCGAAGAAATCATCTGCCGCGACACCACCCGCAGCCAGTGGACCGAGTGGCTCGCGCCCGGCGTCGGGATAGTCAAACGCCGGTCGGCGACAACTGAAGAACTCCTTGCTTCCTACCGAAAGGGCCCATGATGGACCGCCGCGACTGGATTCCGGTAGCTCCGGCCTGGGAGCGCGACCCCGAAGACAAAGACATCTGGCGTCGCGTCGTCAGAATGCCTTCGCTTGCCCTCAACCGGGCCGAACAGGAGTTTCTGGGCAACATCGCCGGCAAGCAGGTTTGCGTCCTGTCGGTCGGCGACGGCATGGCACCGCTGGCCCTGGCCACACTTGGCGGCCGGGTAACTGTGGTCGACTCCACCGCCACGACCCTCGACGTCCTCGTAGTCCGCACTCAGGTCGTCGGCGTCGATATGGAGTATGCGCAGATCGAGCTCTCCGACCTGTCGCCGATTCCGGCCGAGCGGTTCCAAATCGTATATGCCGCTCAGACCGCAGGGCTCATGTCCGACCTGCTTGGATTCTACTCTCACATCTTCCGCATCCTCGCGCCCGGTGGCCGGTTCATAATCAACGAGTATCATCCGTTCCGACGCATCTGGAAGGCCGCGCCCGGCCCTGCCCGACTGGCTCACTCCTACTTCGAACGCCGGCGCGAACACTGCGAACCCGAGGACCAAGACCCCGACCCTGCGAGCCCGGGTATCGCCTTCAGCCGTTACCGGTTTCACTGGACGGTTTCCGACTACTGCAGCGCCCTCATTGACTCCGGGTTTCGCATCGTCGGGCTCGAGGAAGTTGGTGACACGCGCCAAGCTTGGGAACTGCCCAACCTTGGTGGATTGCCGGAACAGCTGGTCGTCGCCGCCGACAAGCCGGCCTGAGCCTGCTTTTTCCTTCCGGACATTGACTCCGACCCCAACCATACTAGAATATGTTCCTTTGGTACTCACACCCGTCTATAAGGCCCCGGACGAACTCATGGCCAACAGCGTGCGGGACCTGCTTGAACAGAGTGGCGTGCCGGCTATCGTCCATTCCTTCCAGCTGCCGGCCTACGACGGACTGGCGATGGTCATGCGGCCGTTCTGGGGCGAGGTGCTGGTCGACGAGACCGACTTGGAACGTGCCAAGGAAATAGTGGACGGATTCCTCTCTTCGCCCGCTGGCGAAGACCGTCCCGACTAGAAGAGCCTTGCCGGCAAGCCGGACTGCCTGCGGCGGCATCGCGGTCCAAGGAGAAAGATGAAATTCGTTTATCGTTTTGGCAACAGCCGGGCCGACGGTTCGGCCGAGATGAAGGCGCTGCTCGGCGGCAAGGGCGCCAACCTCGCCGAGATGACCAACATCGGGCTGCCCGTGCCGCCCGGTTTCACCATCGCCACCAAAGCCTGCACCTACTACCTGCGCCACAAGACACTGCCTCCCGACCTCCTGCGTGAGGTGCGTCGGGGTATAGCATACGTGGAGGAAATCGTCGGCCGCCGGTTTGGCGACTCGGACAACCCGTTGCTTGTCTCGGTCCGCTCGGGCGCGGCGGTCTCTATGCCTGGGATGATGGACACTGTTCTCAACCTCGGCCTGAACGACGAAACCGTATTGGGACTGGCCCGTGAGTCACGTGACGAGCGGTTTGCGCTCGACTCCTATCGCCGCTTCATCCAGATGTTCGCCGACGTCGTGATGGGCACCGGCGACTCCCCGTTCGAGCACATCCTCACTGCCGAGCGCAGACGGGCCGGCGTAAAAAACGACGCCGAACTCGACGCAACCGCGCTCACCCGGGTTGTTGCCCGGTACAAGGAAAAAGTCCGCGAACTGACCGGTTCTGATTTTCCTCAAGACCCGTGGGAGCAGCTCGTGCGGTCAATCGAGGCAGTTCTCAGGTCATGGAACACGCCCAGGGCAAAAGAATACCGCAACCTCAAGAGAATCCCCCACACTCTCGGCACCGCGGTCAACGTCCAGACCATGGTCTTCGGCAACCTCGGCGACAAGTCCGCCACCGGCGTTGCGTTCACCCGCGACCCGGGCACAGGCGAGAAAAAGGTCTACGGCGAGTATCTAAACAACGCTCAAGGTGAAGACATCGTCGCCGGGATTCGCACGCCCAAGCCGCTGGAGTGGCTTGAGGCCGAACAGCCCGCGGCCTACCGCGAACTCCTGTCGCTGTTCGAGAAGCTCGAGCAGCACTACCGCGAGATGCAGGACGTCGAATTCACCATCGAGAACCAGCGGCTCTGGATTCTCCAGTGTCGCACGGGCAAGCGCACGCCCCGTGCCGCCGTGCGTATCGCGACCGACATGGTGCAGGAGAAGCTCATTTCCCCGGCCGAGGCGGTGCTGCGCGTCGATGCCGAAACCGCCACTGCTCTCCTCCATCCCCAGATTGACCCGGAAGCCCGTTACGAAGTCGCGGCCCGGGGAATAGCCGCGTCACCCGGCGCGGCCTCGGGAATAGTAGTCCTGACGTCAGCGCGTGCCGTCGAACTCGCCGCCGCCGGCACTCGGTGCATCCTGGTCCGCCACCAGACGTCGGCCGACGACGTGGCCGGCATGGCCCGCTCCGAGGGATTCCTGACCGCGACCGGCGGCACTACCTCGCACGCCGCGGTCGTCGCGCGTGGTATGGGCAAACCCTGCGTCGTCGGCTGCGAAGAGCTGCACATCGACTATGCATCAGGACGCGTCGTCATCGGCAAGCACGAAGTCACCGAAGGCGACCGCATTTCCATCAACGGCACTGCCGGCGAGGTCATAATCGGCGACGTCCCTATGGTTGCGCCTGAGCTGAGCGCAGAGTTTCTGAAGATACTGTCGTGGGCCGACCGGTTCCGTCGGCTCGGCGTCCGCGCCAATGCCGACACCCCCGAGGACGCGGCCCGCGCCCGCGAGCTCGGCGCGGCCGGTATCGGTCTCTGCCGGACCGAACACATGTTCTTCGCGCCCGACCGGATTGCGGTTGTCCAGGAGATGATACTCGCCGAAGACGAGGCCGGCCGGCGCCGGGCGCTGGCCCGACTGCTGCCCATGCAGCGCGCCGACTTCTACCGCATCTTCAAGGCCATGGACGGCTTCCCGGTAACCATCCGCACCCTCGACCCGCCACTCCACGAGTTTCTCCCCAAGAACGAAGTCGAGAAAGACCGCATGGCCCGGCAGCTCAACGTGACAATCCGGCAGGTGCAGGACGCGATTGACCGTCTTAAGGAAGAGAACCCTATGCTCGGGTTCCGTGGCTGCCGTCTCGGCCTGATTCATCCGGAAATCACCGAAATGCAGACCCGTGCCATATTCGAGGCTGCTTGCCAGGCCAAGAGCGAAGGCGTCAAGGTCATGCCGGAAGTGATGATTCCGCTGGTCAGCGACGTCGCCGAGCTCAGACTGCAGCGCGAGCTTGTCGAGCAGGTCGCTGAGCAGGTGTTCACCGAGCGCGGCGTGCGCGTCCCCTGCGTCATCGGCACCATGATCGAGGTTCCCCGGGCCGCCCTTACTGCCGATGCGGTAGCCGGTTCTGCCGATTTCTTTTCCTTCGGCACGAACGACCTCACCCAGATGACCTTCGGCTTCTCGCGGGACGACGCCGGCCGTTTCCTGCAGCGCTACGCCGAACTCGGAATACTGGCGCGCAATCCTTTCGAGACGCTCGACCGCGACGGCGTCGGCGTACTCGTGCGACTCGCGACTCGACTCGGACGGCGCACCCGGAAAGACCTCAAGGTCGGCATCTGTGGCGAACACGGCGGCGATTCCGATTCCATCGAGTTCTGCTATCAAGTCGGCATAGACTACGTCAGCTGCTCGCCGTTCCGGGTGCCGGGTGCGCGGCTGGCTGCCGCCCATGCGGCACTCAGACAGGAACGGTCGGCTGCCGGCGGACGAAAAACCCGAAAGGCGGGCGGGGGTTCGAGAAAACAGCCGGGCAGGGAATCAGGAAAGGCATGATTCCCGCCGACCCGGACTCCGTCGATTCTCTTCTCCAACAACACCCTGCGCTTCGCCTCAATCCGCCTCGGCGCGAACTGATCCGGGACGCCGTTTCGCGCCGGGAGGCACTGGTGGCCGCCTGCGGTTGTCTTGCCACCTGGACTCCGCCCGAGTCTACCGGCCGCAGTCCGCTTGACACGGTCATCGTCCGGCGACCCGAATCCGAGGCGCAGATTGACTGGGATTCCCCGAACAACCTGCCCGTTCCGCCCGAGACATTTGCCATGGTGCTCGAAGACGCGCTGCGGCTGCTCGCGCACAAGCCCGCCATCTACGTCACCGACCGGGTGCTCGGCGCCGACGCACGCTATGCGCTTCCGGTAAGAACAGTTACCGACCGCGCACTCCATGCCCTATTCAGCGACAACATGTTCCGGCCGGTTCCTACCGAAATCGCAGCCTCGCGTTTTGCCGCCCGACCGTTCACACTGATCGTCCTCCCCTACGACAAGCTCGACCCTGACCGCTATGCAGGTCGACTGCGCAAACTGCCCAAGACCGGCAAAACCTCAACCATGGTTATCGCGATCGATTTCGACTCACGCCTCGGCATAGTCTTCGGCTCGGCCTACTGCGGCAGCGTCAAGAAGCTGATGTTTACGGTTATGAACTACCTTCTCCCGGCCGAAGGAATCCTGCCTCTCCACTGCTCGGCCACCGAAGGCAGAGAAGGCGACACTGCCCTGCTGCTCGGGCTTTCCGGCACCGGCAAGACCACGCTCTCTGCCGACCCGCGCCGCACGCTCCTCGGCGACGACGAACACGCCTGGAGCGACGACGGCGTCGCCAATCTCGAAAACGGCTGCTATGCCAAGCTCATCAACCTTGACCCGCGGAAAGAGCCCGACATTTATCGCGCCTGCTTCCACCCGGCGCCCTGCGAGGAACACGGCGCCATCGTCGAGAACGCCATGTTCTACCCGGATGGAACGTTCGACCTGAACGACGAACGCCTCACCCCCAACTCGCGTGGTTCGTTTCCGCTTTCCTTCATCGCCAACACCAAGGACCCGCCGGTCGGTGGCCACCCGCGCACCATTGTCTTCCTGACCGCCGACGCGAACGGCGTGCTGCCGCCTGTCGCACGGTTGACCCGTCAGCAGGCGATGCTCTGGTTTCTGATGGGTTACACCTCGAAGCTCGCCGGGACCGAGACCGGCATCGTCGAGCCGAAAAGCACATTCTCGCGCTTCTTCGGCCAGCCGTTCATGCCCCGCAACCCCGACGTCTACGCGCACCTGCTGGGCGAGAAGCTCGCCCGCCACCAGACGCGCGTCTACTTGGTGAACACCGGATGGACCGGTGGGCCATTCGGGGTGGGCCGCCGTATCGACATCGCCCTGACCCGCGAAATCGTCGAATCAACCCTAGCCGGCAGGCTCGAGAAAGTAGAATACGACGAGGACAGGCTGTTTCATCTACAGGTACCGCGGACATGCCCGGGCGTCGCCGACCCGGCGTTGCTCAATCCCCGCCGGACCTGGTCCAACCCGGCGGCCTACGAAGCCCGGGCGCACAAGCTCGCCGCCGAGTTCTGCGCCAGCTTCGCAAAATCCTACAGCGGCAAGGGAATCGACCCCGCAGTCGCCCGCGAGTGCCCGGGCGCGTAAGCCGGCGCTAGGCCACCCTCGGCCGCCGCCTTTTCGGCGACAACAGCAGGCTGACACCAAATATGACGGTTGAAGCAACGATTATCACCGCGCCGGCTGGAACGTCGAACAACCACGACGCCGCGAGCCCGGCCAGACACGACGCCACCGCGAAGACGGCCGACAACAGATACATGGTCTTCAGCCGCCATGCCAGCTGATAGGCCGCCGACGGCGGGTTGACGACAAGGCTGAAAATCAACAGACCGCCGATCGTATTCAGGTTGGCGGTGACAGTCAGACCGCAAAGCGCCAGCATCGCCAGAAACAACGGACGCTCGTGTATTCCGACCGCCCGCGCCACTTCGCGGCTGAACAGCATCGTCGCTATCTCCTTGCGGAACAAGGCCATAAACCCCAACACCGCCAGCGTGGACGCTCCCAGCACAATCAGGTCGCTCGTCGTCACCAGCAGAATGCTGCCCCAGATGAACCCAAGCGCCTCTGTCCTCGGCCCGGGCAACAGCCCGATTCCGAGGAACGCGAGCCCCAGCATCAGCGAGAAAACTATCCCAAGTGACACACCTGGCTCGACATCCGCACGGTCGGCCAGTGGTCCGATTGCCAGCGCGGCGGCCACGCAGAACGCCAGGGAGGTAACCAGGGGATTCACTCCCCCCAGCAGACCGGCGATAGCTCCGGCAAAGGCCGCATGCGACATCGCCACGCCAACGAACGGCAGGTTGAGCATCACTATCCATACACCAACGACCCCGCAGGCCGCTCCCCCTACTACCGCCGCAACGACCGGCCTCCAGAACAGACCCCACATCGTCTCAACCTGTCCCAGCCCGGTCGCCGCCGCCATACAGAGCTTCCAGTCGCACGGGTTCGAGCGCCGCCTCGCGGCGAATCGAGCCTGGAATCACCAGGCGCCCGGCGGCATCAATGGTTGTAATCATGGTACGCATATTACCATGAAGAATGGGCCCCACAGACGGCATGGTCTTCTTCGTACCGTCAGGAGATCGTGTCGATCCGACACCTACATCCTCGACACGATGACGAGGTCGTCTTGCTCGGTCCGGGCGACTTGACTGTCTGCCGCTTAGAGAACCGTGACCAGTGCCCGGCGGTTCAGACCGTGC
>Ga0101944_10007584_pt1 | contig 10777 bp, 11 predicted proteins | sample DewCreD2012metaG_FD_75245 | JGI IMG/M metagenome (GOLD analysis project Ga0101944, IMG submission 75245) | Hot spring sediment bacterial and archeal communities from British Columbia, Canada, to study Microbial Dark Matter (Phase II) - Dewar... ...
TGAGATCCTCGGCCATCCGCTTTGTCAGCGTCGTGATGAGCACTCGCTCCCCCCGCTCCCCCCGCTTCCTCCGATGCCTCCAATGCCACAAGCACCTACTACTTCCGCCGCTCAACTCCCCCCGCTCGAAGCTCCACCACTTGATCTCCCACCCTTACCCACCACCCCAAGCTCAGCCCCAACACCTCAACCCACAACATTCACCCTAGACACAGAGCCAGTGACAGCTACAACACCAGCTTTAGGTAATAGTGTCGACGATGCAGCTCTGCAAGAAATCCAGAAAGAGCTTGACGCGCTCAAAAACAGCGCCACCCAAGACGCTACCCAACAGTGAACATTTAATTTCAAAAAACAATAAAACCCCGCTTAATCGGGGTTTTTTTGAGCCACCTCTGGGATTCGAACCCGGGACCTGCTGTTTACAAAACAGCCGCTCTAACCAGCTGAGCTAAGGTGGCAGAGACTTCTAATTATAACCTATCTTATTACTTTCCACCCCTCAAGTATTTTTCTTGCAACAGGACCCGCCTCACTTGACCCTTCCCCCGCCGCATCCAGAAAAACCACCATTACCAATTCTGGATTATCTGCCGGATATGCCACAATTATCCACGAATGAGGCAAGTCGCTCTCGGTTTTTTGTCCTGCATGTTGCGCGGTACCAGTTTTACACAACACTGTTGGTTCGAAATCAAAAAAGGGGTACGCTGTCCCGCCCGTTGCGCAAGTTCTCCTCATCCCTTCCACAACCTCTTCTTCGGCTTCTTTGCTAAGACCAATCTCTTGACAATCAACCTTTGAGTCCTTCAAGATGCTAACACGACACTTGCGTCCACTTACCAACCCTAGAGTCATCCTTGCAATCTGCAGAGGTGATGCCGTTAAATCACCTTGACCTATCGCAAAGTGGTAGGTATTGCCCAGAAACCACTTCTCCCCCACTCTTCTCTCTTTAAGTAAAGGCGTTGGCAGATATCCAGCAGACTCACCAGGAAGCTCAATTCCCGTCAACTCTCCAATCCCAAACTTCCTAGCCCAGTTTACAATACTCTCAACTCCCATTCGCTCCCCAAGGCGATAAAAAAACACATCATTGCTTCTTGCCAAAGCTTGAGCCACATCAATCATCCCCTCTGTTTTGCCATATTTATCGAAGTACCAGTTGCCATAGCGATAACGATCAACCTTAATCTCGCCTGTATCTTCTATGGTCTCGCTTACTCCAATTGCTTTTTCCATTATCCCGCCATAAGCCACAACCGGCTTAAACACGCTACCTGGAGCATACTGTCCCGATACTGCTCGATTTAAAAAATACTGTTTGTCTTCATTTTTCAAAGCCTCATTCAGTTTGGGCGGGTCTGGTTGAGTCGTGAACCAATTTGGATCAAAACTAGGAGAAGATACACTAGCCAAAACCTTACCCTGCATATCCAAAATCACCACTGCTCCCGATCTACCTGCCAACGCCTCATAACTAATCTTCTGTAGCTCAGCATCCACACTCAGACTAATCTTCTCTCCAGCTACTGGCTCGCTTTCACTGATTATTCTTACTTGCTTACCATGCGCATCAAGCTCAATAACAACCCCCCCATCTCTCCCTCGCAAACTCGCCTCAAAAACCTTCTCAATCCCCTCCCTACCCACCAACATCCCCCTCTCATAACAGAGCCCTCGATAACACCCAAGCTCATCCTCCCTGACCTGAGAAATATAGCCAACCACATGCGCCAAAGCCTCTCTGTAGCCGTATTCTCGACTTACTACTCCTTCTTCTTTTTCACTCGCTTTTGGAAGCCAAACATTACTTACAAGCGGCCTGTCCTTACGATCGACGATCAGCCCTCTTGGCGCTTTTTTGCGAACCAACTCTGTCCGATTGTTAATCGCAAACAATGCCTGCCTTTCTCCTTCCCATACTTGTAAATAAACAAGTCGCAAAAAAACAACTAACACCAGCGCCAAAGAGGCAAGCATCAAAACTCGCGCGCGCGCCCTACTACCGTTCAAACTCAAACCCGAAATAGGTCGAAGTTGTTTGTTAAACGAAGCCACAACTAACCCATCTTGCCATAAACTCTCTTGCTTCATATATTTTCTCTCACCACTATCCCACCTCTCAAACGAGAGTAACTCGCCGTTTTTATCAAGAAAACAAAAACAACCCATCCCAAAACAATAGAGGCGTATTCCCTACCCACCAACACCCCCTCCACCACAACCAACAGCCCCCCCAAAATCACGCTAAACATCTCCTTATCATGACTTCTTGTCACAACAAGGTGTACCACCAATAACCCCACAAAATAAAAAATCCCGCTCACTCCTAGCTGTCGCGCCAAAAGCACATCAAGCAATATACTCGCCACCCCAACTGACCAACAAGCCTTTTCAACTCCACTTTTATTGTATAGATACCAAATGCTAATCAAAAAAAGCGGCAAGGGGATAAATAATGTTTCAAGTAAAGCCGCCAAAATAGCTAGTATCATCTCACACTCCCTCCACCACCCAAAGCCTCAACCCTGGATAGACCTCGCTTGGAGACATAAGCTCAATTCTCTGATATATAGCCTCAGGGGGAGACACTACCTCTACAACTTCGCCGATTATCACATTTGGCGCTACCCCCTCAACATCTCCAACTGTTATTACTAACTCACCCTCATCGATCCGAAGCTCCTTAGAAATCTCGCCAATCACAAGTTGACTACCAATTCTTGTCACTGCCCCCAGACTTCGCCCATCATCAAGTTGTCTTGCTCCAATCTTGCCTTTTCCAAAACCAAGCTTATCAACTTCCGCATACTCTCCCCTCACCTCCCTCACAACTCCAACCACCCTCTCACCAACAGTAACAAGTCGATCGCTATTAATAGGAGAGTCTAGATAAAGAACAAACTTTTCTCGACTAGTCGCCACCACACTACTTCCCACCAGTCGAAATCCCTTAATTAAAGGCATCTTGAGAGCTACCCGCAACTCATGATTCTCAACCTCCAACACTTTTGCTCTGTCAGCCATCACTGTCAACTCCTCAACCCTTCGCATAAGGTCCATGTTCGCTCTTCCCAGTCCTACAACTTGCTGAGCATACCTAACTAACCTCGCGCGATCAGACGATAACTTCAAAGAAACTTTCTGTACTGGCGAAACTAAGAAAGTAATCCCATTACGCAAAAACCCCATCCATCCCGCCCCGTCAAGTAAAAACAAGAAAATCAAACTCACAATCCCAACTCGCCAAACTTTGGGGAAAATCGCATGATTTGTCTTGTAAAGCATAGCTTTATTGTATACGAGATTGACAAACCAGCTCACCATTTGCTACGGTATAGTTGCCCTACAGCTTATCCAGTTTGCGAGGAAGTTTTTCCTCAACAAAATGCAAGCTTTACGGGATGACAGTTGTTATCCTGTCGTGGCAGGATAGCCAGTCGACCCACCTGGTCAATCCGGGGAAAGCTCCTTGCTTCAAACAGGAACGCTGTAGGGCTTTTATCTTGCAATATTCCCTCTTCTTAGAGATAATAAATAAACTTATTTTATTGCCGATGTAGCTCAGTTGGCAGAGCACGGTCTTGGTAAGACCGGGGTCCACGGTTCAATTCCGTGCATCGGCTCCAAATGCTGGAGTACTCAAGTGGACAACGAGGGCAGACTGTAAATCTGCTGCTTCACGGCTACGGGGGTTCGAATCCCTCCTCCAGCACCAAATGAATCTCGCTAACAAAACCATCCTCATAACCGGCGCAACCGGTGGGATCGGCAAAGCTCTCGCTCATAGCCTAGCCGCAAAAAACTGCAATCTTATTCTCGTTGCGCGAAAACTTACTCTCCTCAAATCGCTCTCCAAAACCCTCATAAAGCAACACAAAATCGCAGTAAGCTACTTCTCCTGTAATCTTAGAGACAAAACCGCAAGAAAAAGACTTATTAGCAAGCTTAGGCGCAGAGCTACCAGACTAGACTGTCTAGTTAACTCTGCAGGAATCGGAGTCTACAAGCCCTTTGATAAAGTAACCGAAAAAGACTGGGAAAATAGCTATGATCTGAACGTAACCGCTCCCTATTTTTTGACCCAAGGTCTTCTCCCGATGCTCAAAACTAGTAAACTAAGCCTTATCTTAAACATAGGTTCGGGCGCTGGAGTAACACCAATGCCCGAACGTTCAATCTACTGTAGTACCAAGTTCGCTCTCAGAGGATGGACACTCAGCTTGGCTGAAGAAACGAGAGAAAAGTCTCCCCATTTCTGTCTTATCACTCTCGGCAGCACTCTCACCTCCTTCGGCACAACGACTCTGGCCGAGAAAAAAGCCAAACAAGCAGGCGGCAAAGCTTACCTCACTCCAGAGTTTGTCGCCGATCAACTTGTTGCAATTATCGCAGATAGCCACAGAGCCACAGAATACACAATGTATCCAGCAAACTATAACTCTAGCGTTTTATAAAGAACACAAACCCTAAAGCGACAAACCTTGCAGAAACTCTCGAAACTCTCGACCCATCGACTCATCTTTGAGCGCAAACTCGACCTGAGTCTTCATATACTCGAGTTTATTGCCGGTGTCGTAGTACTTCCCATCTTTAATCTCAACCGCTAAGACATGTTTATTATCAGCTAACATATGCTTTAAAGCATCGTTGTAATACAACTCTGCTCCTGGCTGTAACTGATGCATACACTTATCCAAATACCTAAAAATATCAGGGGTAAAAAGAAATCCCGAGACATTAGCAAGGTCCGACGGCGCGTTCTCTTTGCCAGGCTTCTCTACAATATAATCACAATCTACAATACCTGGTTCAAGCTCTCTTCCTTTGGCAAAGCCATAGCGATCATAATCAGCATCCGACTGCGCTCTTACACTAGCTAGACAAGAATACCCATACTTTTCATAAGCCGAGATTAACTGTCGGAATCGACTTGGTTTTGCCACGATAAAATCATCACTCCAACCATATAAAAATGGCTCATCCCCGATAAGGTGCCGCACATTAACTAGTGGTGTCCCGTTCCCGTATGGTCCTTTTTGACGCACGTATACAAAATTGGCCATCTCGCTAATTTTCTTAACTGCCTCTAACATCGGCCTTTTCTTCTCGCCACCCATCTTCAAGTTCTCGATCAACTCAACCGAGGGGCTATCAAAATGATCCTCGATCGTCCTTTTGTGATAACCAGTAACCATAATAATGTCAGTAATCCCAGCCTCGACCAACTCCTCCACAACATATTGAATAACCGGCTTATCAACTACCGGAAGCATTTCTTTGGGGATAGCCTTCGTAGCCGGCAAAAAACGAGTCCCAAACCCAGCCGCCGGAATTACAGCTTTTCTCACTTTTTGCATAACTAATCTCCTTTTAACTTAAACAAACTTTCAACTTTTACAAAGTCATCAGCTCATTTTCCTTATCTTTACCCAAGATGTCAATCTTTGCAATATACTTCTCGATGATTTTCTGCATCTCGTCGAGCCATTTCTTAACATCATCTTCCGACACTCCCTCCTCATCCTCAAGATCCTCAATATCCTCTTTAGCCTCAGTTCTTATCTGTCTCAGAAGCACTCTCCCCGACTCAATTTTTTGGTGGGTTAATCTCACCAACTCCTCTCGTCTCTCCTGAGTAAGTGGCGCAATCACGATCTTCACCACCTCGCCATCAACAACTGGGTTAAGGTTGAGCTCAGCTTTACGAACGCCATTTGCAATAGCGTTAACTAGCGACTTGTCCCAAGGATTAATGACAATCAAAGTTGTATCGGGCGCCGTAATCGATGCCAACTCTCTAATCTCCATCAAAGTCCCATAAGCCTCAACCTTCACATTCTCGACAAGCGATGGTTTTGCTCTCCCCGTCCTAATCGTAGCCAAATCCTTCTTGACTACTTCAACTGCTTTATCAAGTCTCGCTACCAAAGCCTTCAAAATATCATCACCCATATTCCTCCTTTAACCAATTTAGTGTATCATATATCTATGATGCAACTTATAACATATCTTCAAGAGGTAAGAGCCGAACTCACTCGTGTCACCTGGCCTAGCCGCCAAGAAGCCTGGAGACTCACTCTCAATGTCCTTATTATCTCACTTTTCGTCGGTCTCTACATCGGCGGTCTCGACTATGGCTTCACCAATTTGCTTGGTCTCATCCTACGCTAACACCTACACACTTTTCAACCAAACTATGCTATACTTGACAAGTTCCCCAGTAATTAGATATTGAAAAATTAAAATTAAAGGATAATGTTCTATGGATACCAATCAACAACCACAAGATATACTCGCCGAAGCTAAAGATGGCGAAGTAATCTCCGAGATTAAAGAAAACAACCCCTACCACGTCATCTACGATGACAATCAAAAAGCCGCCGAGAAAGCCAAGTGGTATGTTGTCCATACCTATAGTGGTCACGAACTCAAAGTCGCCGAACAACTCAAGATAAGGATAGAAAGTATGGGCATAAAAGGCAAGATTTTTGAGTGCCTAATCCCCGCTGCCAACAAAATTCAGGTCAAAAAAGGTCAGAAAAAAACAATCAAAGAGAAGATTCTACCTGGATACATTATGATCAAAATGATCGTCGATGATCAAAGCTGGCTTGCCGTCAGAACCACACAAGGCGTTACCGCCTTCATTGGTAGTGTTGGTCGTCGCCCCACCCCCATTTCTGACAAAGAGGTTGAGGCAATTATGAGGTTTATGGCAACCGAACAGCCCAAGTTCAAAAGTACCTTCACTCTCGGCGAAGCCGTCAAGATCACCGAAGGCCCCTTCACCGAGTTCTTGGGTACTGTCGATCACATCGACGAAGCCAAGGGCAAACTCTCAGTACTGGTCTCTATTTTCGGTCGTGAAACCCCTGTCGAGCTCGAATTCTCCCAGGTCGCAAAAATATAAATCTTGAGGTATAATCACGACTACTGATACTTGATAAACTTTACAAACTTGTAACTTGGAACTTAGTTATATGGCCAAAAAAATCAAAACAATCATCAAAGTCAATCCCATAGGTGGCGCTGCCACTCCCGCTCCCCCTATTGGTCCCGCTCTTGGACAGCACGGCGTTAACATTATGGAGTTCGTCAATCAATACAACAAAGCCACTCAAGATAAAAAAGGACAAAGAATACCTGCCGAGATAACGATCTACGAGGACCGCACCTTCACCTTCACCCTCAAGCTCCCCCCCGTCTCTGAAATGATCAAAAACGAACTCAAGATCACAAACGGTAGTGGCGAGCCCAACAAAAAGAAAGTTGGCAAACTAACCAAAGCGCAACTAACCAAAATTGCTCAAGAGAAGATGCCCGATATGTCAACCACCAGTCTCGAAGCTGCCATCAAAACAGTCGCCGGTACTGCCAAGAGTATGGGCGTAGATGTCGAGAGTTAACTAAATATATCTATATAAGAGCTTTTATCTTACGCATCATACCACCAATGTCACTAGGCTCTCCGTCTGGAAAAATCCTCTCCATATCGGCTTTTGGAATAACATCATGCAAACTCTCAGCTCGTCTCAACACTCCATCACCCGAAGTCACATAAACCGGGACTAGAAATTTTTGCAACAAAGCAAAATTAAACATACTCATCACAATCTCATAACCAAATTGGTTCAATTGTGGCGCTCCTGCTATATAATATTCTTGAAAAAATTTAAACAACACTCCCCCATGTTCTTCAATTATCTCTAACAATCTCGTGATTCTATCACTCAAATTTCTCCACTCTGAACCTAAATAGTAATTCACTTTCAGTTTTAACAATTCCTTCTCTTCTTGCGACGCCAACATTAGCATAGCGCCACTATTATTAGTCATCCACAAACCGCTAAATTCTGAACAATTTAGAGACAAGATGTCATATAAAGAAAAAAAGTCATTGTTTGGGTGATTATGTATCAAAAACCCCACCATCCCCTCCACATCTCCCAATTCAGGTAAATCCTCCAAATAAAAACCAAGATATCCTCCCGGGTAAATATGTCGATCAGTTTTGACGTCCCCTTTTCTACCCACATATACCCTCAAAAAATACTCTCTACTAAACGCGATATCTAGCGCAAATCTTGGGCTCTTATCATCCAACTTATCTCCAAAAGAATCATTCTCTTCAAGAAATCGACTAGTCAAAGGAGCGTTTTTGGCTTCCGCCAATGTCAGTCTCTGCACTTGTTTTCGAAAAAAATCCACCACCTCCCACATTGCATGACCTCTTATATCGATCACATCATATTGACGATCTACAAACTCCAAAGAAGGTCCTTTAAATCTAGTCCCTTTTTGTGCAACTTGTTCCAAAAAGCTAATTTCTTTTGCAATCAGACTATTTACACGCTCAGGGTTACTTACTGAGTAGCCAAAACGAAATAGATGAGAAAATTCGACAGCGATTCGTCTATCCATACAACTCCTAGTATATCAATCTTTCTTATCTAGCTTCTCGCCAAACCTTCCCTTCAAATATCCTCTAAGCTCAGAGTCAACAAGCACCTTCTTTACCATCGCTTTTTCCACTTTATTTGGTAGCCATACTACCATTCGACACACACCCTCGACTCCTCCATTCTCCCCAATAAACCTAAGTAAATACTCGTCACTCATTTGCGCCAAAAAACGAATTGTTTCATCTTCAATCATTTTATTAGAAGTAAGTAGAGAGTCTAAAACATCAGCCATTAATGTTTCAGTCACAACCGCTATACTCGGCTTTTCTGGTATCTCCCACCCTTGTTGCGTACTCTTTCTTCCACCAAGTTCACTTATAACCATAGATGCATGCCTCATTCTCATCGCAAGTGCCAACATTTGCGCAGGAATTACTCCATATTCTGGGTGTTGCCTGAGAGCAGTCGCCATCTGTTCACGGGCAAACTTAGAAATTTTTGCCAAAGTCTCGCCGCCGTATTTTTTTTCAAAATCTGATGATATTGCAGTTGCCTCAACAGTTGCCCAAGGGATACCGAGCCAACTAGCAAAAAGAGCCGCAAAAGTTCCTCCGCTAGCTCGAAGATTTGGATCTGCCATCAATTTGCCCCGCCAACTCTCAATCTCCCTCGCGTACTTTTCGACTTGTTCTCTCGCGAGATCACCTATATCTTCTCCAAGCCTAGCTATCTCACCTTTTATCCTTCCTACTGGATCGATATCACTCAGAAGCTTGATCGCAATCCCACCAAAAATTGCTGATCCCAACAACTCCCCTCCGATAAAAGCAGGATTCTGCAAGCCCTCAGCGCTACTTGGATAATGCAAATGTTCAACCTGCAAAGCCACACCTCGATCACGACATAAATTCAAGAGATCTCTGGGATATGCAGACTTTCTCCCAAAAGCATATCTCTGCATACCCCTCTCCCCGCGACTATAGGGAAGATTAGCTAGCTCATCATACTCGCCATTCAAACTCCCCTCTGCATCAGGCTCGATCGCGCTCTTGTCTACACCAATAGCAACTACATCAAACAACTCTGGATCAATCAACCCCTCAAGTTCATGAGGCAAATCATATTCATCTCCAAATCCAAGTTCTGGAATAACCGTCACCAATCCTTTGCCTACATCATAAACTTTATGAGGAAACTCTGCTCTCAACAATCTCTCCCTCTCACTTTCTGGCACTCTTTTTCCATCTTCTATCAATTCTTGACTTGTCCTCACTGCCTGCTCAATATATGGAGTGGCAGTTACCCCTGCTACTGCCCCCAGACCCAGAGTTGATAATTTAAGAAAATCTCATCTCGAAAGTTTATTTTTATCTGGTGTCATATGAAATCCTTTGCCATCTTGGCATCATAAATATATAAACTCATATACTCAATTGTCCCTTTCATCATTTCGTTATAACATTCGGAGTTATTTAACCCCTATCTTCCAATCCCCCACTGCTTAGTAAACATCAATACTTGACTCTCAAAATACTCCTTAACCATCTCCCAATCACATGGAACTCGCATATTCGGCATTGGTTCTTGCTCAGCATCTGCAAAATAACTAAGTCCTCGCAAAAGATGATATCTTCTCTCTTCCAGATTACCAAACTTCTGCCCATACCACTCAAAGACATGTGTTAGAGGGAACATTTCTTTCATCAAATAAAGATCAACAAAATCTCTTCTTGCTCCTCTATCGCTTATCGCAAGCAGTTTCATCGCTGCAATATCTTGCGGTTGAGCTATTCTCAATCCACGCCATTCAATTGCTGGAACTACCAATGGATACTCATAATAAAAAATACTAAATTTTACCCCTTCAATAATCCCCAAGACTGTTCGCCAACCCAATTTTTCTTGCACAAAACCACCCAATTCTTTCAACTGATTAGCAACTGTCAGTTCTTCAAACACTTCCTGTGTAAAGAAATCCATATCATAAGAAATACGGTGTCCAATCTGCAAAGCCAAAGACGTACCTCCAGCCAGATATGCCTGACCCAAGACTTTGCTTTCACCAAGTTTAATTAGGCTTCGTAAGGTATTCTCCGATAAGGCTTGCTCAAACACTGCACTTCCTCCTTGGGAATTTTTAATATCTTAGCCCAAAAATCTGCAGACTTTGCACTAATTCCTCTACTATTCTTTACCACCTTAACTATTACTTCATTATCATATTCCTTTTGCATCCAAACAACATCCTCTGTATGCCCATAATCCATGAGCCGCGCAATCACATAGTCAGCATTTCTCTCACTATCAATCTGACTCGCATCAGTATCCCAAAAATATTTCCACAACCTACTTGGCAATTGCTTCATAAC
>Ga0101944_10007586_pt1 | contig 10776 bp, 8 predicted proteins | sample DewCreD2012metaG_FD_75245 | JGI IMG/M metagenome (GOLD analysis project Ga0101944, IMG submission 75245) | Hot spring sediment bacterial and archeal communities from British Columbia, Canada, to study Microbial Dark Matter (Phase II) - Dewar... ...
CGCGCTGGCGCCGCAAGGCGATCAGGTCGGAGTACCACCGCTGGATCGCGGCTGGCGCCTCGGGCCGCGGGGCGAGCGGGTCGGATGCCGGCGGAACGAACAGATACTGCCGGCCGGGCGCCCGCGGCACGAGCCAGCGGCGGGTCTGAGCGGCCTGTTCGGCCAGGCCTTCCTCGTCGCAGCGGCGGGCCAAGGCTTCCAGCCGTATCGGCCAGGCAAGGTCGGCCTCGTCCGCGCCGCGCAAGGCCGCGCTGGTCCAGCTTGCGGCCAGCCCGACGAGGGCCACCATCCCCGCTCGCTGCGCCGAGTTCCACGCCGCGCAGCCGCTTTGAGGGGCAGGTGAAGTCACCAGCATCGTCACGGCCGGCCTACCTTGCGTGCGTTCCGGAGCCCAGAAGAACGAAGCCCACGCCCGCGCCCCTGGGCAGAAGGTTATTCCTCGATACGGTACAAGGCGGAGCGGGTGCGGACGATGAGCGCCTTGCCGATCACCGCCGGCGAGGCCATGAACCCGTCTTCGAGCTGGTTGCGGGCGATTTCCTCATACTGCGGGGCCGCGCGGACGACGGTGGTCGTGCCATCCTCGCTCCAGAAATAGACTTTGCCATCCGCATACAGCGGCGAGGCACTGTAGTTTCCGCTCAGCCGGCGGCTCCACAACTCCTCCCCGGTATGGGCGTTGAGGCAACTCGCCACGCCCGCGTCGTGCACGTTGAAGATCCAGTCGCCCACCAGCAGTTGGGACGGTTTGCTTCCGATCGACTTCTTCGCCGTCCAGACCACGTGCGTCCCCGTCACATCGCCTTCGCCATCCGGCCGGACCGCCAGCAGGTCGGCCTTGCCGAAGCCGGTGTTCAAGTACACCAGCCCGTGACCGAACAGCGGCATCGCCGCGCCGGAGTGGCTCGTATAGCGGACCCGCCAGTATTCCCGGCCGGTCCGCGGGTCGTAGGAGATCGTGGCCTTACTGGAAGGACTGATGAGCTGCGTCTTGCCGGCCGCCTCGATCACGATCGGCGTGGAGAAGGCTTTCATGAAGTCGCCGTTGGTCGTGCCGTAGTCGATGTTGCGGTCCACCTTCCACACCGTCTGCCCGGTCTGCTTGTCGAGGGCCACGACGTAGTGATAGTCGTAGCCGTCCATGTGGAAAATGAGCAGGTTCTCGAACAGGATGGGGGAGCTGCCCGGCCCGCGGAAATGCTCGCAAGGCAGGTCGCGGCGCTGCCAGAGCACCTTGCCGCTGGTGGTGTCGATGCAGGCCGTGCCATAGCTGCCGAAATGGACGTACACCCGCCCTTCTTCGATCACCGGCGTGCAAGAGGCGTAGCCGTTGAGGGCGTTCCCTAGAGGACTGGGCTTCTCCACGTCCCACAGCTTGATGTCGTAGAGGATGCGGCCGGTCTCCTTGTGCACGCAGATGGCGTAGCTGGCCTTGCCATCTTCCGGCGCGGCCGTGACCCAGATCTGATCCCCCCAGACCACCGGACTGGACCAGCCGCGGTCGTGCAGCGGCGTCTTCCAGCGGATGTTCTGCGTCTCGCTCCAGTGCGTGGGCAGCCCTTTCGCCGTCGAGGTGCCATTGGCGTGAGGACCACGAAATTGCGGCCAGTACTCCTCCCCATCAGCGGGGCCTCCGCTTCCAAGGACCAGGCCGACCATCACCACCGCACAAGACCAGACGCCGTGCTGCACGAGAACCCTCGACATGGACGAGTAGCCAGGACAACGAGACCAGCGCGCGTCCGCCGCGTCGCGCTTGTGACCGTCGATTATAGCGGCGGAAAACGCGTCCTGCGACCGACGACGCTGGTCTCGACCGCATGCACGCCGCCCTCGGGCCGTACGCCCGGCAGATCTGGCCGCCCCGCCTGCCGGTCGCCTAACCGAGTCCCTCGACGTCCATGTCGGCCGCCACCGCGCCGAGGGCGTACGTCATGATCCGATTTTCCTCCGCCTCGTGCGTCCGCACCTGCCGAACGAACTCGTCATAGCCCTGTTGCCACGTCTGGGGGGACCCGCGGCGCTGTTTGATCTGCGTGATCAGGCTCTCCAGCGCTTGCGACAGCAGCGGGTGCTCAGCCATCAGAGCCTTGCCCTGCGGCCCTAAGCTCGGGCAGCGGGCAATCGCCTCTTCCATGCAGCCGCCCGTTTCCTCCTCGCGATAGTGGTCGAGCAGGTCGCGATGGAGCCGTTCCAGCCGGGCGATCAGGGCATCCACGGCCGGCCCGCTCGTCTGGTCCCCAGGCAACGCCTCGAACTGGTGGCGAACCTCGAGCAGCTCGCAGTTCAGCTTGTGATGCACCGACTGGAGGTGTTCAAACAGTGCCCCGCAATGATTGAGGCTGCTCATGACAAGCTCCCTTCCTCGCAAGGCCCACTCCAGCGGATGTGACGTGCAATTTCCGCGCCGCCCTCGCAGCATCCGGCTGGCGCACACTCAGGCAACTCAATCTATTTTAACCTCCCGCAGCGATGCGGCCGCCTCTTCCGGCAACACCGTGTTGATCGCCATCCCGCTTCCCATCTCGAACCCCGCCCGGTGCGTTAGCCGCGGCAGGATGCGAAAATGCCACAAAAAATATTCCGAATCTTCCGAATCGCGAGTTCCCGTGTCTAGTGTCAAGTTAAAATCCGGATCATTGAGCCGCAACTCGATCCGAAGTAAGACATTTTTGAGAATTTCTGCCAAAGGCCGTAGGAGCGAGGGGTCTAGCCAACGAAAAGAGGACTGCCGGTGACGCGGCAAAATCCACGTCTCATATGGCACTTGGGAGGCAAACGGGGCTAACGCCACGAAGTGGTCGTTGGCCAGCACGATCCGCTCGCCGGACGCCTCTTCCTCCTTCAGCATCACGGAATACAGGCATTCGCCCGTCTGGTCGAAATACTGGGCCGCCACGGACAGCTTGTGACGCAACAGGTGCGGCACCACCGGTGCGGCAATGAGCTGGCAATGCGGATGCGTCAGCGAAGTGCCGGCCTGTTCGCCGTGGTTCTTGAAGATCACGATCGTCTGGAAACGCAGGTCCCGCATCAGGTCGATGTACCGCTGCTGCATCGTCCACAACACGAGCCGCACCTGCTCGACCGGCTGCCGGGCCAACGAGATCGTGTGATCGGGACTATCGATGATCACCTCGTGGGCGCCGCAGCCCCCCATGTAACGAAAAAGCTGTCCTTTTTGATTTCTCCGGGCCTCTTCCTCGATCCGCAGGGCGGGGAACTTGTTGGGCGTGACGCGGACCTTCCACCCCGGTGAGTTCGGTGCACCGCTGTCGCGCACGGCAAAGATTTCTGGCGGCGTCAGATGCTCATTTCCCGGGCAGAATGGGCATGGCTCGCCTTCCGGGCTGACCACGGTCCGGGGCCGCTGCACCACGTCGTGCGGTCGGGCTGCCCGGCCAGGGGCAAAGATGACCCAGTCGTTCGTCGTGACATCGAACCGCAACACGGAGGGTTCTCGCTTGAGTGTTCATGCCGGTTGGGACGCTGCGGGGACAGCGGCCCTCGCGGTGTGGGCGTCGGCGGTCTGCCATCGCCGACGCCCGGAGAGGGGATCGATGGATGGCTCCTCTTCTTCCAGCCAGAACACACTGGTTCCGGTAACGACTTCTAAGCGGTTGTCGATCAGACAACCCTCGCTAACCCGCTGCGCGATCGCCGAGGCGAGCTGTTTGAGGTAATACGATCCAACGCGTCCTTCGAGCACCAAGCTTTCTCCCTCCGCATGGCAGCGGAGCGACCGCAGCGCGAAATAGGGGCTCTCCCGCAACTGCTTCTGCACTGCGTCGGCCAGCGACGGCAGTGCGGCTCGCTGCGGGTGGCGCACGGGAATCTCGCCCGCTGGCGGCCGATCACGCGATGCATGGGGAGAGCGAGACATGGCAGGCCGGTCAAAATGGCAGGAAGGAGCGTCCCAGGAATCGTGACGTTGGTGGTAGCAAACCTTGCGCCGAGGCGTCGCTATCCCCGTCCCTTTGCGGTTTTTCATGGGCAGGGATGAGAAAGGCATGGGTGCAAGGGGCTGCGGCGAGGCATACCGGTGCCTGGCCGGGCAGACGGGCATGGACAGCGGTGGCACAGGTCCGCGGCGGAATGGGCGCCGACGCATGGCAGCCTCCTGTGCGGCAGTGTGTGCAGTGTGCGGATCCGCACAGGCTCTGCTCGGTGGCAAAGAGGGTATGCGGACGCAGCGCCGATCTGTTGTGGGGCGCCGATGTGTCGCTGATGTTTGCTGGCTTGCCGATGCTTGTCCACGCGGGGCGATTTTCTGCCAGCGCAGTTCTGCCAGTACAGCGGCGGGGTGTGCCGATCGGGGGCGGCAGTCGGCATCCGAATTGCAGGAAAGTTCCCGGACCTCGTTGGTGGAGACGATGGGATGAGCATGGCCATGCTCGCTTCGTCGGTCGATTTCATTCGCTGGTTCGACGAAATCGGCCTGGATGATCTGCCGCTGGTCGGCGGCAAGAACGCATCGCTGGGCGAGATGTTCCGCGAGCTAGCGCCGCACGGGGTTCGCGTGCCGCCTGGTTTTGCGATCACGGCCCATGCGTACCGCTACTTCCTGCAAACGACCGACCTGGACGTGCGGATTCGCGATCTGTTGTCGGGGCTGGACACCCAGGACGTGGCGATGCTCCAGCAGCGGGGGCGGCAGATTCGCCAGGCGATCCTGGGCACTGAGCTGCCAGCCGACCTGCAAGCGGCGATCGTGCAGGCCTACGACCGGCTGAGCGGCCCGTCCGGCGAGCCGGCCGATGTGGCCGTGCGGAGCAGCGCCACCGCCGAGGATCTGCCCGATGCCAGCTTCGCCGGCCAGCAGGAGACCTATCTCAACGTGCAGGGGCACGCGGCCTTGCTGGAGACGTGCAAGCGGTGTTTCGCGTCGTTGTTCACGGACCGGGCGATCTCCTACCGCGTGGACAAGGGCTTCGACCATTTGCAGGTGGCGCTGTCGGTTGGGGTGCAGCGGATGGTGCGGGCCGACCTGGCCTGTTCGGGCGTGATGTTCTCGATCGACACCGAGACGGGCTTTCGCGACGTGGTGCTGATCAACGCCGCGTATGGCCTGGGAGAGAACGTCGTCCAGGGAGCGGTCAATCCCGATGAGTATGTGGTGTTCAAACCGACTTTGAAGCAGGGCTACCGGCCGATCGTCCAGAAGAAGCTCGGCGGCAAGGAGTTCAAGCTCGTGTACGACGTGGGGGGCGGGCGGATGACCCGCAATGTGCCGGTGCCTGCCGCGGAGCGGGAACGCTTCGCCCTGACTGATGACGAAGTGCTCCAGCTTGCCCGCTGGGCCTGCCAGGTCGAGGAGCACTACAGCGCCAAGCGCGGCCAGTTCACGCCGATGGACATGGAATGGGCTAAGGACGGCCGCGACGGCCAGCTCTACCTGTTGCAGGCCCGCCCCGAAACGGTGCAGTCGCAGCGGCAAGGGCAGGTGCTGGAGGTCTATCGCCTCCAGGGGCAGGCGCCGGTGCTGCTGGAGGGTCGCAGCGTGGGAGCGACCATCGCCAGCGGACCGGTCCGCGTGATCCACGCCCTGAGCGAGCTGCCCAGCATCCAGCTGGGCGAGGTCCTGGTCGCCGACAAGACCGATCCGGATTGGGAACCGGCGATGAAGAAAGCGGCGGCGATCGTGACCAATCGCGGCGGGCGGACCTGCCACGCGGCCATCGTCAGCCGCGAGCTGGGCGTGCCGGCGGTGGTGGGCACGGAACGTGCCACGGCCCTCCTCCGCACCGGGCAGGTGGTTACCGTTTCGTGTGCCGAAGGGCAGACAGGAAAAGTTTACGATGGGCAGGTTCCGTTTTCCGTGGAAAAGATCGACCTGGCCGGGCTGGCCCGGCCGCGGACCCGCCTGATGCTGAACCTGGCCAACCCGGAGGAGGCGCTGCGGCTGGCCCAGCTTCCCAATGATGGCGTGGGGCTGGTGCGGATCGAGTTCATCATCACCCACACCATCCAGGCCCATCCGCTGGCACTGTTGTACCCCGAGCGGTTGGATCCCCTCGAGAAGCAGAAGATCGAGCAATTGAGCCGCGGATACGCGAACAAAGCTCAGTTCTTCGTCGATCATCTGGCGCGGGGGGTGGGGCTGATCGCCGCTGCCTTCTACCCGCGGGACGTGATCGTGCGGTTCTCCGACTTCAAGACCAACGAATACGCGCACCTGATCGGCGGCGCGGCCTTCGAGCCGTCCGAGGAGAACCCGATGCTGGGCTTCCGCGGGGCGGCACGGTACTACCATCCCCGCTACCGCGAAGGCTTCGCGCTGGAATGCCAGGCGCTTAAAAAGGTCCGCGACGAGATGGGGCTGACCAATGTGAAGCTGATGGTGCCCTTCTGCCGCACGGTCGAGGAAGGGCGGCAAGTGCTTCAGGAGCTTGCCCGCAACGGCCTGGTGCGCGGGGAAAACGGGCTGGAAGTGTACGTGATGTGCGAGATTCCGAGCAACGTGATCCTGGCCGATCAATTCGCGGAAGTTTTCGACGGATTCTCGATCGGTTCCAACGACCTGACGCAGCTCACGCTGGGGGTGGACCGCGACTCCGAGATCGTCGCTCCGCTGTTTGATGAACGCCACCCCGCTGTGCGGTGGATGCTGGCCCGCACGATCCACGAGGCTCATGCGCATGGCCGGAAGGTGGGCATCTGCGGGCAGGCTCCCAGCGACTATCCGGAGCTGGCCCGGTTCCTGGTCGAGCAGGGCATCGACAGCCTGTCGCTCAATCCCGATGTCCTGCTGCGCACCACGCTGGACATCGTCCAGTATGAACGGGAGCTGGCAGGGCGGGCTGTGGAGGAGGAGCCGCGCCCCGCCGGCTGGATCGCTCGACCTTGAGGTTGCCTGAGGCGCTGCCCTGGGGTGTGTGCCCAGGTCCGCTCGGTTGACGACACCCAGCCCACGGTAGACACTGGCACCACCCCCAGCCTTCGGAGGCGATGCGATGATGCGTGCAACGTTTTGCGTTGGCCTATGGTGGCCGATCCTGCTGGGCAGCGTGGCCGGCGCTGCCGAGCCTCAGATCGTTTCCGTCGTCAAGATCTGGGACCAGGGGAAGCATAACGCCTTCACCGACCTGGCCCGCTGGCACGGCAGATGGTACTGCACGTTCCGCGAGGCGGACGCCCATGTCGGCGGCGACGGGCAACTGCGGGTCCTCGAGTCGGCCGACGGCGAGCAGTGGGCATCGATCGCCCTGCTGTCCGAACCAGGGATCGACCTGCGCGACCCCAAGCTGTGCATCACCCCCGATGACCGGCTGATGATCGTCGCGGGCGGCTCCGTGTATGAGGGGACCCGGCTGCTGGGGCGCCAGCCGCGCGTCGCATTCTCTTCCGACGGACGCACCTGGACCGCGACGCAGCGCGTGCTCAGCGAAGGGGAATGGCTGTGGCGCGTGACCTGGTATGCCGGCAAGGCCTGGGGCGTCTCGTACAACGCCTCGGCACGCACTTCCACAGCCGCGCAGCAGGCCGCGGCGACCGGCAAGGTCGAGCCCGGCCCCGCCGACTGGAAGCTGAAGCTGGTGGTCAGCGACGACGGCGTCGATTACCGGCTCGTGACCCACTTGGACGTGCCCGGCCACCCCAACGAAACCACGCTACGTTTCCTGCCCGATGGCGAGATGGTGGCCCTAGTGCGCCGCGAGGCAGGCAATACTTTCGGCTGGATCGGCCGCAGCCGCCCTCCATACACAGAGTGGACCTGGAAAGAAACGCAGCACCGCCTGGGCGGACCGAACTTCATCCGCCTGCCCGATGGCTCGCTGTGGGTCGGCGCGCGCAGCTACCCCGGGGGCGCCAAGACGGTGCTGGCCCGCATGTCGGCGGATGGGGACTACGAGCCGGTGCTTACGCTGCCCAGCGGCGGCGACACGAGCTACCCGGGGCTGGTGTGGCACGATGGCCTGTTGTGGATGAGCTACTATGCATCGCACGAAGGCCGTTCGTCGATCTACCTGGCCAGGATCCGCGTGCCCCTGAAGCCCGAGCCGATCGGCACGCGCCTCGAGCCGCTGGTGGACGACCACCTCATCGACCGCCTCCGTGGCGCGGCCCAGCTTGTGGTCCAGCAGCCGCAGCCGCGCGACGTGGTGCTCGTGGCTGATGCCCCCTGGGAAGGCAATACCTCGGCCTATTTCACGGTCCTGCAGGACGATGACAAAATCCGCCTCTACTACCGCGGCTCGCACGTCGACGAAAAGACGGGCAAGGCCACGCACCGCGAAGTGACCTGCTATGCCGAAAGCCCGGATGGACGGCACTTCACCAAGCCCGCGCTGGGATTGTTCGAGTTCGACGGTTCCAAGGCCAACAACATCGTCTGGGACGGCCCCGGCACGCACAACTTCACGCCGTTCAAGGACGCCCGCCCCGACTGCCCGCCCGAGGCGCGCTACAAGGCCCTGGCCCGCGTCCCAGGCGGCCTGCTCGCCTTCCAGTCGGCCGACGGCCTGCACTGGAAGCCGATCTCCGAGCGGCCCGTCATCACGCAGGGCGCGTTCGACTCGCAGAATCTGGCCTTCTGGGACCCGCACCTGGGCAAGTACCGCGAGTACCATCGCGCCTTTCGCGGGGTGCGCGACATCATGACCGGCACGTCCGACGATTTCCTCCACTGGACCGATCCGGTGTGGCTCGACTATCCCGGAGTGGCGCTAGAGCACCTGTATACGAGCGCCGTGCAGAATCATCCCGGCGCGCCGCACATACTGGTCGGCTTCCCCACACGCTTTTTGCCTGCCACGCAGCAGACCGAGCCGACGCTGATGGTCAGCCGCGATGGCCAGTCGTTCCGGCGCTACAGGGAGGCGGTCATCCCCCTCACCGCGCTGCAAGACCGGCAAGGCAATCGCAGCAACTACATGGCCTGGGGCATTGTGCAGCTCGCCGCCGAGCCCCAGCAATGGTCGGTCTACGCCAAGGAAGCCTATTACGCCGGGACGGGCAGCCGCCTCAGGCGCTTCACCTACCGCAAAGACGGCCTGGTGGCCTTGTCCGCCCGCGGCCCTGGGGAGTCTGGCCGAGGAGAAATGGTGACCCGGCCGCTGACGTTTTCCGGCACGTCGCTGGTGGTCAACTACGCCACCGGCCGCGACGGCCATTTGCGGGTCGAGCTGCAGGATGTCGACGGCCGGCCGATCGCTCCGTACACGGCCGAGGCGTCGCTGCTGCAGGGCGATTCCATCGCGCAGGTGGTAAGCTGGTCCGGGCAGAGCGACCTGGCCCGCCTGGCGGGGCAGCCGATCCGCCTCCGCTTCGTGCTCGACAACGCCGAACTGTATGCATTTCGGTTCCAGTGACCATGCTGCAAGCCCCGAGCCGCCAGGCCCAATGGAGTGCCATGCCGGCCATCCCTGGCCTGTTTGGGGGTCGCATGGCAGGGTAACGCCGTCGACTGCCGCACGGGGAAAATCGGCATCGCTCTCCGCAGGTCGCTGGGCAGTGCCGCGCACCTCTTGGAACGGTGGAACCGATGCGAGAAGATGACCCAGGAGGGGTTGGACGTTCCGCCGTGGGGACCGCGCGTGGAGTGTGATGCATGACCAGTCCTACGCCCGCAGAACTTCTGGGCCAGCTTCCGTTCAGCGCCCAGCTTTCGTCCGCGGCGGTGGCGAAACTGGCTCCGCTGGTGGTGCTCCGCGATTTTCCCGCCGGGGCGGTGCTATTCGAAGAGGGGGCCGTGCACCCGTGGGTCTATCTGATCGCCGCGGGAGATGTGGGGCTGGAGATGTGCATCCCGGCCCGCGGCTGCAGCCGGATCCTCACGCTGGGACCGGGCGACCTATTGGTCTGGTCGGCGCTGCTCGGGACGGGGCGGATGACGGCGACTGCCGTGGCGCTGACGCCGACCCGGCTGCTGGCCTTGCCGGCCCAGGCCCTGCGCGAATTGTGCGAACAGGACCACGATTTCGGCTACGAATGGATGCGGGCCACGGCCGAAGCGCTTGCCAAGCGGCTGCTGGCCACCCGTTTGCAGCTTCTGGACCTGTACGGTCCCAGTGCGGAGAGCGCCATGGCGGCAGGGGCTGCGTCCTCGGCCGCACCCCGCAGGTGACGCTTGCCCGAGGGCGCACGGAGAAACGCAGGATGCCCTGGCTTTTGCCTGCCGACCGATTGCCGGCCTTGCTGGAAGCGATTTCGGCCGACGGCTATACGCTGGTGGGGCCAACCCTCCAGCAAGGGGCGATCGTGTACGACCGCATCGACAGTGTCCACGACCTGCCCCGAGGCTGGACCGACGACCAGCAGCCGGGCAGCTACCGGCTCCTCCGCCGGGACGATGAGGCGTACTTCGGCTACGTGGTCGGTCCGCATTCTTGGAAAAAATATCTTTTTCCCCCTTGGCTGACCGTACTTCATGCCCGCAGGGGCAGCGACGGCTGGCAGTTCCAGACGCCCCCGGTCGACCCTCCGCGGCTGGCACTCTTGGGCGTGCGGGCGTGCGAGCTGGCCGCGATCGCCATCCAAGACCGGGTGTTTTGCGAAGGCCCGGCGGCCGACCCCTGGTACCAGGCCCAGCGCCAGCGGCTGCTGCTCGTGGCTGTCAACTGCACCCAGGCTGCGGCCACCTGTTTCTGCGTGTCGATGGGCACCGGGCCGCGCTGCCAGAGCGGCTTCGATCTGGCACTCACCGAGATCGACGCCGGCTTCGTGCTGGAAGCCGGCAGCCCCAGCGGGCAGGCCCTCCTCGACCGGCTGCCGCTCCGCGCGGCCACCCCGCAGGAAGAAGCGCAGGCGGACGAGCGCCGGGCACGGGCCTGACAG
>Ga0101944_10007587_pt1 | contig 10775 bp, 9 predicted proteins | sample DewCreD2012metaG_FD_75245 | JGI IMG/M metagenome (GOLD analysis project Ga0101944, IMG submission 75245) | Hot spring sediment bacterial and archeal communities from British Columbia, Canada, to study Microbial Dark Matter (Phase II) - Dewar... ...
TTTCATTTCTGATGCCCATCTTGGTCTGAATGACCCGCCAACGGAAAAAATAAAGGAAAATCAGATCATTGCTTTCCTGAAAAGCATCCAGAAACGAGCAGACAGTTTGTTTATCCTCGGAGATTTATTCGATGCCTGGATTGAATACCGGACTGTAATACCAAAAGGATTTCACAGAACACTTGCAGCACTTCACGACCTCCATGATAACGGCACTGAAATCCATTTCCTTGTCGGTAATCACGATTGCTGGACACGGGACTACTTCAGCAGTGAAATCGGAATGATAATACATCATCAACCATTTGATATAATAATTGATGGGAAAAAACTATTTCTTCACCACGGCGACGGCCTATCCCCTAATGATAAAGGTTATAGAATATTGAAGAAAATAGTCCGTAACCCTTTTTCAATATGGCTCTTTTCCTGGCTTCACCCTGATATTGGATTAAAAATTGCTCGCTCATCATCGCAAAAAAGCAGATACCATTCTGAAAAAAAACATTATGGCGAAGAAGATGGAATGTTAAAATATGCTACAAGCAAAATAAACGAGGGCTATGATTATGTAATTATGGGTCATAGACATCTTCCTGCTCAAAAAATTATTCAAAATGGAATATACATTAATTTAGGTGACTGGATTAAACATCGAACCTTCGCAAAAATGGAAAACGGTGAGTTGAAACTGGAACAATGGAAATAATTATGAACTTTAAAAAATTTATAAGTTCCCGAAAAGGAAAATCAGCAATAATAATCCTGATCCTGCTTACTGTATTTATAGTTTATCTTCTGTATCTGATCTCGGGATTACCATCCTTAGAACAACTGGAAAACCCAAAACAAGAATTATCCACAAAGGTATATTCCGTTGATGGCGAGATACTCGATTACTTCTACATAAAAAATCGTACCACGGTTCCTTTATCCCAGCTCCCCCCTCATCTGGTAAACGCATTGATAGCAACTGAAGATAGAAATTTTTACAAACACTGGGGCGTCGACTTACCCCGTTTTGTAAGAGCAATGATTAAAAATATTTTTACTGGATTCAGTGAAGGTGGTGCAAGCACCATAACCCAGCAATTAGCACGCAATTTATATGAATTAAAAGGAACACGCGAATCCTTCTTTAAAACAATAACAAGAAAGATGAGGGAATTTATAACAGCTCTGCAGATTGAACGAACGTATACAAAAACCGAAATACTCGAAATGTATTTAAGTGAGTCATATTTCGGAAGAAGTGCTTACGGAATCGCATCTGCATCGCAGATATATTTTGGCAAAATGCCCTCAAAATTAACACTTACTGAAAGCGCTTTGTTAATTGGAATGTTAAAAGGTCCAGCAACCTATGATCCCTTTAACCATGCGGAACGAGCTCTTAATAGAAGAAACACGGTCATTGAACAGATGATAAAATATAAATTTATAACCGATGAGGAAGGAGCACAGTTTAAGAAAGAACCGCTTAATGTAATCCCTCTCGATAAAAATCTTCATGCAGGAATTGCGCCCCATTTTGTGGAAATGGTTCGTCAGCAATTACTTCAGAAATCTGAAACCTACGGTTTTGATATATACAGAGACGGACTTTCTGTATACACAACTCTCGACAGCAGAATGCAAAAATATGCGAACCGGGCAGTGGAAGAACATCTCAGCCAATATCAAGCAGCTTTTAACAAATCGTGGAACTGGAAAAACCATAAGGAAGAACTACAGCGTGCTATCTCAATGGCAATCAGAACTTCTGATGAATACCGTAATGCAGAAACTGGAGCTGAACGCGACAGTATTGCCCGGGCATTTAGAAGGTCGGCAAAATTCATAGACTCAGTAAAAAAAACCGCATCCAGGATTGAAGTGGGATTTGTAGCACTGAATCATGAAAATGGAAACATACTCGCGATGGTGGGTGGTGCTGAGTTTAAATCATTTAAATACGGATTAAATCATGTAACCCAGATAGTCAGACAACCTGGCTCAGCGTTTAAACCATTTGTTTATACTGTAGCGATAGACAACGGTTATCCCCCCTGCTATCAAATTCTTAATCAACCTGTTACGCTTATAATGGCTGACGGGAAACGATGGACTCCCCAGAACTTTGACGGAAAATTTGGGGGAATGTGTACCATAAGGGAAGCGATTAAATATTCAATTAATCTTATTGCTATCAGGACCATTCTTGAAATTGCGCCTGTTTCAACAGTAATCAGATACGCAAAGCAGATGGGTATCCGTTCAGAAATTCCACCCTACGAATCAATTGCTATCGGAACAGGAGAGGTTCAGCCTCTGGAAATCACCGCTGCTTATGGTGTATTTCCAAACGAAGGAGTATATGTTGAACCTATGGCAATTTTACGAATAGAGGATAAAGATGGAAACGTTATTGAGGACAATCAGCCCACAAAGCGAGAAGTGTTAAGTAAAGAAACTGCTTACATCATGACCGACCTTCTGCGCGGGACGGTAGATGGCGGCTCGGGAGCACGTGTGCGAAATTATTTTGTCAGACCCGCGGCAGGCAAAACGGGTACTACGCAGGAATACGCTGATGCATGGTTCATAGGATTTACACCTCACATCACAGCAGGTGTCTGGGTAGGTTTTGACAACAAATCTGTTCATTTCACATCCGAAGACGGGCAGGGAGGCAGGGCAGCAGCACCAATATGGGGAAGATTCATGAAATATGTTTATGAAGACCAATCGATCGAATTACCTCTTGGATACTTTCATGAACCTGAAGGAATAGAACATAAAATGATATGCAGTGAAACAAAACAAATAGCTACTCCGTATTGTCCGCAGCAGGAAGAAGAAATTTTTAACAAAAAATACCTGCCTGGGACTTGCGAAAAGCATACCTCCTGGAATTGGCGGTAAAATTATAAAAGGGAAATAATTTTTTTATGTGCTTAAAATTAATCCAGCAACCGCTTATTTTAATTCTTTAGAAAAAATATCCGAATCATAATCGTCGTCTCGAACATCTTCATCCGATTTCTTTTTCCTGAATATCAAAAATATCGGTATTGAGATCGCTGCAATTAAGCCGGCCCAAGTAAGAATTTTCTTTATTGATTTGTTCTCATCCATATATAAAAAATCTTTTTCCATAATTTAACGCGTATTCAAAAATTAAATTGTGATAACCATCACATTTAAGGTGTTAGTAACATGCGAACCCGCGAAATAAGATAGTCAAGTTCAAATGGCTTCGTTATATAATCTGCGGCACCTTGCTGTTTTGCCCGTTTGGCTGCTTCTAAATTATTAAAAGCGGTCAGATAGACAAAAGGAATTATACGATAAGCCGCATTCTTGCGCAATTCATAGAAAAAATCAAAACCATCAATACCGGGTAATTTTATATCAGCAATTATTAAATCCGGTATTCTCTCATCAATTTTTCTCAACCCTTCTTCAGCGGTCGTCACCTCAATCACCTCATAACCCTGATCCCTGAGAAGTGAGCTAAGAGTATCTCTGAACTCTATCTCATCTTCCAGTATTAATATAATCTTTTTATTCCACATTTAGGATTAATTTTTTTTCATAATTTATTCATTAGTAACAATATACTTCTAATAGGATGTAAAGTCAAAAGTCTAATTTTTAGTTTTATAAAAAACATTTAATTATATTTTCAAATTCAAATCAAAATAATTCTCAATGGAAACATCAGGTAAATACGACAAAAGAAATTTCATAATCAATGCAACGGAGGGCGCATTATTTTTAACAGGATCCTCCCTTATTTCATACACAACCGTGCTACCTGTGCTGGTATACCGGCTCGGCGGCAATAATATAGCGGTCGGGTTTTTAAGCATAATCATATGGTTAGGGTTATTTTTACCTCAACTTTTTGCCTCAAAATATGCGTTAAATCAACCCTGGAAAAAACCTGGTGCGATCCAGATGGGGCTTATTCAAAGAATTATCCTTCCCTTTATAATATTAACACTTTCTCTGTTTGGCAACGAGCATCCACAAATTTCGTTAGTCCTTTTCTTTATTTTAATATTTCTTTATCAGGTAGCAACAGGGTTAGCCACTCCAATCTGGTTCGACATGTTCGCGAAACTCACACCAGTAGGTTTACGGGGAAAGTTATTCGGGATACGTACTTTTCTTACCAGTGCTGGATCCTTTTTAGGTGCTTATTTTCTAACCTGGACACTTTCAAACTTCCTTTTTCCTCTAAATTTTATATTAATTTTTTCCGCTACATTCTTCCTTCAATTAACATCAATTCTATTGCAATATTTCCTGGTTGAAGAAACACCAAGTAATATAGAGAAGGTTAACTCTCTAACTGAATTTTATGATCAAGTCAGAAAAATGCTTCAGCAAAACATCCACTTAAAAAAATTTCTGGTGGCTGTAGGTACCTACACGATTGGAACGATGTCGCTCGGATTTTTTACTGTATATGGGATAAAAAATTTTAACACAAACGATAGTATCGTGGGTGAGTTAACAATAATTATGATTATCGGGCAGGCAATAGGTGCTCTGCTGAATGGTTACATTGCCGATCAGTATGGAAATAAAATTGCATTAATAATAGCAGTCGGTGGCATGTTGACCGCATCTGCTATAACACCTCTTATTCCCACCCTGAATCTATATAAATTCATATTTCTGTTCATTGGAATTAATATTGGATCAGAAATAATGCTGCGGCAAAATCTTGTTCTTGAATTAAGTCCTGTTACCCAGCGTTCATTATACATTGGTCTAATGAATACAATACTTGCACCTTTTTATTTTGCGGGGATTATTGGAGGATTGATAGTTGAAAAATTTGGTTTTACTGAACTTTTTGTAATAAGTGCAATTTTTTCATTTACAGGGATTTTTTTATTATTATTTTTTGTGGAAGATCCCCGGAAAAAAAATAATGTTAAAAATTCTCTTCAGTAATTAATCGAGCACCGATACCAGTAACGCCATTCTAACAAGAACTCCGTTGTGCGTTTGCGTAAAATAAACTGCACGGGGATCGGAATCTACAGTGGGAGAAATCTCCAGCAACCTTGGGAGAGGATGCATTACCAGAGCATGAGGAGGAAGCAGTTTAAGAAAATTGTCGTCTATAAAATATTGGGTAATTGTTTCCAGACGTTCACCACGCTGGGTTAAAAGTTCAGGTTCAATTCGCGTGCTATATACTACGTCAACTTCAGGTAAAACTTTTCTTAAATCACTTTCAAGTGTGTACCAGACATTGTGTTTGGATAAATAATCCTGAATATCCTGTTTAATTTGAAATGACTCTGGTGCAACGAAGTAAATTTTAACTCGTTCAAACTTACCGAGAAGATAGGCAAGCGACCTGACCGTCCGACCGTCGGCGAGATTACCAACAAGGGCAACTTTAACACCTTCGATTGTTTTAATGCCTTTGTAAATCGTATATAAGTCAAGTAGCGCCTGAGTTGGATGCTGTCCCCCTTTCCCATCACCAGCATTTATTATCGGGATTTTTGACACTGCCGCCGCTCTTGCTGCCCCGCCTATTTCATTATGCCTTAAAACTATGACGTCAGCATAATTATTTACAACACGTATTGTATCTTCCAGTGTTTCACCTGCCGCGACTGAAGAAAACGTATTCGCACGTTCGGTTGATATAACCTGCCCACCAAGTCTGAGCATTGCAGATTCAAACGAAAATCTTGTTCTCGTGGAATGTTCATAAAATAGTGAAGCCATTATTTTCCCACGATAATCCATTGTACCGCCTCTTTTCAGGACATGCTCCATCTGATCGGCGATATTGAACAACTCAACAAGCATTGGTAATGTAAACTGCTGAGATTCTATTACATGTTTTAATTTCATAACATTCCCCTTTTAAAAATATGTGTTCCCGCTTTGCCTTCCAGACCACTTGTAATATGTTCCGGATCCGTAATAATAACTTCTTCTCCTCCTGATTCAATAAAATCAATAGCGGCTTCAATTTTGGGCTTCATACTTCCCTCCCGAAAGTGCCCTTCCTCTAAATATTTTTTAATTTCATCAATACTTACATTCTTTATCGCTCTTTGAGTTGGCAATTTAAAATCGAGATAAACCTCCTGTACCTCTGTTGATATTATAAATTTTTCAACACCAAGTTTACTGGCAAGCAGAGATGAGGCTTTATCTTTATCAATAACCGCTTCAATTCCTTCAATCCCATTATCGGTTAGAGCGACCGGTATACCTCCACCCCCCGTTGCGATGACAATTATACCTTTTTCCAGACATTCCCTTATTACATCTATTTCGAGTATATCAAGAGGTGTGGGCGAAGGTACGACTCGCCGGTATCCTCTTGAGGCATCCTCAACGACATCCCAGCCCATTTCTATTTTTTTTCTTTCGGCTACTTCCGCTGAATAAAACGGACCTATAGGCTTAGTTGGATTGAGAAAAGCAGGATCATTCTTATCAACAACTACCTGGGTGATAATACCAGCCACGGGGTAGTTCATTTTTTTCCTTCTTAATTCAGATTGAATTGCGGTTTGCAGTATATATCCGATTTCACCCTGCGTTGTGGCCACGCAGACATCGAGACTCAGTTCATATGTTTGTGATGATCCTGCCTCTGATCTTAGCAATTGAGAACCTACCTGTGGACCGTTTCCATGGGTAATGATAATACGATATCCTCGTTTTGCCAGTTCCACAATCTGTTCAGCTGTAGTCTTTGCGTTTGCCAGTTGCTCCGGAATCGTTCCTTTTTGTCCGGCCCGGATTAAAGAATTACCCCCCACTGCTATCAGTATGGAATTTTTCAGATTAAAAGCCTCCTAATAGGGCGAGCATTACCGCTTTCTGAGTATGCAATCTATTTTCTGCCTCATCAAAGACAACAGAATTTTTTGAATCAATCACATCATCCGTGACCTCTTCTCCCCGATGGGCAGGGAGGCAATGCATGAATAAGGCTTCAGGTTTTGCATAACTCATTAATTTTTTATTTACCTGATATTCTTTAAATACAATCATTCTTTTTTCTTTTTCAGACTCCTGTCCCATACTTGCCCACACATCTGTATAAACCACGTCTGCTTTCTTCACAGCTTCGCGGGGATTGTTGATTATTTCCACTTTACTCCCCATTTTCTTTGCTGATGCTGATGCTGTTTTGAAAACACGCTTATCGGGCTCATAACCCTCAGGAGTGGCTGCTACAAAATTCATACCTACTTTGCCGGCGAAAAGCATTAATGAATGGCAGACGTTATTCCCATCACCGACAAATACCAGTTTCTTTTTTCTGAAATCACCCAGGTATTCGTGAATGGTAAGAAAATCTCCAAGTGCCTGGCATGGATGTTCAAAATCGGTAAGCGCATTGATAACGGGAACAAACACCGCCTTCGCCAGATCGGTACATGTCTTGTGAGCATAGGTCCTAACAACAATACCATCAACCCACCGCTCCAGATTCTTACCCGTGTCGTAAACTGACTCACGTTTGCCCAGACTTATATCAGCCTGCGTAAGGTATACCGCATGTGCACCCAATTGATGAATACCAACATCAAAGGTAACATGAGTTCGTAGGGATTGCTTCTCAAAAATAGTTGCGATGGAACAGCCACGCAAACTGTTTGTATAATTTGCAGGATATATTTTTATTTCCTTTGATATTTCAATAAGCGCAAGTAGTTCCTCCGTTGTCCAGTCTGCAATACTAAGAAAATCTTTTTTCATGTGTTGTTATCCTTTGTAATTTTTAAAAAAATTGCTGATAACTTCTTTTAAATCGGGTTTGGTTGCTTCATCAAGTTCATAGATAACCCGAACAGAAGGTTTATTAATTTTAATCACCCGTCTTAAATCAATCGGCGTTCCGATGATTACAGCATCACAATCAACACGGTTTATTGTTGTTTCGAGATCTTTAATCTGTTTTCCTCCGTAACCCATGGCAGGAAGAAGTGTTCCAATTGATGGATACTTTTTAAATGTATCTGCGATGGAATCAACCACCCATGGTCTCGGATCAACAATTTTTGATGCACCAAATTTTTGTGCCGCTATGATACCCGCGCCGTATGACATTTCCCCATGTGTTAACGTGGGACCATCCTCGACAACCAGCACACGTTTCCCACGAACGATTTTTTCATCTTCAATTGAAATAGGAGAATACGCTTCGATAATGGTAGCAGATGGATTAACTGATTGAATATTCCGCCTTACAAAATCTATATTCTCTCTCTTGGCGGAATCAATCTTGTTTATAACAACTACGTCTGCAAGATATAAGTTTGAAGTACCAGGATAATAAGACAATTCGTGACCGGGTCTGTGTGGATCAGCAACAGTTATGATCAAATCTGATTTATAAAACGGCATATCATTATTACCGCCGTCCCATACAATCACATCGGCTTCTTTTTCAGCCTGTCTGATTATTGCTTCATAATCCACGCCGGCATAAATTATTGTTCCATTAACTATATGAGGTTCATACTCTTCCATTTCCTCCACTGTGCATTCAAATTTTACAAGATCATCAATGCTGGCATAACGCTGAACTTTTTGTTTCACAAGATCCCCGTACGGCATGGGATGACGGATTGCCACTACACGCTTTCCCATATCACGGAGCAGTTTGCACACTTTACGGGAAGTCTGACTTTTCCCTGATCCTGTACGGACAGCCACAACCGCTATTACAGGCTTGCTACTTTTTAGCATTGTTGGTTCTGCTCCAAGAACTTTAAAATGTGCACCTGCAGAAATTGCGGCTGAAGCTTTGCTCATTACATATCCGAATGATACATCTGAATAAGCAAAAACAACTTCTTCGACGTTATGCTTTTTAATAAGATTAACAAGTTCGGATTCGGGATAAATAGGAATGCCGTTAGGATAGAGTTTACCTGCCAGTTCTGACGGATATTTACGACCTTCAATATTAGGTATTTGCGTTGCAGTGAATCCAATTACGTCGTATAATTCATTATCTCTATATATGACATTGAAATTATGGAAATCCCTCCCTGCTGCACCCATTATAATAGTCTTAATTTTCTTCATAAATCAGGTATCCTTCCGATTATTTTACGAATGATAAAAAAGCCGATTGTGATCAGTAATCGGCAAATTCGGTTAATAGAATCTGGTAATTAAAGTTATAATTTACGATTTTTTTCGGTAGGACACAAAATTTTGAAAGCGCAACCGGTACAATCAACATTCATTTCAGGAAGTAACGAAAAACACCTCGGACATCGTTCTATGAAAGGGCTATCGACCATGTAATTACAATCTGGACAAATCCTTCTTTCTTTCTCTAATTTTTCATCGAGTGACATATTTTGGAATTCTAAATTCAGCATAATTTTATCATATTATAATCTGTGAAACAATGCCTCCAACCGTAAAAGCAACAATCCAGGTTCCGATCCAGATAAAAATACCTACCTTCGGTCCACGCTCTTTCATCATAATCATCAGTGACGCGATACAGGGTACGAATAGTGTTATTACGATGAGTGCTACAGTTATCTGAAGAGGAGAAAGGGGTAACTGGTAAAGTCCTGCAGCACCAAAATCACGTCGGACCACACCCATTATGAATGCCGTGGCAGTCTCACCTGGCAATTGAAGCCAGTAAACAGTTATTGGGCGGAGTAATTCACGAAGCAGGTCAAGAAGACCTATATTTTTTGCAATACCCACGGCCAGCGCACCGACGAAGAACCAGACAGTCGCTTCTTTCATGAAGTGATAACTTCTCATGAATGTCTTTCTCACAACATTCTCCAGCCTTGGTAAACGAATTGGCGGCAACTCCAGAAGAAGAGGCGTTGGAGATCCGCGTAATACCTTGTTTAAAATCGTGCCAAGTAGTAGGAGAACTAAAAAAATAGTGAAAATATAAATCATCAATGCTTTAAAACCTGCTCCGGTCATCAACGCTGTGATTACAGCAAGTTGAGCAGAACAAGGAACAACAAACTGAAGGAGGGCGGTTGCAATTGTTTTTTCTCTTTCCGAAGAAAGGATCCGTGTTGTTATTGTTGCTGATGTTACACAGCCAAATCCAAGTATAAGAGGGATTACAGCGCGACCATTCAAACCGAATTTTGTTAGAACATGATCGACCATAGTTGCTAATCGGGGTAGATATCCACTATCTTCCATAATCGCTAAAAAGATGTAGAAGGAAGTCACAAGTGGAAGAAGTAAAAAAAGCAGATAGGTGGTTGTCATGGTGATGATTCCAAACTCACCCACCAATATATCGCTTAACCATGTCTCTGGGTTGATAAATGAATTAAAAATATTCCTCAGCCATGGTTCCCAGTATCCCTTGCCAATTTCTACTGATGTAAAATTGACAACATCCTGAGCAATAATATCTCCGATGAAAAGGTAGGCAAGGTACAAAGTGCCGATAAAAATGGGAATCCCGGTAATTGGACGTAATACTATTCTACCCAATGTTTCAGAAAATCGGTTAAATTTTGAATCATCTCTTATTACCTGATTTACAATATAATTAACACGGTTTCGTCTATTAATATATATTTCATCTCTTAATACACCTGGAGGCACACCATGACGTTCTGCAATTGTTTCGTCTCCTTCGAGTATCAGAAGCGCTTCTGCCTGAGATCCGACCATTTTCAAGAGGAAGTGAAGGGAGGAATGCAATTCTTTGCTCTGTATTCCCTCCCGTGCTCTTGTTATTGCTTCATGAATTTTATCAAGGCCAACTTTTTTTATTGCAA
>Ga0101944_10007588_pt1 | contig 10774 bp, 6 predicted proteins | sample DewCreD2012metaG_FD_75245 | JGI IMG/M metagenome (GOLD analysis project Ga0101944, IMG submission 75245) | Hot spring sediment bacterial and archeal communities from British Columbia, Canada, to study Microbial Dark Matter (Phase II) - Dewar... ...
TCCAGCCCTGCCTCTCGAGCGTTCGCCAGGGGACGTCGTATTTCTTCGGGCCGATCAGCGAGAAGACATCGCCCTCGCGGTTGTCCTCGCGGATCAGAGTAGCGGTGAGCCCGAGCCGGCGCCGCGCCTGAATCTCGGCCGCCATCCGGAAGACCGGCGCCGGCAGCAGGTGGACTTCGTCGTAGACGATCAGCCCCCAGTCGTGGCTCGTGAAGATTGCGAGGTGCGGGAACTGACTGAGACTCAGCGCCTCGTCTTTCTTCGGGATGCCTCCCTTTCGGCCAGGTCGGTGCGTGAGCACCTGGTAGGTCGTCACGGTGATCGGCCGGATCTGCTTGAGATCGCCGGTGTACTCGCCGATCATCTCCGGCGTGAGGTCGGTCTTGTCGAGGAGCTCGCGAATCCACTGGTGGACGGCAACGGTGCCGTAGCAGACGACGAGCGTCTGGCAGCTCGCGGCGGCGATCGCGCCGATGCCGACCATCGTCTTGCCGGCGCCGCAAGGTAGCACTACGATCCCGCTGCCCCCGGCTGTCCCGCCTCCGGCCCAGAACACGTCGACGGCTTCGCGTTGGTAGTCGCGCAGCGAGAACAGCCGGCCCGCGAGCGTCTCCGAGCGCATCGATACCCGCAGCGGCGCGCCCTCAGCATATCCGGCGAGGTCTTCGGCCGGATAGCCTAACTGCACGAGCGCCTGCTTGAGGTGCCCGCGCATCTCACCACGGACGACCAGCGTGTTCGGATCCGCCCGACCGCTGATGTAGGGCGCGAGCTTCTTCGTGTTCAGCAGTTGGGTGAGCAGGAGTGGATCGTCCGAGCGCAGGACCAGCTTGCCCTTCTCACGCGCCAGCTTCAGTCGCCCGTAGCGCGACATATAGTCGTGGATGCTCGTTACGACGTTGCTCGGCAGCGGGTACTTGCTGAACCGGTCCAGCGTTTCGACCACTTGGGCAGTAGATGCCCCCGCCGCTGCCGCGTTCCAGAGCGAGAGCGGCGTGATGCGGTACGAGTGGATGTGCTCGGGGCTCTTCTCGAGCTCGGCGAAGCGCGAGAGCGCGTCGCGGGCCTCTTCGTAAAGGAGGTTGTCTACCTCCAGCAGGACCGTGTGGTCGCCTTGAACGATCAGCGGGTTGGCCAGGTTCGGTGCCATTGACCTATCCGTTCATTCATTCGGTGGCGTTACTGATGCGTTCCGGGAGTCACCAGCATGCCAATCACTTCTTCTGTCTCGTCGGTCCGGCAACGTTGCTGACATCCACAACGTCCTCGAGCGCGACCGTATGGGTCTTGGCACAGTCGCGGCATAGGCCGTCAAACATGAGCTTGCCCTTTACGTTGTAGAGCACAACGGGCCGAAGCGTCATCGCTTCGACGCTACCAGTCGTCGTTCTGGCCTTTACGACGATGTCCGTCCCGTCGACGTAGGCCTTCTCGATCAACTCCATTGCAAGCGCCATCGCCATCCTGTCGACTCTGACCTCTGGCCCAAGGCCTGCGTCGGCCGGCGCGGTCCGTCTTGCGTATCTCCCGCGCGTTGGTGCCGATGCACCAGAATCGGAGTCCGGCCCGGCCGGAGCGATCCCCTCGGTCAGCTCGATTCCCAGGCTACTAAGCGCTTTCCGGACCGCGTCGAGCTTTGCCGGCTCAACCAGTGCAATGCTGTCGCCAATGACGCCGATGACGGCTTCGGCAACGGCGGGTTCAGTGGCCAACTCTGGCCAGGTCGGCCCGTCGGCGGACGCGTGGAATAAAACCACGCTCTGGTAGCGCACCGGCGGGTAGGCGCCGCCCCAGCCGCTCACCCTGATCTCCGTCTCGGTCGACAAGTCGGCACCGGTGATCTCCTCGAGGTAGCCGAGCACCTCATCCGGAGACCGGCCGAGCGTGACGGCTCGGCGGACCGACTCAGGTGTGAGCTCGTACCGAATGGTATGCTTAGCGCCGGGCCGCTCGTCCGCAATCTGGCCGAGCCGGTAGCGCAGGTACAGCTCGTCGTGCTTGGCCGGAATCTCGATCAGCGTCGAGCTGACGAGCTTGGCAATCTCACGCGCCGGCCGCCCGTAGTCGACGACCCGCACCGGCGCGCCCCGCCGCTCCAGGAACGGCTCGACCTTGCCTCGTGCTCCCGCCTTGACAAGCGCGACTGTCGGTGAGAGCAGGTGGTCGAACGCCGACTGCACACGCTCATTCTGAGTCCACGAGCGCAGGTCGTTCGGCGAATCCGCGACGAGCAGGGTGACCGACGTCCGCAGGTGGACCCGATCGTACAGCCACGACCAGTCGGCGATCGTGTAGGCGACGTTCTGTGGCAGCGGTGCTCGGGACGCTGTCTCGAGTTCCCGCACAATATCGGCGCCTGTCATGCCGATAGCAAGCCCGCGGGCCAGCGATTCCTTGGTCAGGCGATACGTCGCGGCACGCTCGACGCTCTGCCGCTCGGCAAACGCGTCGAGACGAGAGAGGAGAGGCATATGGCTCAGCGCGTCGAGAACGACCAGCTCGAAGTTGGGCTGGACGACGAGCTCCGGCGCCCCAGCGCCCTCCTGGGACTGCTCTTCGAGCGCGTCACCAAGCAGGAGGCGGCGACCGGTCGGCGTGAGCCGGAACGCGATCAGCCTGCCGGAGCTATCCAGTCCGAGGTCGACAAGGCCAAGCCAGTGCAGCGGTTCCCGCACCACCTGCTCGATGTAGGCCCCTTCCACGCGGTTCCAGCCGTCTGGCCCAATCTCAATATCAGCGTCCAGCGACGACCGTCCGTCTTTGCCTCGCCAAAGGATGCCGTCGTAGTGGTAGTACGGGTAGGCGTAGCGCGGGCTGCCAAAGTGCTTGGCCGGCACTAGAAAGCCCGATAGCTCCATTCGGATCATCGCCTTGAACCCGGCGATAGGGACCCAGCCTTCCCGGAGTCGCGCCCCCGCGCGTCGCAGTGTCTCAACGATCGTCGCCCGAGCCCTCGCAAGCTGGTCGACGTCAGGCAGGTCGCCTTTCGAGGTAGCCTGCTCGGGAGCTTCGACCCAGCAGTTGTCGGTGTTGACACCGTAGTTGAAGGCGAGCGTCGGCACTCGAGCGAGCTCGCTGAAACGACATCGCAGCCATCCATCGTAGAGCAGGTGCGTTTGGTCTACCGATGAACCCTCAAGGAAAGAGCGGGCCAGGCCGGTCTGAGACAGGCTGTATTCCGCCTGCAGTTGAGCCTTGAGGGCGCCGGCGGCGATCAGAGCTGCCGCCGCGAACCAGGCCCGCTCCAGGGGCGCGTCTCTGCTCGGCGAGGCCGGCCTCGCGCCGGCCTTCGCCTGTCCTCTCGTCGACCCCTTAGCGCTAGTCTTCGGCGACACGGCCGCGATGATGGCTCGCAGATCGTTCTTGTAGGGCGTCAGTTTGGTGGTGAGGCGAATCCCAGTGCCCGCAGCCTGCAGAATCAGGTAGGCGTCCCGGCGCAACGCGGATGAATCGGCCTCGACGACTCGGTCGGGCGTGATCGGTGTGAGCCTAGCCCGAGCCGCGGCCTCGATACGCAGCTCGGCTTCCCGCACAACCGCCGGGAAGGACGAGACCTGGTCGCCGCGCAGATAGCCGCGCTCGAGCTGCTTGGCGGTCGGGCTAAGGTCGCCCTCGCGGTGGTTCGGCGCGACGATAACAAGCGCCCCAGAGTCGAAAAGGAGCTGAAGCTGGACGAACGCGGCCTCATCCGAGTCAACGTGGCCACGCAGCCGTCGGCCGATATCGATGACTGTCGATGCTCCGTGGCGGAGGGCCGGATCGCCGAGCGCGTGCCAGTGGGCCGGGCTGAGCAGCCTGTCCAACTGTGTGAGGTGATCCGGGGTCCCCAGAAACTTCGCTAGCCGAGCGATCACCTGACCGCGCTCGATGCGCTGACCGCGCTCGGCGATGCGGAGCGCCATCGCTATCCGGAGGAGGCTACCGTTGGCATACTTGTCGAGGGCTTGCTCGAGCGACTTCGGACTGATGCTGGTCTCGGCTTCGGGCATCAGTGTTCGGTGACTTTCGGAGGGTAGCCGTGTTTGCGCAGCACCGCCGTGATCGCCGCCTGTTGCTGATGATCGACGATCACTACGGTGTCGGAGAGCCGCTGAACGACGAACCGCTGCAGTCCGCCAGTCAGCAGCTCGTCGAGCGCTGTCTTGTCGGCGCACTCGACGATGCTGACGCCGACGAGCAAGGTGGGCATTGCGGAGCTAGCCTCCCAAGCCGACTCGGCAAATGGCGCCACTCCATCGGCCAGCACCTTATTGCTGAAAGCGAGGCGCCCCAGTCGCATTCCGCACAACAAGACTATACCATTCCGCGCGAACTGGATGCCCATTACTACTGGGCCGACACCTAGCAGACACTGCTCGCTCGCTGACCGGCCGGTTCTGGTTGGCGACGGACGCTCAAGATCACGCGCGCCGATGGGCGATCGCGCCGCCGGCGCTTGCCTAGCTCGCGGCCAGCGCCGCGACGATCCGCGCCGTCAGATCTTGGGTCGTCGCCCGCCCGCCGAGGTCTGGCGTCCGGCACGACTCGTCCGCGAGCGCCACCTCGACCGCCGCGCTCATCCGTGCCGCGGTCCGCGCGAGCCCATCGTCGGCGTGTCGCTCGGCCAGCCACCGCACCAGCAGCGCGACCGACTGGATCATCCCGACCGGATTCGCGATGCCCCGGCCGGCGATGTCAGGCGCCGACCCGTGCGTTGCCTGCGCCATCGCCACGCTCGTCCCCGCATTGATCGAGCCTGCCATTCCGAGCGAGCCAGCCAGCTCGCCCGCGAGGTCGGAGAGTATGTCCCCGAGCATGTTCTCGGTCACCAGCACGTCGAAGTCGTGCCCGCGTCGAACGAGCAGCGCCGCCATCGCGTCGACGTGCCAGTCGTCAACCGTGACATCCGGGTATTCGGCCGCGACCTCGCGGCAGACATCGCGGAAGAGACCCATCGTCAGGCGCAGCACGTTCGCCTTGTGGACGATCGACACGCGCTTGCGGCGCGTCCGGGCGAGATCGAACGCCGCCCGGGCGATCCGCTCCGTCGCCCGCCGCGTCACGAACCCGACCGCCATTGCGATGTCGGGCGTCGGCTTGAACTCGCCGGTCCCGGCTACCATGTTCCGATCGGCGTAGAAACCCTCGGTGTTTTCGCGAACGATCACGAGGTCCATCTTTGGCGAAGTGGCACGCAGCCCAGGGTAGGCGCGGGCCGGCCTGATGTTGGCGAAAAGGTCGAAGTCGCGCCGGAGCACGCCGCTCGGGTTCAGCTTGGCGCGCTCGGGCTCGGGGTACGACTGCGAGTCGTGGGGGCCGAGGATCCAGCCGGCGCAGCCGCGAAGCGCGTCGACTGTGGACTGCGGGAGCGCAGTGCCGTGACTGTGGATGGCGGAAAGCCCGACCGGCAATGGGATCAGGTCGAGCCGGATCTCTGGCTCGATGGAGACGGCAACTCGCAGAACCTCGAGAGCCGAGCCGACAACTTCCGGCCCGATACCGTCGCACTCGAGCACGCCCAGACGATACACAGTCATGGGAATCCTCCCTGTGTTATGTCGAGATCAGCCCCATGTCAAAGGCTCTGCCGTCGAGGTTGCTGGCATCGCGCACTCAGCCCGAGCTCGGGACGCGTGTGAAAGGCCGAGTCCTGATTCGGACATCTGGGCAGGACCGGACCATCTGGGCCTTCGACTCTCGGCGTAATCCACCTCTCGCGAGGACCAACACCCAGGATCGAAGGATGACCGATCGGAGCGCCCTACCTCAGCGTCAGCGAGTCGATCTCCGCCAGCTCCTCGGCGGAGAATGCCGGATTGCGCAGCGCGCCGACGTTCTCCTCGATCTGTTCGACCCTCGACGCGCCGATCAGCGCGCTCGTGACCGCCGGCAGGCGCAGGATCCACGCGAGCGCCATCTGCGCCAGGCTCTGGCCGCGATTCCGCGCGATCGAGTTGAGCTTCCGCAGCGTCTCGATCCGCTCCGGCGTCAGGCGCGTCCGCCGTTGCTCATCGCTCCACCACAGCGCGGCGCGCGAGTCGGACGGAATCTCACCCGAGAGGTACTTGTCTGTGAGTAGGCCCGAGGCGAGAGGCACGAACGCGATCACGCCGGTGCCGGCGCGCTCGGTCTGCGGCAGCAGGTCGCGCTCGATGGCACGGTTCAGCATGTTGTAGGCAGGCTGGTGGATCGTGATCGGCGCGAGGTGGTTGCGCTCGCAGACGCGGACGGCTTCGGCGAAGTGCGCGCCAGAGAACGAGCTCACGCCCCCGTAAAGCGCCTTGCCCTGCCGGATTAGCTGGTCGATCGCGCCGAGGCTCTCTTCGAGCGGGGTCGTCGGGTCGGTGCGATGGAGATAGAAGATGTCGAAATACTCGAGCCCCATCCGCTTGAGGCTCTGGTCGCAGCTCGCGACGATGTACTTCCTGCTAAGCCACTCGCCGTAGGGGCCGGGCCACATGCGGTAGCCGGCCTTGCTGGAGATGATCAGCTCGTCGCGCGGCATCTCACGGATGATCTTTCCGCAGATGATCTCCGAGTTGCCCGGTGGCCGGCCGTAGTTGTTGGCAAAGTCAAAGTGGGTGATGCCGAGGTCGAAGGCGCGGAAAAGGCAAGCGCGGGCGACGTCGGCACCGCGATAGCCGCCGAAGGTCTCCCAGCCGCCGAGCGAGATCGCCGGAAGCAGCAAGCCGCTGCGTCCGCACCGGCGGTACTGCATCCGCCCGTCGTAGCGGTTGACATCGAACGGGCCTTCCAGACCAGCGGCGATTCCCGTCGCGGAGAGCGTGAGGGGTTGCTCAGGAGTCGGCACGGTGTTCTCCTGCTCGTAATGCTGCGGGGCTCGCTACATTATAGGTGCGAAGCTTGTCGGACTGCTTGCCGCGAAGAAGCAGGGGCGGGTTTGGAGCCCACCCCTGCCACCTGGGTAGCATTGCGCGGTGCGCGAGACTACACGAGGGCGTGGGAGAACGCTGTAGCGTGCCCCCACGCCCCCCCGAGGCATCGATGGACCGCCGTGATGACGCGCGACGCTGTCAGTATATGTGTGACTTCCCCTACACCTCGGCCCAGAGACCGCGGATCACCTTCGCTGCGCTCGCAAGGCCACCGGCCTTGTCTTCGCCCAGGATCTTGCACTCGAGGGTCAGCCAGCCATCGTAGCCGACCCGCTTCAGGGCCGCGAGCGGCGACCGAAAGTCCAGGTGGCCGGCGCCCGGCTCGTAGCGATTGCTGTCGGCCAGATGGACGTACGACAGGTAGTCGGCGTTCGCCTCGATCGCCTTCGCCAGATCAACCTCTTCGATGTTCATGTGGAAGAAGTCGGCCATGAAGGTGAGGTATGGGCTGCCGACCTCGCGGCAGATCGCGGCAGCGGTCTCGAGGTGCTTGATGAAATGGGTTTCGTAACGGTTCAGTGGCTCGAGGACCAGTTTTACTTTCACCTGCTCGGCCACTGGGACGATTTCCGCCAGTTGCTCCATCAGAGTCTCGCGCTCGAGCTCGAGGAGCGTTTTCGGTGGCGGGGGCGGCGCCATCTGAGGCTGGCGCACTGGTACGAAGATCGAACCCATCGCGCCGAAGTCAGCGGCCTCGCGAAGGCCCTCCTTAACGTCCTCGACAGCCTGCTTCCGTGCCGCCGGCTCCGCCGCGAGCAGCGTCGCGCCACGCCCCCAGACGGGCACCTCGATCTTGCTGCCCTTCAGGGCGCGCCTAATGCCGTCGAGCCCGATGTCGGCACGTGTCTTGCGCTGGATCTGGATTCCGTCGTAGCCGAGCTCCTCCAGCTTGGCCAGTCGAGCTTCGAGAGTATCGCCCGGCACGATCGGCTCGTTGTCAAACCAGGACTCGTAGGTTGCCAGCTTCATTGGCCATCTCCTAGTCGTCGATTGTCCAGTCGGCAAGACCCAGCGGCAGCGCCTTTGGCTGGGCGCAGGTGGTCGACAGGATGTGCCGCTGGCCGTCGGCCGCAGACTCGTGGATCGCGTTGATTATCTCGACGACGTGGGCGGCCATCTCGCCGCTTGCGCGGTGGGGTCGGCCGTTCCTGATCGCAACAGCCATATCGGCCACACCGACACCCCGGCTATTCTGGTTGTACCCGTGCTGGCACTTGATCTCGACGAGTTCGCTGCTATCGGGCTTGCGCAGATAGATCGGGCCTGGAAAGTTGTTCGGGTCGATGCAGCGTAACGAGCCTTCCGTGCCGTATACCTCGATATGTGGCAAGCCGGTGTCGTAGACGTCGTTGGTCATCAGGAACTGGCACGTGACGTCATTCGCGAACTCAATGATACCGGCGACGTGCGACGGGGAGTTGACCTTGAGCTTCTCGCCGAAGCGCATGCGCTGGTCGAACGTCTTCTTTGCTGAACCGACGACGCTCTTCGCGGGGCCAAGCAGATGGATGAGCGCGTTCAGGTAGTATGGGCCGCGGTCGAACGCCGCGCTGACGCCGTACGCGAAGTAGTCGGTCTGGTAGAAGCTGACCGCCGAGGCGACCGTGGCGCGCGCGCCGGTCTGCGTGGGGCGCGGCCCTTGCTCGGCAGCAGGAGATGGCCGGGCGTGCAGGTTGGCCATCGCGGCGATCGGCTCACCGATCAGCCCATCGTCGATCGCCTTGCGAGCGGTCTGCCACGCGCCGCCGAAGAACGTGTCCGGCGCTCCGCCGACTCGCAGGCCCTTCTGGGCAGCGAGAGCGAGAACCCTCTTGCTGTCTTCGGTGTAGACGGTGAGGGGCTTCTCGGTGTATGGGTGTTTGCCGGCCTCGAGGATCTGCATGGCGACCTGGCCGTGCAGCCGGTGAGGAGTCAGGTTCAGCACGATCTCGATCGATGGGTCCGCCAGCAGCTCCTCAGGGCTGCAGGCCTTCGGCACGTCGTACTGCGAGGCGCGAAACCGCGCCGCCTCGAGGTTCGTGTCGGCGACGGCAACGCACTCGATCGCGTCGAGCTTCTTGGCGTTCTCGATGTAGATGCCGCTGATCACACCGCAGCCGATCACGCCGATCCTGGTTGGTGTTCTGGCCAAGTCTTTGTCCTCCTTCGAGTCAGGTGCCATTGGCGACAGTTTACCGGTCAGCACACGGTTGCTGGGGCACGCCGCGTCGTGCCCCTATCGGTGTCGGCCGCCGGCTTCGGCCCAGCCCCGCCTTCGAGCTTCACGAGCCCGGTGCGAGCGAGGGGCAAGCCCCTCGCCGGGCCGGGCGCGAAAAGGGCGGCCCCATTCGCTGCGCCGGCGAGCTGTATCGTTGCCCCTGTCCCGCGTTGACAGCGGCGGGCTGCCCGTCTACGCGGACGGACAGGGGCCAAGGCGACGGTCTACTTCTTGAAGTACACGCACTCCGTGAAGAACGGCCACGACGCGTTCCCGTCCCAGACGTTGATGCCGTACGACGGGAAGTTGCGCAGGTTGCTCCTTAGGATGATCGGCAGAGGCGCCTCACCGACCGTCCCGATCGACCAGACGTTCTCTGCCTGGAGGCTTAGGAGCTTGTCCGCGGCGTCAGCGGCGAGTGTGTCCTTGTACCTGGTGAACGCATCGAACACCGGCTTGAACCAGTCTGGTGGCTCCTCGCCGGCCTTGCCACCGCTCTCGTACCAGTTGGCCCAGAGCGGAGCCATGGTGCTCTCGTCGCCGTACTTGGCGGAGCTCCACTTCCGGTCCTGAGGCAGCAAGATGTCGGTCGAGGCGTCGCCGTGCCACATCGACATCGATTCATCGTTGCCGAGGATCCTGGGCGAGAGTAGCTGTCGGGTCACGACCTTCGTTGCGATCTGGATGCCGAGCTTGCGCCAGTACTCGGTCACGAGCTCGTTGACTGGCGTCTTCGGTCCTTCACCCTCGTAGTAACTGAAGTTGTATTGGAGCGGCTGACCGTCCGGTCGTAGGCGGTACTTCTTCTGGGCATCCCACTTCAGGCCCATCTCATCGAGAAGCGCGTTGGCCTTGGCCGGATCGTACTGCGCCCAGGATGTCTCGTACTCGGGCTTGAAGTACTTTGACGAGCGCAACACGGTCATCTGGCGCGGGATGGCCTTGCCGAAGAACAGCAGTTGGTTCATCTCGTCGCGGTTGATCGCCAGCGAGAGCGCCCGGCGGTAGCGGACGTCCTGATGGATCTTCCGCAGGACCGGGTCTTTGTCGGTCATGTTGACGTTGTAGTAGACTTCGCCGCCCTTTCCCGTGTTCCAGAGCAAGACGTTGTAGTTGCCAGCCTTCGCGCCGCTCTCGTAGGCCGAGTAGTTGAGGATGGTCGTGCTGAGTGCGGCCCAGTCGAACGTGCCAGTGACGATCTTGGCGTTGTACATCTCGACGTTCGAGACGTACTCCATCTCGTGCGCGTCAACGTACGGGAGTTGGTTGCCCTCGGTATCAACCGCGTAGTAGTACGGGTTCCGTTCCTGCCGGACGCCTGTGACCCTGGTCTCCTTGATGACGAAGCCGCACAGAGTGGGCAGGTCCTTGCTCTTCACAGGGTCCGCCATGTCGCCGAACCGGGCGTACCAGCTCTCATACTTGGCCGCTTTGGCATCCGCTTCGGCGGTCGGGGTGTACTTGGGGTGGAACGTCTTGAGGAAGTGCGCCGGTTGCAGCGCCATGTTCTTGTACCAGGTAGCGCTGTGGGAAAGATACGTCAGCGGCCAGACAGGATACGGTACTGAGAACTTCATCACTATGGTCTGGTCGTCGGGGGCAGTCACCTCGAAGAGCTTGCCGCCTGGCCGGAACGCGGGCGGGATCGAGGGCTGGAGATCTTTGTTCTGGAGGATGTCTTCGTACCAGAACATGAAGTCCT
>Ga0101944_10007589_pt1 | contig 10774 bp, 9 predicted proteins | sample DewCreD2012metaG_FD_75245 | JGI IMG/M metagenome (GOLD analysis project Ga0101944, IMG submission 75245) | Hot spring sediment bacterial and archeal communities from British Columbia, Canada, to study Microbial Dark Matter (Phase II) - Dewar... ...
CGCGGAATCCGCGTCACGTCAGCCGTGAACCAGCGCACCCCCAGCCGCTCGAGAAACTCAGACACGCCGTACATCGTCCCGCGCTGCCCGCCCCCGGCGATCACCAGATGCGGACCGCGCGTCTCAATCACGAACCCCTCGGGTCCCAGATCCTTCGGCGGCAAATCTGGCGCAACCCGGGCCAGCGCGCGGCTGCGCCCAATCAGCACCATCGGGCCCCGCACCGGGCGGCTGTCGTCCACGATCGCCAGTTCTGCGCCGCTGATCTCGCGCACATATTTCTGCAACTCCGCTGCGGCGCGCTGCTCGGCAGGCGGCGCCTGCGCTGCCAGCACGATCGTGTGGCGCGTCCTGGCTCCACGCACGAGGTCCGCGGCTGAAGCCGCTGCCAGCGTCAGAAGCAGTGCCGCCGCAAGCCTCATTGCCGGATCTTCCCCCGCAATTGATAGAGCCACAGCAGAGCGCGGTTCATCAGCTCCTCGCCTGCTCCCGCGGCGGCAGGCGCCACCGGCGGGTCCGCCCCGTAGCCGCCCTCCGCGCAGGCCTCGATCGTCGGGAAATACTGGTGATAGCCGTTCGAATAGCCAAAGAAAAAGAGCGTATTCAGCCGCGCCCTTTCCCGCAGCCGCACGGCATGGCTCGAGAAAAATTCGCCCGAAGCGGCCACCGCCCCAACGTCCGTCCCCAGCAGAATAGCCATGAGCCGCGGCCGGACCCCCTGCGCGTATTCGTCCCGGTAATTGCGCACCAGCTCGGGAAAAAACGCTTTCTCGTAGGCAGCGGCGACCAGCGGATTGCTCAGGTCGATCCGGGGTTTGAACGAGAAGCGCTCTTCCCGCGCGCGGATCTCGACCGTCTGCGGCGGCGAGCTGGGGGCGAGAGAGCGCGCCAGCCGGAGAGCCTCCCGGCCCAGCGCTTCCCCATAGGCGAACGTGTCCATGCTGCGGCGCTCCGTTCGGAGATCTCCAGCCGCCCCCTGCAGAAAAATGGCCGCAGCCCCTGATTCTTTCCGGATGATTTCTTTGAGCGATCCGGCATAATCGGCCGAGAATTTCAACGTCGACGGCGGGAGCGTGGTCGGATGCGCAGCCCAGTTCACCAGAATGGCCAGCGGCTGCCCCGACTCCCGGTCCACGCGCAGCACGGCCAGCACAGGGTCCACGGGCTTCGGCTCGAGCTTCGTATGGCGGTTCGCGTTCCATCCCGGCAGCTCCGCCGCGCCAGCCGCAAGCTTCACCGGCTCCAGCTTCGCATTCGCTTCCAGAACGGCTTCGACAATCGCGTCCTCCAGCTGCCGGTAGTAACGCAGGGCGGCGTCGAACCGCCCCTTCCCCTTGCCGTCTTCTTCCGTGAGTTCAAGCACCGGTCCATGGTGCGTATGCGATCCGCCCAGGATCGACCACCGGATGCCAGCCTCGCGGAGCAGGCGTTCGCGGATCTTTTCAAGCGACCGCTCGCCAGGGCTCCGCCCGAGGTCCAGCCCCACGATGGCCAGCTTCTCCTTGCCGTCGGAGAGCACCAGCGCGTCTGCATACAGGGGATCGAGCGTTCCCTCCGACAGCGCATCGTGGCGGTCCCCGTAGCCCCACATCGGCGCCGGCTCGCGCGGCGTGATCTCGCGCCGCGCCGTTCCGGCCAGATACGTCTGTCCGGCGGCGGAAAGGGAAAACAGAACCAGCAGAATTTGTACCGGAAGCGTCTTACGCATGGAACTCCAGAATATCCCCGTCCTCGACGATGTGATCGCGGCTGACCGGCAGCCCCTCTTCCAGCCGGTCGCGGCGGTACAGGCGCGCCAGTTTCAGCCGTTCGGCGAAGTCCTTGTGCACGTGGCGCGCGGCATCCAGCACGGTCGAGCCGCGCTTCAGCACGTACGGCGCGGTCAGATCCGGCTTCTTGCCCGGCGCCTTCGTATACACACGCACCACGTCGAGCAGATCAAAGCACCGCCGCGCCAGCCGGTCCAGCCCTTCGCCAGTCTCGGCGCTGACAGGCAGGCATTCATACCTTCCCTCGTACAGTTCCGCCAGCACGCTGAAATTGTCCGCGCCGCCGGGCTGATCGATCTTGTTCACGACCATCAATTGCGGCCGCGCAAGCTTCCACTCCTCCAGCTGATGTTCGAGAAAATCGATTTCGGCCAGATCATCGGGATCATCCGCCGCCACCACCAGCAGCGTCCGGTCGGCGCGCCGCAGCACCTGCGCCACCCACGGCTCCACCCATTCCGGCGCCAGCGGCGGCAGGTCGATGAGCTGGAACTGCACGTCCTCGAACTGCGCCATCCCCGGCGTCGGCGCATGCGTGGTGAACGGGAATGGCTCGACATCCGGTTCCGCGTTCGTCATCGCCCGCAAGAGGCTCGACTTGCCGGAATTGGGCGGCCCCAGCAGCGCGATCTGTCCGATGCCCTCTTTCTGAATCAGGTAGAACGGCGTGGCGCGCGCCGGACCTTTTTTCTGGTTTTCCTTGCGCAGTTGCGACAGCTTGCGGCGGATGTCGGCCTGCAGTTTCTCCGTGCCCTTGTGCTTGGGCAGCACGGCGTACATCTTCTCGAGCGCCGCAATGCGCTCCGGCACGGTTTCGGCCCGGCGGAATTCCTCCTCGGCGGCCAGGTAATCAGGTCCGAGATTGGCTGGCATGGGACCTCCGCGCTACGAATGTATCACTGCCGTGACAGAATTCTGAGCGGCGCGCCTGCGTTCCTGCTACTCTCAAGTCAGTCCTCGGCGATTTGCGCTCTCCGGCAGGCTTGCCTCCCAGAGCGGTGCTCGATGCAATAGACCGGCCTTCGGGCCCGGCGAACTGACTGGAGAAACGATGCAGGTTGGCCATGTGCTCCGCTCCTGGGGCAGAATTCTGCAGGGATACGCACCTGCCCTTTCCATTGAAATCACGCGCGAGTGCCCGCTCCGTTGCCCCGGCTGCTATGCCTACGAGCAGAACCATCTGGGCGGCGGAGTCACCCTGCGGGAATTGAGCGACTACCGCGGCGACGAACTCGTGCGGCGCGTCGTCGAACTCGTCGAGCGCGAAAAGCCGCTTCACGTCTCGCTCGTGGGCGGCGATCCGCTGGTGCGGCACCGCGAGGTGGAGCGCATCGTCCCTGAACTGACCTCCCGCGGCATTCATGTGCAGGTGGTGACCAGCGCGTTCCGGCCGCTGCCCGAGGCGTGGGCTTCGATGCAAAGGCTCACGGTGGTCGTTTCCATCGACGGGCTCCGCGAGGAGCACGACAGGCGCCGCGCTCCTGCCACCTACGATCGGATTCTGAACAACATCCGCGGCGGCCGCATCACGGTCCATTGCACCGTGACCCGCCAGATGGCCGAGCGCGAAGGAGCGCTGAAACAGTTTCTCGAATTCTGGTGCGGCCGCAGCGAAGTGCAGCGCGTCTGGTTCAGCCTGTTTACGCCGCAGCGGGGCGCGGATGCGCCGGAGCGTCTTGGAGCGGAACAGCGGCAGCGCGTGGTCGCGGAGCTGCTCGAGCTGCGCGAGCGGGAACCGAAGCTCGACATGGCCCCAAGCGCTCTGCGGCAGTTCCTGAAGCCGCCCGCCTCGCCGGACCAGTGCATTTTCGCCAAAACGACCCGGACAGTCTCGGCGGACTTCAGGACTCCCGTCACGCCCTGCCAGCTTGGCGGCGACCCCGACTGCGCCCAGTGCGGCTGCATTGCGGCCATGGGGCTGGCTGCCGTGGGGGCTTACAGAGTGGCCGGTCCCATTACGGCGGGCGGGCTGTTCCATCTGTCGCACCGCTTCGGCCGCCTGGTGGCCTCGGCGCGGCCGGCGCCGCCTGCGCCCGGTCTCGTGCAGATTGTGCCGGACATCGCGCCCGCGCCCGAGCCAGAGCTTCGCTAGAAGCCGCTCCGCAGAGCGCGGCGGACTTCAATGCCCTGCCGGTGCGGGGCCCGCGTCTGCGTAACGCGGGCGGATCAGCAGCACCAGGACAACGGACAGCGCCGCCACGCTCGCGAAGATTCCAAAAATCGCCAGCAGCGGCACGTGATGGTCGCGCAGCAGCCCGAAGCCCCAGTCGGCCACGCCGCCGCAACTGATGCTCACCAGGTTCATCAGTCCGTATCCGGTGGCCCGCACCTGCGGCCGCGCGATCTGACACAGAATCGGCATGTTGTTCGTGTCGAAAAAGCCCCAGCCCGCGCCGAACAGAATCAGAAACGCCACCGCCACCGCGAGCATTCCGGTTTGCGGCGAGTAGCCGACGCCCATCATGGCCACGGCCATCAGGAACACGCCGATGGCGCTCGTGTAGATGCGCCCGCGCTGCGTGCGCCGCGTCCATCGGTCGGCGAGCCAGCCCCCGAAAAGCGCTGCGCCAATGGCCGCCAGCATCCAGAACAGCGTGGCCGACACGCCTGCCTTCCCCTGCCCGATGCCGAACTCCGCCTTGAGAATCGCCGGCATCCAGTCCCGTACGATCCAGCCCGCCATGGCGGGCAGCGTGAAGTACAGCACCAGCAGGATGAACGAGAAGTTGCCGAGCAGCTCCCGCAGCGGACCCAGCGGCGAGCTCCGCTCCTCCTGCCGCGCCGGAGCTGCTGACGCCGGCGCGTTCCGCACGAGGAAGAACAGCGGCAGCGCATACAGAATCCCCGCCAGCCCGCACAGCTCGAACATCCAGCGCCACCCGAGCTCCGGATGATCGGCGGCATAGCCGCTGAACCCGCCCAGGATCACGCCCGCGTAAATGCCCATCTGATGCGCGCCCACGGCGCGCGAGCGCGTGGGGCCAAGGTGGTAATCGGCGATCAGCGCCAGCGCCGCGGGAATGTAGAAGGCCTCGCTGACGCCCATCACCGCCCGCGTCACAAGAAGCTGCTGAAATGTTTCGGCGTGCGCCGTGGCCCACGTCACGGCGCTCCACACGAACAGGCTGCCCGCAATGACGTGCCGCCGGCTGAACCGGTCCGCCAGATAGCCGCCCACGGGGCTCAGGAACGCGTACGTCCACTTGAAGAACGCCAGGATCTTGCCCCAGTTGGCCTCGCTGCCGATGTCCGGGATGTCCTGCATCACCGAGAACTTCATCGACGCGAGCATCTGTCGGTCCAGATAGTTCAGCAGCGCGACGGGCACAAGAAGCGCGACGACAAGCCAGGCATACCCGGGACGGCGCGGATCGAGAAACTGCATGACAAAGAAACCATGCTACCTGCCATGAAAGGTCCGCGGGAATAGCCACGGCCCGCGGCGGCCCGCACACGCCTTGCCGCCGCCTCCTGGACGCGGTTCTTTTCGTTCCCTCTCACTTTCCAGCGGCCCGTTCGCCAGACCACCTGGACTGTTCGCCCGGATTCTGCTGCCAGGCACAGCCAGACATGAGAAACAGGAACCAGCGATGTACTCCCCTTGCAAAACAGTGATTCGCAGGCTGGTCTCTGGCAGTAGACGCGGGACTCCTGCGGCGGCCGCAGGCCGTGCGCCGCAGGAAAGATGGAGAACGCATCGTCTGCCGGCAGGAGGGCCTGCGATCGCCGCTTCCGTGCGCGGAGCGGCCATGCTTCTGGCACTGGCTGTTTCCGCGCACGGCGCTTCGACGCAGGACGCATGGGCCCAACAGGTGCGGCTGGCGAACGAGCTGGCAGACAACGGACGATTCAGCGAGGCGCAGCGTCTTTACAGGGCGGCTCTGGACGAGGCTTCGAAATCCGCTGACGACTTGCGCACGGGCGTCGTCCTTTACAACCTCGGCCGCCTGTTCGACCGCAACGGCCTGTTGCGCGATGCGGAGAAAGCCTTCCTGGCCGCCGTTGCGGCGCTCAGGAGAACCGGTGGCGCGGAAGAAGGGTTGCTCGCGCGGAGTTATGTGGGTCTGAGCGCCGTGTACATCCGCACGGGACAGTATGCGCGCTCGGATGCGCTCATTCGCGAGGCGCTGGAAGGCGGCTGGCAGGTGCTCGACGCCGACAGGGCGAGTCTTGAAGGGAACCTGGGCGTCATCCTCGCCCACCGCGGCCGTTTCGCCGAAGCGGAAGAGATTCTCCGCAGGACGATTCAGCATTGCGAGAACCATCCCGGCGAGGAAGTGCGCGAGACCGGCGCGATCGCTGCAGCAAGCCTCGCCGGCGTTCAGATGCGCCGCGGCAAATGGGAGGAAGCCCTGCACTGGTACAGCCGGGCGATTGCGGCGCTGGAGTCTGTTCCCTCGCCCGCGCCCGCCACCCTGGCCGCAGCGCTGGCCGACTTCGCCCACGCGCTGCAGCAGTCGGGCGACAACCGCGCGGCGGCAGACATGTACCTGCGCGCCATGGCCGTTGCCGAAGAGCGGCTCGGTCCAGGACACGAGTCTGTCGCCCACGTTTACCAGAGGTTTTCCGGATTTCTGCGGCAGCGCGGCGACAGGCGCAGAGCGCGAGCCCTTGAGGATGCCGCCCGGCGGATTTACAACGATTGGCGGCAGGCCAACCTCGTAGGGCACGTTGTCGATTCCGAGGCGCTTGCCGCGGGGCAACGGACGCGGGAGGACAACAGGCCATGAGCCGCCGCAGCCTGCTTCCAGTTCCTCCCGGAAGGCAGACACGAACACTGCGGATACAATTCAGTTGGAGGCGTTGTTGAGCGCGGCACGACAGTCAGCAGGTCTAGCCGGCCTGCAGCAGGAATCACGCGCGGGCCCGCGCTACCCGGGTCTCGGTCTGATCACGCTCATCCTCACGGCCACGGGTATTCTGTCCTGCCTCAGGCACTTTGTCTACCGGCAGCCGCAGTCCGCTCTGGAAATGGCTGCGGCGATGACCGCCTGCACCGTTTTCTTCTATCCGTGGATCGCGCTCACTCCCCTCGTATTCCGCCTCGAACAACGTTTCCCGCTCGGCTCCCAGCGATGGCTCCGCAACGCCCTCGTGCTTGCCCTTCTCAGCATTCCGGTCAGCGTGCTGGCCGCGCCGGTGATGTCGGCCCTTTACTGGGCTGTCATGGCGGCCGCGGACATCGGCGTCCCTTACCTGAAACCAAAGGTCTTTTGGCTGGGCCACTTCTTTTCTGCCCAGGTGCTGTTCTGGTGCAGCGTCGCCGGAGGCTACACCGTCCGCACGCGCCACCTGTTGACCGAGCAGGCGCAGACGGCTGCACGGCTCGCTGCCGAAAAGTCCCGGCTTGAAACCAGCCTGAGACAGGCCCAGCTTGAGGTAATCCGCGCGCGGCTCAATCCGCATTTCCTCTTCAACAGCCTCCAGAACATCTCCGCCATGACGAAGCAGGACCCTCAGACGGCCAGCCGGATGCTTGCTCGGCTCGGCGATCTGCTGCGCATGGTGCTGCGTCAGGACTCTGAACCGGAATGCACGCTGGAGCAGGAGATCGAACTCACTAACGCCTACGTGGCTCTCGAGCGGATGCGCTTCGGCGACAGGCTCGATGTACAGTGGAACATCTCTGGCGATGCCCGCGAAGCGCTGCTTCCGTGCTTCCTGCTCCAGCCGCTGGTGGAAAATGCCATCGTGCACGGACTCGGGGGCGTCGGCGGCAAAGGCGTGATCTCGATCTCCGCCGCCGCGGAAGACGGCAATCTCTGCGTGTGGATCGAAGACAACGGCATCGGGCTCCCGGCGAAGGACCTGTCGAACCTGGAGCTCGGCGTGGGTCTGGCATCCACGCGCCAGCGGCTGGAGACGATGTACCCAGGCCGCCATTCCTTTGATGTGCGGCAGCGGGAAGAAGGCGGCGTCGAAGTCCGCATCTCGATCCCGCTCCGCAAGACCAGCGCTCCTGCAGCGCACGAACCCGCGAGTCGGCCATGAGCGTCCTCCGCGTGCTCGTCGTCGATGACGAACCTCTCATCCGCGCCGGCATCCGCGCTGAGCTGTCTTCGATGCCGGATGTGCACGTGGCGGGCGAGTGCGGAAGCGTGGAGGAGGCCGTTCAGTCAATCCGCGCCGGAGGCCTGGATCTGGTTCTGCTCGACGTCCAGATGCCGGATGGCACCGGCTTCGACGTCATCCGGCGCGTCGGCCTGAAACAGATGCCAGCCGTGGTGTTTGTGACGGCGTACGATCAGTACGCCATCCAGGCCTTCGAGGTCAACGCAGTCGATTACCTGCTGAAACCCTTCGATGATGCGCGCCTGAAGCAAAGCGTGGAGCGCGCACGGGAGCGCCTGCAGCGGCCCGCTGAACTGCTCCGCCGGATGGAAGCGCTGCTGCAGTCGCAGCAGACGCCGCGGCCCCAACGGCTCGTCGTCCATGACGGCGAGCGCTACCAGTTCGTCCCCGTCGAGGCAATCGACTGGATCGAATCGGCAAACAACTACGCCATCCTGCACTGCGGCCCGGTCAGCCATGTCTATGGCGACAACCTCGCCGCTCTCGAGCGGCTCCTGGATCCGCGGCAGTTCCTCCGCGTCCACCGCCGCCATATCGTCAATGTGTCCCGCGTGATTGCAGCGGACCCTCTGCCCGGCGGGGCGTTCGAACTCGAGTTGGCCTGCGGTGCCCGCGTCAGCACGGGCCGCCAGTATGCGGAAAAGGTGCGGCAACTGATCCGGGGCTGACCTGTCCTGTGCGCCTGACGGCCGCGCAGAACGTCATCCCTGATCGCGTTTTTTCAGGAGTCCGTGATCTGAAACTCCCTCCGATTCCGGTAACACTCGTAAAGCAGATCTTCCCCGGCGTTCCCGGGGCGGGGAAAGGAGTGCGGTATGCGGTCCCTTTGTTCAGTTCCAGCGATGGCCGCAGTGTTTCTGCTCTGCCTCAGCGGATGGGCGGCGGAGCAGAAGAGCAAGGATGCCTTCCAGGTGTCAGGCTATGTCAGCCGGGCCCCGGACGTGGTGGCGGCGCGCGTGGTGGTGAAGCTGATCGACGCCGAATCCGGCAAAGCCGTGGACATGGCAACGACGGGCGCGTTCGGCAAGTTTAAGTTCGAGGATGTGAAGCCAGGCCTGTATTATCTGGAGTGCAGCGGCGTGAAGCGCGAGCTGCTCGTGAAGAACAGGAACGTGCGGGCTGACATGGATCTGAGCGCGCCGGACGGCGTGGCTCGGGGTTACACGGCCGAGAAGATCGTGGAGGCGCTAGCCAGCACGGCGGCACAGCAACAGGCAGGAGGCGCGGGTCCGGCGCCCGGACCGAACGATCCCAGCCTGCAGCAAACACTCGCCGGGGCGTACTGGGGCTACTCCGGGTCGACGGAAGTGCGCCTGGTGCTTTGCGCCAGCGGCCAGTTCTCGGATCAGGCGGAGTCGAGCTACTCCGGCGCCGGCAGCGACAGCCTGGGAAACCAGACGATGGCGTGGGGCTCGGCGTCGCAGCGGGGCTCCAGCGGCCGCTGGAGCGTGCAGGGAACCCCGCAGCAGGGCGCGATCCAGCTCGTGTATCAGAGCGGCAAGACGGTCTCTGTTCCCTACCGGATGGTTGACCGCGGTTGTTACAGCTTCGCCGGCCGCACGCTGTGCCGGACAGGCGATGCGCCCTGTCGATAGCAGCCTTGGCCGGGCGTGGATCGGGAGAGAATCAGGCAAAAGCGGGAGAGGATCGGAGTGCCGCTCGCACGGCGAATGATGTAGGCTGGTGGCAGCCCATATTCATTGAAAAAGATCTGAAACCATGAAGAACGACCCCTCCCGCCGGAATTTCCTCGCCGCAGGGTTGACCGTGCCTGCGGCCACGCTCGCGCCCCGCAAGGATCTGGAACCGCAGCAGGCCAGGCAGGGCTCGATTCCACTGGATTACCGCACGCTCGGCAGGACGGGACTAAAAGTCACCACGGTCGGGTTCGGCTGCATGGTGACAACGGATGCCAGCGTGGTGGAGCGCGGCGCCGAGATGGGCATCAACTATTTCGACACGGCGCGCGTCTACGGCAACGGCAACAACGAGCGGATGGTGGCCAGCGCGCTGAAGGGCCGCAGACAGAAGGTCGTCCTCTCGAGCAAATCCGTCGCCCGGACCGCCGCCGAGGCGCGGGCGCACCTCGACACGAGCCTCAAAGAGCTGCAGACGGACTACCTCGACATCTGGTACATGCACTTCCGCGACAATCCTGAGGCGATCACGGACGAGCTGCTCGCCGTCTGGGAGGACGCGAAGAAACAGGGCAAGATCCGCCACATCGGCGTCAGCACGCACAACCCGTCGGCAATCGTCGGCCGGGTGCTCGAGACCGGACGCATCGAGGTCGTGCTCACCGTCTACAACTTCGCCATCGGCGCCGCGCACGATGCCGCCTTCGACCGGCTGCACAAGGCAGGCATCGGACTCGTGGCGATGAAGGTGATGGCCCCGGCCAACCGCGCCTTCGGCTTCCAGAGCCGCGGACAGCACCTCGACCGCCCGGGCGGCGCTCTGGCGGCGCTGAAATGGGTGCTCAAGGATCAGCGCTTCGCCACCACGATTCCGAGCATGACCGACATGGAGCAGCTCGAGGAAAACATCCGCGCCATGTCCGAACGATTCGAGCCGCGCGACGAAAAACTGCTGGCGCAGATCAACGAGGAGATCCGCCCGCTCTACTGCCGCATGTGCTATCGCTGCACGGGGCAGTGCCCGCGGGGCGCGGCCATTCCGGAAACGCTGCGGTACCTGAGCTACGCGGACTTCTACGGGCAGTTCGCTCTCGGGCGCGAGCATTTTGCCGCGCTGCCGGAGCCGCAGCGGCAGGTCAGGTGCCAGGACTGCGCGGCGTGCGCGGTGCAGTGCCCGAACGGCGTGCGCGTGGCGGAGCGGATGATGCGCGCGCAACAGCTGTTCGGCTGATCTGCCCGCGCTTCTCTGCTCACCGGCTGCCCGGACTCGTGCGGATCGCGCTTCCGCCCTTCTGC
>Ga0101944_10007590_pt1 | contig 10773 bp, 6 predicted proteins | sample DewCreD2012metaG_FD_75245 | JGI IMG/M metagenome (GOLD analysis project Ga0101944, IMG submission 75245) | Hot spring sediment bacterial and archeal communities from British Columbia, Canada, to study Microbial Dark Matter (Phase II) - Dewar... ...
ACTTTCCCCGGCTGACTTTATCATTGCTTGTATAAACCCCCAACACCGACTCACCCCATCCAGGGGGATACGTCACTTCCCCAGTGCCACTCGGCATAATGCATATCCCTTCCTGAGCCCAGGCCATTCCTCCACCACCTAACAAAAACAGCACCACCAATCCAAACAGCATTCTAGGATCAAAAATGGCGTTTTTCCTCATGGCGCCCTCACACTTTTTTCGTTTGTCTACGACCCCATTGTAATTTTTCTGCCACCGCCTTTGCATCGCCAGGACTGTCCCCTTTCTAAACTGGAATCCATTTGGACTTCCCTCTTTCGCCGTGAAATTGGGGCATTGCTCCGTTCTGTTTCAAAACCTTCCGCCAAAAAAAAGTTTCTCTTCTCCCGCAAGCCCATAGTGTCTCACTAATCCTTTATAGAATCCGTATAATGCTAAGAAAAGACACACAGGAAATGAAATAAGGATCATTACCAAAACACCTTGGCTACCGAAACCAATTATGTTACCCAGAGCACTTAGTATAATCGTGGCAACTATGTATCCCGTTGTTACAGATATCACACTAAATATTATGTATTTTCTTACAGAATAGTGCTTCCCGTTTCTCATTCGCATTCTCCTTTTGAAATCTCCAAGTTTTCAATTCTTGGCAATAGCTCGAAACCACGGATAACGTCAAACCATTTAGGCAAACCGAATACGTGCCTCAGTTCATCAGCATACACATCAAGTCCAAGTGTGAACTGCGCAGCGCCGGTTACGGTGACAGTCATTCCAACCGCTACTACAAAAGCTCCGGCAGGTCCTGTTGTAGGGATGCTAATGAATCCGGCTCCAGTTGTTATCGCTCCAGCATACATCGTATAAGCACCGGTCACCACGAGACCTCCCCCAACGAGATAGGGCTTTGCGGCTCCTTCAATCCTTCCCCAGGCTTCCGCAATACTTAGTAACGCCAATGGGTCATTCCGATTAATGGGATTATTCCCTACATAAGTATACAGATTTGTCCCGCCGCCCAACCCAATTGGATCCGGCGTCAAATACCTTCCCGTTTTCGGATCATAGTATCTATGGTAGTTGTAGTGGAGGCCGGTCTCCTGGTCATAGTATTGGCCGGGCAACCGGTGATTGTTCACCACACTGGAGCTTGGATGAATGTGGGCTTCACCAAAGGGCTCGTACCACGCTTCCCACACAACCGTACCACTCGCATCCGTCAGGATCTCCGGACTACCCAGACGGTCATTGAGATAGTGATAGACTGCGTTGTCATTGGCGACATCCACCATGGCAACACGCACTTTTCCCATGTAGAGATATTCCCTCGTCATGCTCCCGCTCGGCAGACTCTCCGCTATGAGTTTCCCGTCCAGATCGTAGTGATAGAGGGTGGTCTCCCCACCAGCTTCTTTCTTAACCCTCTGTCCCAGGCCGTTGTAAGTGTAAGTTGCCTTGGAAGTGCCCTCTTCCTTCACCTCTTTGAGCTGGTTCTTCTGGTCGTAAATGAAAGTGAGCGTGCCATCGCTTGTGATATTGCCGTTATCATCGTAGGTGAACGTCCTGGGGTGCGCTCCGCCTGTGATCTCTTGAAGCCTGTTACTGCCAGGAAAATATGTGTAGGTTTCATTGACCCCATTCTTAGTCCTCGTGAGCCTGTTTCCCACATCATCATAGGTGTATGCGATCGAGCCGTATCTGCCTTCGGCACTCCTCAGCCTGTTCAACTCGTCATACCCAAAGCTCTGGCTGTACCAGGGTGTTGTGGTTCCCGTAATAGAGGTGAGATTCCGATTGGCGTCATAACCGTATGTGCGCTCCCTTGGCTGTCCAGGGTTTGAAACACTCACGCAATCACACTCCCCTGCCTGGTTATTCACCCTTGCACCGGAACCATTGATCAATCCCAGCGGTCCCCCAAAGGGGCGGTACCTAAGGCCGCTGGCCAGGGGAGTTTGAATCCCGCTCGCCCTTGCCTCTGAGATCTTCCCTAACAGGTCCCTGTCATAAGAGATTCTTCTCCCGCGGGGATAGGTAATAGAGGCAACCCTTCCGCCAGGCGTGTACGCATAGGTTACCGGATAGTTTATCCCACCTATGGTGTTCGCCTTCTCAATCAGCCTCCCTCTCCCATCATACCCGAATGCCATACTCCCCGCAGGGTCCACCATGCTCGTCAGACGACCCTTCCCATTCGCTCCCTGATCATAGGTGTAGGCTACATCATCGGCCGTCCCGGGGTAATCCTCCAACGTCACCCTGTTTAGATTGTCATACGCAAACTCCACGCTCACCCCTTTGGCATCCCTCTTGTACTTCAGATTCCCGGCCTCATCATAGGCATACCTTGTCATCCCCGTATCCGCCGAAGCGCTGGAGACCACTCTTCCCATGTCGTCATACACGTAGCTCGTTTGATGGCCCTCTGCATCGGTCAAAAAAGCAAGGTTCCCCTGGCTATCGTATGCGTAATCGGTAATCAGGTTTCTTGGATTCGGATCATTGACCCCCTGGCCGACGCTCACAATCCTGCCCATGAAGTCATAGGCATAGGTTGTGAGATTTCCATTTGGGTCTATCATGGAACTCACCTTCCCGGCACGATCATACCCAAACTCCCGGTGAGTGTCGTCCGCCTGGATCTCACGGTAGAGCTTCCCGGGATAATTGGGATGGTCATAGCTCCACCGTTTCCTGGATGTTCGCCTGTTCTCAGAACTGTATGTGCTCCTTTCAATCAGGTTCCCCCTCGGATAGGCCTCATAACTATGCCCGATATAATTGCCTTCTCCATCAATGATCGTGGATAGCCTGCCGTACAGAGAATCATAATCGAAAAACTGCGTAATTCCATCCGGGTCCGTCACCGAATGCAGAAGCCCTCCGTAATAAGTAAGCTGGGTTGAGCTTGCCGGATCGTCTGCATAATCGGTGATGGTGGTTATCCGCCCCCGGCCGTCGTAGGAGAAGGCTTTGATCCGGTCATTTACGTCCCTTATTCGGCCGGGTCTGCCTGCCCCATCGTACTCCGCAAAATGGGTGCTCCCGATATGGGGCTGTGTGACGGATTCCAGGTTCCCTGTGGAGGGATTGTAGGCAAAAGCCGCTGTATCTCCTGAACCGGGTCGGGGACCGTCTATGGAAAGCACCTGCCCTTTTTCGTTATAAGTGAAGGTGGTGACGTATTCATACGGAATGACCCTCCCATTTGACTCTGCCGTGTACCCTTGTTCAATGAGCCGGGAGAGGAGTCTCCCTGGTGATTCGTTGGGAAACGGGTTCCCATCATTATCATAATCCCAAAGGGTTACTTTGTTCCCGCCCCCTTGTAGAGCACTCGCTTCCGTTCGCGTCAGAGGCGTGTTCATTTCAGGATGGTAAGTGTAATGGAGAATTCGCTGCTCCGGTGACCCTGAACCCAGAGTGACCGTTCCAGGATTTCCCCTGTCGTCATAGTCTTGGTAGAGGTCTATTCTTCCTCCCCCGTATTCCACTTCTCTCAGCCTGCCTCTGTCGTCATACCCCCATCTGACTGCATTGCTTTCCGTGTAGGGCGCATTGGAGATGCCGGTCATCAGGATCACCTTCTTGCGGCCTTCGATCTTGGCAAGGGTGTAAGTCCTCAATACATCGTAAACATCCCTGACCTCAACCTCGGTCTCCCCATAGACGACGGAGCTTACCCCCTTTCCGTCCGGACGAAGGCAGGCCGTACCCTGGTCCTGTGCGTTATAGGACCACTCCCGGACCACGTGACCAAGCAAGTCCTTCTTCTGAGTGAGATTGTGTATGTCATTCGTATCATTATAAAAGTAGGCAAAACCCGACCCGTCGGCGTAGAGTACGCTTGCCAGATTATGATTCCCGTCATATCTGTAGGTGACCCATACGCCGTCGGGCACAGCAGCGGTCGCAGGGCCGATGACGTGATCCAGCCGATCGCCCGTGTAGTGGAAGGTCAGTGCTCGCCCGCTTGCCGCATCCGTGACCCTTTCCAGGCGATCCTGGAGGTCGTAGGTCAGCTCGAGTCTGTTTCCCGCACCATCCTCCATGCGGACCAGACGCCCGGAAGACGAAAAACTGTACCGGGACCCATCCAGGCGATACCAGAGGTATCCTCCTGCTTGCCTCTTGACCCGGCTGTGCTCTCCATACAGGCCTGAATACTCTCCCGGCGCCTCTTCCCGAAAATAAAATGTCTTGGCTGTGCCGTCCATGATCCTGACACAGGGTATGCCTTCCATGGCCAATGCCGGCTCCAGCGACACCTCATAGGTGTGTCTCCAGCCATGGCCCATGGAGCCCAGGTTCTCATATCGGCTGTTGTAGACCGAAAGGAGTCTCAACCCCAAGCGGTTGGGCGAGGGAAAGTCCAGATCCAATCGCACCTCGACCACGTTCCCGTTCACGATCCTGATGCTTTCCGCTATAAGGCCGCCGCCCCCTTCCTGCTCATCAGCCTCCAGACCGCAGCTTTCATACTCAAAGGCCGGGATGACCCTCACCTCAACAGAATCCGTTGCCGTGCCGCCCACGCCGATCGCCGTGATGACATACGTCGTTGTGCTAACGGGACTGACCTCAAGGATACCGTTCAGATCTACGCTCCCGATACCGGGTTCTATGGCACACGATTCGGCATTGGTAGAGGACCATGTGAGAGTCGCAGATGCACCTTGCACAATAGTTTCTGGATTCACGGTCAAGCTCACGCTCGGAGGGGGAACTGTCACTCGCACCGTGGTGCTTGCGGTATTTGTTCCACCCTCCCCCGTTGCCGTAAGGGTGTATGTGGTCGTGTCCTTGGGAGAAACGCTCAGTGAACCGCTGGCCGTCACATCCCCTATGCCCTGATCAATCGTGATCCTATCCGCGTATGCTGTTGTCCACTGAAGGATGCTGGATTCACCAAGGGTGATCGATTGCGGCGCTGCTTGAAAAGCAACTTGTGGTGGGGGAGCAGTAGTGCCTTTTCTAACCGTGATCGCGACGGTTGCCCCTGGTGTTCCTCGCAGAAAAACGGTTAGAAAATTCCTCGATCGCAGAGAAACCTCCCTCTCCGTGCCCTGATTTTCCCCTTTAAGGAAATCATGGAGCCCGATGAGTTGGCCGTTGAAAAGAACAAAACCCCCTTCTATTCGTTTGTCGGGGGTCTTCCTGGTGAGAACAATCAGCCCCTCTCCCCCCGCCTCAACACTGAAGAAATGAACCGAGAAGTGAACATGCCACTGCCCTATTCGGAAATCCTTCGGCCCGAATACGCTCTGACCCTCTGCGAAGGAGGCGGCAGGAAAAACAAGTAGAATGATAATCGCGAACAGAACCGCAGCGATGCTTTCCGACCGGTATCTCTTCATGTCTCCTCCTTCCCGAAAACAAAAAGCCGGGCTACCTGTCATCAGGCAGCCCGGCTGTCCTCTGTTCTTCTCCGGGACCCGCGGCTTTCCGCCCACCGATTCCTCGGTGTTCGGCCTTGGCTGATCAAGGTGACAATCCCTAAATTGTCACACCTCAACGATCAGTTTCGAAGATCTCTTAAACGGCCTCCCCCGACATTCTTCGCTTCAGCTCTTCTTGATACGTCATTGAACAGCCTCTACTGCGTATGCCTCGCCCCCATAGGAGTGGGCAGCCAAGGGTTTAAAACAGTCAAGCAAGTACCACTTAAAGGGAAGGCTGTCAAGGAATAAGTAGATTCAAGCAAGCAAGGCGCCTGCCATCGCCTCATTAGAGATACAACACTTCTCTTAATATTTCAACCAGTTACATTCAACATGAAACCTGCGAATTCGAATATGTGAAGAAAAAGTCGTGGGGATAAGATCAGGCTTAGTTTGACCCGAGCGCCTCCGAGCTAGAATTGCCGTGGGCAAATCCATGGGCATGGGGTTGGCGGATGTGCCAACCCCAATCGCCCCTTATTCATTTGATCCCGAGGCCTGCAATGATCTCCTTGAGTCCCTCTGTGGCTTTGAGCGTTTGCGCGATCCCCGCGTTCAGTTTTTCGCCCGTTAACGGCGATGGAGGATACTTGGCTTTATTCATTTGCTCGACCCACGCCGGATCGGCGAAAGTTTTTTCAAGCACGGAAACCAAAAGCTTCTTGACGTCTGCCGGAACATTGGCCGGGCCCACGAGAATATGGGAGTAACCCAGGACAGACTCTTCCACGTTCACTCCCAAGTCTTTTGCAGAAGGGATTTCCATCTTTTGGGGAACCCTCTCGGATGCCGCCACGAACATGGCCACGAGTTTACCCTCGCTGGTGTCGATCATCCGTGTGGCGCTCACCCAGTTGACCACAAAGGCATCGAGATCGCCTTGCATTGTAGCGATCGAAGCCGGGCTGGTGCCGTCATAACTGATGAATCTGGCGTCTGCGCCGATCCCTTTGGCGATGACCGCACTTCTGAAGGTGACTCCGGGACCGATACCTGCAAAGCGGACAGGCCGGCTCTTCATGTCGGCGGGGGTCTTGAACCCTGATTTCGCACTCACCGTCAAGAGGTCGGGCAGCTTGTCCAAGCGACCCAGCCAGGACAGTTTGAGGACATCCACCCCTTCGAGTTGACCGCTCACCTGGAGAACAGCCACATCCGCGGGATCTAGAACCGCAATGGTGTAACCGTCCGCCTTGGATCGCACCATTTCCATGAAACCTATTTTTCCCCCTGCGCCGGGCACATTCTTGACGACCACATTCGCTTTCTTGGGAAGATGTTTTTCAATATACGGGGCGGTGGCCCTAGCGACTACGTCATAGCCTCCACCGGCCGCGTAGGGAACAATCAAAATGATATCCCGTTCAGGCCAATCGGCCCCGTTCGCAGCGTTGAAAATCCCTCCTGTGGCCAAAGCAAACAGCCCCACCAGAGTCAAAAAACCGGCTTTTCTTATCAGATTCTTCATGGCTATTTCTCCTCGTCACGATGAAATGATTGAACTTGAACGCCGCCTAGAAACGACTTTACCTTTTTTCACCCCACACCTCCTTTCTTCTAAAAGTTTGGCATCGAAAGCCTTCAAAGCTCGATGAATGAACCGCCGCCTCATCTAAAACCCGGAACGGTGTCCCCCGGCAGGTTAGCGCAAAAGTTCCAGCACCCCGAGAGGGATCTGTAAGTGAACAACCTTCGCAAAGAAATAAACCCCCACGGCAACGGTCAGACCGACCCCAAGGGCCCGCCGAACGGTCTGGCTGCCACTCATGAGAATAGAAATCGGCACGTACACGGCGCTGGCCAGAACAAACCCGAGAAGGTGAATCACAGCGATGTACCCGATCATGGTCAGAAGCGCCCATTGCCAAGCCAGTTTGCTTTCAAACAATGGCTCGGGGCTTAGCCATTTCCAATGTCTGAAAGCGAGTCGACGCACGATACTCAGCAGGCGAAAAGAGATGAACACCAACCCCGCCCCGCATATCAACAGAGGAAAAAGGCGGCTGGCGGCGCTGTAATGTTGCGCCGCAATCGCAAACGCCCCGAGCAGGCCCCCAACGCCTGCCAGGAGAAGCAATTCTCCGGCAGGGACCTTGCCCTTTGTCTCTTGACTGGTCCGGTCGGGATTCGGCGTTCGCCTTTTCTGGACAAAAAACCACCGCAAGTACGGGCCGACAAGAAAAATCAGAGTGATGAGAAGCATAGTGACGGTGATCGGCCGGTTGACAAAAATGGCATAGGAGCCGAAGCTGATTCCAAGAGAGCGATGGAAATTGGCTTCCACAATGGGCCCTAGGATGAGACCGAGGACCAGGCACACGGTCGGGTATTTGAGTTTCTCAAGAAGGTAGGCGAACAACCCAAAGGCCAGAGCGAGTCCGACGTCAAAAAAATTGTTGCGCTCTGCAAAGGCTCCGAGAAAAGCCAGGACCGTGATCACCGGAGCAAGGATCACATTCGGGCAGTAAACGATCCGTGTGAAGAGCTTCCCGAAGAGCACTCCGCTCACAAGGAACGTGGCCTGTGCAAGCACGATGCCTGCGAACACCGTGTAGGGAAGGGAGCCTTTGAGTAGAAACCTGGGGCCCGGCTCAATGCCCTGGATGATGAGCGCAGCCATGAGAATCGCGCCGGTGACCGATCCCGGTACCCCGAGCGTGAAGGTCGGAATCAAATCCCCGACCACGCAGGCCCCTTTGCCCACTTCCGCTGCCGCTAGACCCCCTGGGGCCCCTTTCCCAAAGTCTTTTCGCTCTTTGGAGTACTTCTTCTCTACGAGATAGGAAGCAATTCCCGCAAGGGAGACCCCCAGAGCAGGAAGAATGCCGATAAACCATCCGACCATGCCCGCGCGGAGCACGGTCAAGGGTCTCTTAATGACTTCAGGAAAGCCTGAAAGAATGCTGTCTTTAACCTTGGCTGCTTTGGCTACGGATCCCCCTTCCTCAAGCATGATCAGTACCTGGGAAAGAGCGAAAACGCCGAGGGTGGAAACCACGATTGGAATTCCTGCCTCCAAAGAAAGAATCCCACAAGAGAACCGGTAGGTCAGGCCGGTCACTTCGTCCTGGCCTACGGTGGAAAGGGCAAGCCCCAGCAAGGCCATGATAATCCCTTTGATCGTCTCTCCCTTGGAGGCAACGGAGACAAGACCGAGGGCCATCACGCCCAGTCCGAAATATTCGGGCGCACCGATGGACAGGGCCAGTTTGGTCACGGGGCCGACCAGAAGGGCCAGAAAAAGCCACGTCCCTGTACCGCCGATGAATGAGCTGAGCGTGGCGATTCCCAGCGCCTTTCCCGCCCTGCCTTGTTGGGCCATGGGATAACCGTCCCAGCAGGTCGCCACGGTCCCCGGCCCTCCCGGGACGTTGATCACAATGGAGGCCACCGAGTCCCCGTAATTGCATGCGGCGTGGATGGCGACCAGGAAAATAATGGCCGTGGCGGGATCCATCGCGAAGGTGAGAGGCAGCATCAACGCCACCCCGAAATTGGCACCCAGAGCAGGCAACACACCGATGATCAAGCCGATCAGGGTCCCCAGCAGGAGCCAAAGGAGGTTGCCGAAACTCAACGCGTTGAGAAAACCTTCAAGCCACACGGTGATGCTCCTCAGGGTTGATGGACCCCACTCGGTTCAGAAGGGGATAGTCATCCTAGCAGGTCACAATGACCTCGCGGCTGCCGAAGATGTTTTTAAGGCTCTCCAGGACGGACAGGATCGTCAGTTTGCCGGTTACCCCCTTGATGGGGTTCCGTCTTTCTATGTGAATGCTGTTTCCCCCGCCGGAGGCGTCAATCACGATCACGGATTCCTCCAGCTTCGGATCGGCCACGAGAATGGAACGGGTTCGGTCCAGACCCAGAGAGGCCAGGGCCAGGGTGGCATGGGAATTCACGTTCTTGGGAAAAAGAGGAAGGATGCCCCGCGTCGGTCCGTCATAAAGCACCGTCTCTTTCGTGATCCCTTCTCCCCGGACATGGGGGGCTGCATCGAAGTTTAAGTTTCTCGGGTTCTTCCTCATGGTAATCGTCACATGCTCCCAGATCGAAAGCCCGTCTTTGATTCCATCCAGCCCCAGCACCGCGCCGTGAGGGATGAAAAGCCGGGTTCCTTTTTCGTGACAGACGCTGCGGATGGAATTCTCCAGCGCTGCATCGGCAAGGGCAGACACGGAAAGAACCATGAAATCGCACTCCTTGAGAACGAGAGCGCCATAGCGGCGCACCGCTTCCGGGTGGGCCGCCTCAACGATGAGGTCCGGCTTGTGCAAGAAGAATCGTTCCATGGATTCCAGCCGCCGCCCGTCCGGGATTTGGGCCGCCCTTTCAGGATTCGTTTCATGAACAAAGGCCAGTTCTATATTCAGCTCCGGTTGGGCCGACAGCATCTCATTCAATGACGCACCGATCTGGCCAAAGCCGATTAAGCCGATGCGCTTTTTCTTTTCCTTATTCATCGTTTCCCCCCGCTCCCGTGAGTCATCTTCTCCGCCGCATCCTTCACCGCCTCTAGGATCTGAATGTATCCCGTGCATCGGCACAAGTGCCCGGAAAGCGCCTGTTTAATCTCTTCCTCGGTAGGGTTGGGCCGGCGCTCCAGCAGGCTCTTCGAAGAGAGCACCATCCCGGGAGTGCAGAAACCACACTGCACCGCACCCTTTTCCAGAAAGGACTCCTGAATCGGGTGAAGACTCCTCTCCCCTTCCACCCCTTCGATGGTGGTCACCACTCTGCCCTGAACTTTCATAGCCGGCAGCAGGCAGGACAGCACGGATTTGCCATCGAGCAGGACCGTACAGGCCCCACATTCTCCCTCTCCGCATCCTTTCTTGGTGCCCGTAAGCAAAAGCCGTCGCCGGATCACGTCCAAAAGCAGTTCACCCGGTTCAACTTCGACCTGGATTTGTTCTCCGTTCAAAATGAACGCCAGCGATTTCTTCACGGTGCTAGACCTCCCCGACCACCCCGGCCGTTGTTTCTTCGAGAAGGGTTCTCACCAAAACCCTCAGCAGTTGACGACGATAGTCCCTGCACCCCCTGAGACAGCTGTCTCTGGGATTGGCTTCTTCTGCGGCGATTCGGCCAATCTCATTCAATGCCTTGCGGTCCTGAAGATCCACACCCTGAAGAGCCGCTTCAGCCTTTGCCGGTCGAAAAGGCCTGTCGGAAACGGGCCCCATCGCGATTCTTGCGGACAGAATCCTCGCGCCTTTGGTCTTTAGGTTGACCGCCGCATTCACAATGGGCAGGCATAGCGAATTGCGGGGGGAGATCCGCCCGTAGCCGTTGACTTCCCCAGCCTCGGGGACAGGGATCCGCAGG
>Ga0101944_10007592_pt1 | contig 10772 bp, 8 predicted proteins | sample DewCreD2012metaG_FD_75245 | JGI IMG/M metagenome (GOLD analysis project Ga0101944, IMG submission 75245) | Hot spring sediment bacterial and archeal communities from British Columbia, Canada, to study Microbial Dark Matter (Phase II) - Dewar... ...
CATCCACCCATGGCGGTTTCTTTCACACCTCGTTTGCGTCAAAACTCAAACGCATTTATTTTCGCACGGTCACGCGGCTTTCCGCGGCGTTTTACGATGCGCTGGTCGCCGTAAGCCCCGCCGACCTCGAACTGTTTTCGAGCATAAGTGCAAAAGTGGTGTGTATCGAGAATGGCGTCAGCATCGGTCGATTTATCGGTGCAGGTTCGGCCGTTCCGCACAAACGCATGATCGCAATCAATCGCTTCTCCCTCAACAAACGGCTGGATCGATTGATCGAATTCTTCGCCGAACTGCACAGGCGCGATCCGGAATGGACCTTGGCAATAGCCGGTCGCAATTCCGATTTGCGGGCGGCCGATGTCATGTCAATGGCCGAACATGCACGGCTTGGCGATCGTGTCGGTGTTTTTGCATCTCCGGCGGATGATGAACTGCGTGAGATCATTCGCGGCTGTTCCGTGTTGGTCAGCGCTTCCGAGTATGAGGGGTTCGGGCTTGCCGCTGTTGAAGGTATGGCGGCCGGTCTCTTTCCCTTGCTCAGCGACATTCCGCCCTACCGGCGTCTGGTCTCCGGCACCGGTGTCGGGCTAATTGTGGATTTTTCCGATGCATCGAAAGCGGCGGAGGAATTCTTATTGCGCTGGCGGGAAGTGGCCAAAAACTATGATCGTCTGCGAACGGCTGCGATCGAAGCTTCGCGCGGTTATGAGTGGGGGACGGTAGCCGGGCAGTATCTTCGGCTCTACGAAACAGTTCTGTCGCGAAAACCGTAAGTGCATACTTTACCGTCAAATGACGACCCTGGCCGGTCAAAAACATCGTGCCGGCTTGTGCAAAGGCCGATTCCATTTGGTGAGTTTCGTGGCCTGTGTCGCGCATCATGATTGACCGCAACACAACGGAAATTCGCCAAACAACACCCCTGTAGGACTGGCAGCAACGGATCAAATCCATTGGCGTCAAAGCCAGACCGCCATGCGCCGATCGGCCGAAACTGTGGATGATTTTAACAGAGCTTCCATTCGAACCGCGGAAAATCAAATGCCGGGCGGAAGCTCATTCACTTCCGTCAAGTCGCGTGCTCTGGCGCTTGATGTATTGTTGCAAGATCGCCATCTGCGGACGATCCTCATTATGCAACGGTTGCAGGTTGGAGAAGAAGTCTTTGGACCACCATTCCCCGGCCGCCCAATAGGCCCAGCCGTGCCAGACGTCGTTGTTGTGCGCCATGTAGCTGAGCACGCGGTTTAGCACATCGAGGCAGTTGGGGTTGGTCCCCACACCGAATTGCCCGAGGAAACCGCGTTTTCGATGCTGCCGGGCCCACTCTGTAAAGGGCTTGAGCGTCTCCACCGCGGCTTCGGCTGGCCGACATTCGGGTTTGGTTCCGGAATAATCCTCGTCGAAGTACTGATGCACTTCGTACATGTAATTGTCGCGCGGATCGGAAACACCCAGCATCACGCGCCCGTTTGGCGTGCCGTAATGCGAACTGGTCCAGTCACGGGCCGAAGACCAGCCGTTGCCGGGCACCAGAATCAAGTTTTGCGCGTGCGCATTGCGAATTTCGGCGATTGCGTGATTGGTCGCCTCAAGCCATCGTTCGGTTGAAAGCTTTGTCGGTGCATGCATGAGGCCGAAAATGACCGCGTCGTTGGATCTGTAACGCACGGCGAGACGACGCCACAGATCTCCGAAAGCCGATATCGGCAGATTTTCGGATCCAATGACGGAACCGTGATAGGCGGCGTAGTTGTGGACATCGATGATCACGCGCATGCCTTTTGCAGTGGCAAAATTGACAATCTCATCGATGCGTTGCATCTCGGGCTCGTACAGCTCCCTGGAATGTTGCAGCTGAATCCGTTCCCAAAGCACAGGCAGACGACCCACGTTCATGCCTTTTCCGGTAAAATATTCGATCGTCTGCAAGGTCGGATAAGTATAATTTACGTTGAATCGGCCTGGAAGCCGGTCGGCACCGAATTCACCACCGGACAAATTAACTCCTGTCAGTTGTACATATCTTTTGCGTTCGGGCGATTGGGCGGCGACCACAACGGCCGCGGCAAAGATCCCAAGACCAATGGCAATAGCTGTGGCTTGACGCATGTTGTGTCCAGATCGGTCTGGTTAATTCAGCCTCTGAGCGATCAGCGTTATTGATCGCAAGTATTGTTTCAAGCACGGTTCTTTAGCGCAGAATGATGCTAACGCGAGTAAATCTTGGCGGCAGCGTAAATTTGTCGCCCGAGCATCGCCGAGCCGGCTCCCGGATAATTTTTTCACGTGCCGCCGGGGTGCCGTCGCAAGAGGGTCGAAGGCCGTTATTGATGTCACTCCGGTGTGCTTCAAAAGGTTTGCGGACAAGGTTAGTCTCTTTGCGCTGCAGGATCTGTCATTGCCTGCAAAAGCGGCCGATTTACCTTAATTTTTGCAGCCTGCGCCCGTCTTATTCGGCGCAGGACGCCAAAGGGAAGATTGCAGCTATATTGGTCATTCCGGATGAACTTTACATGAATGAAGTCACAACCAAACCGCTCGCCGTAAACGCCACACCATCCCAGTGCGACGCCGATGACTTGCCGCTGCGCCCGTTGCTTGGGATTCCGGTGGCTGTGGCAACCGCCGGGCAGGCCATAGGCTGTTTGGATGCGCGGCTGCAGGAGCACCTTCCCACCTGCGTGGCTTTCTTCAATGCGAACACCTCGAACGTGGCCGCTTCGCAACCGCGCCTTGCCGCCGTGTTGCAGAAATTCATTGTCTTTTGCGACGGCATCGGTGCGGATATCGCCTCATGGGCGTTGCACGGAAGCGCTTTTCCGGAAAATCTTAATGGAACGGATTTCGTCCCGCTTTTTCTCCGCCGCACCCGTCATGCTTTGCGGATTTTTGTCCTTGGCGGCCACCCCCACGTGACGCCGCGCGCGGTCGAGGAATTCCGGCGCCAGGCCCCGCAGCACACCTATGTCGGATTTCACCACGGATATTTCACAGCCGAAGAGTTGCCGGAAATTCTCGATGCAATAAGACAGCTCAAGAGCGACGTCATCCTCGTCGCGCTGGGAACGCCGCTGCAGGAGCTATGGCTGGCCGATCACTTTGCTGCGACGGGATGCCGCCTTGGATTCGCCGTTGGCGGACTGCTGGATTTTGTCTCCGGAACGAAACCGCGGGCGCCGTTATGGGTGCGGCGCATACGGATGGAATGGATGTACCGCCTGTTGCTTGAACCAAGACGCATGTGGCGGCGCTATATTATCGGCAATGTTAGATTTCTTGTGCGTGTGGGTTTTGCCCTCGTCAAAAATCGCAAGCAACAAATATAATTTTTTCCAGAATTGATCGATTGCATAATAAACTGAGTCGCGGCCATTTGGCCTCTTCTTCTTCCGTCAAAGCTGCCACGTATGTTTCGGGCGCAAATCTAAGGATAAGTTCATGAAGCGGACATTGATCATTGTCGTTGCCGTTGCGGTTACGGCCGCTGACGCGACGGCAACGGCGCAGCACCCTGCGTCGGAAAATGTAAAACGAGTTTTGCCGCTGACGGGCGTGAACTTGGCCGGTGCTGAATTCGGCGATGACAAGCTGCCCGGAGTTTACGAGCAGGACTACACCTATCCCAAGAATACAACGATCGATTATTTTGCCGCCAAAGGCATGAACATCATTCGGCTGCCTTTGTTATGGGAGCGGCTTCAATATCGTCTGGATGATGAGCTGCAGGCTCCGGAAATGGAACGCATTGAGGCCGTCATCAATTATGCTGCCTCCAAGAACATGAAAACCATTATCGATATTCATAATTATGCGCAGTATTACCGCTTCACGATCGGCACTCCAAATACACCGATCGCCGCTCTTGGCAATCTTTGGCGCCGTATTGCGGCGCGATTCAAAAACAACGACCAGGTTATTTTCGGTTTGATGAACGAGCCGAAGGGGCTGTCCACGGAGACCTGGCTCGCGGCGGCAAACATTGCCATTGCACAAATCCGGCAAACGGGCGCAAACAATTTGATATTGGTTCCCGGGAACGGCTGGTCGTCCGCCCGCGATTGGACGAGCACGAAATACGGCACCCCGAACAGCGTCGCCATGTTGAAGGTCGAGGACCCGATGATGAATTATGTCTTTGAGGTGCACCAATACTTTGACCGGGATTTCACCGGCACTCATGCTACCTGCCAAAGACCGGAGGTCGGCCCCAAACTGTTGAGCAAATTCACGCAATGGGCGCGGAAACACGGCAAGCGCGGTTTTCTTGGAGAGTTCGGGGTAGGAACCAGCCCGGACTGCCTCGAATTGTTGGACCGCGTGTTGCAATACCTCGCTGCCAACCGTGACGTATGGTTGGGCTGGACGTATTGGGCCGCCGGATCCTGGTGGGCGGATGACTATTACACGAATATCGAGCCGATGGAGGGCCGAGACCGGCCGCAAATGAAAATACTGCGAAAGTACTTGCCGCTTTCAAACGCGCGCTGAGAATAAGCGGCGTCAGCGCCGACGACGGCAAGTGGTCCGCAGCCAACAAGCAACCGCAGTACAGCGGAAAGCGGCTGTTTAATCATGGGGTCATGCCGCAATCCACTCCGCCAGCTTTTTGATTCTGATAGTGTAACCGGTGAGGACAAACCTCTGTTGTCTGTGAGGCTCCTCCGGTTCGCGTTTGCAACCACGGCTTCGGTAAACCCCGCCCATTCCTCAATCTATTTAAATCTGCCTAAGCCCGATTGAAACCAGTGCATCAGTGCATCTGATAGTCTGCTTTTGCCCCCAAAGCATTCACGCCGAACAATGATGCATGGCGGCAAGTGTCACGCTGCCGCTCTGCCGACGTCGGCCGCTGATCGGCGAGAGATTCACGTCTTGTCGGTTTGCGCCGTGCGGTGAAGGGCGGCAACCGAAATTAAGACTGTAGGGTTTACCCAACCGGCAAAAATGGTCCGCGTTCTCTTGCCAAGCCCGTGTCTTTCTGAAGGATGTACTGTAAAATACCTAACTGTGAAGGTTAATTTGCTTGCAGAAATGCAAATCGCCGCGTCTGTTTAATTCAGAACGTCGTTCCGAACCGTTGGGGTGCAGGTGCAAATGGATGATTTGAATCTTAAGGAAATCGGCGTTAACCGTCGGGCCGAGCGGTTCGGGCGCTCGCGCGATTTGCAAAGCCGAGCCCACCAAATAATTCCCGGGGGATGTCACACCTATTCCAAGGGCGACGATCAATACCCGGTGTTGGCGCCCGGCTTCATTGTTCGCGGCCTCGGGTCTCATGTCTGGGATGCTGATGGCAACGAATATATCGAATACGGAATGGGAAACCGTACGGTCACGCTGGGCCACGCTTATCCGCCGGTTGTGGCCGCGGCCCGGGAAGAACTTACCCGCGGCTGCAATTTCACGCGTCCGAGCCCAATCGAGGTCGCATGCGCCGAGCAATTCCTCAGCATGATTGACGGCGCGGAGATGGTAAAGTTCTGCAAGGATGGATCCGACGCCGATTCAGGCGCAGTCAGAATTGCGCGTGCCTATACCGGCCGTGACTTTATCGCCATTTGCGCCGATCATCCGTTTTTTTCGGTTGACGACTGGTTCATCGGCACCACGGCGATGAACGCCGGCGTGCCGGAGGCCGTTCGCGCGCTCACTTTGAAGTTCCGCTACAATGACATTGCCAGCGCCAAGGCGTTGTTTGACCAGTATCCCGGCCGGATCGCGGCATTCATTCTCGAGCCTGCGCGCCTCGACGAGCCTAAGGACAACTTCCTTCACGAACTGCAGCGGCTGTGTCACGCCAACGGAGCGCTGCTGATCTTCGACGAGATGATCACCGGCTTTCGTTGGCATAACGGCGGGGCGCAGAAGGTTTACGGGATCGTTCCCGACCTGTCCTGCTGGGGCAAAGCCCTTGCCAACGGCTTTTCCGTTTCCGCCTTGGCCGGGCGCCGTGAATTCATGCGCCTGGGAGGGTTGTATCACTACGACAAGCCGCGGGTGTTTTTGCTTTCCACCACGCACGGAGCCGAAACGCATGGGTTGGCCGCCGCCATCGCCACAATGAAAGTTTATCAAAGCGAGCCGGTCATCGAGCATCTCTACCGGCAGGGAACACGATTAAAGACGGAAATTGAGCAAGTCGTTACACGCCACGGCCTGAGCGGCTATGTGCAGATCATGGGCAGACCGTGCAACCTGATCTACGCGACGCTGGATCAGAACCGAAAACCGTCACAGCATTTTCGCGCACTGTTCTTGCAGGAAACGCTTGCGCGCGGCGTAATCATGCCTTCGCTCGTGGTAAGCTACTCCCACTCCGACGAGGATATCGATCGTACGGTGGAGGCGATTGACGGTGCACTGGCAATCTATCGCCGCGCGCTTGAACATGGAGTGGAAAAGTATCTGGTTGGCAGACCAACAGAGATCGTTTACCGGCGCTACAACCAGAAACCGGAGAGTTGAATGGTTTCTACGGATACGCCTGATCGACATCGGCAGCAGACTGCGCTTGTTCAAAACGAGGCGCAACCGAACTCAAGTGCCGGCGCAGCGTCTGAAAAACAGCGCTTGATCGGAGGTTGGAAATTCCGGCATGCCCAAACTCTGACCGTTGAACGGCAAACGATCGGGCTTCTCGGGTTGTTCGGGCATGGAAACTTCGGAAATGATGGCTCGCTTGAATCGATTGTCGAGTTTTTACGTCGGGTCCGTCCGCAAGCGGACTTCATATGCATTTGCTCAGGGACAGAGGTTGTCCGGCGCACTTACGGTCTGCGCACCTTTTCCGTTAACTGGCCGCAACCAAACAAGGGTATTTTACGCGCTCTCGACACCGTATTGCTCAAAATGCCATCGCGTTTTTATAGCTTGATCCAAAAGCTCAATTTAGTGCGAAAATTGGATGTTATTATCGTTCCGGGCACCGGCATACTTGATGATTTCGGCGAACGGCCACTGAACGGCATGCCGGCCACGCTGTTTGTCTGGAGCGTTCTCGCCAAGTTGTTTGGCACAAAATTCGCGATTGTCAGCGTGGGCGCCGGTCCGATTTACAACCCGTTAAGTCGCTGGTTCTTCAAAACCGCCGCTCGGATGGCCTGTTATCGATCTTACCGCGATACGTATTCCAAAGATTTCATGAGCAGTATCGGGATTGATACGCGGCACGACCATGTGTTTCCCGATCTTGTGTTTGCATTACCTTATTCCGCGCGGGAAAAACGAGTAAGGGAGCCAGGACGACCTCTCACAGTAGGGGTTGGTGTGATGTGCTATTACGGATGGAGCGGAAATGAACAAACCGGTGCCACCATACACAAGGTATATATTGCCAAGATCGGCCGTTTCGTGCGCTGGCTATTGGAAGCCGGCTATCGTGTTCAAATATTGACCGGCGATTTTCACGACAAGCCGACGGTCGACGAGGTTTTGAAACTGGTGATGAATGAAAACCCACAGACGTTTTGTGATCGGCTGATTGTTGAAGAAGCAAGCTCACTGAGCGATGTTATGCGGCAGGTTGCGGAAACGGATATCGTCGTAACCAGCCGTTTTCACAATCTCGTTTGCGCATTGATAAACGGTCTGCCGGCAATTTCGATCAGTTATGCCAAAAAGAACGACGAATTGTTGAGAGAAGTCGGTCTCGGTGCGTTTTGTCAACACATCGAAGAAATCGATGTAGAACGTCTTATTCGGCAGTTTAACGATCTAGTTGCCGAACGGGAAAAATATACAAAAAACATAGAGACAATTGTTGCCGCATATAAAAGACAATTGCAGCAGCAGGAAGATTTGTTGCTGAGCAAAATATTGTGATGCCTTCAGGCGCATGGCCTTCCCGTTTGAAAATTGTTCCGAGAAATAAGCGTTGAATCCGGGCTTGCTTTTTGACGCTCTTCATCAACACCGGCGCTCGGCCATGCTCATGCGCCATCGTGCGGCTACAGGGCGGATCTCGTTGCGGAAAAGTATGGCGGCAAAAGAGAGATAGACAGCGGCCCCGAGCGCGATCACTGCAACCAGACCAAACAATGTGCTGGGTTGGGGAACCAAACGCAATACGACTGCCATTAAAGCCGCACAAATTAGCATTTTGATCGTTTCGCGCCCGGGCACAGGCATGTTGTATCGTTTAATGCAGAAATAAGAAATGGCAAGAAACGGAATTAACAAGGCGGCAAGTCTTGCATATGCGGCCCCGACCGTACCCAGCTGTCGGATCAACAAGATAGTAAGGACAACCGTGATGGCCGCGGTAGCCGCGGATGCAGCTACGGGAAGCCATGTTCTCTTGAGCAGGATGAGAGTTTGCCCTGGAAGCGCGCACCAAGCGCCGTGAACCAAGCCGCACCAGGCTGCAATCGGCAACAAAATCGTGCTGATCTCACGATAGGCCGCGCCGATGAGTACTTGAGAAATCGGTACTGCAAGAACGGTGATGCCCACCGCTGTCGGGACCATAAGCCCCAGTACGGCAATGCTCCCGGTTTTCAAACGTCGCATTCCACCGGCGATCCCGGACTCTTTCATTTCCTGGATTGCGAGTGGCAAAGTGGCAGAGCCCGCCAAGGTGATTGCGAAGAAGGTCCCGCGCTCCGCCAGCTCGGTTCCCGCCAGGAACTGGCCCACGGCGGCGTGACCAAGGAAAATCTCGATGATGAAACGGTTGCCGTAGGTTCCGATCCACATGAGCAACGCGGCGCCAAGCAGCGGCAAACCAAATCTGGCGCCTGCGCGCAGGATTTCCGGATCAGGACGGAGCGCAAATGGGCGGATGCCGGCGCGCCACATGACGTAAACCGACGCCGAAAGTTGGGCAATGGTTGTTCCCAACAGCGGCCACACAGCGCTGCTGCCGAACAAGCGGACAAAGATCAGACCCAAGCCGAGCCCCAGCACCGACCAGGAGATCTGCAATACGGTGTACAAACCGATTTGCTGTAAGGAACGGGTCCGCTCCCCCAAATACAACACCAACGAACGGCTGATCGCGAACGAAAGGCTTGCAAAAACCAGCGGGAGGCTCGCCGCACGATCGACGGCAGTCACAGTCAGGAAAATGACAATTACAGCCTGCAGACCGGCGACCGAGAACAAGACGAAGCCTTCGGTTTGCTGAAAGCGTCGATAGCGTTCCTGCCCGTTCCATTCCCCGAGCGAACGGAGCGTGTAGGTGGACCACCACAGCAGAAACAAAAAGGTGAATTCTTGCGCCGCGATGACCAGGCTGTAACGTCCGAGATCGGCCGGATCGAGAAAATGGGTCCAAACCACGACCGCCAAAATCGAAAAAAATGGGGCGATGGTATTGGCCGGCAGATAGAGCAAGGTGTGTTTTAGGAACATGATCCCCTGGCAAAACAGATCTTCTGGCCGACCGAAAAGTTGAAAAACAACGCGAGTTGGGAGCGCCAGCGTATTCCATCGGAACGGTGGCAGGTCAATAGCCGAGAGGGTCTATGGTTTGCGGTAAACCATGGCATATTGGCCGTGTTCTACGGCGCAATCTGGCTCAGTTTTTATGCCCAATTTTCAAGCATTAACTATACGCCTATTGGACAATTTGTTTCTGCGGTTTAAGATCGAAAAACTGGAATGAACCAAGAAGTAGTACACTGTAATGGGGCGGGAATTTCCCGGGGGCTTGATCGATGCAAGCATGAGCGCGGCTGTCGGGTCAGGTCAAAAACCTGCCCCGGACAACCCGACTATTTCCGTCGGGGTGCCGGTTTATAACGGGGAGGACTATCTTCCCGAACTCATGCACAGCCTTCTAGATCAGACATTCACCGATATCGAAATCGTTATTTGCGACAATGCATCCACCGACAGGACCCCGCAGATATGCGCTGAGTTTGCGCGCCGCGATCCGCGGGTTCGTTATTTCAGAAACGAACGCAACATCGGACCGCTGAACAATTACAATCGAGTCTTCCATTTGTCGCGCGGCAAATATTTCTGCTGGATGGCACATGACGACTTTCTGGATCCAACCGATTTGGAAAAACGCCTGCGCGTGCTGGAGCAGAACGACGACGTCGTGCATTGCGTAAGCGACGTTGTATACATCGGTCCGGACAGCCGTCCGCTTCCTTTCGATCCGGTTCGAAAGGGGTATATCTGTGGCCCGAACGGACAGTTGGCGCCCAACTTTCCGCGACACGTTGCGTCGCAGCGAGACCCGGTGGCGCGGTTTGTCGATCTATTGGCTCGATCAGACGGCGTTTATGAATCCGGTCTCGTTCGACGCGATATGATGGCCAAGACATCGCTGCAAAAGGATTTTTACGGCAACGGTGTGATCTGGCAGATGGAATTGGCACTAAAGGGCCGTTTTGTCATGGTGGACGAAAAGCTGTTTTACCGGCGTTTTCATCCCAATTCTTCATTCTTTATTCCTCTCGAGCTGAGGGACGATTGGGTGGCGCAAGGCACGCAGGGTCCCAAAAAACGCAGATTGATCCGTTTTACTCGTTTCACACGCTGTTATTTGGAAGTCATTCGAAACTCCACCACGCTGACACGCTGGCAACGCATGCAGTGTTATCTTCATGTGCTGCGGCACACCATCATTTGGATATGTCGCAAGATCGTTGAAAAGGGCGGCGCCAGATTTCGCCGCCATCACGGCGGCTATTGATAGATAATTATCGATTGAAGTGCGATTTAGGCGGAAACGGCGAGCAAATCCTCAAGCCAGCGCTCGTTGCGGAAGTGCCGGTATTGCTCGGCGCGCAGCCGGTCCGCCAGCCGTCCGGGCG
>Ga0101944_10007593_pt1 | contig 10769 bp, 7 predicted proteins | sample DewCreD2012metaG_FD_75245 | JGI IMG/M metagenome (GOLD analysis project Ga0101944, IMG submission 75245) | Hot spring sediment bacterial and archeal communities from British Columbia, Canada, to study Microbial Dark Matter (Phase II) - Dewar... ...
CCGCCAGGTTCAGAGCCGCCAGGGCGGACGAAAGCCGCATGTTGGCGTTTCGCAGGTCCTGTTCAAGCTTCCTGATTGCCGTTACGTCCCGGCCGGCATAAGCGAGACCCACAACTCCTTCTTCTCTGTTGGCCAACGGCAGTATGTGCATCATAAGCCTGACTTCGGGGCCGTAAGGCAAGACAACCCGCCTCTCCCTGTCGTACAGGGGCCGGGCCTGCCGGATTGCCTCCTCATCCTCCCGGGCATAGTTTTCCGCCTCTGATTCAGCGAAAAACCATGGAGTATCCCTGCCCGACACGCCATCGGCAGACTTTCCAAGAAGGTTTCTCATGTTAGGATTGAAAGCAAGGACGCGCCGCTCACAATCGAGGACGCACACCAGGTCAGGCAAAGACTCGATCACCGATCGGAGGAAACCTCGGGCGGAGGTTGCCACTTCCGCAAACTCTTTTTTTCCATATGGCACAGGTATCATGATCGAGCCGGCAAAAGAAGCTTCAACCTCCTATCATGCCGCCGCCTCATTTGCGAGTTCAAAAAGACCCTTTCAGGCTGAAAATGAAACCGCCGGCCAGAGCCATACGGTCTCAGAATGCCGGTTCATGCCGAATCACGCGGCGCGGCTTCGCCGCGTCGCCGGCGCATCCGCGTGTACGCCACCAGCAGCACAGCGCAGAAAACCATCAACCATATTGTCCATTCCCGCGTGTACTGCCGGATCAATTCCTGATTCCTGCCGGCCACGTATCCGATCGCCGTCAGTATCGTGACCCATATCCCCGAACCCAATCCGGTGAAGAAAAGAAAGCGCGCCATGTTCATGCGTGCGAGACCGGCGGGAAGAGATATGTACTGTCTGACAACCGGAACAAGGCGGCCGGTAAACGTGCCGATTTCTCCGTGCCTCTGAAAGAACGCCTCAACCTTCGCGAATGTGGGCGGCGGGCATAAAAGATATCTGCCGTACTTCAAGAAAAACGCGCGTCCAAGCCTCAAGGCGAGATAGTAGTTCAGCAGAGCGCCCAGCCAGCTGCCGACAACGCCCATCGCCACGGCAATCGCGGCATTCATCCTGCCCTGCGAAGCAAGATATCCTGCCTGAGGCATGACCAATTCGCTTGGAAAAGGCACAAAACTGCTCTCCAGAAACATTAAAAGCACGACGCCCGCGTATCCCAGGGCATCAACCATTTCCACGCTGAACGACACCCCTCTGTGCAGAAGTTCCGTGAGCATTCCTTCCTGTTCTTCCTCTTCAGCGCGATGCGGCGAGTCCCCGCCTACCTGACCTTGAGGCCCGAGCGGGCCGAAGTTCCATCCAATGTGACAAGCCGCAGGACGCCGGCATCATCGTCAGCCGCGGCAAGAAGCATTCCCCTGGACTCAAGGCCTCGTATCCTGATCGGCTTGAGATTTGCAACAACAATGATGGTCTTCCCGATGAGGTCATCCGGCTGGTAGTACCGCGCAATGCCCGCCACTATCTGCCGGCGCTCGTCCCCCAACTCTATCTCCAGCCTGAGCAGTTTATCGGCATTGGCCACCTTCTCAGCCGAAACCACACGGGCAGTGCGCAGGTCCAGCTTCTCGAAAAGCTCATACTCAACATCACCCCCGCCGGCGCTTGACTCATGCGCCTGAGACGCGGCTTCCCGCGGCGCGCCGGCGGCTCGTCCGGCCCCCTGATCCGAGATCTGCGCAGGACGTTCGCAGGCAGTTTTCGGAAACAGGGCAACCCTCGGCCCCGCCGGCGTGCCCGGCTCGAGCACGTTCCATTTCTCAAGCACGTCAAAGGACGCAGGCACTTCCCTGAAGCCAAGGGCTCCGTAAAGTTCCGCCATTTTCACCGGCATGACAGGCTGAAGCAGCCCCCCGACAATGCGCAGCGTCTCGGCAGCGACGTACAGCACCGTGCCCATCTCATCATCACGCCCGTCGCGCGCGAGCGTCCACGGCTGCCGCCTTTCAAGATACCGGTTGGTCTCCCTGATCACATCCAGTGCCGCGGCAAGCCCGGCGTCAGGCCTCATCGCGCTCACGGCCTCCCGCATTTTCCGCGCAGCGCAGAGCGCAAGGTCCCGCAGGCGATCCTCCTCGACCCCGGCTCGCGCAGGGCGCGGCATGCGCCCGCCGCACTTGTCCGCGACAAGCTTCATGATTCTGCTGAGCACGTTGCCCAGATCGTTCGCAAGGTCGGCGTTGTACCTGCGTTCAAAAAGCTCCTCGCTGAAGCTCGCGTCCTGGCCCAGGGGCATCGCGCTGAGCAGAAAATAGCGAAAAGCGTCAACTCCGTACCTGTCGGCCATGTCCATTGGATTGACCACATTGCCCTTTGACTTGCTCATCTTGTCCTGCCCCACGAGCCACCATCCGTGTGCAAACACACATTCCGGCATCGGCAGCCCCATTGCCCTGAGCATCGTGGGCCAGTAAACGGTGTGAGTGGTGAGAATGTCCTTGCCGATCAGGTGGTAGGAAACCGGCCACCACCTGGTAAAGAGAGCCTCGTCGCGAAGGTATCCCACGGCGCTTATGTAGTTCACCAGCGCGTCGAACCACACGTATGTGACGTAATCCGAATCAAAAGGCAGCTCTATGCCCCAGTCCATGCGGCTCTTTGGTCGGGAGATGCACAGGTCATTCAGCTTCTTCCTGAGAAACCCGAGCGTTTCATTGCGCCTGAAGTCCGGCTGGATGAACTCGGGATGTTCCTCTATGTGTTTGATGAGCCATTCCTGATATTTCCCCATGCGGAAAAAATAGTTGGCCTCCCTGAGGCGTTCCACCTGTCGTCCGCAGCCCGGCTCCGGACACCGTCCATCCATCAGATCCTTCTCTGTGTAGTAACGTTCGCACGCAACGCAGTACCATCCGTCGTACTCGGCCCGATAGATGTCTCCTTTCTCGTAAAGCCGCTTGAGAATGGCCTGCACGACCCGGCGGTGTCTGTCCTCGGTGGTGCGGATAAAATCGTCATTGGTTATGTTGAGTTTCTTCCACAGGGCCTGGAAGCGAACCACCGTGGCGTCCGCATGTTCCTTCGGCGTCCTGCCGGCCTTCTCGGCGGCCCTCTTGACCTTTTGACCGTGCTCGTCAGTGCCCGTGAGAAAGAACACCGGAACTCCCATCATCCGGTGATACCTCGCAAGCACATCAGCAAGGATCGTCGTGTAGGCGTGCCCTATGTGCGGCTGGTCGTTGACGTAATAAATCGGCGTGGTGATGTAGAACTTGCTTCTCATTGGCTTCTCCGCGAAAACCGGCCATTTCCATCTCATTCAGGCGGTCGGCCGGTCTGCTCCGCCTGCGCGCTCCGACAAAAGCAGCCCACAGATAATCACATCAGGTCAATCGCATCAACATCAACAACGCAGGCGATCCCTTTCGGCTTACGCAATTCGCCCAACGCCTGCCTCAAAGGCTCGGTTATTTCCGCGGTACGCCTGGCCCTGAGCATTATCTGGTATCTGAACCTGCCCTTCACTTTTGATATCGGAGCGGGAGCCGACTCGGAAATGCGAACACAGCCAGCAGCACGCTCCGCAACGCGCGCACGCACTTTCGCGGCGAAATCGCGCACGGCGTCTTCGCGTGGCCCATGAACGGTAACGCAGACAAGATGGGCAAAAGGGGGATAAAACAGCTCCTTCCGGAACTCGAGTTCCTGGTCGGCAAACCTCTCATACTCCGGCCCTCTCGCCGCCTGCACTGCTTCATGATGCGGAGTGAAGGTCTGTATCATGACCTCGCCCGGCACGTCACCCCTGCCAGCCCGGCCCGCAACCTGCGCGAGGAGTTGAAATGTCCTCTCTCCGGCTCTGAAGTCCGGCATATGAAGTCCGACATCCGCGCACACGACTCCGACAAGCGTCACGTTCGGAAAATGAAGGCCCTTGGCAATCATCTGCGTGCCGACAAGAATATGCGTCCTTCCGCACCGAAACTCCCCCAGAATTCTCTCGTATGAGTCTTTCCTGCCTGTGACATCAGAATCAAGTCGCTGAATTCGCGCGGCCGGGAAACATTTCCCCAGTATCTCTTCAACGCGCTGTGTGCCAGCCCCGCGATACTTGAAATCAGGATCCCTGCACGCAGGGCAGCAGACCGGCGCTTTTTTCGCTGTTCCGCACATGTGGCATATCAGCATGCCCCCGTGTATGTGATACGTGTAGGTCACGCTGCATTTTTCGCACTTCTCGACATGGCCGCATCGCGAACATATCAGCGATGATGCGTATCCACGTCTGTTCAGGAACAGTATCACCTGTTCCGCCCTCTCAAGCCGCGAGCGCACCGCCTCGAGAAGATCCTTTGAAAAAACGCCGCCTCGATCTCCTCTGAGAGAGCCGATTCGCATGTCCACGACAGCCACCCTGGGCATCTGGCGCCCGTCAACCCTCTTTGAAAGCTTCGCGAGGCGGTACTTGCCGGTGAGCGCGTTCTTCCATGATTCGAGAGAGGGAGTGGCCGACCCCAGCACTACCGCGCAACCTTCCATTGCGCCCCTCATCACCGCCACGTCTCGCGCGTGATAACGGGGCGGTTCCTCCTGCTTGTAGGAAGGCTCGTGTTCCTCATCCACCACTATCAGTCCTAGATTCCGGACCGGCGCGAAAACCGCGGACCTGGCGCCGACGACTATGTCCGCGTCTCCCCTCCGCACTCTGTGCCATTCATCGTAACGCTCTCCCTCCGACAAATGGCTGTGCAGCACCGCAACGCGGTTGCCGAACCGGCTCACGAACCTCTCCACTGTCTGAGGCGTGAGGGCAATCTCCGGCACCAGCACAATAGCTCCCCTTCCCCTCTTCAGGCCGTGCTCTATTGCCTGCAGGTAGACTTCCGTCTTCCCGCTGCCGGTCACTCCAAAAAGGAGGGTGACTCTGCCCCTCCTGTCGGCCACGGTTCCTTTCCCCTCTCCTTCACGATCCATATCCATGCTCTGTTTGATGATTTCCAGAGCCGCAGCCTGTTCCTCCGTAAGCGCCAGAGGATCTGTCCTGACGATCTGCCTGACGGCAACGGGATTCCTGGATTCCACGGCGCCTTCTATCGTTACCACGCCCTTTTTTTCCAGAGAGCGCGCGACGGCTGCGCTCGCGCCGGATGCGGCCGAGAGCTCAGCCAGGCTTGCGCTTCCGCCTTTCTCCCTGAGAATGGCAATTAAACTTTCCTGCCTGGCGGTAAGCCGAACACCGGCCGACGCCGCGCGCCCATCCTGCATCACAGAGGGAGAGAGCCGCACAACCATGCGGCTCTTGAAACGTCCCTTTTCCGCCCTCACCGCAGCGGGAAGAACCGCCCTGAGCGCATGTTCTATTGTGGCGCAGTAGTACGAGCTTACCCATTTCGCCAGAGCCAGCGATATTGGCGTCAGAATTGGCGAACTGTCCAGGACAGCCAGAATTTCCTTCAAGCGCGGCTGGCTCGTCTGATCCGTGATGCCAACAACGTATCCCCTGCGTCTCGAACCGCCGAACGGCACAAGCACCCTGCAGCCAACTTTTACAGTGTTAAACAAGATGCGCGGGATCAGGTAGTCGAACTCCCTGTCCAGCGCAATATCTACGACCACTTTAGCAATACGCGAATCCATTGCACCCGGATTTTCGACTGACCCCGGTGCGGAAGTCAGGGGCCAACGCGAGACGGGATGGGCTGAGCAAGCAGACACGGTCACACCCTCTCTCCGCAAAAAAAGAAGGGCCGGAAAACAAGTTCCCGGCCCAGTCTTTCCCCTTTTCGTGGGGAATTATCAATCAATTCTTGGAAAAAGCGGTCGTCGGCGGGCATGGTCCGCCGCACGCGTTCGAAATTGTCGTTGCGTTCTGCCATGCCTGCTCCGTATTCCACCAGGTCACAGAGCCGTCAACATACAGAATGTTCCCGCCGTCTCCCGCATGATTGCCTCCAAAACCGGCAGCCATCTTGTCTCCGGAATAGAGAGCATCCTTGTTGATTACGTTGTCGCCACCGCCATCCTTGTCGGCCACATGCATTATCATGGAGGGGCTCGACTCGCTCAAATTCGTCACCATGCAATAGCTGCATTGGTCCTTTGTCATGGCCGACAGAGCTGCTGCCGGCTGAATGCCGGCCTGGCTGGGGCACACGAACAGTTTGGGGTTGTTGGCATACGCAGCCATACTGTTATAAAAATTCGTCGGGAACTGTTCGTTATTGTCCATTGAATACATTTTCAGAGCCTTGCCTATCTGTGACAGGTTGGACGCGCACCTTGTGCGGCGGGCGCGTTCGCGAGCCGCGGCAACAGCCGGCAGCAGCATACCGGCCAGAATGCCGATGATCGCGATCACCACGAGCAGCTCAATAAGTGTGAATGACCTCAGTACATGCTTGCGCCATATGGTCTTCATGCTTGGTCTCCTTACGCCCGCCTGCCGGCTTGGGCCGCTAGCACTATCATTTGTCATGAGCTATCTATCAGCCGGACCGCAACACGTCAAGTGATTTTCAATATTTTTTTACTGACGGTTCAGCGCGTCCATCATTGCCAGAATGTTCTCAGGTTTGGCGTCCCCGGGCACAGCATGGGCCGGAGCCGCGATGTATCCGCCATTCCGCCCCAGCGTATCAAGCAACAACCGCACCTCCCTCCTCACATCCTCCTCGGACCCGAACGGCAGAAGGCGCTGAGTGCTGATCCCGCCGTAAAAACTCAACCTGCCGCCGAACCGACGCTTCATCTCGGCCACATCCATCACCTCCGGCTGGAACGGATTGAACACATCAACTCCCACATCAATCAGGTCGGGGAATATGCAATCGACCTTCCCGCACGAATGGATGAAAACAAATTTCCCCCTCTTCCTTACCGCTTCGTACATCTTCGCTATGCGCGGCCTGATGAACCGGCGCCACAAATCCGGTCCCATGATCAGCCCCCTCTGGTCTCCCCAGTCGTCCCCGAACATCATCGCGTCGATCTCATATCCGCATGCCTTCTCGATGAGCGCCAGATTGAACTCAAGTATCTCGTCCAGCAGTCGGTGAACGAAGGATGGCTCCAGCACCATGTATGTGAGGAGCTCTTCCATGCCGACAAGGGTCCATGCCCGTTCGAAAAGGCTGAATCCTATGTTCACAACCGTGAAACGTTCGCGATTTCCGCTCAGTCGCCATTTTTCCAATTGTTCCAGCCGCCGGGGATCCTGAGAATCCGGGAATCGGTATCCCGCGAGAGTGTCTGGCCTGACAATCTGATTGCACACCACCCCGATGTCCTTGTCCACGGCGCGGTTCCATCTCACTCCGAACTCGTCCTGCCAGATGTCACGTTCAACTTCCTTCCACCCGTCAGGAAGGCCGATGTCGAGAAAACACAGACAGTTGTCCCAGGAGGCATCAAAGTCCGGGTCGCCAGTGAACTCAACCATCCGCTCGCGAGCCTTGTATGTGAGCCCGACGTGGTAAGGAACCCGGTCGGGCCCGGCGTGTCTGAGCGCAGACAACACTCTTTCGCGGTTTGTCATGGCTCTTTCCTGTCAAACATTTGGCGCCCGACTGAGCGATATGCCGCGCCACGTTCGGGCCATCTCTCTTCGGGAAACGGCTTTTCCGTCACGCTTTCCCTGTTTGTCGCTCGGCCAGCGTCGCGCCTGAAGGCCAGTGCCTTTCAGAATCTTGAAAATCCGGCAAGTGCCCAGACGCCAATCGCAAGCTTATGCCTGCGGGGAAACAGAGCGCAACCGATTTTTTTCTTGCGCAACGGGTTGCGCTCATGAGAAATGGGAGCGAATCGGATTCGGGACAGATATGCGCTGGTCACAAACTTTCATTCCGACACTGAGGGAAGATCCCGGCGAAGCTGAAATAGCAAGCCACAAGCTGATGATCAGGGCCGGCCTCGCCAGGCGTCTCGCGGGAGGATTGTACACATTCCTCCCAATGGGGCTCAGGTCTCTTCACAAGATACAAGCCATCATCAGGGAAGAAATGGACAGGGCTGGAGCCATCGAAGTGCTGATGCCGGCGCTCCAGCCCCGCGAAATATGGGATCAGTCCGGACGATATTCGGTCATGGGCGACGTAATGTTCAGACTCAGGGACCGCCAGGGCCGCGACATGGTGCTCGGTCCGACTCACGAGGAAGCCATAACGGATCTTGTATCGCGAGAAATCAAATCATATCGCCAGCTGCCTCGCACTTTCTATCAGATCCAGACAAAATTCAGGGACGAAATACGGCCCCGTTTCGGCCTTATGCGCGCCCGCGAGTTCGTTATGAAGGATGCCTACAGCTTCGACACAAGCCTGTCCGAAGCCGACAAGAGCTATCAGGCCATGTACGACGCGTATTGCCGCATATTCGAGAGATGCGGGCTGCGAACAAAAATTGTGGAGGCCGACACGGGAGCAATGGGCGGAAAATGGTCGCATGAATTCATGGTGCTCGCCGATGCCGGAGAGGATGGCCTGGTCGAGTGTTCCTCGTGCTCTTATGCCGCCAATTTGGAAAAAGCGGAACGCTCGGTCCCTGAAACCGAACGTCCGGCCTCCTCGGAATCTCTCAGGGAAGTCTCAACTCCGGGCATGCGAACAATAGAGCAAGTCTCTTCGTTTCTCGGCTGTCCGGCGTCCGCCCTGATCAAGACGCTCATCTACGTTGCCGACGGAAAACCTGTAGCAGCCCTCGTTCCGGGCGACAGAGATATAAACGAGAGAAAACTGCAGAACGCCCTGGAAGCTTCGGTTCTTGCGCTGGCAGACGAACCCACAATACTTCGCGTGACGGGAGCGCCGGTGGGATTCGCCGGACCAATCGGCCTGAGCATTCCGGTAATTGCCGATGCTTCCCTGAAGAATGCGGCGAACCGGGTGGTCGGCGCCAACAGGGCCGACACCCACATGGTCAACTTTGACATCGCAAGGGACGCCTCTGTCTCGGAATTTCGCGATCTTGTCGTTGCGCGAGGCGGCGATGCATGCCCGCGTTGCGGCAGTCCCCTGTCGGAGAAACGCGGCATAGAGGTCGGCCATGTGTTCAAACTTGGAACAAAATACTCCAAGGCGTTCGGAGCAGAATATCTCGACGAGAATGGGCAGCGTCTGCCGATAATAATGGGCTGTTACGGAATCGGCGTAACCAGAACGCTCCAGGCTGTCATCGAACAACTGCACGACGAAAACGGTATCATCTGGCCGGCCTCGGTCGCCCCCTGCCAGGTGGTTATCGTACCCCTTGGCGCAACGCCGGCGGCAACGCAAGCAGTGGAGTCGCTGGCCGCATCCCTTGAACAGGCCGATGTGGACTGCATTGTTGACGACAGGCAGGAGCGAGCCGGCGTCAAATTCAAGGACGCGGATCTGGTTGGCTTCCCGGTGAGGGTGGTGATAAGCGATAAATCCCTCGCGAGGGAAAAGGTTGAGATCAAGGCGCGCAGCGCGGCTTCTCCACTGCTGGTTTCACCCTGCGACGCCGTCCAGACCATCAGGAATTTGCTTTCGCAGGCCCCGGGGCAGCGGCAATGAAACCGCATTTTCCGCTTGAGAAACTGCCGGTTTGTGTAACATGCGCCATACAGCAGCGGTCGCCGCGTACCGATGCGTAAAGGAGGCAGGCATGACAAAGCGCGACATAGTCAGGCATATCGTGTCCAAGACGGGCATGACATATTACGATGTGGGCCGGGTAGTGCAGATGACTCTTGACACAATCACCGCCGCCATTGCCCGCTCAGAAACGGTGGAACTGCGCGATTTCGGCATATTCAAAGTCTGCACGCGGAACCCGCGGGTCGGGCGCAATCCGCGCCGGCCCGAACAGGAGATCAGGATTCCCCAGCGGAAAGTGGTCAAGTTCAAGCCCGGCAAACTGATGAAGCAGCTTGTGCAGAAGATCTGATGGATAATACTCCCCTTTCTTTCGCTCCACCGCGCGGAATGCGCGATTTCTACCCGGAAGACATGCTCTTTCGGGAACATCTGTTCGAAACCTGGAAAATGTCCGCGCGGCGGTTCGGATTCCTGCCTTACGATGCGTGTGTGGTCGAATCGCTCGACCTGCTCAGGAGAAAAGCCGGAGAGGAGATAAGCGAACAGATCTATGCGTTCGCCGACAAGAGCGGACGCGAACTCGCGCTGAGAGCAGAAATGACACCGACTCTAGCCCGCATGATCGCGGCGCGGCAGGGCTCCCTGCGCTTTCCTCTGAAATGGTACGCAATAGCCCAGTGCTTTCGCTATGAGAGAATGACACGCGGACGCAAGCGGGAGCACTACCAGTGGAATCTGGATATCGTGGGAGCTCAATCCGTGCTGGCGGAGACGGAAGTCATCGCAGCGGCGGCGTCAGCCATGAAGGAGCTTGGGCTCGGACCCGGCGACTACAGAATACGCTTCAACAACAGGGCTCTTCTCTCGGAACTTCTCGAAAAACTGGGCATCCAGCCCCAGCACCATGCCGCCACCTTTCTGGCCCTCGACAAACGGGGCAAGATTCCGGACGGTGAAATTGAAGAACTCCTCCGCCGGGAAGGGCTGCCATCCGAAGCCGTCTCCTCCGCGCTTGAGTTGATGGCGATCACCACCCTCCAGGAAATTGAAAACAGGCTTGGAGGACAGACCCCTGCCTTGAGGCGAATCCGCGATTTCCAACAGGCCGCTGAGGCGTGCGGGATTATCGATTTGCTGATCTTCGACCTCTCTGTCGTCAGGGGACTGTCATACTACACAGGCATAGTGTTCGAGGCGTTTGACATTGAACGCAAATTCCGGGCGATATTCGGAGGCGGAAGATATGACAA
>Ga0101944_10007594_pt1 | contig 10769 bp, 8 predicted proteins | sample DewCreD2012metaG_FD_75245 | JGI IMG/M metagenome (GOLD analysis project Ga0101944, IMG submission 75245) | Hot spring sediment bacterial and archeal communities from British Columbia, Canada, to study Microbial Dark Matter (Phase II) - Dewar... ...
ACGGGAGTCTGGCGTGCCTGGCGCTGGTCGTGCCGAACCAGATCGTCGAGCGGGGGCGGCTGCCGAAAGTCGAGATTCTGGTGGACGGCCTGAGGCTGCCGCGATACGATGCGGAAGGCGCGCTGGCGGACGAGGCATTCACGCGGAACCCGGCGTGGATCCTTCTTGATCTCTTCCGTTCAGCCGGCTGGCGGTTGAACGAAATCGACCTGAAGAGCTTCTTCGAGACCGCGCAGTACTGCGACGAGTTCATCATGCTGACGGGGCCGGGAGGAGAGCAGGTAGAGGGCCCCCGATATGAAATCAATCTGGCGCTTGCCCGCAGGCGCAGTCTGAGTGAAGTGGTGAGGGGAATCCGGACGGCGGCGGGGCTGATGATCAGCCTGGACGCAACAGGCAGGTTGCATCTGCGGCCCGAGACAACGATCCGCCGTCAGCATGCGCAGAAAGGTCCTTACAGCAATGCTGCCGAGCCTGTGAGCGACGGGTGGCCGGCCTACGAGTTCGGGGATGGGTCAAACGGGGTCTCGGGCATTTTGAGACGGCGCAATGGAGATTCCTCGTTCCGGCTTTTCCGCAAGAGCGCAGCAGAACTGCCGAACCGGCTGACAGCGGAATTCGCTGATGCGTTCCGGGACCATGCGCCCGACGTACTTTCCCTCGTCGATTTCGACGATGCCCGTCTTCAGGGCTGCGAAGTGTCGGCTTCATCCGGCGCCCTGGGGCTGCCTCATTTTGATCAGGCGGCGCGCATTCTGCGGCTGCAACTGGAAAAGAATATCCGCGGCAACCAGTATGTGGAGTTTGAGACCAGCGTGCAGGCGTTCGGTCTGCGGCCAGGTGACATTATCGCCATTACGCACAGGAAAGAGGGTTTCAGCAGGACATTGTTCCGGGTGCTGAAGATCGCCGCGGGACTGAATTTTGAAAGCGCACGGATCACCGCGCAGAGGCACGAAGACGCGTGGTACGAAAGAGCGGCGGGCGAGAAGCCCTCAGAGGAAAGGGGCGGGCTGAGGAATGGCGGAATCCCGCACTCCCTGGCGGGAGCGAGAGTGACGGGCGGACTGGAGGAGTACGGGATTGAGGAGGTGGGCGGAGCGGGTGAAAGCGGACTGGAAATCGCGGCACGGTTCACGCCACCGGCGAAACCCGGACTCTCGTCCCCGCCCCCGCCGGTGGTCAGTCTGATTCCTGAAATCCAGAGCGGCGAGGGCAATCTGGCGGGAGGACGCACGCTGTACTATGCATTGACCGCGGTGGGCAGCGATGGCAGCGAGTCTGCAAGCTCATTCGTGGTCGAAGCGCGGCTGCCTGGAGGCGCGAACCCGTACCGCGTTGGACTCAAGGGAATCCGGTTGAGCCCGGATGCGGCTGGCATGCGCGTCTACCGGGGTGAAAGCCCGTCCCGTCTGCGCAGAATTGCGGAGGGGCTTCCCGTCGAGGGGAAGTTCGTTGACGAGGGTCTCGAGGCGAGCGTGATTCCCCTTCCGGATCCAAACTTTGACCATGCCCGGTTCCAGTGGCGGTTCGAATACGTCCCGCCGACTACGGCGGATGTCCATGGTGCGGGCGTGATTGGGAGCGTGAACCTCGGACTCCAGCCCAATGAGTTCAAGGGCGCTGCAGTGAGAATCGTGCAGGGCAAGGGCGCCGGGCAGGAGCGCACCATTGTGGAACACACAGCAACAACGATCCATGTCGCTCCGCCCTGGCGCGTGCCGCCGGATTCGTCGAGTGTGTTTTCTGTTGCGGAAAGCGCGTGGAAACTGGCTGGCATCACAAGATCGGACGAGATCCGATTCATTGTCCCCGCCGGGTACGGGAGCGCGATTCAGATCCTCGGGACGGCGGTCAGCAGCAGAGGAACCGAGAGCCCGGAGAGCGAGGCGCTCGTCGGGCGGCACGAGCTTGGCATGTCGGGGGCGGGCGACTCCGACGTTCCTCCGATGCCGAGTTTCGGATTGTCCGCGCCAGGACAAGGGTCATTCGTCGTGAGTGGGATCGGTTTTCCGTCGCTCACGAACACGAGGACGATCCGGACGGGAACGCTGACGGTGCACTATTGGGACGAGCTGGAAAGCCCGTGCCCCTGGCGCCTGGCGGAGGAGCTTGAGGAAGGAAGCATGGTTGCGCGGCTCACTGGTTCCGCACCGGTGCAGCAGGGGGACCTGCTGCAGATCGAGCGCGAACTGGTGAGAGTTCTGGAAGTGCGGGACGGCGGTCTTGAGCTGCTGGTGGACCGCGGGGTTCATGAAACAGCCGACGAATCTCACGCACCATCGACAAGCGTCTATCCCCTGCGCCGGCTGACTTCCGTCATGGCATTCTCGAAAGGGCTCTTCGGGAGTCCTGCGAGCGGGAGCTACAGCCGCAGGATCGAGCTGCCGAATGCGCGAATTGCAGCGGCCGAATTCTACGTCACGAACGACCGCGGGGCCAGCCCCACGGCTTTCGCCGCATTCACGATGACAGAGGACGGGGGGCTGAGGACCATGTCCGGAGGCCAGTACACGTTTCAATACGATGGCGAGCTGGCCGTCCTGGAGAGCATCTCCCCGCCGCTGGTTGTCGAAGCGACGCGGGCTGTCCGCGACATCCTGGCACGGGTGGAACGGGCGCCGCAGGGATCACCGGTACTGATTCGAGCGACGGTCGACGGAGAGCCATACGCGGAGCTTCAGATTCCGCCCGGCCAGATGGAGGCCGCGCCGGTCACCTGTTTTGATCGCGCGCCCCTTCGGGAAGGGGCGATCATCAGCGTCTCTGTCGTTTCGGTGGCGACAGGACCGAACAGCTATCCCGGACGAGCGCTGACTGTGACCTTCCGTCTCTGAGTGGCCACCCGGAGCTGGTGCCTGTGCTACCATTTCAGATAAAGGGCGCGTAGCTCAGCTGGTTAGAGCGCCTGCTTCACACGCAGGAGGTCATAGGTTCGAGTCCTGTCGCGCCCACCACTCGGAATCACTCTCCCTCCATACCACTCAAAGAAAGAAGCGAAGCATAGGGCGTCTCCAGAGAGGGGCTCTACGCCAAAAACAGGAGCAAGAGTGGAATCCCTCCCCAGTGAACCACATAGGACTTTGACGCGCATCCTGTAATTTTCGAAGTTTCAGGAGCCGAAGGCCTGGCGGTTGATGAGCTCCATGACGGTGTAGAAGCCTTTGGTGATGCAGTTGTTGCGGACGAAGCGGGCTGTCTGGTCTGGTAGCAGGCGGTGCCGCTTGGCGCCAGAGACAGAGACGCACTCGCCGTGGGTGAGCCGTCTGCGGGAGAGAGCGGGGAGCGAGGTGGTTATGGCACACGCGCGGCAGGTGCGTGTGCATCCGCGTTCACTTTCCTTCCGCGGAAGGCTCGGATAGAGTGGAACGGCGAGTCTGCCATGAGCGAAACCTCGTATCTCGGCCGGAAAGCCTTCTCCCTCTCCAACGAACACCTGGAAGTGATCGTCACTGCGGAAGGCGGGCACATCGCCGCCATCCGGGACCTCGCGTCCGGCGTCAATCCGCTGTGGACTCCCCCCTGGCCGTCCATCGAACCCTCGGCCTACGATCCGGCTCGGCATCCCGAATACGGCAACAACGCGGAGAGCCGCCTGCTGGCGGGCATCCTCGGGCACAATCTCTGCCTGGATCTGTTCGGCGGACCCAGCGAAGAAGAAGCTGCCGCCGGAATGGTGGTGCACGGCGAGGCGGGCGTCATTCTGCATCAGATCCGCGTTGAGGGGGACACGCTCCTGCAGTCGGCCGTACTGCCCGCTTCGCAACTGCGGTTCGAGCGCCGCATCCGGCTCGCCGCCGGCTCGCGGCGCATCGAGATCGCAGAGACGGTGGAGAACCTCTCCTGCTGGGACCGGCCGGTGGCCTGGACGCAGCACGTCACGCTGGGCCCGCCGTTTCTCGAAAAAGGCAAAACGCAATTCCGCGCTACGGCCACACGCTCGAAAGTGATCGAGCATGACTTCACGGGCGGCAAGGGCTACATGAAGATCGGCGCGGAGTTCGGCTGGCCGTTCGTGCCCTGCGTGGACGGATCGGTGGAGGACATGCAGGTGTTCACCAACCGCGACGTCTCCGGCGCATTCTCCACGCACCTGATGGACCCGGCGCAGGAGCGGGCGTGGTTCGCCGCATGGCATCCGGATCTGCGGCTCGCCATCGGCTACGTCTGGCGGCAGGCGGACTTCCCGTGGCTCGGCATCTGGGAGGAGAACCGCTCGCGCACGGCGCCGCCGTGGAATGGCGTGACACTGACGCGCGGCATGGAGTTTGGCGTGTCTCCGTTTCCGGAGAGCCGCCGGGCGATGATCGACCGTGGCGGGTTGTTCGGCGTCAAAGGGTACCGCTGGATTCCGGCCCGAACCCAGGTCTCGGTGGAGTACGAAGCCTGGCTCGCGCCAGCGGATTCCATCGAAGCAGCCTGCCCGGCGGGCTGAGTGCGCCGTTCAGGCGCGGCTGGCACGTGCGCCGGTAGCTTTGGCCGGTTCGGCAGCGGGGGCGGGCTCGGCCTTGGGCTGAGGCGGCACGAGCCCCAGCGCGGCCCGGACCTGCGCGTCGATCTGCGCCAGCACTTCCGGATGGTCCTTCAGGAACTGCTTGGCGTTCTCGCGCCCCTGGCCGATGCGCTCGCCGTTGTAGCTGTACCAGGAGCCGCTCTTGTCGACGATGTTGTGCGCCACGGCGGTGTCCAGCAGATCGCCCGTGATGCTGACGCCTTCGCCGTACATGATGTCGAACTCGGCTTCGCGGAACGGCGGGGCGAGTTTGTTCTTCACCACCTTCACCTTGGTGCGGTTGCCGGTAACGTTCTCGCCGTCCTTGATCGCCGCAATGCGGCGGATGTCAAGCCGCACGCTCGAATAAAACTTGAGCGCGCGCCCGCCCGTGGTCGTCTCCGGGTTGCCGAACATGACGCCGATCTTTTCGCGGATCTGGTTGATGAAGATCAGGCACGTATTCGACTTGGCCACGATGCCCGTCAGCTTGCGCATCGCCTGGGACATCAGCCGCGCCTGCACGCCGACGAAAGAGTCGCCCATCTCGCCGTCGAGCTCCGCCTTCGGCACCAGCGCCGCCACCGAGTCCACGACCACCACGTCAATGGCGTTCGAGTTGATCAGCGCCGCGGTGATTTCCAGCGCCTGCTCGGCATAGTCCGGCTGCGACACCAGCAGGTTGTCCACGTCCACGCCGAGCTTCTTCGCATAGACGGGATCGAGAGCATGCTCGACGTCGACAAACGCCGCCATGCCGCCGTTCTTCTGCGCCTGCGCCACCACCTGGAGTGCGATGGTGGTCTTGCCGGAAGACTCCGGACCGAAGATCTCGATGATGCGCCCCCGGGGAAAGCCGCCGACGCCCAGCGCGTAATCGAGCGACACCGAGCCGGAAGGAATCACGCTGACGGGCACCACGGCTTCGTGAGAGCCCAGCCGCTGGATGATTCCCTTGCCGTACTGCTTCTCGATGTTGCCAAGCGTCACCGCCAGCAGGCGCTGTTTTTCCTTCTCGTCGAGGGGCATGACCACGCTCCAGTGTGTAATTTTTTACAGTATACCAGAAACGGACCCGCAGCAAGCTGACGGGGCGAATCCTCAGTGTACTAAGTAGACACCTGGGGCAAAAGCTCTCAACCTGTTTCCTCTCAGGTCCCGTTGCTGGCTGGCAATGAGCAAGCGAAGAGCCCGCGAGGGCAAGCTCAACTCACAAGTTTCTGAAGCGTATCGCGGAACAGCTGGAAGCTTCTGGAGGTGTTCTGCGCGGGATCCATGAACTGTGCGATTCGCCGAGCCACCTCGATTCGTGGCACACCCGTGCGGTAATAGCCGGCCCGCTGGAGGATTCGTTCAAAAGCCTCCTTGGTACCGCCCCGAATGTCATCCGGGTCCCTAAACCTGCTCTTGGACGGGATCGTCTCAGGAACATTTGGAAAAGCCTGGCAAACGGCTGCCCAATCGCCAAAGTACCATGCCTCCAACTCTTCCACTGCAATGCGAACAAAAACCCGGCGCGTGCCAGTTCGCCCCGCTGCTGAGAGAAAACCAGCCTTCCTCACGAACTCCTCCAGCCGTTCTTTGAGCTCTTTGCAGTCCTCGCGGTCCTTGTCAATCAAGACGACAACCTTGTCACCCGGGTTCAGAGTCCTGCTGTAGCCACGCAGGAGCCCCGGCAATCTGTTCAGCAAGTCGGCCTTGCATTGGTGCTGGATGTAATACACAGGGGGGTGATTGGGTCCCAGCACTTTCGGGACCAGGATTCTGCCTGCTTCGGTGGCTGAAGGTTCCTCGAAGAGAATCCAGAGCGATGTGGTTTCCACAGGCATCGCAATGGCGGTCAGCGAGCGCCCGACTCCGGCAACGGCCAGTCGACGTTGAAGTGGCCGCTGAGCCACAAATAGCCCAAGCTGGCACCTTCATCTACAAGAGCCTTCAACTTCGAATCGGGTTCGGAAATCCTCGTGTGGCCGCCTTTATCCCTCACGAGAATGCGCACTTCTTCCAACCGAGCCCCATCGATGAAATGCGGAGAATGGGTTGTCACGAGCAACTGGGAGCTTTTTGTAGCCATTCTGCATTCCTCGGCCAGTTTGGGAAGGAGCGGCGGATGGAGGAAATTCTCCGGTTCCTCAATTCCGATAAACTTCGGCGGGTCAGGGTCATATAAAACCACCAGGTAGGCCAACATCTTGAGCGTCCCATCGGAAGCGAACCTGGCGAGGACCGGCTGATCGAAGGGAGCATCCTTGATCTGAAGAAGCAGTCGCCCGTCAGGCATTGTTTCTGCCAGGACTTTCTCGATTCGCGGAACTCGTTCGCGAAGCACAGCGAAGATCTTCTCCAGTCGGTCCGGATGCGACTCGGCAAGGAATTGCAACACATTGGCGAGATTGTCCCCGGTCTTGCTGAGTCTCTCTTGCGGACCAGCCTCAGGCTGACTTCTCGTTTCGTCGACGGATAGGTAGGAAACGTACCAATCACTGATGAAACTACGCAACGCTGCCACTCTCGGATGTTCAGCGAACTGTCCCAAGGCATTCACTGCAATCAATTCTCTTGATTGGAGCGGGATGGACACTCTTCGTGCGTTCTCGTCCGGGTCTTCTCCGCTGACAGCCTCTCCTTGCCCAGACCGGTAGTCCAGAAAACGGAAGGGCTTACCATGCGCGCCTCGCCGCCACTGCAGCCATTCCTCGGCCACGAAGGGCCCCCGCAAATCCTCGTCAATGGCCAGGTGATACGTAATGAGAGGGCTGGTAGGCCTCTCGCGGTACTTCAGTTCGAATTCGATTGGCCCTTGTGAGCCCCTGGTTCGCAGCTCTTTCGCCTTCCCGCGCCGATCCCAGGCATGACGCAAGCCCAATCGGAAACATTCTGACAAGAAGTTGAAAACGTCAAATAGAGTTGACTTCCCGCTACCGTTGGGGCCGATGAGAATTGTCAGGGGTGTAAACCTGACTTCAACCTCCCGGAGAGCCCTGTAGTTTCTGATGCGGAGCTGCTCGATGCGTGCGGGCCCTGTGGTGTTGCCGCTTCGCGCCATGAGGAATCCTAGCTCATTATATGGCTTCCGGCCTCAGCGCTCCGGTGCGCGGCCGACTTTGACCGGCGCCTCACAATCGGCTATAGTAAGAAAAGTTAGGAACTGCTGGAAGAAGACTGTCTTTAAACGCCCATGGCCAACCATGTTTCATCCCTGAAGCGCGTGCGCATCACGAAGCGGCGCACGGCCATCAACAAGATCCGCAAGTCCCGCATGCGTCACGCCATCCGCGCGCTGCGCCGGGCGCTCGAAAAGAAGGATCTCGCCGCCGCCGCGCAGCTCATGCCGAAGACGTTCTCTCTCATCGACCGCGCCGCCAAATGGGGAATCATCAAAGATAACACCGCCTCCCGCTACAAGAGCCGCCTGCACAAGCGGCTCAAGGCCCTCGAGGGCGCGCCCTCCCAGGCCTGATCTCCAACCAGCCGTATCCATCCCGGGCGGCCTCTCTGCGAGGCCGCCCTTTCCTTGTCTGCTCAGCCGCGTCGTCCGCCCGGCCGATCCCACAGCAACTCCGATCATCAGTCTTCAATTACGGACAAGAAAGTCTGATATACTGAAGTGTGGGGCGGGGCCCCGCCTTCCCGGCGCCATCCACGGCGCTTTCCCTGGTTGATGGAAAGGCGGCGCTTCCTCCACGCAGGCGATCGCCCATGGGTTCTCCGGATTCCCTTACACCAGTGTCCCGCCGCCGGTTTCTCCAGGCGTCGCTGGCGGCCGGCACCGCTGCCGCCGCCGGAATCTACGTCTGGTCACAACCCGTCAGTTCGGCGCGGGCGAGGATCGTTGTTATCGGGGGAGGAGCCGCCGGTCTCAGCATCGCCGCCCGTCTGGCGCGCGCTCTGGAGAAGCCAGACATCACGCTGATTGATCCTGCCGAGTGGCATGACTATCAGCCGGGCTACACGTTGATGGCGGCCGGGATCTTCCAGCCGCACGAGATCCGGCGCCGCCAGGAGCGGCTGATCCCGGACGGTGTCCGCTCGGTTCAGGACCGGGCAGTTTTCGTTGACGCGCCGAAGAACCTCGTCATCACTGCCAGCGGCGCACGAATTCCTTACGACTGCCTCGTGCTCGCCCCTGGCCTGGACATGCACTTCGATGCGATTGAGGGCGTTTCCCGCGAACGGCTGGGGGAAGGCAACGTCCACTGCGCTTACGATTTCAGGAGCGCCCTGCGATGCTGGGAGGCCATCCGCCAGTTTGCCGCCACGGGCGGACGCGCGGTCTTCACCGATACGTGGACCAGGGTCAAGTGCGGAGGCGTGCCCAAGAAGATCTGCTTCATCACCGAGGATTACTGCCGGCGGCGCGGCGCACGACAGCAGGCCGAGTTCCGCTTCTACACAGCCGCCGACCATCTCTATGACGTCGAGCCGTTCCGGCGGCGGCTGGAGGAGATCTGCAGGGAGCGTTCCATCCCCGTTGAATTCGAGCATCGCGTGCGCTCCGTCGACACGCACGCACGCCGCGTCGTGCTGGAGAAGCGGATCCGTCCGGTCCCGGGCGGGCTCGAACCCCGCGTCGAGACGGTCACCGTGGACTATGACTTCCTCCATATCGTGCCGCCCATGTCGGCGCCGCGGTTCGTGATCGATTCCGGGCTTACAGAGGATCCGGAGACAGGCCGGCGCGAGGACTGGGTTCCGGCCGACAGGTTCACGCTGGCGCACAAACGGTATCCGAACATCTTCGTGGCCGGCGACGCCGCCGGAATTCCGACCAGCAAGACGGCAGCCGCCATCCGCATGCAGGCGCCCGTCGTGGCTGCCAACGTGATCGCCGCCATCGAGGGCAGGCGGCCGGAGGCGCGTTACGACGGCTACGCCGCATGCCCGTTCATTACCGAATACGGCAAAGTCCTGATGGCCGAGTTCGACTATTCGAAGCAGCCCCGCCCTACCCTGCCCTGGCTCGATCCGGGCCGCGAACACCGCGCCGGCTGGATTCTGAAGCGGCACGTCCTGAAGCCCGTCTACTTCGAGCTGATGCTCCGCGGGCTTGCCTGATCCCGGCCCCGCAGCCGGCCGCGCGAGAATAAGCTCGGAGACTGTCCGATGAAAGCCATCGCTGATGTCTGCATCATCCCGCTGGGCGTGGGAGCCAGCGTCTCGAAAGAAGTCACCGAGTGCGAGCGCATCCTGCGCGAATCGGGGCTGAAAACGAAACTGCACGCCTACGGCACCAACATCGAGGGCGAATGGGACGACGTCATGGCCGCGGTGAAACGCTGCCACGAAGCGCTGCACGCCATGGGCGTCGTGCGCATCTCCACCAACATCCGCATCGGCACGCGCACCGACAAGCCGCAGACGATGGAAGACAAGATCTGCAAGGTGGAGCAGCTGCTCGAGAAGAAGACGGAAGGCTGATCCGGCTACGCCAGCAGATCGCGCACCCGCAGCGCCCGGAGGTCCTCGACGTAACGGTCCGGCGCGTGAACGAGCAGATCCGGGCCGCTCACAACGCCCGTGCCCACGGCCACGATCCGCACGCCCGCTTCGCGAGCGGCCTTCACGTCGTTCGGGTGGTCGCCGACATAGATCGTCTCTGCGCCCGGTCTGATCAGCCCCGCGCGGCGCGCGCGTTCGATGGCGAGCCGGATGAGCGCGCCGCGGGTCGGCCCGTCGCCGGAGAAGGCGCCGACCGAAAAGAATTCCCGCAGTCCGGCGCGGCGCATCTTGGTCCAGGCGATCCGCTCCAGATTCCCCGTCACCAGCCCGCAGGGCGCGCCCAGCCCCTGCAGCGCGCGCAGCAGCACCGCCGCGCCGTAGAGCAGCGAAAACGGCCACAGCAGCCAGCGCAGGATGGGATGCAGGTTCATTTTTCCAGTAGCGTCGCCAGCCGCGCCACCGTTCGCTCGGTGGCCCCGCGATTCCGCTCCACCAGCGCCCGCGCGGCCCGCCCCATCCGCTCGCTCTTCTCCGGCGACGCGATAATTTCAATCCAGCGCTGGCCCAGTTCCGGCCCGCTCCACACTTGCACCCCGGCCATCCCCTCAAGAAACGTCTTGGCCATTTCCGCAAAGTTGCTCATGTGCGGGCCGAACACCGGCGGCTTGGCGAAGCACGCCGGCTCCAGAATATTATGCCCGCCCGCGGCCACCAGCGAACCGCCCACAAACACCGCGTCCGCGATGCGATAGCAGCCCGCCAGTTCGCCCAGGCTATCGAGCAGATAGACGTCGGCATTCTCGTCCAGCTTGTCTCCCGGCCGGAACCGGCTGCGCCG
>Ga0101944_10007595_pt1 | contig 10769 bp, 8 predicted proteins | sample DewCreD2012metaG_FD_75245 | JGI IMG/M metagenome (GOLD analysis project Ga0101944, IMG submission 75245) | Hot spring sediment bacterial and archeal communities from British Columbia, Canada, to study Microbial Dark Matter (Phase II) - Dewar... ...
CCGGGGGGAGGCGGTGCGGCGGGGCGTGCTGCGGGCGTTTCCCTGGGTGGAGCGTGGGCGCGCGGCGCGCGGGCTCCGGGGGGAGGCGGGGGAAGCGCCCCGCGAGCTCGCGCCCGCCACTCACGCGCAGCGCCGCGGCCACCGTCCGCTCGTACTCCTCCGCGACCATCCCGAAGACCGCCTCGCGCACCGACGCGTCGGGGACGAGGCCGGCGTACTCGCGGGCGATCGCGAGGTCCACGTGCGCCAGCGTCTTCTCCACCTCGTCCATGACGAGGCGGAAGAGGCGCGAGTCGGCGAAGAGCCGGCGCAGCAGCGCCTCGCCGCGCGCCCCGCGCACCTGCCGGAAGTTCTCGAGCGCGCTGCCGAGGCCGTACCAGCCGGGGATGAAGTGCCGGTTCTGCTGCCACGCGAAGACCCACGGGATCGCGCGGAGGTCGGCGAGCGTGCGCAGCCCGGTGCGCCGAGCCGGGCGCGAGCCCAGGTTGAGCAGCGCCATCTCCTCGAGGGGGCTCGCCGCCTGGTAGTACGCGAGGAGGCCCGGGTGCTCGACGAGCCGCCGGTAGGCCGCGCGCGCCGGCCCCGAGAGCGCCTCCATCGCCTCGTCGAACTCGGCCGCGGGGACGAGCGCCTCCTCGCGCTCGGAGCGGAGCGTGTGGTCGAGCACGCTCGCGGCGAGCAGCTCCATCTGGTACGCGGCGGTGCCGCGGTTCGCGTACTTGAAGCTCACCACCTCGCCCTGCTCCGTGATCCGCATCTGCCCGCGGATCGAGCCGGCCGGCTGCGCCGCGATCGCGCGGCCGGTGGGCGCGCCGCCCCGGCTCACCGAGCCGCCGCGGCCGTGGAAGAAGGCGATCGGCACGCCGACGTCGCGGCCGAGCCGGGTGAGCTTGCGCTGCGCCTTGTACAGCTCCCAGTTCGAGGTGAAGAAGCCCCCGTCCTTGTTGGAGTCGGAGTAGCCGATCATCACCTCCTGCGTCCCCCCCTGCTCGGTGACGCTGCGGCGCACCATCGGGATGCTGAGCAGCTCGCGCATGATCGCGGGAGCGCGCTCGAGGTCGTCGATCGTCTCGAAGAGGGGGACGATCGGCAGGCCGCAGCTCTCGAGCCCGGCCGGGTCGGTGAAGAGCCCGGCCTCCTTGGCGAGCACGTACGCGCCGAGCAGGTCGGCGGCGCCGTGCGTCATGCTCAGGATGAACGCGCCGAAGGCCTCGCGATCGATGCGGCCCCGGAGCTCGCGCACGAGGCCGAACATCCCCAGCGTCTCCGCCGACTCCGGCGGGAGCCCCGCGGCCGGCGCGTCGGGCCGCCGGGGCCGCTGCAGCTCGTCGGCGAGCCACGCCTTCCACGCCGGCGTGCCCGCCGCCGGCGGGTCGCCGCCGCGCCGCAGCCGGTACAGGTCGGCGAGCGCGGCATTGAGCTTCATCGAGTTCTCGCGCAGGTCGAGCCGCACGCTGCTGAAGCGGAAGCTCTCCACCTCCCGGCGCACGGGGCGCACGAGCGCCACGGCCACCGGCTCCGCGCGGGCGTCGAGCAGCGCCTGCTCGATGCAGCGCAGGTCGGCCACCATCTCGTCGGCGCTCGCGTAGCCCTCCCCCTCCGGCGGGAGCGCGTCCCGCTCGGCGGCGGCGAGGGTCGCGTCGAGCCTGCGCTTCATGCAGCCGAGGAACTGCCGGAACACCTCGCCCGGGTTGCGCGCCACGATCGCCTCGCGCGCGCCGCTGCGGTCGAGGGCGCGCTCGAGCGCGGCGCGGAACGACGGCGGCACCTCCAGGCGCCGCTCCGTGATGCTCAGCGCCTTGAGCAGCTCGGCCACGCGCTGCTCGTACCGGCGGAGGGCGCTCCGGCGGTACTCGAAGAGGGCGGCGCGGGTGACCTCGTTGGTGACGAACGGGTTGCCGTCGCGGTCGCCGCCGACCCACGCGCCGATCTGGAAGAACGGCGGGATTCGGAAGTACTCGCCCGGGTAGTGCTCGGCGAGCGCCCGGTCGAGCTTCTCCATCAGCGCCGGGACCTGCTCGTACAGGTTCTCGGTGAGGAAGTAGAGCGCCCAGGCGACCTCCTGCATCACCGTGGGCTTCTCGAGGCGCAGCTCCCCGGTCATCCAGAGGAGGTCCACCTCGTTGCGCAGCTGGAGGACGAGCTGCTCGCGCTCGCGCGGCGTCCAGCGGCTGCTCTCGAGGTCCACGAGCCGGCGGTAGATGCGCCGGTGCTTCTCGAGCACGGTGACGCGCTTCGACTCGGTGGGGTGGGCGGTGATCGTCGGGCGGATGCGGAGCCCGGCGAGCACGATGCGCAGGTCGTCGGCGCCGAGCCCCTGCTCGCGCGCCCAGCGCACCGAGGCGAGGAAGGAGCCCTGCAGCACCTCGGTGCCGCGCTCGGTCTCGATCTGGCGGCGGCGGCGCATCGCCGCGTTCTGCTCCACGATGCTGAGGAGGTGGAGCCACATCCCCTGCGCCTGCAGCGCGCGCTCCACCAGCTCCGGCGGGAGCCCGGCGGGGTCCGCGCCCTCGAGCACGGGCACGATCTCGGGCTGGCGCAGCCGCAGCACCTCGAGCAGCTGCGTGAAGACCAGGTCGGCGACCTCGCCCGCGTAGCGCGCCGACTCGGCGGCCAGCGGGTCGGCCGACGGGGCGAGCGGCCCCGTCGGCGCGGGGTGCAGCTCCTCGGTCACGCCACCGGGTCGCGGAGGGGCTGGCCGGCGAAGAAGCGCCGGAGGTTCTCCACGGCGCGCATCCCCATCGCGACGCGGGTCTCCAGGGTGGCGCTGCCGAGGTGCGGCAGGAGCACCACGTTCTCCAGCTCGAGCAGCGCCGGCGTCACGGCGGGCTCGCGCTCGAAGACGTCGAGCCCCGCGCCGGCCAGCTGCCCCGCCTGCAGCGCGGCCACGAGCGCGGCCTCGTCCACCACGTCGCCGCGCGCCGTGTTGATCAGGTACGCGCCCGGCCGGAAGAGCCGCAGCCGCTCGGCGTTGACCAGGTGCCGGGTCTCCGGGGTGGCCGGGCAGTGCAGCGACACGAAGTCCGACTCGCGGATCACGTCGTCCGGCGTGGCGCGCGGCTCCGCGCCGAGCGCCTGCATCTCCGCGGCCGGCGGCGGGAACGGGTCCGAGAAGAGGATGCGCATCCCGAAGCCGTGGTGCGCGCGCCGCGCGACCGCCTTGGCGATCCGCCCGAAGCCGATGAGCCCGAGCGTCTTGCCCGTCACGTGCGTGCCCAGCATGTGGGTCGGCCGCCAGCCGGTCCACTCCCGCCGGCGCACGTGCCGCTCCCCCTCGCCCGCGCGCCGCGCCACCATGAGCAGCAGCGTGAGCGCGAGGTCCGCGGTCGCGTCGGTCAGGACGTCGGGGGTGTTGGAGACCGCGATCCCGGCCTCGCGCGCCGCCGCCACGTCGATGTTGTTGAAGCCCACCCCGAACTGCGCGAGGAGCCGCGCCCGCCGGGCCGGCTCGGCGAGCACCTCGCGCGTCACCCGGTCGGTGACCGTGGTGAGCACCGCGTCGGCCTCGCGCAGCGCGCGCCGCAGCCCGTCGAACCCGAGGTCGCGGTCCTCCGGGTTCAGGCGGGCATCGAAGCTCTCGCGGAGCGCCGCCTCCACCGCGTCGGGGAGGCGGCGCGTCACCACCACGACCGGCCGGCTCACGCCGGCACCCGGACCTTCGGGCCGACCTTCGCCAGCGCCTCCGCGACCGTGCGGCCCAGCAGCGAGGGGCTCGGCGCGACGGCGAGGCCGGCGGACCGCATGATCTCCACCTTCTCCGCGGCGCTCTCGCCGAACGCGGAGATGATCGCGCCGGCGTGGCCCATGCGGCGGCCGCGCGGCGCGGTGAGGCCCGCCACGTAGCCGATCACCGGCTTCGTCATGTGCTCCTTGGCGAAGAGCGCCGCCTCGGCCTCCTGCGGCCCGCCGATCTCGCCGATCATCATCACGGCGTCGGTGTCGGGGTCCTCCTCGAACAGCCTGAGGATGTCCACGAAGCTCGAGCCGTTGATCGGGTCGCCGCCGATGCCCACCGAGGTGGAGATGCCGATCCCGAGCGCCTTCATCTGCGAGGCCGCCTCGTAGCCCAGCGTGCCCGAGCGCGTGACGACGCCGACGCGGCCCTGCTGGTAGATGTGCCCCGGCATGATGCCGAGCATCGCCTTGCCCGGGCTGATGAGGCCGGCGCAGTTCGGGCCGATCAGGGTGGTGCGCCGCTCGCGCGGGAAGCGCAGCAGGTAGCGCTTCACCATCATCATGTCCTGCGCCGGGATCCCGTCGGTGATCGCGCAGACGAGCCGGATCCCCGCGGCCGCGGCCTCCATGATCCCGTCCGCGCAGAAGCCGGCGGGCACGAAGACGATGCTCGCCTCGGCGCCGGTCGCCGCGACCGCCTCCTTCACCGTGTTGAAGACGGGCCGGTCGAGGTGCCGGCTGCCGCCCTTCCCCGGGGTGACGCCGCCGACGACGTTCGTGCCGTAGGCGATCATCTCCCGGGCGTGGAAGGTCCCCTTGTCGCCGGTGAACCCCTGGATGATGACCGGCGTGCGCTCGTCGATCAGGATGCTCATGCGCTCGCTCCCCCCGCGGCGCCGGCGCGGGCGCCCTTGAGTGCCGCCACCGCCCGCTCCGCCGCCTCCTCCAGCGTGTCCGCGGTGACGAGGGGCAGGCCGCTCTCCTGCAGGATCGCGCGGCCCGCCTCCACGTTCGTGCCCGCCAGCCGCACCACGAGCGGCAGCGAGACCCCCAGTTCCCGCACCGCCTGCACCACCCCCTGCGCCACCCAGTCGCACCGGTTGATGCCGGCGAAGATGTTCACGAGGATGACGCGCACCTTCGGGTCCGAGAGGACGAGGCGGAAGGCGTTGGTCACCTTCTCCGGCGAGGCGCCGCCGCCCACGTCGAGGAAGTTCGCCGGCTCGCCGCCCGCGTGCTTGATCAGGTCCATCGTCGCCATGGCGAGGCCGGCGCCGTTGACGATGCAGCCGATCTCGCCGTCGAGCGCGACGTAGTTGATCCCGTACTCCGCCGCCTGCGACTCGCGCGGGTCCTCCTCCGCGTAGTCGCGCAGCTCGCTCACGTTCGGGCGGCGGAAGAGGGCGTTGTCGTCGAAGGTCATCTTGGCGTCGAGCGCCAGCAGCTGGCCGTCGCGCGTCACCACGAGCGGGTTGATCTCCACCATCGTCGCGTCGAGGTCGCGGAAGGCCCGGTAGCAGCCGGTGAGGGTCGTCACCATGCGGCTGACGAGCGCGGGCTCGAGGCCCAGGCCGAAGGCGATCTCGCGCGCCTGGAACGGCGTCATCCCCACCGCCGGCTCCACCACCTCGCGGAGGATCGTCTCCGGGTGCGCCCGGGCGATCTCCTCGATCTCCATCCCGCCCTGCCCCGACGCGACGACCATGACCCGCTGCGACTTCCGGTCGAGCACGAGCCCGAGGTACAGCTCGCGCTGGATCGGGACGGCGGCCTCGACGTAGAGGCGGTGCACCACGCGCCCCTCGGGGCCGGTCTGGTGCGTCACCAGCCGGCGGCCGAGGAGCGACTTCGCCGCCTGCCGCACCTCGTCCTCGCTGGTGCAGAGCTTGATGCCGCCCGCCTTGCCGCGCGCGCCCGAGTGGATCTGCGCCTTCACCGCCCAGCGCGCGCCGCCGATCTCGGCCGCGCGGTAGACCGCCTGCTCCGGGCTGTAGGCCACGCCGCCGCGCGGGATCCCCACCCCGAAGCCGGCGAGCAGCTCCTTGGCCTGGTACTCGTGGATGTCCACGTCGTCAGTCTCCGTTCAGAGGTCGGGACGCCCGCTCAGCGGGCGGCCGCGCGTTCGATCGCCTGCGCCATCTCGACCACGACCTGCGCCATCCGCGCCGACGCCGCGTCGATCATCTTCCCGTCGAGCTGCGCCGCGCCCTTGCCCTGGCTCGCCGCCTCGTCGAGCGCCACCAGGATCCGCCGCGCCCGGTCGAGCTCCGCGGGCGGCGGCGTGAAGACCTCGTTGGCCAGCGCGACCTGCGAGGGGTGGATCGCCCACTTCCCCTCGATGCCGAGCGCCGCGCCGCGCCGCGCGGCCGCGCGGTACCCCTCCGGGTCGTTGAAGTCGCCGAAGGGCCCGTCGATCGCGCGCAGGCCGTACGCGCGGCACGCCACCACCATGCGCGAGAGCGCCGCGTGCCACTGGTCGCCGGGGTAGTCGGGGTTGAGCCCGCCGATGCTCACCGTGCGGGCCCGGCAGCTCGCGGCGTAGTCGGCGACCCCGAAATGCATCGCCTCGAGCCGCCGCGACGCCTGCGCGATCGCCTCGACGTTGGCCATGCCGAGCGCCGTCTCGATCAGCACGTCGATGCCGATGCGGTGCGGGATCCCCACCGCCGCCTCGATCTGCGTGAGGAGCGCGTCGGTGAGGTACACGTCGGCCGGGACGCCGACCTTCGGCACCAGCACCACGTCGAGGCGGTGGCCCGCCTGCTCCACCACCTCGACGATGTCCCGGTAGAAGAAGGGCGTGTCGATGCCGTTGACCCGCACGCAGACCGTCTTCCCCCGCCCCCGCCAGTCGAGCTCGTTGAGCCCGCGGATGACGTGGGCCCGCGCCGAGACCTTGTCGGCCGGGGCGACGGCGTCCTCGAGGTCGAGGAAGACATAGTCGGCGGCGCTCTCGAGCGCCTTGGGGAACATCTCCGGGCGCGACCCCGGCACCGCCAGCTCGCTCCGCTGCAGCCGCGGGCGGGCCGGCTCGTGGCGCGTGTGGCTCATCTCAGACCGTCGCCGCGACCCTGGGGGCCGCCGGCGCCCCGGCCGGCTTCGGCGCCGCGACCGGCGAGGTCGCCCGCCAGTACTCCGCGGCCGCCGCCACGCCCGCGCCCGGGGTGACCTTGATCCCCACGTCGCGCATCGCCATCTCGGCCCCCGCGATGGCGCCCATCAGCATCAGCTCGTTCAGGTCGCCGAGGTGGCCGATGCGGAAGAGCTTCCCCGCCACCTTCGACAGCCCGGCGCCCAGCGACAGGTTGTAGCGGGCGTACGCCGCCGCGATCACGTCGGCGCCGTTGAAGCCGGCCGGCACCAGGATCGCGCTCACCGTGTCCGAGTACCACTTCGGGTCCTTCGCGCAGAGCGAGAGCCCCCACGCGGCCACCGCGGCGCGCGTCCCCTCGGCCAGCCGGTGGTGCCGCGCGAAGACGTTCGCGAGCCCCTCCTCGAGGAGCATGCGGATCGACTCGTTGAGGCCGTAGAGCAGCGGGATGGACGGCGTGTACGGGAAGTAGCCCGTCTCGTTGGCCCGCCGCATGTCGTCGAGGTGGAAGTACACGCGGGGGCACGTCGCCGTGGCCACGCGCGCGAGCGCCTTCTGGCTCGCCGCGAGGATCCCGAGGCCCGCCGGGAGCATGAAGCCCTTCTGCGACCCCGTGATGGCGAGGTCCACGCCCCACTCGTCCATCCGGAAGTCGATGCTCGCGATCGAGCTCACGCCGTCCACCAGCAGGAGCGCCGGGTGCTTCGCCCGGTTCATCGCCGCGCGCACGCCGGCCACGTCGCTGGTGACCCCCGTCGCGGTCTCGTTCTGCACGATCATGACGCCCTGGATCCGGTGCGCCGTGTCCTGCGCCAGCCGCTCCTCGATCCGGTCGATCGGCGCCCCCTCGCCCCACTCGCAGTCGAGCACCTCGACGTCCAGCCCGTGCCGCTGCGCCAGGTCGATCCAGAGGTGGCTGAACTGGCCGAACCGCGCCGCCAGCAGCTTGTCGCCCGGCGACATGGTGTTCGTGAGCGCGGCCTCCCAGGCCCCGGTGCCGCTCGCCGGGAAGATGAACGCCTGGCCGGTCTCGGTCTGGAAGATCTTCCTGAGGCCCTGCAACGCCGCGAGCGAGAGCTGCGGGAAGGTCGGCGAGCGGTGGTCTTCCATGGCGACGTGCATCGCCCGCAGGATGCGGTCGGGCGTGTTCGTCGGCCCTGGGACGAAGAGGAAATTGCGGCCGGGCATCACGGACCTCGTGGCGGAATGACCTCAGTTGTGCGCATTGGCCGCCCGTCGCCTCACCGGACTTCGGGGGGCTTGTGATCGAGTGTTACAAACTAATCCGGGGTATATTGTCGCGCACTCCCCCATCCCCGGTTCCCATGGTCCCGCCCCCGGCAGCGCCGACGGCGTTGCGTCCCCTCCTCGAGACGCTCTACGACGCCGCCCTCGCCGCGGTCGCGCCCGGGCCCGCCGTGCGCGCCGCGCTGGACCGGCTGCCCCCCTCGGCCGACCGCCCGTGGATCCTGGCCCTCGGCAAGGCGAGCCGCACCATGGCCGAGGCGGCGGTGCGCTGGCTTGCCGAGCACGGCCGGGAGCCGGCCGGGGGCCTCGTGGTGGCCCCGGACGCCGGCCCGGCGCCGCATCCCTCCCTGCAGGTGGCCGCGGGTGACCACCCGGAGCCCGGGCCGGGCTCGCTCGCGGCCGCGGCACGGCTGGGCGACATCGTCGCCGGCATTCCCGCCGGGGCCCTGGTCTGGGTCCTCCTCTCCGGCGGCACCACGAGTCTCGTCGGGGCGCCGGAGCCCGGGCTCGACCCCGCCGACCTGCGCGAGCTCTACCGGCTGCTGCTGGGGTCGGGACTCGATATCGCGCAGATGAACGCGGTGCGCAAGCGGGCCAGCCGATGGGGTGGCGGCAAGCTCGCGCTCGCGCTCGCCGGCCGCCGGGTGCGGGTGCTCGTCGTCAGCGACGTGATCGGCGACGACCTGCGCGCCATCGGCTCGGGCCCCTGCGTGCCGGACCCCACCCCGACGGCCGAGATCCGCGCCCTGCTCGAGCGCGCCGCCATCTGGGCGCACCTGCCCGCCGCCATCCGCCAGCACCTGGCGCGCGAGCAGGCACCACCCGCCGACGCGCGCTTCGCGCATGTCGAGACCGAGATCATCGCCAGCAACCGGCTGGCGATCGAGGCGGCCGCCGAGCACGCCCGGGACCTGGGCTGGACGGTGGCGCTCGATCCCACGCCGCTGGCCGGCGACGCGGCGCAGGCCGGCCGGCAGCTCGCCGAGCGGCTCCTCGGGACGCCGGACGGGATCGGCACCCCGGGGGTCGTCGCCGTGTGCGGCGGCGAGACGACGGTGACCCTGCCGCCCACCGGCGCCGGGCTCGGCGGACGCTGCCAGGAGCTGGCGCTCGCCGCGGCGGCGCGGCTGGACGGGCTCGACGGCGTCGCCCTGCTCGCCGCGGGCACCGATGGCCGGGACGGCCCCACCGATGCGGCGGGCGCCTGTGTCGATGGCTCGACGTGGACGGCCTGCCGGCGGGCGGGAGTGGACCCTGCCGCAGCGCTCGCGCGGCACGACGCCTATCACGCGCTGGCCGCGGCCGGCGCGCTCGTGCGGCGCGGGCTCACCGGCACCAACGTGATGGACGTGATCCTCAGCGCCCGCCTGGCGGGAAGTCCGGCCCCACCAGCACGGTGACATCGACGCGGCGCAGCGTGTCCGGCGCCGCCAGCACCTCGCCCACGCCGAGCGCCGACTGCACGGTGCGCGCATCGCCGAGCGACCCTCGCCGGGCGAGCACCCGCGTCGCGGCCACCGCCGTGTCGGCATTCCCGAAGTAGACGACGTCGATTCCCTCGTGTCGCAGGCGGCGCGTCGCCGCACGCGCGAGCCCGGCCCGCCCGCTGGCGTTGAGCACCTCGACCACCACCCGCTGGCCCTCGCCGGGAATGGGCAGCGCGCCGAGGTGGTCGGGCGCGGCGCCGCGGCCGTCGGCCGCCAGCCGCCACGCCACGACGACCACGAGGAGCGCCGCGGCGACCACGCCCGCGACGGTCAGCGCGCGGCGACGAGGCTGTTCCACCACGCCACCGTCTCCGGGATGAGCGGCCATCCCGACTCCACCACCCACGCCACGCGCCGCGCCGCCACCTCCCGCAGCACCTGCTCCGGCGACGCCGGGAACGCCCGGGCGAGCTCGCCCCGCCGCTCGCCATCGTGCGCGCGCCCGGGCTCCAGCCAGTCCGCGCAGTAGAGGACGCGCCCGACGTGATCCCACTCGCTGCAGCCGACGGTGTGGAAGGCGACGGCGTCGAGGACCCCGGTGTCCTGCTCCCCCTCCGCCGCCGCCCGCGCGGCGGCGGCCGGCCCGTGCAGCAGCGCCCGCGGCCACTCGCACCCGGGCACGAGCGCGCGCAGCTCGTCGAGCGGCGCATCGCGGAGGGCGTCGTGGAGGACGGCCGCGCGGCGCCAGCGAGCGGCCTCGGCGGGAGGGACGCGCATCGCCCGGGCCCACGTGCCGACGAGCGCCACGACGCGCGCCACGTGGGCGCGCCGCGACGGCGTCATCACGGCCCAGGCCGGGAGGTCGGGGAGCGCGTCCGGCTCGTCCGCGCCCATCGGATCGGCGGGGTCAGCGCTCCGCGCGGAGCGCCGGGCGGGCGATGCGGTTCTGCGCGTCGACGAACACCACGCGCGGCTGGTGCCGCCGCGCCGAGGACTTTGACTTTGCCCGCTGCTACTCCGACCGCCTCTACACCCGCTTTGCCGACGGTGTGCGGCGGCAGCAGTGCAGCACACAAGCCCTGCATGCCATATCCGGCAGGCTAAACACCGCGGCGATGATGGATATCCTCCGCTCGCACCGCGCCGACCCCAGCGGTTTTGCCCCAGATGCCGCCCTGACGGGTGCCGATATCTGCATGCACGCCGGGTTTGGACCGATCCGCATCTCAGAGACCACCGGCAGCATGGTCTCGCAGCTAACGCCCGAACGGCAGACCCACTGGCTGACGGGCTGCGCCGCCCCGTGTCTGGCGTTGTTCTTCCCCGTA
>Ga0101944_10007596_pt1 | contig 10768 bp, 8 predicted proteins | sample DewCreD2012metaG_FD_75245 | JGI IMG/M metagenome (GOLD analysis project Ga0101944, IMG submission 75245) | Hot spring sediment bacterial and archeal communities from British Columbia, Canada, to study Microbial Dark Matter (Phase II) - Dewar... ...
GGTGCGCGGCCTGCAAGTCCGGCGCGGCGAGTTGAAGGCGCAGCATGGTTTCGGCGCTGTCCGGACCGTTGGAGAGCAGGGCCGGCGGCTTGTCCACAATTGCGTAGTCGGCGTCGCGGTAAAGCAGGCGCAGGGAGTCGGGCGGCGGCGGCGCGGGCGTTGCGGCGGCCGTCAGTTCGACCGCGTCACCGCGCCGCAGGGTGTGGCGGGCCATCCAGACCCGGCAGGCGTTCACAAAGACGCCGCGGCCGTCCACGATCTGCTTGGCGCGGCTGCGGGAAACCCCCAGGCGCGCGGCCAGAAAATCCTGGAGCCGCAGACCGTCTTCCGTGGCGGCAACCTGCAACCGGCGCGAGGCGCGCATGGCCGTCCTTCCCGTGCTTTCCTTCCGTCCCGGAGTGTGCCAAACTCTCCGCCAAGCTTGACCTTCCTGGGGGCCGCCGAGGAGATATACATGGAGTTGCCGGAAAAACTGAAGCCGAAAAGCGTAGCGGAGCTCGAGAATTGGTTTCTGGACGCCCTCGCCGCGGAGCCTTTGCCGGCCGAGGACCTGTTGAACGCGCTGGAGCAGTGGGACCCTTCCGCCGACGGCGCGCGGCGGCGCGAACTGGCCGCCTGGCTGGAGGAGGCGTTGATCGAGCGGGGGGACAAGTTCGGTCTCTTGCGGCTGCTGAGCCTGCGCAGCGCTTGGGAGGACGGCGGGCCGGAATTCCGGGAACGGTGTTTGCAGTCGTTGCGGCGGGTTTTCAAGGAGCGGGCGGAGGCCGTGCTGCTGGCCAACGCCGGGTTCGACAGCCCGGCACCGGCGCGGGAATGCCTGCGGCGCTTGAGCCTGCTGGCGCGTCTGCGCGAGGGCGTCCTGTGCCGCGACAAAACCTGGGGCTTCGGCATTGTGCGGCGGGTGGACGATTTCTATGCGCGGGTGACGATCGATTTCGCGCGCAAACCGAACCATGCCCTGGCGTTGACGTATGCCGCCGAGGCGTTGGAACTGATTGGCGAAGACCATTTGCTGGCGCGGGCATACCGCGAGCCGCAAGCGCTGGAGGCGCTGCGCCGCGAGCAACCGGGGGAGGTGGTGCGCCTGGCGCTGCGGAGCTACGGGCCGCTGAATGCCGCGCAGATCAAGGAGGCGCTGGTGGGGGTGGTCCTGCCGGAGGCCGAGTGGAAGGGGTTTTGGGACGCGGCGCGCAAGGAGTTGAAAGCCGACCCGCTGGTCGAGGTTCCGGCCAACCGCAACGCGCCGCTCCGGCTGCTGGAACAGGCGAAGTCCTACGATGCCGCCTGGTTCGGGCGCCTGGGGGAGGAGAAGGATCCCGAGCGCATCGCGGCCTTGGCGCAAGAGGCGGAGCGCAGCGGCTCGGCGGAAGCGCTGCCGCAGACCTGGCGCGAGATCGTCGGCGAGCGGCTGGCCTTCGCCATCCGCGGCGTGCAGACGGCGAATCCGGCGTTGACGGTGCGGCTGGCGTTGCTGGCGCGGCGCCTGGGTTTTCGGGAAGCGTTGCCGGCGACGCGCGGCGCGGTGGTCAAGGTGCCGGAGGTTTTGAACGACCTGCTGAGCGGCGAGCGGCTGGCGCAGGCGACGGCGGCCATGTCGGCGCGGGAGATCGAAAAATTTCTTGCCGCTCTTGCCGACTTCGACCGCGCGCGGCTGACCGAGCGCCTGCTGCAGTTGCTGCCGCGGCTGTCGCTGAACGCGCTGGCGGAGGCCTTGCGCTGGCTGACGGCCGAGCGCCGCGAGGCCGAAGCCGCCGCGGTGTTGAACGGCCTGCTCGGACCCCGGGGCGCCAGTCCCGTCGTCTTGGCCTGGCTGTGCCGGAACCTGGACAGTTTTCTGGCCTGGGGGGTGGGCCGCCTCGGCGATTTGCTGGCGCAGGCCATGGATGCCGTGGCCGCGCCGGCGGGGGGGGAGCAGCTTAAGGCGCAGAAACAGTTGCGCGAATTGTTTCAAGACCGGGACTGGCTGGAAGTGGCGCTGGACTCGCTGGATCACGGCCAGCGCGAAGCTTTGGTGGCCCGTTTGTGCGGACTGAACGGTTGGCCGGAGGGGGACAAGCGCTCGGCGTTGGCCGCGATGATTCGGGTCTGTCCGGAACTGTCGCGGGTGGTGGCGGGCCGAACGGAGGAGGAGGAGCGGCCGCCGGCGCGTTTTACCTCGTGGCGCAGCTATCGCGAGCGGCAGGAACAATTGCGGCGGCTGGTGGAAGTGACGATTCCGGAGAACAGCCGGGAAATCGGCGTGGCGCGCAGTTACGGCGATTTGCGGGAGAATTTCGAATATCAGGCGGCCAAAGACCGGCAGCGGCTGTTGCTGCGCCGCAAGCGCGAACTGGAGGAAGACTTGGCCGCGGTGCGGGGATCGGACTTTCAGGGGCTGCCGTGCGAGCGCGCCGGGATGGGAACCTGCGTGGCCTTCGAGCGGCCCGACGGGCGAGTCGAGCGCGTTTGCATTCTGGGCGAATGGGACCGCGACGAGCCGCTCAACATCATTGCCAGCCGCAGCAAGCTGGCATTGGCGCTGGCGGGCCACGCCGCCGGCGAGAGCGTGCTGCTGCCGGGCGCCGCGGGCGATGAGCTTTGCCGGGTGCTGGAAGTGACGGGGTTGACGGAGGAGGTGCGCGCCTGGCTCAACGCCCCTCCGCCGCCCGCGCCCGCGGGAGCGCCGTGAAACGCCGTCTGTTGCGCACCGCCGTGATTGCCGTCTGGCTGGTCATGGCCGCCTGGCTGGCGCGCTACGAAGCGTTTCCCGAGTACTTCAGCCGGCGGTTGGACGGCTATCGCAGCCTGATCCGGCGCGACGTGCTGATGGACGACGCCTGGATGAGGATTCTCTTCAACGGCTCCCCCATCGGCTACAGTCACAGCAGTCTGGAGGTCAACGAGGGCAGTGTGGCGCGCCAATACCGCCTGGAAAACCGCACCGAATTGCGGTTGAAGCTGTTGGGGGAGACGCAGCGCGTGGCCGCCGACACGGAGGCGCATTTGGACGCCCTGTGCGCGTTGCGCGAGTTTTCCTTCGCCCTGACGGCCGGCGCCTATCGCCTGCGGCTGAAGGGCGTGCGGGCCGAGGGGCAGCGGTTTCGAGTGGCGTTGCGCGCGGGGGAAAGCGCGCAGCACCTGACCGTCGAGATTCCGGACGACGTGGTGTTGTACGCGCCGCTGGTGGAACTGGCCGTGCGCCGGTTGCGGCCCGGCCAGGCGTTGACCCTGCGCACCTTCGATCCGGCGACGCTGGCGACCGCGCCGCTGACGATTCGCGCGTTGCGGCGGGAGCCGCTGGCCCTGGGCGGCCGCAGCGAGGAGGCCTTGGTGGTGGCCACGGAGTACCAGGGCGCCGCTTTTCTGGCCTGGCTCGATGCCGAAGGCCGGGTGTTGCGCGAGGAAACGCCCTTCGGCTGGACCCTGGAGCGCTGCACGGCCGAGGAGGCTTTTGCCGCCCTTGCGGCAGGCGGGGCGGCGCAGGACTTGCTGCGGGGGTTGGCCGTGAAGTGCCAGGGCCGGGTGCGCGATCCGGCGCGACCGCTGCGTCTGCGTCTGAGCGGCGTCTCGTTTCGACCGGAGGAACTGGCCTCGGAACGGCAGGCGGTGGAACGCTGGGATGCGGCGGCCGCGGAGGTGCGGTTGCTGCCGGCGACCCCGCCCGCGCGGCCGGACGCCGCGGTTGCCGGCCCGGAACTGGCGGCCTTCCTGGCGTCAACGCCGCTGGTGCAGTCCGATCACCCGGAGATTGTGGACGCCGCGCGACGAATCGTCGGGGCGCGGACCGGCGCCTGGGAAAAGGCGGAGGCGCTCTGCGACTGGGTGTACGCGAACGTGCGCAAGGAGATGACGGTCAGTCTGCCCTCGGCCTTGGACGTGCTGCGCACGCGGCGGGGGGACTGCAACGAGCACACGGTCTTGTTCGCGGCTCTGGCGCGGGCGGCGGGTCTGCCGGCCAAAATCCGGGTCGGCCTGGCACACCACGAGGAGGCGTTTTACTATCATGCCTGGCCGGCGGTGTGGGTGGGCGAATGGGTGGAGCTGGATCCCACCTGGGGGCAGCGCACCGTGGATGCCGCCCATTTGGGTCTGGCGGAGGGCGAGTTGAGCGATCAGTTGGCGCTGCTGAAAGTGCTGGGCCGACTGGCGATACGCGTGTTGGAGGAGACCGACGGGGAAACGCCATGATCGAAGTGGAAGACCTTACGAAGGACTACGGCGCCGTGAAGGCGGTCAGAAATCTGTCGCTGCGCGTGCCGGCGGGCGAGCTGTTCTGTTTTCTGGGGCCGAACGGGGCGGGCAAGACGACGACGATCCGCATTCTCACCGGTCTTTTGAAACCGACCGCCGGCCGGGTGCGGATCGGCGGCCTCGACCTGGCCGAGAACCCGGTCGCGGCCAAGCGGTTGATCGGCTACATTCCGGACATGCCGTATCTGTACGAGCGCTTGACCGCCGAGGAATTCGCCCGCTTCGTGGGGGATTTGTACGGCATCGGGCCCGAGCGCGTGGAACAGGAAATCGCGCGCTCCTTCGCGGCCTTCGGCCTGCAGGAGCAGCGCCACACCCTGATCAAGGACTTGTCGCACGGCATGCGCCAGCGGCTGATCTATTGCGCGACGTTCCTGCACGAGCCGCGGGTGTTGTTTGTGGACGAACCGCTGACCGGGTTGGATCCCTACACCATCCGCATGCTCAAAGACTTGCTGCGCCGCCGCGCGCGCGAGGGGCTGACCATCTTCCTGACCACCCACATTCTGGCGCTGGCCGAAGACATCGCCGATCGGATCGGCATCATTCTCGACGGCCGGCTGGTGGCGTTGGGAACGTTGAGCGAACTGCTGGCGGCGCATGGCGGCCGGAACCTCGAGGAGTTGTTTCTGAAGTTGACCGCCTCCGCGACGCGGGAGGCCGGGGCGGGGAGGCTGGAGGCATTATGACCGTGGTCCGGGCCTTCTGGCGCAAGAGCATGTGGACGCTGGCCAACAGCGCCCGGCTGTTGCGGCGCCAATCGGGTTTCAAATGGGGCTTTGTGCTGGTGTTCGCCTTTCTGTGCGAAATCGGCCTGTGGTACATTTTTCTGGACGGTTTCCGCTTTCTGGAACGCTTTGGGGGCGCGGGAACTTTGATCGTCGGCCGGCTCTTCTCGCTCTTCTTTCTGGGGTTGGGGACCATGCTGGTCATGTCGAGCATGGTCACGGCTTATGCCACGATGTTTCGCTCCGACGAGGTGCCTTTTCTGATGGCCGGCCCGCTGTCCGTCTCGCAGGTGGCGTTGTACAAGTTTCTGGAATCGACGCTGTTGTCGTCCTGGGCGTTTTTCTTTGTGGTCGTGCCGTTCATCGGCGCCTATGCTTGGCACCAGCGCGCCTCGCCGCTTCTGGCCCTGTGGACATTCTGGTTTGCCATGCCCTTTCTGGTTTTGTGCGCCGGGCTGGGAGCGGTGGCGATCATCGCGCTGATTCGCTGGTTTCCGCGCTGGCGCGGCTGGCGAGTGGCGATCGCCGTGGCGGCGGCGGCCGGGCTGCTCGCCCTGTGGGTCGGCACGCGGCGGGTTTACGCGGCGGGTTCCGGAGGCGAGTTCGCCCTGTCGCGTCTGGTGCCCGGCCTGATCCTGGCTTCGAACATGCTCCTGCCCAGCACATGGATGGCGGAGGGCGTGCTCTCGCTCTCGCGGGGGCAGACCTTGCGGGGCGCGATGTTGCTGGGCATGTTGACGGCCAGCGCCGCGTTGGGCGTCGTGGCGGTGGAATGGCTGGGCGAGCTTTGGTTTTACGAGGGTTGGCAGCGGGCGGCGCAGGGCGCCGGGCGGCGGCGGCGGCGGACGGCCGCCGCGGCCTGGCTGGAGCGGCGCCTGAGGTGGTTGGCGGGCGACGTGCGCGCGCTATGGCTGAAGGACGCGCGGACCTTCGCCCGCGATCCGCTGCAGTGGTCGCAGGCCCTGATCTTCTTCGGACTGCTGGGCCTGTATTTCGCCAACATTCGCGCGTTCAACTACGAGCTGCTGGGGCGGCATTGGCGGACGATCATGGCGTTCCTGAATGTCTTCAGCATTTCGGCGGTCCTGTGCTCGATCGCGGCGCGTTTCGTGTATCCGCAGCTCAGTCTGGAAGGCCAGACGTTCTGGATTCTGGGGCTGGCGCCGACCACGCCGCGGCGCATTCTGCTGACGAAGTTCTGGACGGCGCTGGCCGCCCTGCTGACCGTGAGCGTGGCTCTGGCGCTGCTATCCACAGCCATGCTGGAGGCCGAGCGGCTGTTGCGCGGGGTGAGCGTGGCCTTGACGGCGGCGATGGCCTGCGCGGTGTGCGGACTGTCCACGGGTTTGGGCGCGGTGTTTCTCGACCTGCGGCAGCGCAATCCGGCGGCCATCGTGTCGGGCTTCGGCGGCACGCTCAACCTGGTCCTGGGGTTGGGCTTCATGCTGGCGGCCATTTTGCCGTTTGGGGCCGTGTTTCACGTTGCCGCAACCACCGCGGCGCCGCCGGGTTTTGTGGCGCGGGGCGTTGCGGCCGCCGGCGCCTGGCTGCTGGTGTTGACGGCGGCGGCGACCGTGATTCCCCTGCGCTTGGCGCGGCGCTCGTTGGAGCGGCGGGATTTCTGAGCGGGTCGAAACCGGGCCGGGCGGCGTTCCGGAGCCCCCAGCGGAGCGGTTCCGGCGTCAAGCCATGGGCAAGCTTTTGATTGTTTTTGCCCGGCGGACGGTGCTAGTATTCGCGCCCGCAGAGACGAATGCCACGGGGGTGCAATCCGCTGAGGGAGGGCGGCCATGAGACGAATCGGCGCAAGATACGGAAAGCGGGTTCGAGCGGCGGCAACGGTGGGGGTGGCGATGCTCTTGCTGAGCGGCGGCAAGGCCGCGGCAGGCTTGCATGAAGAGATTGACCAGTTTCTGAGACAGGAAGAGAGCTTCGGACGCGGAGCGGAGCCGCCGGCGCCGGCAGCGCCGGCCGAGCCGCGGCTTCCGGCCCCGGCGGCGGAAGTCGTGCCGGAGGAGCCGGCCGCGGAGCCGAGCGCCGAGGCGGCGCCGACCGAGGCCGAGCCCCCGGCGGCGGCCGGCGCGGTGGAGCCGGCCCCGGCGCTTTCGGACACGGCGCTGCGGCAAGCTCTGGCGGAGAAAACGGCGGCCTTGGCCGCGGCGCAGACCGAGATCGAACGGTTGAAAAGCGTCATTCGGCGCATCTGGGAGACGACCCGCCGCGAGCGCGCGGATGGGCATTACAACATGGGCTGCCTGTATCGGTCCTTCAAGCAATACAAGCTGGCGGAAGCGGAGTTTCTCAAGGCCTTGGAGATCGAACCCAACGACGCCGGCACGCACTACAATCTGGCGATTCTCTACGACGACGACCTCAAGGACAAGACGAAAGCCCGGCAGCATTACGAACGCTTCCTGGAGTTGGCGCCCGAGGACAAGGACGCGGCGCGGGTGCGCGAGTGGCTCGTTTCGCTGCCCTGAGGCGGGCTGTTGGCGGTTGAGAGCGGGCCTGCCGCGAGGTGTTTCATGATCATCCGAACGATCGCGTATCCGCGCGGCGGACTGATCGGCAATCCTTCCGACGGTTATTTCGGCAAGACGATCGCCCTGGCGTTCTCGAATTTCGAGGCCGAAGTGCTGCTCTGGGAGACTCCCGAGCTGGAGATTCTGCCCAACACCCGCGACCACTCGCGCTTCCGCAGCATTCGGGCGTTGAGCGAGGATGTGGCGTTGTTCGGCTACTACGGCGGCATCCGCCTGCTCAAGGCGGGCATCAAGCGTTTTTACGACTATTGCCAGCAGCAGGGGATCGTGCTCGACGATCGCAATTTCACCATTCGCTATTCCTCGAATATTCCGCACCTGGTGGGGCTGGCCGGGTCCAGCGCCATCATTACGGCCTGTATGCGGGCCCTGATGGCGTTCTACGGCGTGAGCATTCCCAAACCGCAGCTGGCGAACCTGATACTGGCCGTGGAGAAGGAAGAACTCCTGATCGCGGCCGGGCTGCAGGACCGGGTGGCCCAGGTGTATCAGGGGCTGGTGTACATGGACTTCGATCGGCAACTGATGGAGCGGCAGGGCTTCGGCCGTTACGAAGAACTCGACCCCTCCCTGCTGCCGCGGCTCTATATTGCCTACCGGTCGGCGCTGTCGCAAAGTTCGGAGGTGTTTCACAACGATCTGCGGGAGCGCTATCGGCGGGGCGATCCGGCCGTGCTTGACGCCATCGCGTTTTGGGCGGATTTGACCGAGCAGGTGCGCGAATTGCTGCTGCGCGGCCAAGGGGCGAAGATCGGTCCGCTGCTGAACGCCAACTTCGACAAGCGCGCCGAAGTCTGCAGCATCAGTCCGGGAAACCTGAAGATGGTCGAGGCCGCCCGCCAGACCGGTGCCAGCGCCAAGTTCACCGGCTCGGGCGGAGCGATTATCGGCACCTACGAGGACGAGGGGATGTACGCCGCGCTCGAACGCCATCTCGAACCGCTGGGCGTGAGCGTGATTCGACCCGTCGTCGCGCCAGCCATGGGAGGGCGGGCATGAAGATTCGCAAAGCGGTGATTCCGGCCGCGGGTTTTGGCACGCGCTTTTTGCCGGCCACCAAATCGCAGCCCAAGGAAATGCTGCCGATCGTGGACAAGCCGGTGATTCAATACGTGGTCGAAGAGGCGGTAGCCTCCGGGATTACGGATATTCTGATGGTAATCGGCCGCGGCAAGCGGGCGATCGAAGAGCACTTCGACCGCAATTTCGAGCTGGAGGGCGAATTGGCGGAAAAAGGGCGAATCGAGGAGTTAAAAGTGATCCGCCGCATTTCCGAACTGGCGGACATTCATTTTGTCTGGCAGAAGGAACTGAAGGGCCTGGGCGACGCCGTGGCCTGCGCCCGGCATCACATCGGCGACGAGCCGTTTGCCGTGCTGCTGGGCGACACGCTGGTGGAATCCGCCACCCCCGTCACCCACCAGCTCGTGCAGCTTTACGACCGCTATCAGGAATCCGTCGTGGCGCTGGAGGAAGTGGAGCGCAGCAAGATTGGGCGCTACGGGGTCATCCGGGGGCGCCGGATCCTGGAGCAGGTGTACCTGATCGAAGATTTCGTGGAGAAGCCGACGCCTGAGGAAGCGCCGTCCAACCTGGCCATTGCCGGCCGCTACGTGCTGAGCGGGGAAATCTTCGAGGCCTTGAAACGCACGGCGCCGGGAAAGAACGACGAAATTCAGCTTACGGACGCCATGCGCCTGCTGGTGGAGAACCGTGCCATGTACGGGCTGAAATTCGATGGGCGGCGTCACGACATCGGGAATCGGCTCGACTTTGTGAAGACCAATGTGAGTTATGCCCTGGCGCGGCCGGATTTGCGGCCCGAGATGGTGGCCTTTCTTCGCGAGCTGAGCCGCGGATTCTGAGACGGCGACTTGAGATTCGTAGCAGCGCCGGGATGGAGGAGGCGTCCGAGCATAGCCAGCCGAGGTTGCCTCGCGCCCGGTTTGGGGCGCGCCGTGGGCCGATGCGTTAAGCGATGGCGGCCTGCTCGCGCGCAGAGCGTGGACGATGCAAGCGGGGTTTTTGAAGTCGATATTACGCCGCGCGTGGGCGTGGGGTTGTGCGGATTCGGTCCGCATCTCAATCGGATGTCCATCGCCGTCCGCGATCCCCTCAAAGCGCGGGCCGCGGCCTTGGCGCTCGGCGAGCGGCGGGCGGTGATCGTCAGTTGCGATTTGATTGGAATGACGGAAGCCCTTGTCGCCCGCATCCGGACGCTGGTCGAAGCCCGCACCGGCATTCCCGGCACGCAAGTGATGGTGCATTGCACCCACACGCACAGCGGGCCGAACACCGGCGGCTACGTCGGCTGGGGCGATGAAGACGCGCCCTATTTGGCCATTCTGCCGCAGCGCGTCGCCCAAGCCTGCGCGGGGGCCGTGGAACGCCTTCATGCGGTGACGGCAAGCCATGCCGTCACGCCTTGCGAAGGCATCGGCCTGAACCGGGAATACGACCGCGACGCGCCGCCCCTGGCCGAGTGTCTGCGTCCCGACTGGCGTCCCGCCAAACCCGAACGGACGGACACCCGGTGCCATACGCTCAGATTTCACGGCGCCGCGACCGGTCGGCTGGAGGGCTTTATGGCCTACTTCGGCTGCCATCCCGTCGTGTGCTGTCAGACCACTCGTTATCTGCACGGCGATTTCCCCGGGGTGGCCATCAACCTGCTCGAGCGCGAACATCCCGGCGCCGTCGGTCTGTTCCTGCAAGGCGCGCATGGCGACGCGAACTCCTGCGTGGTTCACAAGCCGGAATCCGAAGCGCTTCCGGCGTTGGACATCGTCGCGGCGCGTTTCGCCAACGCCGTGCGCGCCGGTTTGCGCGCAGGCGTTCCGTTGACGCTCGATTCCCTGGCGTGCGTGAGCCGTATCTTCCGGTTTCGATCCAAGGAGCTTCCGCGGGAACGGCTCCGGGCGCTGCTCGCGGAGCAGGAGGCCATCATCCGGGCGCCGGACGCCTCGGATGCCGATTACGCCGTGCGCATGGCCGTCGTGTGCCAGACGGCGCTCGCCGGAATTCTCGCTCGGTTGGACCGGGGGAAAGATTTGAGCAACCAGCCGGCCGAATTGCAGGGTATCCGCCTCGGTCCGGTGGCTTTTTGGGGGACGCCCGTCGAGATCATGCAGGCGATTCATCACCATGTCCCCTAATTGCGATGAGGGCACTTCATCTTTCAGGGCGTCGCGCAGCGTTCGTTCGATCTGGTAGACCAGATCCTCGATCGTCGGCCGGCTGACCGGGCGCTTTTCACACGCCTTGGTA
>Ga0101944_10007599_pt1 | contig 10766 bp, 8 predicted proteins | sample DewCreD2012metaG_FD_75245 | JGI IMG/M metagenome (GOLD analysis project Ga0101944, IMG submission 75245) | Hot spring sediment bacterial and archeal communities from British Columbia, Canada, to study Microbial Dark Matter (Phase II) - Dewar... ...
CGTAGACTCCTTCGCGTGAACCGTTCATCTCCCTTCCCCGCGCCAGGGGGGAAGGCCAGGGACGGGGGCCGCCGCTGCCCGACGATCCTGGGGCAGGCGCCCCGCGCCGTTCAGTTGCCGCCGTGCGCCTTATGGTAGGCCAGGATCGCCTCGAAGAACTCGACGAAACGCTGGAAGTGGCCGTCTTGTTTTTGGGCATCCTTTTCCTGGACGACTTCGTCCAAAGCGGGATCGAGCACATCGACCAGGTCCCTGACTGCACGCCCGCGCTCACGGCGCGCGCGGTAGGACATCTTGGGTTTGAGCAAGATCAGCCGCCGCACGGCCTTCTTCCTGCTCTCGTCTCCCATAGTCCATTGCGCCTGAATCTGGCGCACCTCGCTGAAGAGGGCGCGGATCTGGCTGGTGGTCAGTCCCGTGTTCTTCAGTTCCTCTCCCAGTTGATCAGCGTACTTAACCAAGACGCTGGCCCCGTTGGGATCGGTGATGATCTTCTGCCCAAAACACATCTTGGACGCAACATCGGCAAACGCAACCACGGTGGTGAGCACGGCGGCGATGCCAAAGTCGGCTTTCGAGAGAAAGCGGGCCAAAACGACGTTTTTCGCCAGCGAGCAAACGTTGCAGATCGCTTCGTTGGCCAGCAGGAGGGAAGTGCCTTTTGTCAGCCGGCCCCACGAGAGCGCTCCCTGCGCCGGCGCGGGCGCTGGCGGGTTGCCGAGGGGCTCGTAGGCCAGTTGTCGCGGTTCATCCATGGGGAGCGTTCCGAGAATCCGCAGCCGGCGCGAGCCCCGCGGAGTCGCCGGCCGCCTGTTCGGCTTCCGCGGGCATCGCCGGACCTGGTCGCAGCGGATCTTCGGCGAGGTGTCCCAGCAGGGCGGCCAACAACGGGATCAAGGCGAAATGATAGCGGGCTTGCGTTTCCAGAACCAGGTGCGCAACGGTCGTCAGCAGGGCCGCCAACAAGAGCAGGCACAAACCCGCGTCGGCGCGCGTCCGTAGGCTCTGGCTGCGCCGGACCGCCGGGAACAGGAGCAACGCGGCCAGGGCGTGGTGCAGGGTTGCCGCCCCCAGCAGAAGCGGATAGAAGGCCGCCAGGCGCGACGTCGCCACGGACCAGCGCAGGCCGCTGGGCTGACCCCACAAGGAATGCAGTTTGCTGGTCAGGGCCAAGCCCAGGAACGCGAGGGGACGAGCCCGGATGCGCCGCAGAGCCGTTTGCCTTGCCAATCGATCCCGAAAGACCAGCGGATGCACCCCGCTTGGCGCCGGCTTCGCTCCCAGCTCGTTAACAAACAGGGTCCAGTCCTCCTGGCTCACTCGGCCGTGGCGCTCGATGTTAGCGCCCACCAACATACTGAAACCTCCCATTTGGGACGGGGACAACGAAAAGGTGCCCAGCGCGCGCCAGTTGTTCCACGCCAGCCATGACAAGGGCGCAAAGACGCCCGCCGCCAGCCAAGCGGTGGCGATCCCGCGGCGGACGGCGCGTCCCGGCGTCAGCCACAGCGCGGCGGCCGCGGCGCCGATGAACAAAACGCCGGTGGGCCGCACCCACTGCGAGAGGCCGAGCAAACCGCCCGCCGGGAACGGCAGCCAGCGAGCCGGACGGCCGTTGCGGCCCAACAGCCAAGCCGCCATCAAGACCAGAAAGGAAAAGAGCGTGTCGCTTCCCAGGAGGTTGACGTACAGCGCGTGCGTCGGCCACAGGGCCAGCAGCAGCGCGGCAAATTTCCCGACCCGCGGCTGCCCAGAACTGCGCGCGGCGATTGCTCCCACCAGCGGAATCTGCCCGGCGGAAAGCAGAGATTGCGTGACCGCGGGGAACAGCCGGCAATGGCCCAGCAATCCGTAGTGCGCGGCCAGAAAGTAAGCGGCGCCCACCGGCTTCTCGGGATCCACCCCCGTCTTTCCGCGCAGAATGTCCAGAGCCATGCGCTCATATTGAGCGAAATCCGACTGCGGAACGGTCCCAGAAAAAGCAGCCCATGCCAGCCGGAGCGTCAAACCCGCCGCAAAGATGTACCCCCCGCTCAGGCGATCCAGCCAGCGTCCTGACGCCGCGCCGCGGCCCGCTGCGCCCCGCAGCAGCCACGCCAACGGGAACGCCAGAAGATAAGGCAGAACTTCCGCGGCGCGGCGAACCGGAACCAGCCCCAGAACCGTGGAATAAAGCACCACGCTCGCCAAAACCAGAGCGGCCTCGAAACCCAAGGTCCGGGGCCGGCGCGAGGCCGGAACGACGCTCGGTTCCTCCGCACGGCTTAACATGGCGGCGGGAGCCCTCCACCTCCGGCCGGCGCCGTGGACCCGATGACCCGGGCCGGTACGCCGGCGAGAATGCTGCACGGGGGCGCAGACGAGGTCAGCACCGCATTCGCGCCGACGATCGAGTGATGGCCGATCCGGACCCCTTTCAGGACGACGGCATTCACGCCAATCCAACAGTTATGCTCGATCACCACCGGCGCGCTCCGCAGCGCCGTCCCTGTTGCCGTGGGCGAACCCTGGGGATCCACCACGTGGTCCGAATCCGTCACCATCACGCGCGGGCCGATCAGCACATAATCCTGGATTTCCACCGACAGCGCCGCGTTACAGTGAAAGCCATAGAGGATGCGGCACCAGGCGCCGATCCGGATTCGCGGGGGCTGATGCCGGTCGGCCGACGGATTCAAGTCCACCAGATGCCAGTCGCGATCCAAGAACACGTGATGACCGATGGCCACGGCCGCGGCATGGCGCGCGTCGCCGTGGCGCCCCACCACGGTGCGCGAACCCAAATGCCGAAAGCGCCAGCGCCAAAGCAGTTGTGTTCTCAGCATCCGCCATTCCCGCAGCAATAACGAATGGGTTTTCAACACGTCGTTTTCTCCTTTTCCAGCGGAGCCAGCCGGGTTCGGGGCTCAGCGCCGCCGGCAGGCTCCGGCGCCGGGGTGCGGTACAGCAACCCCCGGCGCATGCTGCGGATCCAGCGCCAGGTTGCCGGCTCGATGACTTGTCGCCTGCTCCACCGCGCCGGCAGGCGCTGGTATGCCTCTTTCAACGCTTGAAGGTAATTTTGCCATTGCCTCTGGACCAGGGCCAGCAGGGCCGCTTTGGCGAGGCGCGGCGCCAGGTAAGCCGCCGCATACCCCAGGGGAAAGTGCTCCGCCGCAATGAGAATCTGGTTTCTGGGCTTGAAATAACATTGGTAGCGGCTCCGGGTGGCAGCCGTTCCCTCGTGGTGCCGCACCGCCAGGTGCGGGGTGTACACGAGCAGGTGGCGCCGCTTCAGCAAACGGTAACACAGGTCGTTTTCCTCGCTGCCGATGAAGAGGTCTTCGGCAAACAAGCCCGCTTCAAGAACGGCTTGGCGGCGAAAGGCATAGCCGCTGCCGCTGAAGTAGCTCGTCACAAAGGACTGCTCGGCGAACCGCGCGTGAGGAACCGGATGCCACCAGCGCCGAACATCATCGGCGTTGGAGTCGCCTTTCAGGATACGCAGCGCCGCACCCGCCACGCCGGGATTCTCGACAAAGAACCGCGCCACGTTGCCGAGCAACTCCGGATCGTCCACCGTCACGTCGCTGTCCAAACCGACAACGATCTCCGATCGCGCGGCCCGAATTCCCGCCGTGCGGCAACCCGCCGGTCCCCGATTGCGTTCCTGGCGGATGACGCTGACCGTGGGAAAATCCGCCGCCAGCATGGCGGCGGTGCCGTCGCTGGACGCATCGTCGACGACGATCACTTCCGCCGCGGGCGTTTTTTGCTCCGCCAGGGATTGCAACAGCCTGCGCAACGATGAGCGCCGGTTGTAGGTGGGAATCACGACGCTGAGGGTTGCGTTCACCGCTCAGACCTCGCCGGCCGGCTGTTTTCGGAGCTGTGCCGCGCCCGGCTCGCCCCCGTCCGCTCCATCCGCGCGGGGCTGCGGCCGCGTCGCCTCAGCGCGGCCGTGCCCGGGCGGCGGTTTCTGCGCCTGGTAAATCATCTCGCCGGACAGTCCAAAGCGCGCCAGCTCTTCCGGCGTGAACTGTTGGCCGGGGCTAAGAGGCGCGACCGTAAAACCGGCCTGTGTCAAACGTCGGACAAAGTCCGGCCGCGAATAACGCCGCACGTGCCCAGTCTCAAACCGCCGGGGCGCGCCATACTCCACGGTTTCTGGAATCTGATCGTCAATGGGCACCTGGAACCAACCGTAGCCGCCCGGCCGCAAGACCCGATGTATTTCCGCCAGGGCTTTGCGGTCGTCCGCCAGATGCTCCAGCACATGGAAACAGAGAAAATAGTCGCAACTGTTGTCGGCGAAGCGCATGGCGGTAATGTCGCCGCGTTCCATGGCGAAGCGGTGGAGATCGAAACTGACATATCCGACGCCGTCCTTGACTCGCAGACAGTAGAGCTGAAAACTCCGGAACGGAGCCACTTCGATCGCCATCCGCCGCGGATCGAAGAAATCGGTCTGCGCATGCAGCATGGCGGCCAATGTACGATAGCGCGGGTTGGAATGACAACGCGGGCACAAGGCCTCGCGTTCGAAGTAGCCGGGGCCGACCGCCGGGTAGAACCGACTGCCGGTCCAGCCGCAGAGATTGCAGGCCTTCCGCAGGGAAGACGCTTGTGTTTCGCGCCACGCGGCGGCGCCGAAGCATCCCAAGGCCTGTATACTGTGCCCGACGCCCCTGCCGTAGCCATGCCTGAGGCTCCACGCCAAGTGCCGCAGAATGCGGTACAGCAGCCGCACATGCCCCAGAACGAATGGCGCCTCGGTCTGGCGCATCCCCAACGCCTCGCGGTTCCGGGCAGCGGCGGGAAGCGTCTGCGAAGGCGGCGTCATGTGCAACCGGCACCGGCGAAGGCGGGCGAGATGCGGTCTTACGGTTTTCGCGGTTCCACGGCGGCAATGACTGGCGGCGCCGGCATGGCGGTCTCGGCGCCGGTTTGGTAGGCGCCGATGTCCCAGGGCCCCGTGGCCGGCCGCGGCTTGTCATCCGCGTCGAACCGGAACCAGTGGCTCAGATTGGCGCCTTGACTTCGCGCGGCCGTATCGAAAATGGCAAGATGTAGATCGTTGAGCGCATTGGTTTCCGCGTAACGGACGAAGCTCGGTTGTCCGCTGCGGGGATGTGCCTGCGCCAGCGGCTGGCCATCGATCACGATCTGATCGTCGCCTCGGGTGCCCCGGCAGAGCAAGTTGTAGTCGACGACGAAACCTGCCTGTCCATAACCGGCGGCCGAGTTCGTTTTGCACCAAATCACGGGATTCCATTTCGGCACGCCGCAGTTGAGCATCAGATTGTTCATGATGTAGATGTTCGTAAAGACCACCGCGGCGTTGAAAGGCCAGAACTCCACGGCGCTCAGCTTGGGCAGATCGACGAACGTGTTGTTCACCACGTAGAAATTGCTGACGACAAGACAGCGGCTCCACGGGACAAACCCGACGCCGCGACACCAGGTGCGGTAGTATTCGCCGTTCGTGATGCGGCACACGTTGTTGAAGACCTGATAGTCGCTCCAGACGGTCGGCGTCACGGCGCCGGGATCGACGTAGATCATCGAGTGCCCCGAATTGACCACGTCGTTGTTGAAAATCTTGACGTACGAGCCGCTGATCTGAAACGCATCCTGGTGCTGCTGCCCCATGATCCAACCCGGCTGGCCGCTGATGCGGTTGCGATAGGCGCTGACGCCGTTGGCCCCCTGAATGCCATCCGGTCCGTACCAGGAGCGCGCCGGATCGGCATACAGGCCGATGGCGTTGTCGTGCACCAGATTGGCGTCATAGAGACCTTGGGAGGCGCCAAGACCGATCGCGTGATCACCCCGGACACCCTCCACGCGGCAGTGGCGCACAATGCAGGATTGCGCTCCATTCAGCGTGATACCGTTGTTGGCGTTCGAGACGACCAGGTACTCGATCGTAATGCCCGTATTGGGATTGGCCGAGGCAATGGCTCCGCCCTGCACGGAGGAGACCAGATCGGTGATGACGTAGTTGACGAAATGCCAGTTGGCGCTGCCGCGCGGGCCGCGACCGGAAAACGTGGTCCAGGAACGGTTTCCCGTCAGCCAGATCCCGTTCGTGGTGCGATTCTGACCGTCGAACACCACAAGCCCTTCATGGCCGGGATCTTGTCCGACCCGAACATAAATCCGACTCGCCTCGTTCGTGGCTTTCTTCCAGACCGAGGGGATGTTCCATTGTCCGTAGTACAGCCGGGACGTTTCCCCGCCGGAAAGGAAGAGCGTGTCTCCGTTGTCAATCCGGTTCCAGTCCACGGCCGTCAAGTTGGTCCAGGCGTTATCCCAGTTTGTGCCTGTGTTCAGAGAAGAACCGGCGGCGGCCGGGTCAACGTACCAGTTGGCCGCGTGGGCCTTGGCGACCGCAAGCGCGACCAAGCAACCGCAGGCGCGTGTGAGGCTTCTTCGATTCATCGCGGCATTCGGCCATCGGATGTGTCGGAGGATCAGTCTTCCGTCTACAACGATTAGCAAGTCCCAGGCCAAACCGACGCAGCGCTCGCAGGACTACTTTGGCGAGCAGCGCCCCAGCATGGATTCGGTGGCCGTGTCTGTGCTCCTGCAACAGAGCGTCAGCGATGCAATCACCGCCAACAACCAGTACCAGAAGACGATCACTTGGTCAAAATAGGTGACCGAGAGAAACGCCATGCAATGCGCCGCCAGCGCGACCCCCAAGGACCAAAGCATTCTCAAATGTGCAATTGAGGAGGCCGATTCTGGCCGCATCTGGCGACCGATGCCGCGAAAGGCGAGCACGATGATGAGGACAAACAGCCCTAGCTTGAGGAGTCCGCCGGTGATGGCTTCCAAAACGAATTGGTTGGTGATGTCGATGTGATCGGGGTCCACGACGGCGCCGGCTTTGGAGACGGGAAACACACCCCAATCGGCCGTGTGCGCGGTGCCACACAGCCACCATTCCCGCATGTGCTTCAGCGTGGTGTCGATCAACCAGGCGCGGTACCAGCCTGTTCCGCCGGTGATCTTGCTGAGGTGCGCGGTCACGTACCACACCGGTGCCTTCATCACGGCCGCCAACGCCGCAATTGCCAGCACAATCCCCCAGCGTACAACCCGCAGTCGCCGGCGTTGTTTCCAGAGCATCAGTCCGAGCAATGCCGCCAGCGTCACCAGGAGCGGTCCGCTGGAGGCCGACGTTACGATCATCACGACGGCGGAAAGCACCCCGACGCCGGCCCGGCGCCGGAAGCGCGCGCCCTGGCTCCAAAGGCCCATCAGGATCGGCAGATTTGTCGCGCCGAAGGTCCCCGCCAGAATGGGATGCTGAAATGCGCCCTGACAGCGCAGACGGCCATCCCGCTCGATGGTCAGTTCCGGCACCCCGCCGAAGACAGAAAACACGTTCTGTCCCGTCTGTTTCTCGACCACCATCAACGCCGCCAGGGGAAGCATCAGCAACGCGAGAAAACGGGCGCTGTGAACAACGTCGCCCCAGTCCCGTACGACGATGCGGACAAAAAAGTAAGCCGCCAGGGCGTTGTAAACGTATCCCAACCGATTGATGAAGTAAGCCCGCGTGGGCCGGTTCAAGATCCCGCACACCAGCGTCGCCGCCACCCACAGCAGAAAGGCCCGATCGAGCGCGGTCCATGAAAACCCGCGGTATTCTCGGCGCAGAATAACTCGCCCGATGCACACCGCCAGCAGAAGACGGATCAACCAGAAATGCAAACCGAGGAACACCACCGCTTGGCCAAGCGGCAGATAACAAGCCACCGCCAGCAGCGGCAGCACCGCCGAGCGGCGTGGCGCACCGAGGGTGAAGAGGGCGCTGAGGACAACGATCACCAGCGCCAGGGGCGTCAAGTGCGTGGCCTGCGAAGGATCCATCGCCGGGGACGGCGTCGCTCCTGCCTGAGCCGCGCCGTTAAGGGGTTGCCGCGATCCGCAACAGATGATCGACAATGCGCACCAACGCCACGGGCGATGGATTTGCCGCCGGCACGGGGGATCGCTCGCGTTTTCTTAACTGCACACTTCGCTCCAGGGCTTGCACATTCTGGATCAACCCCAGTCGGCCCGTTTGCGCTAATTGTCGATCCACCGCCCCGGTCGGCCCCAGGAAAATGCTGTACACCGGAACGCCCAGCGCCGCCGCTTCGCGGTTCATCGTGCCGCCGCCGCTGATCATGAGGTCCGCGTGCCAAAGCAGGTTCAGACCATCTATCGCTCGCGAAGGAATGACGATTTTCCCGGCCCGCAGAAAGTCGCCCCAACGGCGCGCCAGCGCCTCCGACTGCTTGCGATTCCTCGGCAGCAGAACGATGCGCGTGGCCGGATGAGCAACCACATGCTCCATAGCTGCTTCGAACAACTCTTCTCCGGCGGGATTGTGGTAGTGGGCTTCCGTCGCCGGCGGACGGACGACGACCATGACCGCGCTGTCGTCGATGCCCAACCGGGCTCGCAGACCCGGAACCGGTTTGAAGAACGGAACATAAACGTCTTCCTTGATTCCCGGATAGTGCAACACATGCGACGGATCGCACGGCGCTGCTTCCGTTGGAATGGCTTCCGGCGCCAGACACCAGCGCGGACGCAGCGGCCAGGGAAAGGCGGCGTGTTCGTAATCCTCCAGCAGCACGGTCGGAATCCGCAGCAAGTTGGCCAGGAACAATTGAGAGCGCGAACCGTGCGAAACGGCCAGATCGGGACGCTCCGTCCGAACGAACGTCAAGAGTTGCAGAGATCGGTACGCCAGGCCGAATACTTTGCGAAACTTATGCTGCCCGTAGTGCCGCCCAATCCGACGGTAGCGGAAGCCGACTTGATCGGCCAGTTCGCAAACCTGAAACGCATCGCGGGCCGTCAGCAGAACCTCGAATCCTCGCCGCTCGAGTTCCGCAATGATCGGACGGAAGAACGGCACATGCGGAGTGTTGTCCAGATCGATCCATATTTTCCGGCACTTCCCGGTTGTGCGGACCGGCATGTTCTCCCGCTCGTTCCAGACAAAGGCGGCGACCTGCCGAGGCAGGGGGTTCCAGTGTCGGTCACGGAACTGGGCTTTGATCCATGCCAGAAACTCTTGGTAGCGGGTCGCGGGATACCTGTCCGCGGCAGCATGCGCTTCGTCAAAGGCCAGATAGTCCGGGTGCACCTCCAACAGCGCCATGCCGCCTCGTTCGACAATCCAGGCCAGTTTGGTTTTCCAGATGTCGATGGTGCTTTCCCGCTGAATGATGAACAGATTGAAGTCCTGCGGCAGCGTGTAAGGCAGCTCCACAAACCCCGGCCGCCCGTTTCGGCCGGGCACCCAGAACGGAAAGATCGTGCCGATCCCGTCAGGCTGCGGTTCGAAGGGGTCGGTGTCGAACGTCGAGGAGTCGTACCGAATGTCCAGCTCGCCGATCCAGTCCAGATTGTGCGTCATCAGCGGAGCGCGAAAACCCACCGCGTTCCATTCCTTCAGATAGCGATTGATCCGCACCGCGCGGCGCTCGAAAATGCGCCGGTTCTTGAAGGTCCGCGCATCGTGGGTCAGTCCGTGGACGCCGACCTCAAAACCGCGCCGCACCATTTCCTCCCGCAGCTCGGCAGGGACCGGATAGTCCTCCGGCACGAAGTTGAAGCAGGAGCGAAATCCAAGCGACTCCTCCAATTCCATCAGCGGCCGGCAGTTCGCCAGGCCGGCGGCGGTTTCCACGTCATGCGTCAACACCAGAGCGAACGGCTTGCCGTCCGGCCAGCCCGGCCAACCCTCCGGCCGCCGGCCCGCCGCTTCCAGAATCGGCCAGACGGCGCCCGTGCGGCGTCGTTTGCGCCGGGCCGCCCAGCGGCGCAGACGAATCTGCATGGCGCGGCTCAACCAGGGCCGGCACCAATAGTAAATGTCCACCAAACGGATCACAGCTCGGGATGCAGCCCGGCGGGCACGTAGCGGCGCTTCTTGGCCAGGACCGTCCCGATCAGGACGGCGTGCGCCCCCTCCAGCAGACGCCGGGCCCGGGCCGGCTGCTGCCGGGCGGGATTCTACCGCGACCTCCTCAGGCTGCTGAAGAAGCGCGGCTACAGACGCCTTCCCGCCCAGACGCCCCTTGAGTTCGCACGCCACGTTGTCGCCCGCGAAGGGCCGGCCTGGGAAGACGTTCTCTCGATCACCGCTCTATTCTGCGGCGTTCGCTACGGCCGGGCAGAGCAGGCGGCCGCGGAGGCAGAGGCGCGCGAGCGGCTCCGCAGGCTGCGGATGCTGGCACGATCCTGATCGCTGCCCCGATAAAGGCCGCCGACGGGCGGCTTGGGCGGCAGATGGCTGCAAGGGAACTCGACTTTGATCATCACCGGTGCTGCAATCCTGGTTGCGTCGTTCGTGTTGAGCCTCATCGGCACGCTCATTGTGCGGTCGGTCGCGCCGCTGATCGGGCTGGTGGATCGTCCCGCCGCGCGCAAGCTGCACACCAGGCCGATGCCATTGGGGGGAGGGCTGGCGATCTTCGCAGCGGTCAATGCGGTGGTATTCGCCGGCGCCGTGCTGGTGCCATGGCTGGACGGGTCGGCGGAATGGATGCCCCACGTGATCGCCAACAACCTCCACCTGCTGGCCGCCAAGCTGCCCACGCTGCTGCTCATCGCAGGAGGTGGGCTGGTGGTGTCGGCTGTGGGCCTGGTCGATGACGTATGGGGGCTGGGACCGTGGGTGCGCCTTGCCGTCGAGCTGGTCGTAGCAGTGCTGCTGTTCATCATCTCGCCCGAGCTGCGGATTACCGCGTTCACGCCAGCCAGCATAGCGTCGT
>Ga0101944_10007600_pt1 | contig 10765 bp, 2 predicted proteins | sample DewCreD2012metaG_FD_75245 | JGI IMG/M metagenome (GOLD analysis project Ga0101944, IMG submission 75245) | Hot spring sediment bacterial and archeal communities from British Columbia, Canada, to study Microbial Dark Matter (Phase II) - Dewar... ...
TGACGGGACAGGAATCCTGACCGCCTCGACGATCACGGGGCTGGAAATGGCTGAGGGCATCGTCTACGGAGGCATGGAAGCCCTGAACATCAGCCTCGGCTCAGGCGGCGGATTCTTCACGATCGAGGATACCCATAGCGGCACGACCACACTGGAGACCAACGACGGCGATGACGCCGTCCTAGTTGAGGATATTCATGGGCCCACCTTCGTGAAAACGGGCGACGGCAGCGACACGGTCAATGTGCTGGCCACCCATGCCGTGGCCTTGATTGAGACCGGGGATGACGACGACGTGGTCAACGTCCGGGCCATCGGCGCGGCTATGACGGTCGACGCCGGCTCCGGCGATGACAAGGTCCGGGTGGGGTCGAACGCGCCCGGTATCGAATCAATTCTGGATCTGATTGCAGGGCCGCTCGCGGTCTCAGGCGGGAGCGGCATCGACACCCTGTCCCTGTACGACGCCGAAGACACTTCTGCCAACGACGGCACCCTCACGGCGACCGCGGTGACGGGTCTTGGCATGGCGGCCGGCATTACCTATGACACCCTCGAAGACCTGAGAGTCTATCTTGGCTCAGGAGCGGACACGTTCGCCGTGAACGGAACCATGAAGGTGGACGGATTCCGCACGGTCACGGCTGTGAGCGCGGGAGCCGGCGATGATGAGGTGACGGTGTCGCTCGATGCGGGGACGGACGGGTTCTTCGCTCTCAACGCGGAAGCAGGCGACGACACCATAGAGGCCGGTTCCTCCACCCTGCCGCTGATTATCTTCGGCGGTGAGGGGAAAGACAGTATCCGGAGCGGCCAGGGGAATGACCTGATTTTCGGGGACAAGGGCCGTGTGGACTACCGCAATGAGACGGGCCGTCTCGTGATGAGGCTCGGATTGGGGTTGAAAGAGCAGACCGTGCCTGATTCCGGACCTGAAAAACCCACCGATGTACCGGTTCACCAGACCGATGGAGTGGAACGGGCACCTTACCTCATGATCAGCCGTGATCCTGCCTCCGGCGGCAACGATCACCTCGTGGCAGAAGCGGGGGACGACATCATCCTTGGCGGCGCCGGAGGCGATGACATCGAGGGCGGCTTTGGAGATGATCTGCTCATAGGCGACCACGCGGACGTGACCTTTGACCCGAGTCGCGCAGTGACCTTGACGTTCACTGATCAGCCGAACGTGCACGGTAATGACATCTATCGGTTCAAAGACGGCTGGGGAAACGATGTGATTTATGAGGCGGTCATCCCCGGAAGCTGGGACGCCCTGGATTTCTCGGCAGTGACCACGGACCTGACCGTCCAGTTCAGCCTGGATACCATTTTAGTCAGCGATACCGCCAATTCGGCCCTGTTGATCGGGACCGACATCGAGGTGATTTGGACGGGGTCCGGAGACGACACCTTTATCTTTGACGACGGCGCGGGTATCAACGGGTTTATCGATGCGGACGGCGGTTACGACACCTTTGACTTTTCCGCCTGGACCAGCCCGATAACACTCGATCTCGAAACCCATCAGGTCACCGGAGTCGGCGGTTTCGCCAACGTGGAGAAGGTGATCGGCGGGAAGCACTTTGACAACCTGATCGGAGCCAACGAGGACAATGCCTGGCATCTCACGGCCGACAACGCAGGCACCATCGTTAACGAGAACGAGGAGTTCGACTTCGAGGGCTTCGAGAACCTGACCGGCGGCACCGCGGACGATGCGTTTATTTTCAGCGAGGGCGTGAATGTCTCGGGAGTGATCACCGGGGACCCGGGAGACGATCTCACTTCCGGGAACGACACCCTGGATTACTCGCAGTATACGACCGGCGTGAAGGTGGACCTGGCGCTGGGCCTCGCCACAGGCGTCAACCGCGGCTGGGCCGTGGACATCCGCAACTTCGAGAAGGCCAGCATCCGGGGCATCGAGAACGCCGTTGGAGGGAGCGGCAAGGACGAGATCCTGGGCGACGAGCAAAACAATGTACTGTCAGGCAACGGCAATGACGATTATCTGAACGGCCGAGGCGGCGATGACCTCCTGGACGGCGGACCGGGCAATGACGTCGTGGAGGGCGGAACCGGCAATGACCTTTTCCTCATGGTGCCGGGAGGCACGGATGAAGTGATGGACAGCGAAGGCGTCGACACCCTGGATTTCTCCGGAGCCCTGCGCGGAGTGACAGTCGACCTGAGCAAGGACAACGGCCAGAAGCAGACCATTGACACCGCGGGGAACAAACTCGTGATCCGGGGTGTGATTGAAAATGCCATAGGCACGGCATTTGCCGATGTGATTCAAGGCAACTGCGAGCCCAACACGCTCAAAGGACTGGGAGGGGATGACCGGCTTTATGGAAGTTTTGGCAACGACACCCTCCTGGGAGGTGAAGGCAAAGACCGGCTGTACGGGGATCACGGGGATGACCTGATCTTCGGCGGTGAGGGCGATGACGAACTCTATGGAGGCCAGGGCGCAGACACTCTGTACGGCGAGGCCGGGAATGACATGCTCCGGGGCGAGAACGACAATGACACGCTCCTGGGCGGCGAAGGGGCAGACCGGTTGTACGGGGACCAGGGCGACGATCTGCTGGCCGGAGGAGCCGGGAACGACTGGATCGAAGGAGGCAGTGGAGAGGACCTTCTGTTCTTCCCCGGAGCCGTGACAGGGGTGACGGTGGACATCACGTGCGGCGGCAACGGCTGGGCCACGGACGGCCTGGGCGGCACGGACACCCTGAAATCGAGCATCGATGGGGCCTGGGGCACGGAGTTCGCCGATTGGCTCTATGGGGATGAGAGCCGGACGGAGTTTCACGGAGGCGGCGGTGACGACACTATTGACGGCCGTGGAGGCGACGACGTCCTCTATGGAGATGAGGGCAATGACACGATCCTGGGCGGAAGCGGCCAGGATTACCTGGAAGGCGGCAAGGGCAGCGATGTGATCCTCGGTGGTGCGGACAATGACACGGTGGTGTGGACCCTGGGCGATGGAAACGACCAGGTGGATTTGGACGGCGGGTGGGACACGGTGCGGGTGTTCACAGGCGCTGGGGAGGAGGTGGTGCAGGTTGCCGCTCAGGGGAGCAGCGTGGGGGTGGTGATCAACGGCCTCTTCAGCCTGGTGGCTGCAAAGACAGAGAAGGTTGAAGTGAAGACGGACGGCGGTTCTGACCGTGTGGTGATGGGGGACCTGGATGCCACTGAAGTGAAAGAAGTGGTGATCGATCTTGGGGAAGGCTCGGACCTCTACGACGGGCATGAAGAAGGGCGCAAGGCCGTGGTGAGCGTTTATGGCGGTCTTGGGGATGACGTGTTCATGGGTGGAGCCGGTGTGGACAAGTTCTACGGCGGCGAGGGCGTGGATCTGGTGGACTACCGGTTTGCGCCCAAGCGTGTGAAGGTGGATTTGAACTGGGGAGCGTGTGAAGACGGGTATGGTTCTTCGGACCAGCTGAAAGAGATCGAGAATGTGACGGGCACGGCCTTCAATGACGAGATCTGGGGGACGGACGGCGCCAACGTGATCCGGGGCCTGGCCGGGGATGACCGCATTTGGGCTCGCGCTGGGGATGATCTTGTGTACGGGAATGAAGGCAATGATTGGCTCTACGGAGAAGACGGCAAGGATGTGCTCCACGGCAATGAAGGAAACGACGAGCTGAGGGGCGGCCGCGGCAATGATACGCTGTACGGAGAGGCCGGGGCTGACAAACTTTATGGCGAAGACGGCAACGATCTGCTGGCCGGAGGAGCCGGGAACGACTGGATCGAGGGAGGCAGTGGAGAGGATCTTCTGTTCTTCCCCGGAGCCGTGACAGGAGTGACGGTGGACATCACGTGCGGCGGCAATGGCTGGGCCACGGACGGCCTGGGCGGCACAGATACCCTGAAGTCGAGCATCGATGGGGCCTGGGGCACGGAGTATGACGATGTGCTGCTCGGGGATGAAAGCAGGACGGAGTTTCATGGCGGGGGCGGTGACGACACTATTGACGGTCGCGGAGGAGACGACGTTCTGCACGGGGATGCAGGAAACGATGTGATTTTTGGTGGGGCAGGTGCTGACACGATCTCAGGCGGAGCGGGTTCGGACAGGATCTACGCAGGCAAAGACAATGACTTGGTGATCTGGACCCTCGGGGACGGGAACGACGATGTCTCCATGGAAGACGGCTGGGACACGGTGCGGGTGATCACCGGAGAGGGGGACGATTACATAGAAGTTCTGAAAGACGCGAGCAAAGTCAGCATCCATATCTTTTACGATGGTGCGACCCTGACCCTGGACAAGGGAGACAGGATGGAGTTCAACACCGCCGGAGGCGATGACCAGGTGGTGGTGGCCAACCTGGACGGCACGGACGTGGATGAGGTGGTGGCGGATCTTGGAACGGGAGATGATTTCGTGGGATTCATTCAAGCCGGGCGAAGCACGCAGATCATTGGATACGGAGGACCCGGGGATGATGTGTTCATCGGCGGCGGCGGCGAGGACAAGTTCTACGGCGGTGAAGGGATAGATTATGTGGATTACAGCTCTGCGCCCAGGCGAGTCAAGGTGGACCTGAATTGGGGCGCCTGTGAGGACGGGTATGGGTCCTGGGATACGCTGAAGGAGATCGAAAATGTCTTTGGTACGGCTTTCAATGACGAGATCTGGGGAACGGACGGCGCCAATGAAATCTGGGGATGGGGTGGTGATGATGTAGTCTGGGCGCGCAAGGGAGATGACGTGGTCTATGGAGGCGAGGGCAATGACAGGCTTTATGGCGAGGACGGACAGGACCTCCTTTATGGCGGCGAAGGAAATGACGAGCTGAAAGGCGGCCGCGGGAACGACACGCTCTTTGGTGAAGCCGGTGCGGACAGGCTTTATGGCGAAGACGGAAATGATCTGCTCGCAGGCGGAGCAGGGAACGACTGGATCGAGGGAGGATGCGGTGAGGATCTCCTTTTCTTCCCCGGAGCTATGGAAGGCGTGACGGTCTACATCACCTGCGGCGGCAATGGCTGGGCCACGGATGGCCTGGGCGGTACGGATACCCTCAGGTGGAGCATCGATGGGGCGTGGGGCACGGATTTCAATGACATCCTTGTGGGAGATGAAAGCCGCACGGAGTTCCACGGCATGGGAGGAGATGATTACCTCGACGGGCAGGGAGGCGATGATCTGCTTTTCGGAGATGCGGGCAATGATGTGATCTTCGGCGGGAGTGGGGCAGACCTCCTCTCCGGAGGGACCGGGGATGACCTTCTTTTTGCCGGTGCGGACAGCGACACGATCTTGTGGAACCAGGGTGACGGCAACGATGTGATCGATGCAGGAATGGGGTGCAGTGACCGCGTTCAGGTCACCCTCGGGTCGCTGGATGACGCCGTGGAGATTTATGTGACGTCCCAGATGGGGACAGCCATCGGCCCGGCCTACGGAGGAGCGCCTTTTGTCACTCTCTTTAATGCGGAGAGGGTCGAGCTCAACACGGGCGAAGGCAATGACAAGGTCACCCTGTTCGGCCTTGAATTCCCCGGAGTGGCGCAGCTGCAGCTGAACCTGGGAGCAGGGGATGATACGCTGGTGCGCGCCAGGCCTGATCAGCCGTCAGGCGCGACGAAGATCACTGCGGACGGCGGGCCGGGAACTGACACCTTCATGGGCGGGCCTGGAAGGAGCCTGTTTGTTCCGGGAGCCGCGGAGGGCAAGCTCCCATTCCCAAACCGTCCGCTTGTTTGCATGGATACCGAAGCTTTTGTGTCTTCTTCCATGAAGCCCGAGAGGAAGGACTGGCTCAAAGATTTCCTCACCGAGGTAGCGGCCAGGGCCTATAATCCTTTCGAACCCAGAGATAAGATCAAGATAAAGCTCTTTGAGGAATAGCCATAGGGCCGTTCCGTTGTGAGGTTGTTATTGCGAGACCGGCTGGGGCTGGTCTCGCAATATTGTTCTTGGGCCTGGAATTACTTGAAATCAGGGAATGTTCCGGTGTCGATATCGTTGACAGTAATCACGGGTATGGTGTAAAATACAGGCTCTTTGATGGTGATGGAAAGCAGGACAGTGCGTCAGAAGTGTGTAAACTTTTTCCATAAAATGGAAGGCACCCAACCATTTAAATAGTAATCTCCTACACACCAACAAAGGGCATGTCCTTCTCGCGTGTAACTCTCTGAAAATAGGGTTAAAACGAAGACGTTTTCCCTTGCTCTTTGAGCACGATTCTTGCTGTATTGATTAGTTTTGAGCGTGGTATATTTATAATCTCATCATAGAGAAGGAGGAAGTATGGCGGATCAACCGACTAAAGGACGAGGTACAGCGGCTCCGGCAGCGGCGCAAGCGGGAGCTCAGGCTCCGGGACAAACGAGGATCGTATGGGATGACACCAACATGCGGAGTGTCTACGCCAACGTGGCCAACGTGGCCGGCACCAGGGAAGAAATTGTTCTCCTCTTCGGCATGAACCAGGCGTGGCATGCAGGTCAGAAGGACATCAAGATCCAGCTCATGGACAGGATCGTCATGAGCCCCTTTGCGGCAAAAAGGCTGGCCATGTTGCTCAACCAGGTTCTCCAGGATTACGAAAACCGATACGGGCAGCTGGAAGTCACACCTGCGCCAAGGCCGGATACGGCTTCGGTGCAATAGAGGAATCTCAACGATGCAAGAGGTAGCTGCCCGATAACGTCATTCCGAGGCGACAGCCGAGGAATCCTGGTATTCAGGATTTCTCCCCCGGCTTTCGCCGGGGTCGAAATGACATGAGTTGGCTCCCACGAGACTGCTGGACAGTTTCATAGAGTTCGTTTGATTCGACACAGTGTTTGTTCACGGGTCAGGTTAGGTACCGGTCCCCTTTCCTCCTCCCCGGGTTTCGGTTTGTTTACCCTAGTCCTGAGGGGGAGGAAGAGGACTGACGGTTTATCCAATATGGTCCGAACGTCGGCTTATGGAAAGAATTGCGGAAGACGATCGACAGCGTTTAGAAGGGCCATCCGGTACCGAGCTTGACAGAGATTTGTGGCGTCAGTTCGTTCAGGCGACCAGTCCCAAAGCCTTCTGCCAGAGCTGGCTGCCTCTTCAGTGCCGCATGTTGAGGGGCGTGCGGTGCGGCATGGTTCTCCTCGGCAACCCTGATCGCGGCCCCTTCACCCCGGTTGCGGTCTGGCCGGATGCCAAACTCAGCATGACCCATCTCACCGGCGCAGCGGAACGCGCCCTGAGAGAGCGCCGCGGCCTTCTCCTCGAAGGAGATTCTGTCCCTCCCCCTGAAAACGTCACCCCTGAAACCGTCCAGGTCGCCTATCCCATCGAAGTTTCCGGAAAGCTCCATGGCGTCGTGGTCCTTGAGGTGGACGAACATCCGCGCCATGAAGTGCAGGCCATTCTGAGGCACCTCCACTGGGGAGCGGCGTGGCTCGAAGTCATGATCCGGCGCGCTGAAGCGGCCAGGGCCGAAGAGTCCAACGAGCGGCTGCAGAAGATCCTTGACCTGGTGGCGAGCTCCGTGGAGCACGAAGGATTTCACGGTGCGGCCATGGCCTTTGTCACCCGGCTCGCCACAACGCTCGAGTGCGACCGGGTCAGTTTCGGATTGACCCGCGGCAAGCACATCAAAGTCCAGGTCATGTCCCACACCGCCGATTTCGGAAAACAGACCAACCTGGTCCGGGCCATCGGCGCCTCCATGGACGAGGCCATGGATCAGCATGCCGTGGTCGCCTATCCCCCGCCTCCTGAAGGCCTTCCCCTGGTCACCAAGGCTCATGAAGATCTGTTCAAACAACACGGCTCAGGCGCCGTCCTGACGATCCCGCTGGAACACAAAGGGAAGATCATCGGCGGCCTCACTCTGGAGCGGCCGGCGGACAAGCCCTTTGACCGGTGGACCGTGGAAGCATGCGAAACCGTGGCCTCCCTTGTCGCTCCGATCCTGGACACCAAGCGCCACGAAGAAAGGTGGCTTGCTCGAAAAGCCCTGGACTCCTTGACCATGCAAGTGAAACGGCTGCTCGGCCCCGGATACTTTGTCCGGAAAATCGTCCTCATCGTCTTTATCGCGCTGGTCGTCTTTTTCGCCCTTTTCAAGATCGACTATCGGGTGACGGCGAACACGGTGATTGAGGGAGAAGTGCAGCGAGTGGTGGCCGCCCCTTTCAACGGGTACATCAAAGAAGCACCGGTCCGGCCGGGCGATGTGGTCAAAGAAGGAGCCCTGCTCTGCTTTCTTGACGACAGAGACTTGAAACTGGAACGGCTCAAGTGGGCCACGGAAAAAGAGCAGCTCACCAAGCAATATCATGAGGCCATGGCCAAGCACGACCGGGCCCAGATCACCGTGATCAGAGCCAAGATCGACCAAGCCGAGGCCCAGCTCACCCTCATCGATGAACAGTTGTCGCGGACTCGGGTCACCGCGCCCTTCAACGGCGTGATCATGAGCGGTGACCTGAGCCAGTCCCTGGGCGCGCCTGTGGAACGAGGCCAGGAGCTTTTTAAGGTGGCGCCCCTTGACGCCTACCGGGTGATCATGGAGGTGGATGAGAAAGACATCATCCACATCCAGGTGGGACAAAAGAGCGAACTGGTGCTGCCCTCCATGCCGGGCCAAGCCCTTCCCTTTGTGGTGAACAAGATCACGCCGGTCTCCATTGCCAAGGAAGGAAAGAATTTTTTCCGGGTGGAAGCAAGCATGGAGACGCATTCGGATCGGCTGCGGCCGGGCATGGAGGGTATCGGCAAGGTCACCATTGACCGCCGCAGGCTCATCTGGGTCTGGACCCACGACGCGATCGACTGGGTGCGGCTGCAATTGTGGCGGTGGTGGCCCTGAGGGCAAGCAAGAATTTAGCCACAGACCCACACAGACCGGCACAGACAATCTCACCGCCCACTCCCCCTCGATAGGCTCGGGTTCGTTCGAGGCACAGAGGGCACGGAGAAGAGGGTTCGCTCAGGAGCCTCGCAAGGAGGCTCCCAGTGCAGACGCACTGGCGGCTACGCCATTCTGAGCGAGCCCGCACACGGCTTAAGAACTCTCTGAGCACTCTACCGTCTCTAGTCCTGCGGCAGCGGGACGGGTGGTGAAAAGGGATTTTATGGCCGATTCCTTATTCAGTCCTTCGTGGTATCGCGTGGCGGGGTTGAAGCCGCGGATGCGGAGCCACGTCGAAATTCACCGCCACCACTACCGCGGTGAGCTTTGGTACGTGCTGGAGGACCACGCCTCCGGCCGCTATGGCCGGTTCACACCCGCCGCCTACCAGATCATCGGCCTCATGGACGGAAAGCGCACGGTCCAGGACATCTGGGATGCGGCCAGAGACCGCCTCGGTGAAGAGACGCCCACTCAAGAGGAGGTCATCCGCCTTCTCAGCCAGCTTCACGCCATGGATGCCCTTCAGGCGGACGTGATGCCGGACACGGCGGAAATCCTCATGCGCTTTGAGAAGAAACGATCCGCCCGGTGGAAGCAGAACCTGCGCAGCCCCTTGTTCATGCGCTTCCACCTTTTCGACCCGGATCGGTTGCTTGCCCGGTTCCAGGGGCTCGCCAGGCCGTTTTTCACCTGGCCGGGTTTTGTGATCTGGCTTGTCGTGGTCGGCGCAGCCGTGTTCCTGGCCGGGGTTCACTGGGCGGAGCTCACGGAAAATATTACAGACCGCATCCTGAACCCGGGCAATCTCGTGATCCTATGGCTGGTGTTCCCGGTGCTCAAAGCGTTCCACGAGTTCGGCCACGGGTTTGCCGTGAAACTCAAGGGAGGCGAGGTTCATGACATGGGCATCATGATGCTGGTGCTCACCCCCGTTCCCTACGTCGATGCCTCGGCCTCGTCCGCGTTCAGGGAAAAAAGAGAGCGCATTCTGGTGGGCGCCGCAGGCATGGCTGTCGAAATTTTCATCGGAGCCCTTGCTCTTTTCTTCTGGGCCAGCGCAGAACCAGGACCCCTGCGCTCTCTGGCCTACAACGTGATCTTCATTGCAGGCGTCTCCTCGATCCTCTTCAACGGCAATGCCCTGCTCCGATATGATGCGTACTACATTCTGAGCGATCTGCTCGAAATCCCCAACCTGGGACCCCGTGGGCTCCGGTACGTGGGCTATTTGTTTCAACGATACCTTTTCGGCGTGCGCGAGGCGGAACCTCCTGAGTCCACGCCCGGCGAAAGGGTCTGGTTTATCCTCTACACGGTCGCCTCATGGGCGTACAGGATATTCATTTACGTGGCCATTGTCCTGTTCATTGCGAGCAAGTTCTTCTTCATCGGCGTGCTCTTCGCGCTTTGGGCTGCCTTCAGCATGATGTTCCTGCCCGCTGCCAAGGGCATCAAGTTCCTGACCTCCTCTCCGAGACTCGGCCGAAAAAGAACGAGATCTGTTTTGGTGACCGCGATCCTTCTGACTGTGATTGCACTAGCGATCTTTTTTGTGCCTTTTCCCCTCGGCACTCGAGCCGAGGGCGTTCTGTGGATTCCGGACCGTTCTTTCGTGCGGGCCCAAACCGACGGGTTTGTTGAGAAGCTTCTCGCCAAGCCCGGCTCAAGAGTCCAAAGCGGTGAACCACTGATTGAATGTTTCGATCCTCTTCTTCCCGCGCAGATCCGGGTGCTGGAATCCAAACTGGAGGAACTCCAGGCCACCTATGATGCCCGGATCATTGCGGACAGGGTGAAGGCGGATATCACCAAGGAGGAGATGCAGCACATCACGGGGAAGCTCAAGGATGCGAAGGAACGGGAGGGGGAGCTGACGATTCGAA
>Ga0101944_10007601_pt1 | contig 10763 bp, 6 predicted proteins | sample DewCreD2012metaG_FD_75245 | JGI IMG/M metagenome (GOLD analysis project Ga0101944, IMG submission 75245) | Hot spring sediment bacterial and archeal communities from British Columbia, Canada, to study Microbial Dark Matter (Phase II) - Dewar... ...
TGACTGAACAGACTCGCTACCTTTACCATGTTATTGCCCTCCTGATTCGTAGTTTGACTGCTCGATACAATGATTCTACGATCAGAGGGCTTTTCTTAAAACCTTATTTTGGACGCGAGTGCCTTGAAATAACAGTGGCGATCACGCGACTGTGATCATGGTAGTTATATTCAACCGCGACGGCGATATCAACACCGGCCTCGCGCCATGCACCCGGACGCCTATGAACATTTCATTATAAAATTCAAAAAACGGATGGTGGAGAAGGTTTTGAAAAAGCGCGAGGGCTTAATTTTGGGGACAGGCGTTTTCCTTGCAAAAGACGAAACGGTGGGGCTGTCGAAAAAAACCTTCACCTATCGAGGATGTGATTCATACATTCGCAAAGCTGCGAAAAAACCGGGGGCTGGGTCGCTTTCCGCAAGGGAAGCGTTGCCTGTGGGGCTGTTGAAAAACCCAATAAGCTGCGCCAAAAGCGCGAATGCAGTAAAAAACAGGGACTGGGAACGCAGCGTTTTTCCGCGTGCCTGTACCTGCTTTTTACGGCCGCCGGGCTTTTTCAACATACCCCCTGTCACAGCGTTTTTTCGTCCCCGCACTTTTTCAACAGTCCCACGGTCCCCCGAATTTTCCACTGGCTTGCATTTTCGACACCCTTTTTTCGGTTGTTGCTCATTTTAATGGACTCATCTTTCCCTGTTTACGGCATAAATTTTAAGAAATAAGGCATAGTTTAAATTTTGTTAAGAGCCAATTTTATGTTTGTTAACGGCAGTAAAGGCCTTAAAAGCCGAGATTGTTTTGACAAAAACAAGAGCGTTTACTATGATCGTTTCAATGCCGTTTCTGCCGCATGAGACGCGAAATACATGCGATGGAAGCGAAAAACAACTGCAAATGAGAGGAAAAATCACATGGCGATCAAAAAAGCGCGAATCGGAATCCTGACTGGCGGGGGCGACTGCGCGGGGCTGAACCCTGCCATTAAATGGGTCACCAAGGGCCTTTTGGACAAGGACATGAGCCGCCTGTTCCGGCGCAAATTTGAAGTTGTGGGCATTCGCAATGGCTGGGCCGGGCTGGTGAACGGAAAACCCATGCAGCGCGGTCTGAACAAGGATCACTTCTGGATTCTGGACGAGGCTACGGTGCGCACCTGGGACCGGCTGGGCGGCACCAACCTGGGATCGTCGCGCACCAACCCGCTCAAGGACGAGGCGCTGCTCAAGAAAGTCATTGAGAATATTGACAAAAACAAATTCGAGGCCATCGTGGCCATCGGCGGCGAGGACACGCAGAGTGTGGCCGAGGGTCTGCGCCAGAACGGCGTGAATGTGGTGGGCATTCCCAAAACCATTGACAAGGATCTGCGGGGAACGGATTACACGCTCGGGTTCTCGACAGCGGTCGAGGTGATCCGGCAGGAGATCGGGCGGCTGCGCACCACGGCCGGGTCGCACCAGCGCCTGTTCGTGGTCGAGACCATGGGGCGCCACGCCGGGCACCTGGCCCTTCAGGGCGGGATCGCGGGCGGCGCTTGCATGATTCTGATCCCCGAAGTGGATTTCGAGATGGAAAGAGTCATCGAGATTCTCAAGAAACGCAAGGCCAGCGGCGCGCGCTACGACATCCTGGTGGTGGCCGAGGGCGCCAAACCCGTGAGCCGAACGCACGAAATCGTGCAGAGCCGCGAAAAGGACGACTTCGGGCATGTGATGCTGGGCGGCATCGGCGACCAGCTCAAGGACGCAATCAAACAGTCGGGTATCAGCGAAGTGCGCAGCGTGGTGTTGAGCCACCTGCAGCGCGGCGGAGAGCCGAACGGGTACGATGTGCGCATGGGCCGCGCGTTCGGCCTGGCCGCATCGGAACTCATTCACGCCGGGTCCTACGGCAACATGGTGGCGCTGCGCGACAACCGCATCGTGTCCATTCCCTTCACCGAGGCCATCCAGCGCAACGAAAAGGGCGAGGTCATTCTCAACCTGGTCAATGTGGAAATGGAATACGATGAAAAGCGCTACATCGGCAAACGCCGCACGCTCAACACCAAGTTCATCTGATTGCAAGACGCGTCAACGGAATTGTTCAGACCATAAAAAAGCCCCGCCGCAAGGCGGGGCTTTTGTGTGTTCGGAGCCTCCTCCGGAATCCGGCGTTTACAGCACCGGGCTTTCGTGCATGGCCTTGAGGCGCTGCCAGCGGCGCTCGACCTCGGCCTCATGCCGGGCCAGCAGATCCGCATAGGAGTCTTTGGTGAAGTGCCGCGTCTTGCCCATGAGTTTGAGCCACTCGATGAGCGGGATGCGCTTGTTCTTCTTTTCGGGATCGTAGGTAATGGTTGTGATTCCCTTTTCGATCTCGTAGAGCGGGAAGAAACAGGTGTCAATGGCGGCCTGCATGATTTTTCGCGCGTCCTGCTCGCGGCATTTCCAGTTCAGGGGGCAGAAGGAGAAAATCTTGCCGTACACGAACCCGTATTCGCGTGCGTAGTATTGCGCCTTGGCGGCTTTCTTGGTGAGGTCCACATGCTGGGTCTCGCAACCGGTGAACACATAGGGGATGTGGCACGCGGCCATGATCTGCGCGGTGTCCTTGTTGTGGGTTCTTTTGCCGGCCTGCGCCTTGCCAACATGGCTGGTGCTGGTGGCGTGTCCCAGAGGAGTGCTGAACGACAACTGGTTTCCGGTGTTCATGTATCCTTCGTTGTCGTATTCGAGCTGGATCATGTTGTGACCGCGCAGGGCCGCGCCGATGGAAGGCCCCATGCCGATGTCGTTGCCGCCGTCGCCGGTTACATGAATGAAGGTGATGGGCCGGTCCGGGAGTTCGCCGCGGCGGATGCGTTCCTTGTAGGCGTCCACGATGCCGCTCATGGTGGCGGCGCCGTTCTGGAACAGGTTGTGGACATAGGTGACGCGGTGCGCGCTGAAGGGGTAGCCGGAGCCGATGATCATGCCGCAGCCGGTGTGGAACAGGACCACGACCGGGCCTTCGATGCCGCGCATGAAATTGTTCAGGGACGGAATGATGCCGCAGCCCGGGCAAGCGCCGTGGCCCGGCGCCAGGCGTTTGGGCATCTGCGTGAGTTTGCGCGCATTCGCCCCGGACACCTTGAGCTTGCCCGTGGCCTCGTCCACTTCCACGGACACGATGCCGGGGGTCTGGTCCGCGGCGGTGAGGGGTTTTTCCACGCGCTCGGGCTTGTAGGTTTCGTCGCCCTCGTAAGCGCCCACATATTCGTAGGGAACCTTGATTCCGGACTTGCCGTACTCGATGGCTTCCTCGATAATCTGCACGACTTCTTCGAGATAGATTTCCAGACCGCCGAGACCGTAGATGCGGCTATAGACCTGGGTTTTGTTGGCGGGATCGTCCTTGAGCGCGGCCTTGATTTCGAGGCTCATGCTGCCGCCGCCGGTGCCGTAGGTGTCCTGCCGGTCGCCCACGCACAGGATTTTGACATTTTTCAAAACGGCCTGGAGTTCCTCTTTGGGGAACGGACGCAGCACGGCCAGGTTCACGGCGCCCACTTTGTGACCGCGGGCGCGCATGATGTCCACGGCTTCGCATGCGGTGTCGTAGCTGCTGTTGAGGAAGAACACGGCCACTTCGGCGTCTTCCATGCGGTAGGTGTGCAGGAAGTCGTATTTGCGGCCCGATATTTTCGCGTATTCCTCGAAGACCTGTTTGATGACAGCCTTTGCGTTGACCATGGCCATGGCCTGCTGGCGGCGGTTGTTGATGAGGTCGTCGTTCATGTATGGGCCGATGGTCACGGGGTTGTCGGGATCCACGGAAATGTATCCGGGCTTGTTTTCGCCGATGAAGTCCTGGACCACCTGGCGGTCGCTGAAGATATAGGCGCGGCGTTTCTGGTGGCTGGTGACGAAGCCGTCGTAGGACACGATGGCGGGCAGGCGCACATCGGGGTGCTCCGCCACTTTAAGGGCGATGATGTCCATGTCGTAGACCATCTGCGGGTCTTTGGCCATGAAGGTGAGCCAGCCTGTGGTGAGGGTGTAGACCAGGTCGGAGTGGTCGCCGCGGATGTTGAGCGGGCCGCTGACCGCGCGGTTGATGAGGTTCAGAAGCATGGGGAAGCGGGAGCCGCTCTGAACGGGGAGCTGTTCGAGCGCGTAGAGCAGTCCATTGGCGCTTGTGGCGTTGAACACGCGCGCGCCGGTGGTGGTGGCGCCGAAGCAGATGCCTGCGGCGCCGTGCTCGCCGTCGCCGGGGATCATGTGAACATCGTGCGCGCCCGCGGCTTTCATGGCGTCGAGTTCCTCGGGCACGGCCGTGGACGGCGTGATGGGAAAGTAGCCCATGACATGGAAATTTATCTGGCTGGCGGCGTGCGCGGCCAGTTCGTTGCCGTTGAGCACGACTTTGGTCTGCTCGGGCATTGCATTGGCTGATGTGGCGGCTGCCTGTGGGGTCATTGAAAGAATCCTCCTCGATGGCCGGGCCTTTGCGCGCCCGGACTCTTTTCGAAATGTGTCCGGCTGTGCGGGGTCATTCGGTTTCGCGTTCCGCGGTCAGCGCCTGCTTGGGGCAAACATCCACGCAGCGCATGCAACCCTTGCAGTACTGAAGGTTCACGCCGGTCATGAAGCGCTTGTCCTCGCCCTTGTCGTCCTTGCGGGTCACGAAAATCATGGCCTGGTCCGGACACACGCTGTCGCACTCGCCGCAGTTGATGCACAGATCCTCGTGCCACACGGGATAGAATCCCGAGCGGGACATGCTCATGTCGTTGAGCGCGGTGTTGCCGGGATTGGGGATCACGCCTCCGATGGGCGCGTTCTTCCAGCCCAGCCTGGGGCGGAACGGCGTGAACGGCTGCACCGGATACTTGCCGTCGTCCGGCGCTTCGAGGATGTCCACTTCTTCATGGCCGCGCTCGAAGGCATTGAGGTTGGGTTCGAGAAGATGGGGATACTTGTGCCCGAAGATGTCTTTGATGGAAGCGCGCACCGCGTCTTTGGTGAGGAAATCCACGGCGCGGCAGATTGTGCCCATGATGGTGGTGTTGATGCGCACCTTTTCTTCCACGGAGATTTTCATGGCGTCAACGCAGTAGAGAGTCACGCCGCCGGGCACCTGGAGCAGATCGCGCACTTCGGCGCATTTTTTCGGGGTGTTGACGATGACGGCGGCGCCGGGTTTCACGCCCTGCATGACCGCGACCTTGCCCGCCAGGTTGGTGTGGAACACCACCAGCAGATGCGGCTCCACCACCGGACTGTTCACGCGAATCTCCCTGTCCGGTTCCGAAAACTTGACGAATGCCTTGACCGGCGTGCCCTTTTTCTCGGACCCGTAGCTTGCGAAATTCACGCCGTTGAGACCCATGTGCAAAATACCGGCGTCGGCCAGAATCTTGCCCGCCAGGTTCGCGCCCTGTCCGCCGATGCTTTCCATGCGGATCTCGTAATACCCGTATTCGTTCTTCTGTTTGAGGATTTCGGTCTGTTGTGCCAATGATTTCTCCCCCTTGAAGCCCTTTCGGGAAACTTTTCACAATTTGGATATATTATAGAAAACTCCAACATCTGACAATTGCAAAAGTAAAAACGCTGTGACAACGGGCCGGGCTGAACAGGCCCGTGCGGACAAGTGTTCCGGAGCCGGATGCGCATGGGCGCGGCGAATGGCCGGAAACTCCATGGAACTTGTGAGCATTATAGCGAGAATCCGGCGCGTGTCACCTGATTTTGACAAGATTGTAGCGGCGGGATCCGCAGCCCATGGCCTCGGCCGCAGCCACATGCGGCTGCCAGTCCACATTGTGCAGGGCCACGAATTTGTCCGCGGCGTGCGGATTCTTGAGCTTGTGAGCGTAAGGAGTCCAGGGGGACTGGTTGATGAGGTCCGCGGACGCCTGGTCCACGGCCACGGGATCGCGCGAGGCCAGCACGCCCGCATCCGCAACGAACGGCGCATCGGTCCAGTCCACACAATCGCAATCCGGGGTGATGTTGGTGGCGAAGTTCAGAAACGCGCATTTGTTTTCCTTGCCCGCCAGCGCGCCGCGCGCGTATTCGGCCATCTTTTCCTGAAGAAGCGAGGCTTCGCTTTCCCACTCCACCTCGATGGCGCCGGGGCAAACCACCACGCACTCGGCGCAGCCGATGCACCTGGTTTTGTCAATTTGCGCCTTCTTGTCCTTGCGGCGCGAAATGGCTGCGGCCGGGCACACCTTGATGCACGAGCCGCACGCAATGCACTTTTCCGCGTCTACGCCGGGCTTGACATCCGAGTGCATGTTCTGCTTGCCCGCGGGCGAGGCGCAGCCCATGGATATGTTCTTGAGCGCGCCGCCCATGCCCGTGGCCAGGTGGCCTTTGGCGTGCGATATCACGATCATGGCTTTGGCGTAGTGGATGCCGCCCGCGATCTTCACGCTTTTAAAATGCTTGCCCTTGACCGGCACTTCCACGAAATCGTGTCCATAAAGCCCGTCGGCCACAATCACGGGCGCATGAACCACCGAGGGCGCAAATCCGTTTTCAATGGCGGTCATGATGTTGTCCGGCGCGATGCGCCGCGTGCCACGGTACAGTGTGTTGGTGTCCGTGATGAAGGGCTTGCCGCCGAGGTCCCGCACGGCGTCAACCACCAGGCGCGCCACCTGCGGGGAGATGTAACCCGTGTTGCCTTTTTCTCCCCAATGGACCTTGATGGCGACCGTGTCTCCGGCGTTCACCATATCCCGCAGATTCAGCTTCTTGAGGAGCTTCGCGGTTTTGTTGAAAAGATTCTTTCCGTATGATTCCCTTGCGTCGGCGAAAAACACATCGGACGGCATGAAGGAATTCCCCCTTCAATAAATGCTAACGATCATTATATCAGAGGCTCGGTTGCGGCCCGCACTGTCATGAGAGGATTTTCTTGTTCACGGGATCGTAGTACATGCGCTTTGCGCGTTCCTGCACGATGCGATCCTCTTCGAGCACCCAGGCGGTGAGCGAGTTTCCGTACACGCATCCGGTGTCGAGTCCCATGGCCACGAGTCTGCCGTTGCGCTCGCGGCGCACCAGGCCGCCGCGCGCGTCGTGGCCGAAGATCACGAGTTTCGGCCCCTGGTACAGCTCGTGCCAGTGCGGCTGGTCCGGATTGTCGTAATCCGGGAATGTGCGGATGGTGAGGGCCGCGCGCGCGTCCGTGCCCATTGAGCCAAGAAGCGGATGCACGCCCGCATGCACCAGAGTCCAGCGCAGGCCGATGATGGCGATGGGGCAGCTTGAGATGAATGATGCGAATTCCGCGGCTCGCGACCCTATGCGTTCACACGCTTCAATCTGCGATTTGCTGAAATCCTCGTCCGCGTATTTGCCCGTGGCGCGGTTCAGCAGGCAGCGGTGGATTTTCCAGTCGTGGTTGCCGAGCACACTTTTTGCGCGCGCGCGCACGATGAGGTCCAGAGTGCGGCCGGGGTCCGGGCCGCGCGCGAAATTGTCGCCGGTCAGATACAGACGGTCCAGCGCCGGATCGTAGTCCAGTTTCTTGAGAATGTTTTCGAATTCCAGGGCGCAGCCGTGAATGTCGCCCACGAATATGGTGCGGGATGGCCGCATGCGTTCAGTCCTTGATCTTCTTGAGAATGTCCATTTCCCCGGCGCGCACGCGCACCACGGAATCCGCGGGGATGCTCTGGCCGATCCAGACCACAAGCGTGTCCCTTTTATAATCGCTTTCGAGAGCGGCTGTGAACTTCGCGGGCCGGCTCCCGTTCACCGTGACTTCAGCATCGGTGTAGGGAAAGTTTTCCAGGAGCAGCACGGGATTGAACACCGTGTCCCCGGCCGCGCCCTCGAACTTGAGTTTCACGGTGCGCGCGCCCTGGCACTGCACGCGGTAACCGCGCTGGCGGGGTTCGAATTCCACGCGGTTCGCGCCCTCCCAGCCCTTGAGGGGCGCGGGATCGATCCACGAGCGCGCCGCGGCCAGCACTTCGGCGTCGGGCGCATCCGTGTTGCCGATGAGCCACGCCCACTCCACGAGTTCGTGTGTCTTGTCCAGCATGCGCCGCCGCAGGGGTTCGGTTTCCACGGCTGCAAGAGACGCGTGGCCCGGCCTCTCGCGCCACCCCGGCGGCGCCTGCATGCATGTGGGCAGGCCCCGCGTGACCGGGTAATGCACGCCCCAGTAGCTCGGGCTGACATACCGGCCGTCCTCTTTCCATCCGTCGTACTGCACGATGAAATGCTCGAAGCTGCGCGACACCATGACCGGGGTGTTCGCGTCCTTTTTGCTCCAGTTGATGCGGAACACGGCCGGGGTGTTCGCGTCCCATTTTCCCGCTGGCTGCGGGTAGGTGATGGTCTCCTGCCTGCCGCCGTCCGGGGACAGCACGCGCACCGCGCCGGGCGGCAGCACATCGAACGGGTTGATGCCCGCGGGGATGAACACAATGAATTCGTTGGCCTCGTGCCAGGTCATGGGCAGAAAGTGCCCCACGGCGTGGCGCACGCCGTACCCGTCGGGATAAAAAGTATAAGTTTCCTCGGCCCATTCGTTGTCCGCGATGGTGTATTCGAGGTCAATGAGCGCGTATCGCCAGTCCACCACGGCGCGCGCGGGCGTGCTGGACACGATGAACGGGCGCGAGAACCGCGCTTCCTTGTCCTGCAGCGGCTCGATGCAGTCCACCAGCCCGCCGCGCTCCCACGCGGCCTCGAGCCATTCGTAGGTCATGCCGATGTTGGCGCGCGACGCCCAGAACGGCACATTGCTGGACCCGCGCCACCATACGAAGCGGTTGCCGTTGGGGAACGACACCACGATGTCGCGGTGCGGGCCGCGCGTCCACAGGCTGTCCCAGTCCGCCGAGGTCCAGGTCCCGGTTTTCCGGTCATGGAGCGGCACCGGCCCTTCGTAGGAAAGCTGCGTATAAAACGCGCCGAAACCGCGATTTGCGGGCCTTGCGTCCTCGGCGATCAGCCAGCGTTTTTCTTCAAGCAGAATCCGGCCGTCTCGTTCAAGTGTGAGGATGAGCCGGTACTTGCCCGGCTTGACATCCACGCCCCGCGCGGACAGCGCGCCCTCGAACGCTTCGCCCGCCGCGGGACTGTGATCGCCCTTGATCTCCAGAACGGTCTCGCCTTGTTTATTCTGCACGCGGGCGTGCGACACAATTTTCTGCTTCCCGGTTCCTGGGATGAAGCACCAGAAGCGGATGGAGAGCGATTGTTCGGGGATGAGCAGCACGCGGTCGTGCGGAACAAGAGCGCGGCCAAGGTCCACGGGATTCACGGCCGGCTCCGCGGCTACTTCGAAACCTCCGAAAAAATCCGGATCCGAAAGCTGCTTTTTGTCCAGAACCTCGCGCTTGCCGCCGGCCGTTATCGAGAGCACGATTTCCTGGTCCGGGAAGAACAACGGAATTTCGACATTCTCTCGCAAATACAGGCGTTCGCCGCCGGGCAGGGTCACGCGTGCCAGAGCGCGGCCCTTGTGCAGAATATCGAGCGCGTATTCGTCCGATGCCCGCGCATTGACATTGAGCACGGAAATCTGGACCTCGCGCGCCATGCCCTTGCCGCGCCGGTGCGCCAGGGGCCAGAAATCGCTGTCCCGGAAAAGATATATGGACCCGCGGCGATCGAGGCTTTCCAGCCGCGGCAGAACCCTGGCGGCGACACGGATCAGGTCCTGCCCCATGTCCCCGGAAAAGTTCGTGACATTGTTGTCCCACAGACGGATGAATCCGGGCGCGCCCTTTTTGAATTCTCTGGTCCAGGCCGATGCGTTGCCGTCCGCGTCCAGGGCCAGCACATTCGTGACCGAGGCGCGGGGCAGCGCGCGCACGCTGGTCCAACCACTTTTGAGACCCCAAGTTTTGCCTGTCTCCGCGGGGGCGGCGCTGCTGCGGCCCTGCCAGTTGCCTACCGTGTCGAAGCCCAGCACGCCCCGGCCTCCGAGGTAGTCCCACTTTTCCTTGTCCCATTTGCCCTTGCCCACAAAATAGAAGGGGACATCCCCGGGCCATATCACGGAACCGCCCGCGTCCAGATATTTGCGAAACAGGGCGTCTGCGCCCGGCGCGCTGCCCACAAGCGTGTCCGGAACCACATCCGACGCCATGATCAGCAGTTTCCCGGCTGCGCCGCGCGCCGTGGTCTGCGCCATCCAGTCCCGCACGGCCTGCGCATCCATTTGCGCGAACCCGAGCGCCACGGCGAAGTCCCGCAGCTCGGCGCTCGCGCCGCGCGTGATCCACGACACCGGATAGTTCTCGTCATAGTAAACGGCGGCGTCCGGCAAATCCGCGGCGCGCGCCGCGAACGACAGGGCGAACACGCACGCCGCGCACAGAGCCGTGGCGATGATTTTCTTCATGGCAACACCCTCCACCGGCGGTTTCCGGTTCACAGATTATAGCACAACGCGCCGCGCGCCCGCCGCAGCAAATTGCGGGTTCGCCCGGCCCGCGCTATGATGATCCCGGCATGAGGAATCAACCAATGCGCATCATCCCCGCCCTGCTCGCGTTCCTGTTTCTCATGGCCGCGCCGTGCGCGCGCGCCGCAGCGCAATCCGCGGGCGCTTCAACCCCGGAACAACTCTCGGCGCAGGCCGATGCGCTGGTGGAATCGGGCGCGGCGATTCTGAACGCGGCCGCGACAGACCGCGAGTTCGGCATGGCCGTAAAACAGTGGGAACAGGCGCTCGAACTGTACCGCAAAGCCGGAAACCGGGAAGGCGAAGCCAGCCTTCTGGAGTTATTGGCCGAAGCGCACGCACGGCGCGGCAACACG
>Ga0101944_10007602_pt1 | contig 10761 bp, 10 predicted proteins | sample DewCreD2012metaG_FD_75245 | JGI IMG/M metagenome (GOLD analysis project Ga0101944, IMG submission 75245) | Hot spring sediment bacterial and archeal communities from British Columbia, Canada, to study Microbial Dark Matter (Phase II) - Dewar... ...
GCCACCGTGCTTGCCGACGGCTTCGCAGAGACGGGCGCGGCGGGGGCGGCGCGCCAGGCGCGCCTGCTCGCCGCCGCGCGCGCAGGCGGCGTACGGCTGATGGGGCCGAACTGCATCGGCATGATCAATGTCACCGCGCGCACCGCGCTGTCGGTGAACGCGGTGCTGGCGATGGAGCCGCCCTTGCCGGTGGGCCGCACCGCCGTGATCAGTCACTCCGGCAGCCTGATCGGCGCGATCCTGAGCCGGGGGGCTGCGCGCGGCCTCGGCTACTCCGTGCTCGCCGCGACCGGCAACGAGGCGGATCTTGGCGCTGCGGACCTGCTCGCGCTGCTCGCCGAGGACGAGGCGACGGACGTGATCGCGCTGTTCCTCGAGACGATCCGGGACCCGGGCGGGCTGCGCGCGGCCGCCGGTCGCGCCTTCGCGGCCGGCAAGGCGGTGATCGCCTTGGGGCACTGGGCGAGCGAGCGGCCGGTTCTGCCGTCACTAGCCAGGCGCATCGGCGAAAAGCTTCCCGGTCTGAACGTGCAGGTAAGCCAGGCGGATCGCGATGTGTGGGCGGCGGTGCGCTGACAGACCCCGCACGGTAATTACGGCCACGGCAAGTGCCTCAGGCCATTCCTGTCAGGCGGGCTGTCGCAGGATCCTCAACAACGAATGCTGCAACAGCCTGCCGGACAGTGGCGGATCAGAACGCCTCGTCGATCTCGTCTTCGATCTCATCATCGAGGTCGTCGAGATCGTCATCGTCGTCATCGTTGTCTACCGGAAAGAGCCAGACGATTCCGGGCAGCTCGCGGCAGTTGATCGTGGCCGTTGCCCCTACGTTGAAGAGCACCAGGAACAACAGAGCGAACAGGATGTTGCGCATCGTATAGTCTCCTGAGACGGCCGGCCGATCGCCACAGCCGACTGTGACACGAGGCGCTCAGCGGCCAGCCATCTGTGTATCTTGCTGAATTGTAGCGACGGTGCAGGACCGGCCGGGACAGCCGCGTCCAAGAGACTGGGCGACAGGGGATAAGCAGACCGTGCACGCCGGCACGAGCGGGAACTGGCACGCAGGCGGGTCTTGAAGGCGGGTTCGAATGGGGCCGGTTCAACTGTCAGTCGGGCAGCAGGTCTCCGGCGGCGCCGCCTTCGACGACCGAGTAGCCTACCACGAGTCCCGCCATCGCGGCCGAGCGAACGGTGAATTCGACGCGGTCCCCGCAGGTGAACTGGGCGCCGTACTGCAGGGTCGGCGATGTGGCGGACAACTCGGGTTGCCCCTCGGCTGCCAGCGTGGCCTCGACCGCCAGGCTCTGCGGTGCGGCCGCGCACAGGAAGGTCGTGGTGTACTCTTCGCCGCGCTCGAGGGTGTTACCGCCGGCCGGTTGGCTGGCTGCGGCTTCGGCTGTGACGCCGGCGACATCGCCGAGCTCCGTCGTCTCTTCGCCAGCTGCGCCGCTGACCACTTCTACCGAAATCGGTCCATAGGCATCGTTGATCACGTGGACGCTGACTGTCAGTGGCGGAATGAGGCTCTTGCCGAACAGGCCGGCCAGCAGTCCCTGGCAGTCAATGGCCGTCGTGGCGCCCACCGAGAGCAGCGCTGCCATCACCAGTACGGTTATCGTTGGTCGCATGCTCATGTTCTCCTGTGTCTGCCGTCGAACCCGTCCGGCTTACTCCGCATGCGGAACGAATGGTGCATCATATTCCACGCACAGGTCGTTCTGTCCCACGAGAAGCGGCCGGTGCAGGTTCGCACGCACCGCCAGGTGGTTCGGGCCCGTCTCAACCTGGTAGCCGTCGCACCGGCAGGGGTTCAACTCGGCGCCGTTGAAGGTGACCCGCCTGATGCGTACCCGCGGATCGAGGCGCAGTTGCAGCACGCAGCCGTCCGGCGGATCGGCGATCTCGCTATTGACCTGCACCCGGACCGTCGCCACGTGGTCCGCGTCGCCGGCCACCCGGCCGACTGAGAAGATCTGGCCGTTGTGGATCGCCGTCGACGTCTTGCGGCGGTTGATGCGGCGCTGCTGGTGGTCCGCGCCATATGTCATCAGGCAGCCGACCGGCGAGCCGGCCAGCAGATCGCACGGATAGCCGCGATACGGCTGGTACCACTGCATGCGGTCGCCGCACTTGATCAGCGTGGTCAGGCGGGCCAGGGCCGAGCGGATCGAGTCGTCGAGCGGGTAGTAGTTTTCGGTGGTCTCGACGGTGTAGGTCAGCGCGTTGTCCTCCGCCAGCAGGCGCAGGAAGAGCGAATCCTGGTGCTGCTCGCCGCGGCGCAGCGGCACGATGTGGCAGAAGCGCTGCGGGTAGCCGGCGGCCTCGGCGGCGGCGTCCATCTCGTGGCTGATCGCCAGGCTCATCAGGAACAGGCCATTGTTGCGGCCCTGCGGCACGTACTGGCTGTCGCCGATCGCCCCGCCCGCCAGGCCGTGGACGTCGGCGTAGCAGTCGGGGATCCATTGCCGCGCGACCGCGTAGGCGGCCTTGGCCTCCGGCGTGAGCGGTTCGGTGCCCAGCGGGTAGGCGGTGTAGATGTTGATGTCCTGCGCGTTGTGGTAGCAGTTGCGGACCGCGCCGTCGGGGTTCAGGCACGGGCAGATCAGCACCACCTGCGAGCGCAGGTGCTGCGAGCCTTCGCTGGTCAGCAGCCAGCGCGCCAGGGCGAGCGTGGCAGCCCGCCCGACCTCCTCCGACCCGTGCGTGCCGCCGGTAAAGAACGCGACGCTCTTCTCGGCGAGCGGCACTGCAGGGTCGGTGAGTGTGAGCAGAGGGATGTCCCGTCCTTCCCACGACGCGCCCATCGATTCGAGGGTACAGTAGCCGGGCACCTGTCGCGCCAGCGCCTGGCACTCCGTTATGACGTCATCGTATGTCGGTCTGGTCGCGGGCATCCAGCGGATCTCCAAACGGCGCGGCGGGATTGTGCAAAGAGCGAACCGGCCCAACGCCAGGTTCCATGGTACCGAAAGCGGGCGGCCTGGCCAAGTTCAGACGCAATTGCGCCGTGCGTTCGGAACCCGGGTCAGGTAGACGGCAACTTGCGGCAATGGGACAAAATGAACAGGATAGACCGGAACAGCCGACAGCATCCGAAGGCTGTCTCCTACCTGTCCATCCACCCGCTTCCCATGATCTGCAGGTCGAAGACGTTCACGCTGCCGTCCTCGTTGAGGTCGCACAGCGGGTCGTAGCCCGGCTGGCCGGCGCGCCTGTTCCAACTGGCGCCCAACATCTGCAGGTCGAAGACGTTCACGCGGCTGTCGGCTGTGATGTCGCCCGGTTTGTATGTACCCGGCACGATACTGGCGACGTTGCTCAGGTCCGACAGATTGTTCGCGGCGTCGAGGCTCTTGATCGCCAGACGGTATGTCTGACCCGCCTGCAGGCCGGCAATCGTCGCCGACTGCATCAGACCCGCGGGCAGCGGTGTGGGCTCATTGGCAACGTTCCACGCGCTGACGAAGGGTAGCTGGTTCGCCTGTATGGCCGCGGCCCGACTCTTCCACTCGGCTGCGGTCATCGGCAACGGTTCGGTGCGGTCGGGCCAACCGGCCACGGACTCGACGATTGGTGCCGTTGCGTATTTGAGCTGGTAACGGGCGGCGCGGCCGGCGGTGCCGTCGTTGCCCGGGGCTGTCCAGCGGACCAGGACGCCGCCGTCGGGGCGCAGCCGGGCGCGCAGGTTGTCGACCGCCGCCGGCGGCGTCAGGTCCGTCGGCGGGTGGAGGTTGGCACGCAGGTAATAACCGTTGAGCGGCCAGTTGGGGGGCGTGACCTGGTTGGCGCCGTACATCGTGTTCAGGTCGCGTGTGTAGGCGCTCTTGCGAACGAAGTGCCAGAGCATGCCGAGGGCGCTGCTGACATCGCTGTGCACTCCCGTGCCAGGTGCCGGCGGACCCCAGTAGTCGCCCCAGCAGTACGGATAGCCGACGATGTTGCCCCCGGCGTCGCGGGTCGCCCCGCTTTCGACGAGGAAGTCGCCGAAGCCGGCCATCACGTCGAAGGCTTCCTCGTCCCCCGTCTCCTGGTAGTACCGGGCGGCGGCACGGGCGGCGATGGCCAGCTGGAAGATGGCGTAGCCCTGGCTGGCCGAGGTCGCGCGGGTGGTCCCCGGCCACTGCGCATAGTAGCCCAGCGTGCTGCCGGCGTCGTAGACTTCGCCGGACGCGAACTTCAGCGGACTCAGACGCAGCGCGTTGCGCACCCCGCGGATCGCCAGCCACGCATCGCCCAGCCATCGCGCCTCGCCGCTGGCGGCGTAGGCCTGGGCCAAGTTCCACACCGGCCAGGTCCAGTACCGATTGCCGTAGACGTAGTTCGGGTCGTCCGGGTCGCCGTTGTAGTTCGAGTACTGGTATTTCTTGCCCAGATGGAAGTGCGGGTGAAAGTACCAGTTCGCGTACTGGCCGTAGTAGAGAACCTGCTCGAGCGCATGCCGGTCGCCGGTCAGATAGTAGTATTCGAGTTGCTGGAACATGCCGCAGTGCCCGCTGTCGGGCCGGCCCCATACCGCGCGGTTGTAGTAGGCCGGGTGCTTCGTTTCCGTCACGCCCGTCGAGCCGATGTTGGGCCACGCGTACAGGTAGTGCCAATGGTTGACCATGTCGATCGGCGGGTCGAACATGATCGACGGCGACAGTTCGCCCCACAGGGTCTTGATCTCCGCGTCTTCAAACTTGCGCCAGTCCCCCCAAAGCACGTAGGGCATGAACATCGAGGCTTCATTCTCGTGCCCGCCGGCCGAGTTCCACCCGGTTATCCAGCCGTACCAGTCCCAGCCGTAGCGGACGCCGATGTTGCTGCCGGTCGTGGCCGTCTTGCTGAAGGTGCTGGCCGGTTGCTGCGGCGCGTTGGCAAGCCCGCCGTCCCAGGCGTCGCTGTCGATGTAGACCGACGCGGGGCAGCGGAAGCGCAGCGGCCGGTCGACCTGCGCGAACAGGTCCGTCATTTGCGAGTCAGTCAAGGCGCCGGCGTGAAAGTGGTAGACGATCTCGTGGCGCTTGCGGCTGCCTTGGGCCAGCGAGAAGACCTCCGACCATTCGCCCGGCAGCAGGCCCACCTCCATCCGGCCCGCCGCGGTCCGCAGTGCCTTGGGATACTGCTGCCAGAAATCCTTCACGCCCACGGCGCAGCCCAGCCCCCCGCCCGACAGGTCGAGCCAGCCCCTGGCATAGTTGCTCTGTTCCAGTTCCGTGGAGCCCTTGTACACCTTGTAGCCGCGAAAGGTCACCCCGCGGACCTGCGTGCCGTTGGTCCAGGGGCACAGCCACTTTTCGTAGGTGCCCCCGGGCATGGTCAACCAGTTGTCCGTGCCGTTGGAGTCCTGGTAGAGTTTGACGACCTCCGTGCCGCTGCTGCCGCGGACAGGGCTGCCTTGGCCGAGCAGCGCGTACTGCTGTTCCGCCGTGGAGGCCAGGCTGGTCCGGACGGTCAGATCCTCGATCGGCCAGATCCAGGTCTTCTTGTCGGCGATCCGGTTGTTCTTGAGTGTGACGTGGCAGCGGACGGTGGACTGGCCCGCGTAAAAATACATGCGGACGGTGTACTCGTAGTAAGGCGTCACAGCCGGCAGGCCCGGGCGCTGGAACGTGCCGGTGCAGCAGAGGACCGCACGGAGCGGGCCGGCCTCCTCGACCACCACTGTGGCGGTGGCCTGGTCGGCGCGGAACTCCTGTCCAGCCGCCAGCCCAAGGTCAGGCCAGTCGCCGCTGGTCAGAACGATGCCGTCGCCGTCGGCGGCCTCGACAACCTTCTCAGTCTCGTCGTACTGGCCGTTCGCGTCGGCGTCATACCAGACGGTGTCGAACAGCCGAAAACAACAGCCGCTGCTGATGACCGCTCGGATCCGGCCCGTGTCGACGGTGATCGCGCTGGCCCCCGTCTCGACGCGCACCGGGCTCGGCGGCGCGACGTTCGTGCCGCTCTTGAGCGTGTAGGTGCTGGTCGCATTGGCGCCGGCGTCAGCCGGGAAGGTCACCAGCAGCCAGCGGATGCTGTTGTCGTACCGGGGTGTCCACCAGCGGCTCAGCACGGTGAACTGCGCGGGCACCGCATGGCCCTGGCTGTTCTCCACCCGCAGGTTCGCTAGGTCTGCGTCGCGCAGCGTTCCGATCGCAAACGGTACGCCGCTCGAGACGATCTCGCCGCTACGCGCTACGGCATTGTGTTCCTCGACGATCAATGGCACACTGATCGCGGCAACGACCGGCGATGTCGCGGGAAATATCATCAGCGTCGTAAATGCAAAGATCTTGGTGAACATGCGGCTTCCCTCCTCCATGCACGTGGCAGCGGCCGTCGCCAGACGCACCAGGACGGTGCTGCTGTTCCTGCGTGCGCGCTCCATTGTATATAAGGCTCAGACAGTCGGACAGGACTTTTGCCTGCGCCGATTGTAGTGCATCGGCTGGTCCGGCGGTAAAATGGCCTGAATATGCGAGGCGTGGCAGGCGGGGCATACCTGCCTGATGCCGCCAGCCTCAGGGAGTCTGCCATGCCCATACATCCAACCGCGGTTGTGGACGCCAAAGCATCGATCGACGCATCCGCCACGATCGGTGCCTACACGATCATCGAAGGCGAGGTACGGATCGGCCCCCACACGGTCGTCTACCCGCATGCCTACATCAGCGGCTGGGTCGAGATCGGCGCCAACTGCCAGGTCCACCCCGGCGCGGTGCTCGGTCACTTGCCGCAAGACTTCCACTTCGACGGGTCGCGAACATATCTTCGCATTGGCGACGGTACGATCGTCCGGGAGCACGCCAGCATCCACCGCGGAACCCAGCCGGAGTCGTCAACGGTCATCGGCAGGAATTGCTTCATCATGGGTTACTCCCACATCGGGCACAATTGCCTGGTGGCTGACAACGTCAAAATCGCCAACATGGCGGCCTTGTCCGGGCATGTGACGGTGGGGCAGGGGGCGTTTGTCAGCGGCTACTCGCTGATCCACCAGTTCACCCGGATCGGCGAGTACGCCATGATCGGCGGCGGCAGCCGGGTCAGCATGGATGTTCCGCCGTTCTTCATGTGCGTGCACGAGAACGAATGCGCGACAGTCAATGTGGTCGGGTTGCGCCGGGCGGGCTTCAACAAAGACGAGATCGCTGAGGCTCGGCTGGCTTATCGGACGTTGTACCGATCCGGCAAGACCTTCGGGGCTGCCGTGGCGCAGCTGGCTGCGACACTGATGACCCCAGCTGGCAGGCGGTTGGTCGAGTTCCTCCAAGTCCCGACGAAGCGGGGGGTCTGCGGGGCATCGGCCCAACAGCGGGCTGCGGCAGATGCTGTTGCCCCGGAATCCGAGCCACTTTCCAACGATTGACCGCACCATTCCGTCGCTTCCGTATTCGTTATCTGCTGTCGGCTAACCACTTTAGTACGTTCACCCGGTGAGCGAAATGTCCCACTAGCAATACATTCCGCCGATTCCCCTATTGATATGGGACTAGTTTAGTGCTACTTAGTAGAGCATACGTGCGCTGGCTGTAAGAGGGATCCTTCATGCTTACATTGACCCGCAAGACCGATTACGCCCTCATCGCCATGAGCCACTTGGCCTCGAACCAGGGGCGCGTGGTCTCGGCGCGGGAGATCGCCGAGCAATACAAGGTGCCGCTGCCGCTGCTGATGAACCTGCTGAAGCTCTGTGCAGCCCACGGACTCATCGAAAGCGTCCGGGGGGCGCGTGGCGGCTATCGGCTCGCCCGGACCGCCGAGCGGATCACCCTGGTCGAGCTCGTCGAGGCCATCGAAGGGCCGCTCAGGCTCAATCAGTGCCACGGTCTGACCGAGCCGCAGGGGAACATCCAGCCGGCCGGCAAGGACGCCAGTCCCTGCCAGGTCGGCTCGTGCTGTCCGGTGCGGGTGGCGGTTAACAGCGTACACATGCGGCTGCAAGGTTTCCTGGCGGAACTGACGATTGCCGACGTGGCGAAAATGGCGGCCCAGGCGACCGCCAAGGTGCTTGAGCCGCACACGGACATCCACCTCGCCGCCCTCACGGAGGAATTGACGAATGAAGCTGCCGATCTACCTGGACAATAATGCCACCACGCCGGTCGACCCGCGCGTGCTCGATGCCATGATGCCGTACCTGACCGACACATTCGGCAACGCGGCCAGCCGGACGCACGCGTTCGGCCATGCCGCGGCCAAGGCGGTCGATACCGGGCGCGAGCAGGTGGCCTTGCTGATCGGTGCCGAGGCCAAGGAGATCATCTGGACCAGCGGCGCCACCGAAAGCGACAACCTGGCCATCAAGGGCGCCGCGTTCGCCTACCGGGGCAAGGGCGACCACATCATCACCCAGGTCACCGAGCACAAGGCGGTGCTCGATACGTGCAAGTGGCTCGAGCGGCAGGGCTTCCGGGTCACCTACCTGCCGGTGGATCGCACGGGCCTGATCGACCTGGCCCAGCTCGAGGCGGCCATCACCGACAAGACGATCCTCGTGACGATCATGCTGGCCAACAACGAGATCGGCACCATCCAGCCGGCCGACGCGATCGGCCGGATCTGCGCCGAGCGAGGCATTCTGTTTCATTGTGATGCCACCCAGGCCGTTGGCAAGGTGCCGATCGACGTGGCCAGGCAGGGCATCCACCTGCTGAGCATGTCAGGCCACAAACTCTACGGGCCGAAGGGCGTCGGCGCGCTATACGTGCGGAGCAAGGACCCGCGGGTCAAACTCGAGCCGGTCATTCACGGCGGCGGGCACGAGCGGGGCTTCCGCAGCGGGACGCTTAACGTCCCCGGCATCGTCGGCATCGGCAAGGCGTGCGAACTGGCGCGGCAGGAGATGGCCGACGAATCTGCAAGGCTGGCCGGCATACGCGACCGGTTCTGGGCGAACCTGTCGGGCCGGCTGGACGAGATCCACCGCAACGGCCACCCCGAGCACGTGCTGCCCAACACGATCAACATCAGTTTCGCCTACGTCGAAGGCGAGAGCATCATGCTGAACATCCCGGAGATTGCCGTCTCCAGCGGTTCGGCGTGCACCAGCGCGACGCTCGAGCCGAGTTACGTGCTGACGGCCTGCGGGGTGACCGACGAACTGGCGCACGGTTCGCTGCGGTTCAGCCTCGGGCGGTTCCACACGCAAGACCAGCTGGAGTACACGGCCGACAGACTCGTGGAAACGATCAACCGACTGCGGGAGATGAGCCCGCTGTACGAGATGGTCAAGGAAGGCGTGGACTTAACCCAGGTGCAGTGGAAGCATGATTAACGGCGGTCCGTTGTCCGTGGTCCCTGGTCCGTCGCGATGGCGCCTGCGGCAGCGGCTCTGGCTGCGTACAACGGACCACGAACGACGAACAACGGACAGGTACATCCAGGTACGCAGGAGACGCGGAGAAGGATTGCAATGCAATACAGCGACAAACTGATCGACCATTTCAACAACCCGCGGAACGTCGGCTCGATGGCCAAGGACGATCCGAACGTCGGCACCGGCATCGTCGGCGCGCCGCAATGCGGGGATGTGATGAAGCTCCAGATCAGGGTCGATGACTCCGGCCGGATCGTCGACGCGAAGTTCAAGACCTTTGGCTGCGGCAGCGCGATCGCCTCAAGTTCGCTGGCCACGGAGTGGATCAAGGGGCGGACGGTTGAAGAGGCCCTGGAAGTCAAGAACACCCAGATCGCCAAGGAACTGGCCCTGCCGCCGGTCAAGATCCACTGCTCGGTGCTCGCCGAAGATGCGATCAAGGCGGCCATCGCCGACTATCGGAAGAAACAGGCGGCCGCGGCGGGCAACGGCGGCGGCCAGGGAGGCGACAAATGATACAGGTCACACCGAAGGCGATCGACCGGATCCGGAAGGTCTTCGCCAGGCAGGGAGTCGAGGGCGGCGGGCTGCGGCTTGGCGTGCAGGGCGGGGGCTGCTCGGGCCTCAGCTACCTGATCCGCTTTGAGCCCCAGGCGCGCCCCACCGATCAGGTATTCGAATTCGACGGCGTCAAGGTCTTTGTGGACCCGAAAAGCCTCCTTTACCTGGACGGCATCACGCTGGACTACAAGGAGTCGCTCATGCAGTCCGGCTTCGTGTTCGACAACCCCAACGCCAAAAAGAGCTGCGGCTGCGGGACTTCCTTTACCGCCTGATGGAAACGCCGGGATGCTGGAAGTGCGGCCAGGTGCCGCACGATTCTCTGTTCTGCAAGTTCTGCAACACCCTGCAACCGCCCGCGGCCGACTACTACCGGTTCTTCGGCCTGGAACGCCGCCTTGATCTCGACCCGGCGGACCTTCAGGCGCGCTACTACCGGTTGAGCCGGCTGGTCCACCCGGACCGCTACCAGAAGGGCACGCCCAACGAACGCCGCTTTTCGCTGGACGCCACCGCGATTCTGAACGACGCTTACCGCACGCTGCGCGACCCGGTCGCACGGGCCGAGTTCTTCCTCAAGGGCGAGGGGCTGGAGGCGCCGCCCGGCAAGAGCAAGCACGTGCCGCCGGAGCTTTTGGAAGAAGTCTTCGAGGTGAACATGGCGCTGGAGGCGCTCGGGGAAGGCGACGCCGCCGTCAGACCCTCGCTGGAAACCGCGTTGCGGAAATTCCACAGCCTGCGCGACCAGAGTGACGCGGAATTGGCGGCGTTGTTCGCCGAGTACGACCGGAGCGGCGGCCGCGGCACGTTGGCCAGGATCCGCGGCGCGCTCGACCGGCGCAGCTTCATCTCCAACCTGATCGAAGAGATCGAACAAGGACTCATGCACTCATGCCCGACCTGATGCAGATCGATTT
>Ga0101944_10007603_pt1 | contig 10761 bp, 9 predicted proteins | sample DewCreD2012metaG_FD_75245 | JGI IMG/M metagenome (GOLD analysis project Ga0101944, IMG submission 75245) | Hot spring sediment bacterial and archeal communities from British Columbia, Canada, to study Microbial Dark Matter (Phase II) - Dewar... ...
GAGCCGAAAGGGCCCCCACAAGCTAAATGCCCGTGACGGCAATGCCCTGCCCAAAGGAGATCGTGTCGAGGGCTACGGGAGGCCAGTAGCGTGGGTGGTGAACGATACCTTTTGCCTCTCCGGGAAGTGGAATCTTCGTTTTCTCCCCAAAGCCGAAAGCGCAGAGGTAGCGGTAGAACGTCTCCTTTCCCAGCTTCTCGCCCACCTTGGACGCACCGATATTGCTCGAGACCTTGAGGATCTGCTGAAAGGTGAGCCACCCATGTTTCGTCGAATCATGGATCGTATGGTCATAGACTTTGTATGCCCCGTTTTCGCAGAAGAAGGAATCGGTGGGTCGAACAAGATTCTCTTCAAGGACCGCGGCAGCGAGAAAAGCCTTGAAAACGGACCCGGGTTCAAAGACATCCGAGATCGCTCGATTTCGCCAAGCCTTTGGCTTCGACTGAAGAAACTGATTCGGGTTAAAAGAGGGGCTTGAAGCCATTGCCAGGATTTTTCCGGTCGAGGGTTCCATGGCGATGGCAAAGCCTCCCCTGGCGTTCCATCGCTCAACAGCTCGGGCCAGTTCGGTTTCGACCACGTATTGGATGTGCTTATCCAATGTGAGCACGATGTTCCGAAGATGGTCCTCGGCGTTGGAAGGGATCTCCTCGATCATAATGGGCCGGCCCCGGGCATCCCTTTCGACGGTCCACACATGGCTTTTCCCCATCAGAAGGGGATCGTATTGCAATTCCAACCCCTCGAGGCCCTTCGAATCCAAACCCACAAAGCCAATCACCTGAGCCGCCAGGGAGCCATTGGGATAGAAGCGTTGGTTTTCACGAATGAAATGAATTCCTTTGAGACGGAGGGCTTTAATCTCTTCGGCTTCCCTCGCGGGGATTTTCCGCTGAACCCATTCGAAGGCTCGTCGGCTCTGAAGCTTTCGCCTCAACTCGGTGAGGTCCGTCTTGAGAATCGAAGCCAGAAGCCTGGCCGCCTTCTCGGGTTCGATCCCGTTTCGGCAATCGGCATAGACGGAGTCGACTTCGATGCTGACGGCAAGCTCATTGCCTTTCCGGTCGTAGATGACGCCCCGCTTGGGAACCAGAGGGATCTGACCGTATTGCTGTTGGGCCGCCATCTGGTAGAGTTTCTCTTTCTTCAGCACCTGGAGCTGAAACATCCGTCCGACAATGACCCCGAAACAGAGGAAAAGAAGGAGCCCTATGAAGAAGACCCGAATCTTGAACCAATTCACGGATCGTTTTTTCATCGGATCACCACCACCTGCTCCGCAGTGGGCTTCGTCATCCTCAATTGCTCCACTGCGATCTTCTCGATTCGGCCGTAGGCTTTGAGTTCCGCAATCTCAAGGCGTAACTTCTTATTGGTTTCGAGGAGGAGGCCTTCCTCCTTGAGGGCTTTCGAGATCTCGTATCCGAACTCGATGACCTGAATCCTCGCCCATACATAGAAGAGGGCCGCGGCGACCATGCATGCAAGAAGAAGAACGAGGAGAAAGAATCCTCTTTGCGGAACCGTTCGAACGGGCTTGGTCTTCGTTTCCGTCCAGAGAATTCGATCGTCGCGATGGCCCAATCTGGTCATGGGAACCTCAAATCCTCTCTGCCCATCGCAGTTTGGCGCTTCGGCAACGGGGATTTCGACGCTTCTCTTCCGGAGAGGGCCCAAGGGGTTTCGGCGCAAGAAGCCGTAACACCGGCCCTCCAATCCTATCCTTCTTCGATAAGTTACGAAACGATTCCTTCACCAGACGATCCTCAAGGGAGTGAAAGGAAATCACGCAGATCCTTCCTCCAGGTTTGAGGAAGGACCAGACGGTCTGAAGAAATCGGCTGAGATTCTCCAGCTCCTCGTTCACCCTGATTCGGAGGGCCTGGAAGGTCCGCGTGGCCGGGTCGATTCTGCGCGAGTGAAAACGTCGAGGGATAGCCTGATGGACGATCCGTCGAAGCTCCGAAGTGCTAAGAATCGGATGAAAGGCCCTTTGCTCGACGATGGCCTTGGCGATACGTTTCGCCCATCTCTCTTCGCCATATTCGAAAAGGATAGCTTCGATCTCCCTTTGAGGAAGGCGGTTGACGAGATCTGCGGCTGTCCATCCCGTTCTTCGATCCATTCTCATATCCAGGAGACCTTCCTGTTGAAAGCTGAAACCTCGTTCTCCCCTTTCGAGCTGAAGGGAACTGAGTCCCAGATCGAGAAGAACCCCGTCGACTCCTTCCATCTTCAACGACCTGAGGATCTCGGGCAGGGCGGTGAAGTTCTCTCGAAAAAGCTTCACCCGGTCGCCAAACCCAGAAAGAACCTTTCGCGCCTCGTCAAGGGCCTCGTCGTCCCATTCGATTCCGATCAGCACGCCATCGGGAGCGGTTCTTGCGAGAATCTCGCAGGCATGGCCGCCACAGCCGAGGGTGGCATCCACATAGGTCTTGTGGGGCTCGCATCCCAAACATGAGATCACTTCCTCCACCATCACAGGGATATGCCGCACAGAGCTCCCACCTAAATGCTCACGAGATTGGCCAGCGTGTCTCGGAGCTGGTCAAAGTCGGTCTCCACCTTTCGAGCCTCTTCCAACCATCGTTCCTTCGAGAAGATCTCGATGCATTTCCCTTCCCCGAGTAGCACGACATCTTTTTGAAGATTGGCGTATTCTCTGAGGCTTGGGGGAATGAGGAGTCTTCCTTGCTTGTCGAGGCTGCAGTCAATGGCGCTGGAGTAGAAGAACCGGTAAAAGGCGCTTGTTTCCCGTCGAAGAAGATTCAGTGTCCCCGCCTTCTCTTCCAAGTGAAGCCACTCTTCATAAGGAAAGAGAAGGAGGCCGCGGTCGAAGTTGGTGATGACCAGGCGGTTGTCGTACCTCTCGTTCAGGATCTCCCTGAACTTTGAAGGGATGCTGATCCGGCCCTTCGCGTCGATGCTAAATTCGAACCTTCCCCGAAACAGACCGCCTCACCCCCTCCGGATTTGGGATCCCATGCCACCTCATACCACCTTTTCCCACTTTGCATTACAAATATACTGAAAATTTTGATTTGTCAAGTAAAATTTTGTAGTTACTGAAATTTTTTCTTCTCCTTTCGCCCCGATTCAATATCTATTGAATGAGGATGCCTCAAGACCCATATTTTGTGGTTCATTGAACCGGAGAGTCCTGCCCTTCTCCAAAGGAACTGGACGCTCTCTATCCCATGGCCACAAAAAAGCTCCTTCCGTCAGGCCCTCAGCCCGAAACTTCTCTCCCGGAATCGCCGTGATGAAGCCCCTATCTCCCCCTATCTCAAAGACCGATGCCTACCAGGTCCCTTCCAGGGGATCGAGTTGACAACAGGCCTGAACCTATCTAAAATGGCCTTGAGAGCCCAGAAAGGAGGTCTTCCCATGGTCTCCGAGGCCATTCGAAAAAAGGTGGAAAAGCTGAGGGAGGAGATCGAGTATCACAACTATCGTTATTATGTCCTGGATCAACCCGAGATCTCCGACGCCCAATACGATCGGATGATGAGAGAGCTTGAAGAGCTCGAAACAAAGTATCCCGAGCTTCGATCCCCTCTCTCGCCCACCCAGCGTGTGGGTGCTCCTCCTCTCGAGGCCTTCGAGGTGGTACGACACACCCTTCCCATGCTCAGCCTTGCAAATGCCTTCGAGGAGTCTGAGCTTTGGGACTTCGACAAGCGGGTCAAGAAATTTCTTGGCGAAACGGGGGAGATCGAGTATGTCGCCGAGCCGAAGCTCGATGGCCTGGCAGTGGAGCTGGTTTACGAGAACGGAGAGTTGGTCGTTGGCTCCACCCGAGGGGATGGCGTCAACGGAGAGAACATCACCCAAAACCTTCATACCATCAAGACGATCCCCCTCAAGCTGATCCGAAAAGAGATCTCCGTTCCTGAAAAGCTCGAGGTTCGAGGCGAGGTGATCATGAGACTCGAAAAATTTAGGGCCCTCAACCGGAGACGAGAGGAAATGGGAGAGCCCCCCTTCGCAAACCCGCGAAACGCTGCGGCAGGGTCGGTTCGTCAGCTCGATTCGAGGATCACTGCCGAAAGGCCTCTCGAGATCTATTGCTATGGCCTCGGAGAGGTAAGGGGATGGACGTTCCGATCTCAGTGGGAGGTTCTTGGGACCTTGCCAAAGTGGGGGCTCAGAACGAACCCCCATGTTCGAAAATGCCGGGGCGTAGGCGAGGTCCTCGATTACTACCACGAAATGGCCGAAAAGAGAGAAACCCTTCCCTACGAGATCGACGGAATTGTGGTCAAGGTGAACCGATTCGATCTCCAGGCAAGGCTTGGTGAGATCGCCCGAAGTCCCCGCTGGGCCCTTGCATTCAAGTTCCAGCCGAGACAGGAAACAACGAAGATCCTCGACATCATCGTCCAAGTGGGAAGAACCGGCGCACTCACCCCTGTCGCCGTTATGGAACCTGTACGGGTGGGAGGTGTCGAGGTGAGCAGGGCCACGCTCCACAACCAGGACGAGATCGACAAGAAGGACGTACGGATTGGGGATACGGTTGTGGTCCAACGAGCCGGCGACGTTATCCCAGAGGTGGTTCAGGTCGTCCTTTCGAAACGGACGGGAGCGGAAAAGAAATTCTCGATGCCTTCGAAGTGCCCGGTCTGTGGAGCCGACGTGGTCAAGGAGGAAGCGATCCATCGATGTATCGGCCTCGACTGCCCGGCCCAGTTGAAGGGAAGGATCAAACACTTCGCCTCCAAACGGGCCATGGATATCGATGGCCTGGGGACCAAACTGATCGAACAACTGGTGGAAAGGGGCCTCGTGAAAGACGTGGCCGATCTCTACGATCTCAAAAAAGAGGACCTCCTTCGTCTCGAACGGATGGCGGATAAATCGGCCCAAAACATCCTCGATGCCATCGAAAAGAGCAAAACCAAACCCCTCGACAAATTTCTCTTTGCCCTTGGCATACGCCACGTGGGCGAGACCACAGCAGAAGATTTGGCCAACCATTTCGGCAGGCTGGAGGAGTTCTTCCATCTTTCTGAAGAAGACCTTCAAAAAGTGGAAGGGATCGGACCCGAAGTCGCAGCCAGCGTCTATCGCTTCTTCAGGGACCGAAAGAACCGGGAATCGATCGAACGTCTGATGAAAGCCGGAGTTCGATTGATCGAGCCCGAAAAAAGGGAAAAAGGGGCCCTTGCCGATAAAGTCTTCGTCTTTACCGGCACATTAAAGTCCTTTACCCGGGAGGAGGCCCGAAGCCGGGTGGAATCCCTTGGAGGGAAAACCGCTTCGAGCGTTTCAGCAAAGGTCGACTTCGTCGTTGCTGGGGAGGATCCAGGCTCGAAGCTGGAGAAGGCCCGGGCGTTGGGCATCCGAATCCTGAGCGAAGACGAGTTCAAAGCGATGCTTCGTTGAGGGCCTTAGCCAGAGCGAAAAATCCTGTCGAGACCGATTTGAAATTTTGAGCTGGGCTCCCTTCTTGTTGCTGCTTCCAGAACGGCCTCGGCTCGGAATGGCTGTGGGAAACCCGGAGATTGCTTCCGCACTTCGTGCCTCGCAAAGACAAGAAAGAAGGAGGAGACCTTCTATTGCCTCAGTTTCAAGCGCGCCTTCCCCACGGCACTATCCCCGCCGGAGACAGGCCCCTTTCTCCTCTCATTTCAGAAGGCGGATCGTTTGACACCAGCAAAGGGCCATAGGACGTCCTTCGAGGAGGCTGGAGCGTTTGGCCCTAAAGAGGTTGCCGCCGCTGAAATTGCTGCTGGCAAGTACCCCGTCTCCGCACGCTCCACGAAGGCATGACCCTCGCAAAGGCAAGAAACCAAACCCCTTGGAAACAGTTGAAGAGTGCTTGGCAAAGGCGAAAAAGAGAAGTCCTTGGAAAGAAGGAAAGGGGGAGCGCCTCGCCGCCCCAACCGTGTCATTGCGAGCGAAGCGAAGCAATCTCGTGTGTGAGGTTCTGAATCCATTTGAACATGACCCGTGAGCCAACGGGGCCTATCGATATTTTTTACGGAGATATATCCCCTGAGCGCCTTTACAAATCCCTTTGGCAGAGTTAAAATTTCTTTTAATTCGCCCACGGAGGATGACCATGACGAAAGGGCTTCGGGTGGGCCACATTTCATTATCTGTCCTGTTATTGCTTTCTCCCGTTCTGTGTATTCCCCTTGCACATGGCCAAGAAGTCGTTGTTTACACTTCTGTCGATCAGGTTTTTAGTGAGCCAATCTTGACGGCCTTCCAGAAAAAAACGGGCATCAAGGTGAAGGCCCTTTACGATGTGGAGGCCGCAAAAACCGTCGGTCTGGTCAACCGCCTCCTTGCCGAGCGGTCAAACCCCAAGGCCGATGTCTTTTGGAATTCCGAGGTGAGCCGAACGATCCTTCTTGGTAAGAAAGATATCTTGACACCCTATCGCTCTGTCCATTGGAGCGTCTTCCCCGATACGTTCAAAGACAAGGATGCCCTCTGGACAGGCTTCTCGGCGAGAGCGAGGATCCTCCTCTATAACACCAAACTCGTCGAGGAGAAGGAAGCGCCCGAGTCCATCTTCGAGCTGATCGAGCCCCGCTGGCAGGGAAAGGTGACGATCGCCTATCCCCTGTTCGGAACTACAGCAACCCACGTCGCTGCTCTTTATTGCGCCATTGGTCAAGAGAAGACCGAAACCTATCTCCAAAACCTTGTGAAGAACAAGGTGATCGTGGTCGATGGGAATTCGGTCACCCGGGACCTCGTCGTGGAAGGGAGGGCTCATGTGGGCTTTACGGATACGGATGACGCCCAGGTGGCGATCGCCAAAGGCAAACGCGTAAAGATGATCTATCCGGATAAGAAGGGGATTGGAACCCTTCTCATCCCCAACACAGTGGCCCTCATCAAGAAAGGCCCAAATCCTGAGAACGGGAAGAAGCTGATCGACTATCTCCTTTCTGCGGAGGTGGAAAGCCTTCTTGCCTTTGACGAATGCGCTCAGATGCCACTGCGAAAGGGAGTGAAGAAGCCCCCTTATCTTCCTGATATCTCCGAGATCAAGGCCATGGAGGTCGATTATTCGGCCGTGGCAGACCAGATCGAGAAGTCCTCTCGGTTTTGTCAGGAGCTGTTCATAAGAAAATGATCGCCGGCAAGGCATGGCGTTTTCTCGTATTCGTCTTCGCTTTACTCATCTTCTACCCGATTGCTGTGCTCTTCGTTGAGAGCCTTCGGGCAGAGGGAGGATCGATCTCTCTTGAACCCCTCAGGAGCCTCCTCTTGACCTCGAGGCAACTGGGTTTGATGAAGACGAGCCTCACCCTTGCGGCAGGAACGACGCTTTTTTCCCTCCTTATGGGGGTGGGACTCGCTTTCCTACTAAAAAGAACCGATCTGCCCCTGAGAAATCTTTTCAACTACCTTTATATTCTGCCCCTCGCCCTGCCTCCCTATCTTCAAGCCATCGTCTGGACGAAGTTCTTCTCTTCCGATCAGGGCATCCTTCACTGGCCGTCCATCTTCGGCATCCCTGGAGGGGTTTTCGTCTACACGCTCTGTTTCTTCCCTTTTGTCACCCTTATCGCCTCATCGGGCCTCCAGTCGATCAATCCTTCTCTCGAAGAGGCCTCTCTTTCCTGCCGAAACCCTCTCGCAACGATTCGGGGGATCACCCTTCCCCTCATCACGCCTCACATCACTTCAGGGGCGATTCTCGTGTTTGTCTTCACCCTTGTCAACTTCGAAGTGGCGGACATCCTTCGCTTGAAGGTTTACCCGGTCGAAATCTTCATCCACTTCAGTGCCCTCTACAACGAAAGGACCGCGACCCTACTTTCCGTTCCACTGATCTCCTTGGCCATGGCTCTGATCTGGGGTCAGATGGCTCTGATGCGAGACAAATCCTACGCGAATCTCGAATCCATCGGCCGGGGAAGAGATCTCTTTCGGCTGGGCTCGTGGAAACCATTCGTCACGGCCTTGGTTGGCGGAACGATTGGAATCTCACTTCTTATCCCTCTCTATGTGATCTTTCGGGGAGCGGGTTCGGTTGAAAACTATGTCAAGGCTCTCGAGAGCACCCAGGACCAGATCGTCTACAGTCTTTGGGTCGCGGCCGGAAGCGCAACGGTGATGGTTGCTTTCTCCTTTGGCGCCTCGTATTACCTCGAAAGGGGAAGGGGGATCCTTCGGAGGGCTCTCGATTTTCTCATCCAGACGCCCTTCGGGCTCCCATCGATCGTTATGGGAATCGGGCTGATCCGAGCATGGAATCATCCAGGCCTCGATTTCATTTATGACAGCTCAGCGATCTTGATTATGGGCCTCGTGGCCGGTTACGCTCCCTTTGTCATGAAAGTATTCTCCTCCAAGATCAAACAGATCCCTGTCGAGTGGGAAGAGGCAGCCCTCCTTGCTACGTCGAGGCGCAGGGCCATCGTTCAAAAGATCCTTCTTCCTCTCTCCATGCCGGCCGTGATGACGGGTTTTCTGATCGGGTTCATCCTTTCCCTTTCCAATCTCGGAACGGCCTTGCTCGTGACCGCTCCTGGAAGGGCCACCCTTCCCATCAAGGTTTACAACTTCATGCATTATGGAGCCGAGGAGATCGTCTTTGCATCCAACCTCCTACTTCTCGGTCTGATCGCTTTCGCTGTGGCCGCTTTTCACCTGGGATTCCGAAGGATCCGAGGAGTGGAGCGACGATGATCGAGATCATCGGCCTCTCAAAAAAGATCGGACAACAAAGCGTTCTGGAAGATATTACTTTGAGTGCCGAGAAGGGTTCTCTTTTTGCCATCCTCGGTCCATCGGGGTCCGGAAAAACGTCCCTTCTTCGATTGATCGCAGGTTTTGACCGGCCTTCTCAAGGGGAAATCAGGTTATCGGGCCGCACCGTCAGCTCTCCGACCCTTCTCGTGCCTCCAGCTCGAAGACAGGTGTCGATGATCTTTCAAAGCCTTGCCCTCTGGCCCCATCTGACCGTCGAGGGAAATATCGAGTTCGTGATGGATGGGAGGTATCGTGATAACAGGCAACGGGGCCGCAAAGAGAGAGATCGCCTCCTATCCATGATGCACCTGGAGCCTTACCGGACCCGTTATCCGAGCGAACTTTCCGGAGGGGAAAGCCAGCGGCTTGCTATCGCACGGGCCCTGGCATCGGACCCCGAATACCTCCTTATGGACGAACCCTTCAGCAATCTCGACGACCTTCTCAAAGAAGAGCTTCTTCAAATGACGCTCTCTTTGAAAGGCGAAAACGGCCTCACGATCGTTTACGTGACGCACAATATCGACGAGGCCCTCTTTCTTGCTGACCGAATCGCAGTCCTTCGTGCTGGCAGGATCATCAAGATGTGGGAGGGAGAAGCGATCAAGAAGCTTTCGAAAGAGGAAGTGCTTCAAAAAGGCTTCCGAGGAGAACCGCAGAGAACCTTCAAGGCCTTCGCAGAATTGGGAACCTCAGATCTCCCCACGATGGAGAGAAAGAGGAGAGGGTAAATCGAAAAAGGATAGAATAAATGATGATGCACTTGCTCATGACCATCTTCCTATGGACGGCCCTCTTCAACACCCCCCCGATCTCGGCAGAATCGAAGGTTTTTGCAACCTGGGATGGCTTCGAAGCGGACAAATTGGCCTCTATCTGGCTGATCAAGCGCTTCATCGCGCCAGGGGCTTCGATTGTGATCCATCCGAAAGGGCAATTGATCAAGGAAGGCATCCAATTCGATACGCCCAATGCTTCGATCACCCGAAGGTTCAACAAATCGACCTTTGAGGTTTTCCTGGACCACTACCGGATCAAAGATCCAAAGCTCTTTAACATCGGCAAACTCATCCATGACACCGAGATCAACACGTGGGAACGGAAAATGTATCGGCGAACGAGGGAGCTCGAGATCCGCATCCTGGACCTTATGGAAAAGCACAAGAAACACGACGAACTGATCGCAAAGGCGTGCGAATACTTCGACCATCTCTATGCCACCCTGCCTCGTGAGCTCGAACCCAACTGATTTTTGGAGACGAGTCAAATCACGTCAATTCGTGTAAAGTCGGTAGGGCCACCTTGCAACCTGTTCCTTTATCAGGCCGATTGCGATATCGATGACACATGTTGGTCTCTATCTTCTAAGGCTCTTTTCGCCAAAGAAACTCTTGACAATTGGATTCGCTCCCGATAAGATGTTTCTAATGCTTTGGTTTGAGTGCCCCTGATGGGCGGTTTCGTTCTTAGGGAAATTGGATGTTTGAAAGATGCCGCCCATGAGGGGTTTTTTGTTTTTGTCTTGTGGAAAAAATGGGGGTAACTGACGATGAAGAAATCAAAGACCACGCCTCTCGTCCTGACGCTATTCGTCCTGATGCTTTTCCCGTTCGTGGCCCATGCCTTACCGGGTGATCTCGACGGCTCGGGCCGGGTCGATGGTTACGACCTGATCCTTTTTGGCCGCGCCTACGGATCGCAGAGTGGAGATGCCAACTGGAACTCGGAGGCCGACCTCAACGGCGATGGCAAGGTCGATAGCGCCGATCTAAGCCTTCTCTCAGCTCAGTTCGGCAGCACAGGCCTCTCCTTTGGCCTCTGGGTCGGGGATCAGACAAGCGGAACCCTCCGCGTCCGAAAGCTCTCCAATAAAGGGAATCAACTCGTGAGAGTGGGCGATTTCACAACGCCTATTTCTATCTCGAGCAATGTAACCACCGGCGAGGTCTGGGTTGCGGATCAAGGCCTTGACAAAGTGAAGAAGCTCGATCCTTTCAGTGGAGCGACGCTTTTGACCGTCAACGGGATCGATGC
>Ga0101944_10007605_pt1 | contig 10759 bp, 10 predicted proteins | sample DewCreD2012metaG_FD_75245 | JGI IMG/M metagenome (GOLD analysis project Ga0101944, IMG submission 75245) | Hot spring sediment bacterial and archeal communities from British Columbia, Canada, to study Microbial Dark Matter (Phase II) - Dewar... ...
TGCTGGCGTCCAACTGCTCGGCCGGCACGTCCCCCAGCTTCACCGACTGCCCGCCGGGGCTGGTCGCCCCCATCTCCCGGAAATCCACCCCGCACAACGCCGTAAAGTCCACCCCCAGGCTGTTGTCATCCATCAGCGACGCCGCCAATATCGTCGCCTCGATCAGCACCTGCCGCGGCCGGACATCGATCCCCGCCACCACCGGCTGCATCTGCGCGATGTTCTCGGGGTAGTCCACCACGATCACCGTGTCCGGTGCCGCATACTCGTTGCCACCGGCGCTGTCCATGTCCGCCCCAACGCCCTTCTGGCCCATGACCGTCGCCGAGATCTTCCCCTCCCGACTCAGCAGCGGCTGCAACACCTTCATCACGTCCTCGGCGTTGGCATAGCCCAGGCGGAACACCTGCGTCGTCAAGCTGCGACGCGTCCCGAACCGCTCCGCTGCCTCGCCGGCCGTGCAGATGTAGAGGAACGCCCCCTCCTCCCGCATCACCAGGTTCCCCGACCGCAGGATCGCCTCCAAAGCCTCCTCGAAACTCACGCCGTACAGGTCCAACGAAACCGCGCCGCTGACATTCGGCGAGACGACGATGTTGCGACGTTCCATCCGGCGAAGCTGCGTCAGTGCCGAAACAATGTCCAGCGTGCGGACGGGCGGATCGGTCTGCCCGTCCGCAATCTGTAGATTTTTTCGGCACTGAGGCAGCTGCGCCGGAAGGGACGGAGCAGCATCCGTCGGCTGCGTTCCTGCCGCCAGCACCACCGGAATCGGCTGCACATCCCCCGCCTCCGCTGTGCCGCACGCCAGCAGCCAGACCCCAAAGGCCACACCAACCGTCACCTGTACTCGCCGTGACTTCATCTAGCCACCTCGCCGACCTCGCCTGGCCGACTCCTATCGTTCCGCAGCCTCCGGGGTCAGTTCCCTTCAAAAGCTGCTGCGACACCAGCATCAACGCTGCCTCAAAAGCCGAAGCCACAACCCTTGACCGAGGTTCGGGGCCTTACCCCTTCGCCCTGCCGTTGCTGCTCCCCAGCTCCGCTCCTGCCCTTCTCCGTGTCTCCGCGCCCATGGTCACGAAACGCACGTCCGAATCGCGTCATCTTTCCGGCATCCGCAACTCCAACTGAACCCCTTCCCTCTCGACAACCACGCTCTGGCTGCGAATCGCCGCCACGCGAAAGCCCCGGTGCTCCTCGCCTTCACGCACGCTTCTGCCGTCGAGGAAGGCAACGCTCGCCGGCCCGGTCACCGTGCCGTCCAGCCGAATCATCGCCGCCTGGCGCTTGTTCTCCTCCACCTTCATCTCATATGTCCGGACCGTCGGCACGGCCGGCGCCGTCGCCGGTGCCTCCGCCTGCTTGCCGGGCGCCTTCGGATACCGCCTCAGGTCCACCGCAAAGATGTCCCGCGGCAAGACCAGCGGCGCCATGCGCTGAACCTCCCTGCCCGCCGGCGCCGCCTCCGGCGCGTTCAGCAGCGCCTCCGCCGCCGCAAGCGACGGCTCGCTCAGCACCACCGCCGGCCGGGCCGCCACCACCGGCACCGCCGCCGACGCCCCTCTCGGCCCCGACACCTGCCGCAGCACCAGCGCCACCAGCACCAGCGCCAGCGCGCCCGTGACAGCCGACTTGCCCGGCTGCGCCTTCAGTTGGCTCGCCAAACGCTCGACCAGCGGCTCCTCGTACCCGCTGCGACCGTTCGATGCTGTCTGGTTCCCTGCCGCCATCTCGCCCTGTCACCCTTTTGCACTGAACACGCTCAGCACCATGTCCGCACGAACCGGGCCGTTCTGCCCGACCTCGCTCACCAGATTCAACTCCACGATCCGCTTGGTCCGCTCCAGTCCCTCAAGGCTGCCCAGGAACGAAAAGATGCTCGAAAACGAACCCTGGAACCCCACCCGAACCGGCAACTCCGTGTACCGCTTCGTCTCCACCGGCGTCGCCGGCCGCATCTCCAGGCTCGCCAACTGCGCCTGCCGCATCTGCTCGGCGATCTGCTGCAGGAACGGCCCGACCTGCCCGTCCCGCGGCAGCCGCTGCTCGAAACACTGCGACGCCGTCCGCAACTCCTCCACCTGCTGCGTCAGCGGCGTCAGCACCTTGCACTGCTCCTGCGTCCGGGCCAGGTTCTGCTCCAGCGTCTGCACCTGCCCTCGCAGGTCGCGCAACGCACGCTGCCGGGGCAGGTGCACGCCCACGACAAACACAAATGCGATCCCCAGCGTCACACCCGCTGTCACAAGTTGTTCCTTCCAGTCCTTCAACCCTTCCAACTCCTGGCACGATGATCGAACAGGACATTGCCTCTACACATGACGCCCGGATACCTTGCCTCTGTCTCCGTGTCTCCGTGCCGGCAGTTCACACAACCGCGCTTTCGCCAGCCGCCCTCACACCCCACGCACCGGCCCTGCTCCCGTCCCCGCCGCCGGCACGTCAAGCGTCACCCGAAACTCGTATGCCTGCCGCGAATCGATCTCGCACGCCTTCGAGTAGTCCAGCCGCACATTGGCGAACTCCCGGCACCCGGACAATTGCCCCACCAGCACCGCAATGTCCACCTGCGAGGGCGCCAGCCCCGCCAGCGCCATCCGCACCGCCGGCGGACCCGCCGCCTGCGCCTTGACTCCGCCTGCCGGCTCCGCCGCCCCGCCTGATGCCGTGCCGCAGCTGAACTGCAACTGTCGCAGAACCACCGCCTCCGGCAGCAACTCCGCGATCCGGCACAGCGTGGCGACGCAACTCACCCCCGGCTGCAGCTCCCGGATCAGCTTGTACCGCTCCAGCAGGACCGCCTGCTCCGCCTGCAGCCGGGCGATGTGCTCCAGGCTCGTCTGCACCGTCTGATTCTGCTCCGCCAGCAACCCGACCTGCGCCCGCGTGCGGTGCACCCGCACTTCGTCCACCGCGAACCACGTCGCCAGCGCACACAGGAAAGCACCACCCAGCCACATCCGGCGAACACGCATCGCCTGCAGCCGGCGGGCCTGGCGGTACGACTCCGGCAGAAAGTCGATGTTCTTCATGCCGCGCCCCCCGCCCCAGGCGGAATCAGGTTGCGCAGCGCCAGCCCCGCACTCAGCATCCAGCACGGCGCAGGTTGCCGCCGGCTCTGACCCAACTCCACACGCGACGTGTTCATGTTCCGCAGCGGGTCCGCCTTGACCACCTTCAGGTTCAGCGCCCGGCTCAGGTAGTCGATCGTCTGCGGATGCCGCGCTTCGCCGCCGCTCAGGTGCATCACCGACGGCCGGAACCCCCGGAACGTCACCGCGTGATACCGCAGGCACAGCGAGATCTCCTTGGCCATCTGCCCCAGCACCGGCTCGCACGCCCGCAGCACTTCGTCCGCCACCTTCCCCGCCTCGCCGTCATCCGCCTCCCCCTGCGCCGCCGTCTGGCGAGCCAGCGACTCCCGCAGGTTCATCGCCTCGCGCGGCGAAAGATCCAGGCTCTGCGCGATCGCCTGATTGATGTACCGCCCACCGCAGGTGAACGCCTTGATGAATACCACCTCGCGCCCGTGCCCGATCACCACCTTCGTCGACGTCGACCCGATGTCCACCAGCAGCGTCACCTGGTCGCGGTCTTCCTCCCGCAGCAGAAACCGCTCGCTGCTGCGAAACAACGCGCACGGCCCCGCATCGATCGCCACCGGCTCCAGCCCCATCTCCCGCAGCAACGCGATCTCGCTGTCGATGTCCTCGTTCCGCACCGCCAGCACGATCACCTCGCGGCACACATCGTTGCCCTGCTGCACCCGCCCGGCGTCCAGGTGCTTGATGCTCGCGCCGGCCGGATCGAACGGCAGGCGCCGCGCCGCCTCCTCGTGGACTGCCTGCTCCACGTCCGCCGGCGGACCGTCCGGCACGCGAATCGTCTTGATCGCCAATTCGCTGTCCGCCACGCACATCGCCGCCTGCCGCCCCCGAAAGCCGTATTGCCGGTACATCCGCCGCACCGCCTCTACCGCCAGACCCCGCCGCTCCGGGCTCTCCGGGGCCACCTCCGCGGGAAAGTAGTATTGCGCAGCCGCCTGCACGACCAGACCCCCCGCTGTCGGCTCCAACTGGATCATCTTGATGCAGTCGGACCCGAGGTCCAGACCGATCGGCTGACTCTGCTTGTGAGGCAATCGAATCATCTTCCCGCCTATATGCCCAGCCCGCCCAGCAGCCACGACAGCAGGCCCGTCTGCGGAGGCCCTGCCACTTCCTGGATGCTCGCGGTCCCCGTCGCCGGATCGACAACCACTTTCAAACTTCGCCCGCCGCCGCGAATCTCGATCTCCCCGCTGGTCAGCAGATTGCCCCCGGCCGTACGCGCAAAGCCCCACGCATCGAACACGACCTCTTCGCCTCCGTCGAAGTCCGCCGCGACCAGCTCCACGTCCGGATAGGATTCAGCGCGAGACACATCCGCCAGCAGCGCCGTCTCGCAGGCCTTCTTGAAGAAAATGCGATACGCCTTCTTTATGATGGGATCATCAATGGGTGTCCCAGGCGCATCCTGCGACGTCAGCTCGTACAGGCCCGCCGTAACGTCGCAGCCCAGCCGCTGCGGCGATCGCAGGATGATCGCCCGGCCCCGCGCGCACGCCAAGTCGTTCTGGATCCGGCACCCCGCCTCTTCTACCTGTAGCACCGTCCCCCCGCCGCTGCTCGAAACCGCCGCCGTGGCGATAATCGTCAGCAGCACCGCCACAAGCAGCAACTCAACGAGCGTAACCGCCCGGCGATGCCGCGCCGCTGGATGGCGCCGTGTTTGGATCCCGCGTCCGAGTCGCATGGTCTGGTCCTCTAACGTCAGTATCGGCCGGCAAACAGACCACCTTAACGTTCCCGGATTGCAGCAGTCGGATCAGTTCATCCATCTTGCCATTCAGTGTCACCAACTCGTCCTGCATGCGCAATCGCTGCGCCGTCGCATCCAGTGCCGGCGGCACGCTCGAATCGCGCACAACATCGGCTCCGAACAACAGCGCCAGCGCCGCCCCCAGCCCGACACACACAACCGTATGACACAGTCCTGTAATATCCAATCGCCCAGTAGCCATGATTGATCCTCCTTCGCCATGCCCGTTACATGGACTGCGGCGGCAACGACGCCGCTTTGGATGCCGTTGCCGTTGTCGTAGTCGTGGTCGTGCCCGACACCGAACCGCCAGCGAGGACATCCGTTGCCGTTGTCGTTACAACAGACCGCGAACAACGGACCATGGACTGCCGTCCCCGTCGCCCCCTAAACCCCCTCCTCCCGGTAACTCGTCTGCAACACTCCGGCAACCATCTGGGGCTGACTGGAGTGAAATCCGCTCACGTCCGTCCGCGTCGCGTCGTGTTCGATTGTCACCCTCGGCTCCGTCGAGAACCCCGCGTCGAACCCGCCGCCCGCGTTCGGAAACAGCACGCCGCCCTTGACCTTCAGCCGGGTGTTCGGCATCCCGCCGCTGCTCTGAATCTTGCCGTGCACAATGACCACGCCATTGATCGTCGTATTGGAGCCGTCCCCGTCGACGATCAGGTTGCCTTCCACCTCCAGCGCCGGAAAGCCCGTCTTCGCCGTGATCGTCGTCGTGCTGTTGGCCAGCACGTGCAGATCGCCCGACACCACGAGCGTCCCGCCGACTTGCGTCAGGCCCGACAGGCTCAAATCGCCGCTGCGCGACCACACCCCCATCGGGTTCGGCGCGCTGGACCCCAGCGTCTGGTTCACAAGCGTATCCAACAGGATCGGTTCCGCCGAATACGGCAGCCCGCCGTGCATGTACGTAACCGGCCACGACACGCTGTACGTCCCCAGCGCGCGCACAGGTGCATTCACATACGTCTGGCCCACGATGGTGCCCGTGTTGACCGCCGCCACGCCCACCCACACGCTCCCGTCCAGGTAGCCGCGGTTGTCCAGGTTCGCGCCGGCATACACATTGCCCACCACCGTCACGCTCTGCGGCAACACCAGATCCTGCGGCGTCGTCACCGCATCCGGAAAACCGTAGCACCTGAGGAATTCGGCCTTGGCCCTGCGAACCATCACCTCCTGCCCGTTCTCCACGACATGGCCGTCCGTCCGCACCGTCACCTTCCGCGGATCGACCTCCTGTGTCACGGTCACGTTGTAGTAATCGCCCCCGCCGTACGGTTGACGGTTCGCCACCCCCGCCCACAGCACCCCGCCCGTCAGCTCCGGATGCCGGAACCAGTACGTCGCCTCCGCCACCCCCGACTCCGCCAGGTGCTCAGCCTTCTTCGAGTTCACCAGGGTCTGCGACATCGTCCACCGCATCCCCGCCACCTGCAGGAACCGCATCGACAGCACGACGCCCACCGAGATCACGATCAGCACCAGCAACAACGCCACCCCCGACCGGCCCCCCTTGCGGCTCGTGCGGCGACAGCCGCCCCGTCCGCCTGCCACACCCGCGCCCTGCGCGAAGTCCGCGAAACTCACTCCGCGGCTGCCACGGCTCTGTGGACATGGCACAGCACCATGCCCCTGCGCCGTCGCAGGAGTATGCGTTGTTCGCCGGCTGCCACCCCGCACACTCGTCTGCGGCTGTGTCGTAGCCGTCGCTGACTTCTCACGTCTGACCTGTGACCCCCGAACCCTGACCTTTGCCATGCTCCTATCGAACCGGCTCTTTGGCACAGCAGGGCCATGGTCGTCTATATGTCCCATACGTCCTGTTGGTCCTATGCCGTTCACAACCACCTGGGCCGTTTCACCTTGTCACCCGTCACACCGCCCGCCGCGGCGTCATCACCGTGTGAAACACCTGCCAGCCGTCCCCCCGAACCACCGTGAACGTCATCTGCACCAGCCGCGCCGCCGTGCCCGCCTTGTCCAGCCACACCGCAAACGGCGACACCCCCGTCAGAAGCGTCCGCGTCCGCCGGTTCGCGTGGCTCTCCACCACAAACGCCCCCGCGATCGTCACGAAGGTGCCGCCGCTGACAATCGTGTTCGCCGCATCCACCGTCTCCGCCGGTGTGCCCGGCGGAAAGTAGACATCCATCAGTTCGAGGGTCTTCGCGGCCGAGTTGTACCGGACCAGCACCAGTTCCAGCACGTTGATCTGCCCATCCCCGTTGTCGTCGCCCCGCCACACCAGCACCCGTGAGGCATCGCGAAAGCCCAGCTGCCGCGCCTGCTCGATCAGCAGGTCAACCGAGCACAATGCGTTGCGCGCCGACGCCGCCCCCTCATAGATCCCCCCGCTGCTCGAGGCCGCGTTGTTGATCGACGTGACCAGCATCATCGCTGCCAGGCACCCCGCAGCCGTGATCGTCGCCGCCATCAGCAACTCGATCAGCGTATAGCCCCTGTGCCGGCCCGCGCTCATCGCCGCTCCTCGCTGCTGATCACCCGCTTCAGGCTGACCACCGGGTTGCCGCCGTACTTCACCGTCACCGTCACCACCGCAAACGCCGGCGGCAACGCAGGATCCTGCCCCGGAAAACGTACGTATGACACCGCCGCCGTCCGCGAATAGCCGATCAGCGTCGCATCATTGCGAACCACCCCGTCCGGCCCGCGCAACTGCCCGATCGGCTCCCCGTGACCGTCGTAGTCATCGACGTTGTCCAGCAACGTACGCGTGGTCTCTCCGGCCTCCGGGCCGGGCGTGTAATCGCCCGGGGTGTTCGGGTCGCGGAACGGCCGCGAGAGAATCTCGTTCATCAGCCCCGTCGCCAGGCTCGTTGCCACAATACCCCGAACCGACGCCTGGCTGTGCGCGATCCCCGCCGTCAGCGCCGCCGTAAACGCCGACGCCGCGATGCCGACCAGCACCACCGCCAGCAGCGCTTCCAGAAGCGTGAAGCCTCCCGCCCGGCAGCCATGCGACCTGCGCATGACGACCTCCTGCATCGACCGGCCTCCCTGAGCCTGTCTCGCACCCCGGCCGGCTGCGACCCCGGCCGCGCCTGCTACAGATCCTTGGTCTTGGACGGCACGTCGTTCACCGACGGATCGTTCGCCTTGAAAATGCCGGTGCTTTCGACGTAGTACCAGCCCGTTGTGCCGTTCTGCCCCACGTCCGTCAGGTCGCTCTGGTCGTTCATCGGGTTGACCGGCGCCTGCTGAAGGTACGGCCCCAGCGTGGAGTCGCCCTGCCCGGTTACGTGGTTGATGTTCGTCTTCTCCGTCAGGCACGTGGCGAAAGTCGCCAGCGGCGGATACTCGCCCCCATGCTGTGCCTTGTACAGCTCCAACTGAGACCGAACCGTCTGGAGTGTCGCCCGCAGCGAAGCGATCTTGACGTCCGTGCTGGCATCGCTGAACTGCGGCACCACGACGACCGCCAGGATCGCCAGGATCAGCGCAACCATCAGCAACTCGACCAGCGTGAAGCCGCTGCGCGTCCGACTTCTGTAATACATGCGTTTCTCCTTGCTACCTTTGCCCTCGCTGCCGGCCGATTCCACCAACCATGCACCTGCCCCGGCAGACAGGGTTCTTCCCCAGCATCGGCCCGCCGCTACAGCGACTTAAGGTAGATCCCCGATATCCGCATGCCCCCGCCCCATAACCCGCCCGAAGTCCGCTAATGTCAAACACCCTCCCTGTCCCCCATCGCTAAGATCCCGCGGTTGTGCCCGAGCCCGAAGCGCCCGCGAGGGTATTTGTAGCCGTTGCCGTGTCAGCCCCCACCGTCAGCCGGGGTCCCTTCAACTGCCAGGACGCCCCATCTTGCAGACCGTCCCAGGGCATGCTCCTGCCCAGCCCGCCCGTTGAGACGCAGCAGGGCCATAGCTGTAGCTGTTGTTGTTCCCTTGTGTCTTTTGCGGTCCAAAAGGCCAACGCCGTTGTTGGCGTTGTTTGTACGCCTTCTGCGCCTTTTGCGGTTACTCGGGCCGTTGTTGTTGCCGTTGTCGCTGTTTCCCGCCGTCTGCCTGCGTCAATCCGTATCCATGCGTGGCCCCTGCCGCCGGCCCGCCTGCTCGATCATCTCCCCCAGCTCCTCCCGCGCCGCATCCCACTTCGCCGGGTCATGCTCCCACACGTCCCACTTGCCGAAGCTCTGCCTGCCGATCGGCCGGCCCACGATCCGCCCCACAACCCCCTCTGCGCGCGCCCGGCTGCCATCTCGCTCGCTCAGAAGCACCAGCATCAGTCGCTCCTGCACCCCGTCGCGCACGTTCTTCATCCGGATCGACGAACACGGCACGTTCACCTGGGCCACGACATTCGGCGCATAAATCCCATAGCCGTCCCCGTTGAACCGGCTCTCCTGGAACTCCCCCTTGCCCAGGTATCGGAACAGCGTCACCCACTGCTCCGGGTTGAACCACGCCCCCTGCCAGCCGTGCGTCAGTCCCCAATGCAGCCACGTTAGCGCATCGTACTTCCACCAGATCCAGCTCGGCACCCGCTGCGTCAGTAGCTCCACATCCATGAACCAGTTGCTGCCCGACATCTCGTTGCCCTTGCCTGCATCCTCGTGCAGCATCGGCCCATAGATCATGTCCCGCACGCCCAGCTTGCGGTTCGTCTCGATCACGTCCAGGTCATACGACGTCGTATGCGATACCCACAGGTTCACGCCCTGGCTGATGACCTTCATCGCCTCCGCCGAATACGCCCCGTCCACCCGGAAATACACCTCCGGGAAGTGCTCCTTGAACAATTTCCCGTAATAGACCATCCGGTCCCACGCCTCCGGGAAGTACGACTCGTCCAGCCCGTTCACGTACACCGTCAGCCGCGTCTTCGTCGTATCCGCCATCTTCAGCACATGCTCGCGCACCTGCCGGATCGCCTCGACATAGATCGCCCGCCGCTCCGGCTGCCGCTCGACCTTCTCGTCCCCGATGTCCGGCCACCCTTTGCTGCCCCACCGGCCGGCCACGTTGAACGGCATCAGGAACCACTCCACCGGCTCCCCGTAACTGGGCCCGCTGTAGCCGTACTGCTGGGTGAACGCCTCCCCCGTCAGGTACTTCTTCACCTTCGCGTCATACTCGGTCCAGTCGATCTTCACCTTCCCATCGACGATCTCGTACTTGGGCCGGATGTTCGGATCGATCAGTACCACCCGATGCTTCTTGCACAACTGCTGCACCGCCAGCCCGACCTTGTCCTCCGTGTTCGCCAGGAACCCCTCCATCTGGAACCCGCCGGCCGGCCCGTTCTCCTGCGGCAGCGCAAAGTCCCACACCTTCAACTCCACCGGCAGCCGCCGCTCCTGCCCGTCCACCCGCACCATCACTTCACTGTTGTATACTCCAGGCCCCGCCGCCTCTCGCTCCGCCGGCACGAACTGGTCCACCCAGATCATCATGTAGCGCTGCCCTTCGATCCGGTTGCGAAAGTCCGGCAGCCGCAGCGCATAACTCACCATCTCGTGCTGTTTCGACAGGTCCATCTGGATCCGCTCCAGCGGGATCAGCGCATCCGGATACCACCCCGTCCCCGTCGACCACTTCGGATATTGGCTCGTCTTGCTGGTGACCTGCACGCACCACTCAAGAAACAACTCCGGCCTGACCTCGATCCGCCGGCCTTCCCTCACGAACGGCCCCATCTCCACCACCACATCGCGCAGCATCTGGTCGCTCGTACGCCCGATCACCACCTGGAACGAGACATACTGCCCCCGCGCAGCCGCCAGCCGCACAACCTTCCCGTCATACACCCAGTTCTTCTGCCAGAGCGGGTCTTTGTCGTTCGCCCCCGCCGGCCTCGACTCCAGGATCCGCCCCGTCACCGGCTCCATCCGCACCGACGCCGGCAACGCCCCCAGTGTCCA
>Ga0101944_10007606_pt1 | contig 10759 bp, 10 predicted proteins | sample DewCreD2012metaG_FD_75245 | JGI IMG/M metagenome (GOLD analysis project Ga0101944, IMG submission 75245) | Hot spring sediment bacterial and archeal communities from British Columbia, Canada, to study Microbial Dark Matter (Phase II) - Dewar... ...
GCTTCAGTCAGTCTGGATTCGTAGGATGCCTGGATAATGAGATACGGCGCTTTCGAGAGCCGCTCCACCAGGTATTTCGAGACGTAATCGTCGCCGATGGCGGCGTAAACGGCTTGCTGGCCGTTGAGCGTGAACTGCCCATCCAGGCCAAGCTGGGCTGCCGCCTGGCTGTTGGCTTCGCCCTTGACCGACAGGAAGCCCATCCGTTCTTTGTCAATGGCGCCGACCAGGGTCGCCAGGCTGTGCAGGGCCTCGACCAGGTGCGTATCGCGTTTGGCGGTGATACCCTTGCCGTACAAGATGACCGGGCTGATGGCGTGCGCCAACATGCGGGCGGCCAGGGTCAGTTTTTCGAGCGGCAGGCCGGTGGTTTCGACGGCGCTTGCGATGACTTTATCGGCATTCGGGACGGCCATGGGAACGCGCCCCAGGTTTTCCTTGATGACGATGGCTTTCAGGCCTTCGATGAGCGCCAGGTCAGAGCCGGGCTGGTTCTTGAGAGCCACATCGGCCAGTTCATCGAGCGCATCGCCTTCGGGGTCGATGTTGATGAGTTTCATGCCTTTGGGCAGGGCGCGTTTGATGAGGAACCCGGCTACCATGTGGCTCTTGGCGACGTTCGCGCCGATGCACAGCACGGTGTCGGCGGTCTTCAGCACATCCAGGCGGCCCTCGAAGGCGCCGGTTTTCGCGGCCAGCGCGGCGACGGCGGCGGTGGTCATGCCTTCTTCGGTGCTGGTGACCATTTGAGCGCCGAGTTTTTCGGCGAACAGCGCGCGGAAGCTTGCCAGCACTTCGGCGGGCAGGCGGGTGGAGGCAATGGCAGCCACGCCGTTGTGGGCATCACCAGCCAGCGGCTTCAGTTTGTCGGCCACCGCGCCCAGGGCTTCGTCCCACGAGACCGGTTCGAGCTGGCCGTTTTTCTTCATCAACGGGGTGGTAATGCGCTGACGCGATTCGGTCATTGGGTGATAGCGGCCATGCTCGCACAGCGAGCCGCGATTGACAACGCCGTCCCAATCGCCTTCGATGCGCACGATGCGGTTGTCTCGCACTCGCAGCGTGACCGAGCAGCCCACCGAACAGCCCACGCAGACTGATTTGACAGGCGTAATTTCGGTTTCGTGGCCCTGATAGGCGCTGGTGCGGTCGATGAGCGCGCCGGTCGGGCAGACTTGCACGCACGCGCCGCATTTGACGCAGGTGCTTTCGCCCAGCGGGACGTTGGTATCGGCCACGATGATGCTTGCCGCGCCGCGTTCGGCCACGCTCAGGGTGAAGTTGCCGGTCATCTCGGCGCAGGCGCGCACGCAGCGGCGGCATAGGATACAGCGGTTGTTATCCAGCACGAAGTAGGGATGCGAGGAATCGACCGGGTAGCCGTTCCAGCCGGGCTGCATCGGCCAGTGGGTCATCTCTTCGCGGTAGGCCGCGTTTTGCAGATCGCAGTCGCCGCCGCTCACCTGGCAGAACGGGCAGAAGTGGTTGCGCTCGCTGAACAGCATCGAAAGGACGAACTTGCGCGACTTCTTGAGGGCCGGCGTTTCGGTGTTGACGACCATGTTGGGGCTGACCGGCAGGGTGCAGGAGGCAATCGGCACGCGGAAGCCCTGCACCTCGACGATGCACAGGCGGCAGCCGCCGTAAGGGGTTAGTTCCTTGTGGTCGCACAGGGTTGGGATGTCGATGCCCGCCAACTCTGCCGCCCGCAGGACGGTTGTCCCTTCGGGGACTTCGATTTGTTTTCCGTTGATTGTGATTTGAACCATAAGTTCCTCTACATTTGTGTTCTACGAAATACGCTATTCGTAAACCGTAAATCGTAAATCGTTAGACTTTTTCCGGCTCCGGCGTCATCTCGCACACCCCAGCCGGGCAGACGCCCAGGCGGATGTGCGCTTCGATTTCTGCGCGGAAGTATTTGAGCGTGTCGCGGATGGGGACGCCCGCCGTTTGTCCCAGGCCGCAGTTGGAGGCAAATTCCATTTCCTGGGCAATAGCGGTCAGGGTGTCCAGGTCTTCCAGCTTGCCTTCGCCGCGGCTGATGGCCGTCAACATGCGCAGGGCGCGCTCCGTGCCGACCCGGCAGGGGGTGCATTTGCCGCACGACTCGAACTGGAAGAACTTCATCAGGGTAATGGCTAAATCTAGCACGCAGTTGTTTTCATCACAGATGAGCAGCGCGCCCGAACCGAGCGAAACGCCCGCCTTGCGGAAGGACTCGAAGTCCATCGGGGTATCTTGCAGGCTGGCCGGGATAATGGAACCGCTCGAACCGCCGGTTTGCGCCATCTTGAAGGGCGCGCCGTTTTTCATGCCCTGCCCGTAGATGTTGATGATTTCGCGCAGGGTGATGCCCATCGGCACTTCGATGAGACCCCGGAAGTTGACGTTGCCCAGGATGGTGTAGGTCTTGGTGCCTGGGCTGGAGGGCGTGCCGAAGGAGCGATACCATTCCGCGCCGTTCAGGATGATGGGCGGCACGTTGGCGAGCGTTTCGACGTTGTTGACCAGGGTCGGTTTGCCCCACAGGCCGTGCGTGGTGGGATAGGGAGGCCGCGCGCGCGGTTCGCCGCGCTTGCCTTCGATGGATTCGAGCAGCGCGGTCTCTTCGCCGCACACATAGGCGCCCGCGCCGCTATGGACGTGGAGGTCGAAACTGAAGTTGGAATCGAGGATGTTCTTGCCAAGTAGTCCGAATTCGCGCGCCTGCACGATGGCTTTTTCCAGGCGGTGCTGCGCCAACTGGTACTCGCCGCGCACATAGATGTAGCCTTCATCCGCGCCAACGCAGTAAGCCGCAATCGCCAGCGCTTCGATGATGCTGTGCGGGTCGCCTTCCAAGATGACGCGGTCTTTGAACGTGCCGGGTTCGCTCTCGTCGGCATTGCACACCACATATTTCTTGGGAGATTTTGTCCCCGCCACGAAGCGCCACTTCATGCCGGTTGGGAAGCCCGCGCCGCCGCGCCCTTGCAGGCCCGATTTTTCCAGCGTGGCTGAAATCTCAGCGCGTTCCTGTCCCAGGGCTTTGGCCAGCGCCTGGTAGCCGTCTTCGGCGATGTAGTCTTCAATATTTTCCGGGTCGATGCGTCCTACCCGGCGGGTGACGATTTTCTTCTCCATCGGGCTGGCGCCTTTGCGCGCCTTGAGCCAGCCAATGCGCCCGGAGAGTTCCTTCACCGGGGCGAGCAGTTCCTCGGCGATGCGGCCCTTGTAGAGATGTTCCTCCACGATGCGGTCGACATCTTTGACCGTCACCGGACCGTAGGCGGTTGCTTCGGGGTAAACAATTACCAACGGCAGCGCGTCATGCCGCCCAATGTCGGTAATAGGGGCGAGGGTCACTTCTTCTTCCAGGCCGAGTTCCAGCAGTTTTTCCCCAAAGCGGCGGTACACGTCTTGCGCGCCGAGCCGCTGGCTGTCGGGGTCGTTCGAGACAAGTATCATGGAACGGGAGAATTTCATAATGCGCCTCTCACTCGTACTTGGCGAAAATATCCGCCAGTTGTTCTGGGGTGACGTTGGCGTACATATCATCATCCACCAGCATGACCGGGCCAACGCCGCACACGCCCAGGCAGCTCACGGTTTTGAGCGTGAAGCGCCCCTGGGGGTCGGTTTCGCCAGCCTTGAGTTGGAGAGTTTGCTGGACAGCCTTCCACAGTTCGCGCCCGCCCTGCACATGGCACGGCGCGCTTTCGCAGAACTGCACCACATGCCGCCCGGTTTTTTCGGTATGCAGCATGTGATAGAACGAAGCCAGCCCATACAACTGCCCTTCTGAGACCAGGACATGCTCTTCGGGCTGGTGCAGCATCTTGCGCGCCAGTCGAATGGCCTCTGCCGGGATGTAACCGTAATCGCGGTTGATTTCCAGCAGAATCGGGATAAAGGCATCGGGCTGAGCCCCATGCTTCTCGACTGCCATTTCCACGATTTTGGTCAGGTCTTTCGCCTGTCCCGTCGCAGACGGGGCTTGTCCTGCCTGCGATGGTGTTTCCGCAACATTGAACATCCTGCCTCCTCAAACTCATTGGTAGAACAGGTCTTTGACCTGTCTGAAAGGCAGGCCGCCTCCCGCAGGAAGCAGCCTGCTTGTGGACTTTTTAACTCAAGATTTCAATGGCATTGAAATTACAAACCTGGACGCAGATGCCACAACGGATGCATTTCTCGTCGTCAATGACGTGTAACTGTCGCCGCTCGCCGCTGATGGCTTCGACCGGGCAGTTGCGCGAGCAAACCGTACAGCCAGTGCAGGCCGGGGCCTGAATGTCGAACCGAATCAGCGCGCGGCAGACTTTCGCCGGGCATTTCTTTTCGAAAATGTGCGCCTCGTACTCGTGGCGGAAATGCTTCAACATGCTGATGACCGGGTTGGGCGCGCCCTGCCCCAGGCCGCACAGCGAGTTTTTGGTGATTTCTACGCACAACTCATCCAGTTTTTCCAGGTCGCTCGGCTCTCCCTTGCCAGCGCAGATTTTCTCGTGGATTTCGAGCAGGTGCTTTGTGCCGACCCGGCAGGGGGTGCATTTGCCGCACGATTCTTCCTGGGTAAATTCCATGAAGAAGCGCGCCATATCGACCATGCAGGTTTCGTCGTCCATGATAATCAGGCCGCCCGAACCCATCATGGAACCGGCTGCGGTCAGGGCTTCGTAATCCACTGGCAGGTCGAGATGTTCTTCGACCAGGCAGCCGCCCATCGGGCCGCCGGTTTGAATGGCCTTGAATTTCTTGCCGTCCTTGATGCCGCCGCCCACGTCGTAGATGACTTCGCGCAGGGTGATGCCGAATGGCACTTCGATAAGACCGGTGTTGACTACGTCCCCGGCGATGGCAAAGGTTTTCGTCCCTTTGCTCTTTTCGGTGCCCATGCTTGCGTACCATTCCGCGCCTTTCATGATGATTTGCGGCACGACCGCGTAGGTCTCGACGTTGTTGTTGTTAGTCGGCTTGCCCCACACGCCCTTGACCGCCGGGAAGGGCGGGCGGGGACGGGGTTCGCCGCGTTTGCCTTCGATGGAGGCAATCAGCGCGGTCTCTTCGCCGCACACGAACGCGCCCGCGCCCATGCGCACTTCCATATCAAAAGAGAAATCGGTGCCGAAAATGTTCTCGCCGAGGAAGCCGAATTCGCGCGCCTGGGCAATGGCGATGTTCAGGTTTTGCACGGCAATTGGGTATTCCGCGCGGCAGTAGATGTAGCCCATGCTCGCGCCGATGGCGTAAGCCGCGATAATCATGCCCTCGACCACCGAATGCGGGTCGCTTTCCAGCACGCGGCGGTTCATGAACGCGCCGGGGTCGCCTTCGTCGGCGTTGCAGGTCAGATATTTGGGGTTATCAGCCACCTGGCGGCAGAGCTGCCATTTGCGCGCAGCCGGGAAGCCTGCTCCGCCGCGCCCACGCAGGCCCGATTTCATCACTTCTTCAATAACCTGCTCCGGCGTCATTTCAGAGATGACTTTGGCGAGCGCCTGGTAGCCATCTTCGGCGATGTATTCCTCGATGTTGTGCGGGTCGATTTTGCCGCAGTTACGCAGCACCACGCGCACTTCTTTCGACTTGGGCGCGCCCAATTCTTCATCGGTGATGACTTTCTCGGCGGCGCGGAGCTTTTCGACAATCCGCCCTTTCAGGAAGTGTTCTTCTACCAGGTAGGGAATGTCATCTACGCTCAGGTTGGCATAATGAACGTTTTCCGGGTAAACCAGGATATCCGGGCCGAGCCGGCGCGGGTCGCCGATGCGCGAGGTTTCCAGCACCTGTACTTCGTCAATCAGTCCCTGGGCAATCAATTCGTCATTCAAGGCGTCTAGCACTTCGTGCGCGCCTTTCGCCAGGCACTCCGGGTCAACCGATACTAATATGTGTGAACGATAAAAAGCCATAGTTTCCTCAGAAAGCCCTCATCCAGTCCCACTTTGGATGTCCAAAATAGGGATGGGAGAGGGTTACGCTGGGATGACGTAGTCGTTGACGACTTTGCCATCCATGATGTGTTGTTCCATAATTTGACGCGCCGCAGCGGGCGTTACTTTTCCGTATGTCACAGGGGCGGCCTCCCCAACCACCACCTGCACAATCGGCTCCCACGAATCCATGCCGATGTTGCCGGTCTGGCGCACGGTGATGTTCGTCAGGTTTTTCTCTTCGATGATGCCCAGGATTTCTTTCAGGGTTTCGCGCGCCCCGGCAGCGATGCCCGGCGTGCCCATCCCCACCACAATCTGGACGCTGCCCGGCGCCGATTTGATGTCGCGCTTCTTGAGGGCTTCTTCGCGAATTTTCTTCAGGTCTTCCAGCGATTTGACGGTTGGCATAATTCTCTCCTTATTCATTCAAAATCGATTTGGCTGCCCCAATGCCCTCCTCCAGCATCCCGCGCAGGTAGGCGAGCACTTCGGGGTGGGTGATGGACAGTCCTTCGAGCGTTTCTTTAATGGGTTGGTCGTCGTACTCGAATGTCTCTTCTGCGCCGTTGTTGCGGGCAGTGTATCGAAACACCCAATGCACTTCGGGATGGGCGACCGAAAGGCCCAGGAAGGTGGCGGCGAGATTCCCCAGTGGCATCCGGTCGATGTGCGAGTGCTGGAACGAGACCTCTACCCGTGTTCCGACTCCCGGCGTCGATGAAATTTGCAGGCCGCCGTTGCATTCTTCCGCTGCTCCCTTGAGCAGGGGGATGCCCAGGCCGACTTTGCGGGTCGTGCGGCTGGTGACAAAGGGGTCGGTGACGATTTTCACCATCTCGGGCGTCATCCCGCGCCCGTCATCTTCAATACTGGCCGTCAGCAGGTCTGCGTTTTGGTCTTCGCAAATGCTGATTTGCACCGTCTTTGCTCCGGCGCTGACGCTGTTTTCAGCCAAATCGAGGAGATGCAGGGCGATTTCTTTCATAGGGTAGTCTCTCTCTCCCATAAGGAGAGAGCCAGGGCAGGGATTAACTTTCGAGCAGTTTCTTAATCAACTGCGGGAACTTGTTCGGCTTGATGCGGCCAACGACTTCATCGTCTACCATCACGACCGGAGCCTGTGAGCAGGCACCCACGCAGCGGCAGACTTCGAGCGTCAACTGACCATCGGGCGTGGTCTTGCCGATTTCGGTGCCGGTCAGTTGCTTGGCTTTGTCCATCAGCTGCGGCACGCCACCTACGTAGCAGGCCGTTCCCATACAGAATTTCATGGTGTGCTTGCCACGCGGTTCGGTGGTGAAGAACGAATAGAAGGTGACAACGCCATGCACCGCGCCGACTGGCACGCGCATCTTTTTGGCGATGTAATTTTGCATTGGCACCGAAACGTACCCAACTTTACTTTGCGTTTCGTTTAAGATGACCATCAATGCGCCGGGGCGCTCACGGTTCTGGTCGATAATTTCATCCAGGACGGCGCGCTTATCCGCGCAGATGCCATCCTTGTGTTCCACTTGTATTTCTTCCATAGCCAAAAAACTCCAAGTTTTTATGATTAGTGAAAATTTTCACAATACAGATGTAGTTTACACTGTCAGCGCAAGAACGTCAACTAACAAATGTCATATTGTGGGGAGTGAAGGTTGTCAATGCCCTGTCGCGCGCAAATTGTGCCGCAAGGCAGGCTACCTATCATCTTACTCTGTATCGAATCGATGTTCAATGAACAAAGGTCACGGGATTTTCCGAATATCGTCAGGTTATCGGGCCGGTTGAATATCGAGAGAGCGGCCTTCAACCTGCGCCAGGGCCATCCGAATTTCGGCTATGGTTGGCCCTTCAAGAGTCAGCCGGGTTGTGCCGATAAAGCCGTCCAGCATGTGAACATCCCCGCTTTGGAACAGGGGATATCCCCTAACCTGGGGATATTTTTGCCGGGCTGCTTCGGGGGTGATATGGCGGGAGATTTCGAGCGCTTCGAACCCGGGCGGTATCAGGCCCAGGATGGCTATCAGGCCGTTGGCCTGGCGGTCGATGTGAGCCGGGATGGCCAGCCCGCCCAGAGCCGTTACCTGCGCGGCGGCCTCATCCAGCGTGATGTTGACCGAGTTGAGCAACAGCCGTTCTTCGCGGCGGATGAATTCGCCGGTCGAATCGACTACGAATTGTTCGCCAAAGTATTCGATGTTGTTGGGCAGGTTGGGAAGCAGGTTGTCCACTTTTGCCTGCCAGGCTGCAACCTGTTCGAGCGTGTCGAACAGGCACAGCAGGTGGACTTCCTCTTTGGTCTGGAGTTCCATGCCGGGCAAGACGACCAATTCCGTCCCTTGCGCGGCTTCCATCACGGCGGGGATGTTCGCGCTGGCGTTGTGATCGGTGATGGCTATCAGTTGGATGCCGTTCTCGATTGCCTCGGACACGATTAGCGGCGGAATCATCTCCACGCCCGCGCAAGGCGATAGCACGGTATGAACATGCAGCTCGGTCCGAAAGGTTCGCATGAGTTCCTTGCTCAACATCAATATCGAGTATCGAATATCGAATTACCGAATCCCCATCTCCCACAATTTCCCGGCCAGTTGGTAGGTGTTTTCGCGCGATACGAGCAGCGTCACGCCTTGCTCATTTGCCTTTTCGATGACTGACGGGTCGGGGGAGGCGTTTTCGGTGATGATGACTGCCGCCAGCTCGTTGAGCGATGCCACCGCCACGATGTTGTTATGGGCCTGAATGGTAAGCCACAAATTGCCGGGTTTGGCCCCAGCGATAACGCAGCTCAGCAGGTCCGAAGCGTATCCGCCGGTTGGTTCGATGGTCTCGAAGGATTTCGGTTGGGTAAGAACGGTCAGGTCCAATTGGGTGATTATCTCTTGCAGGTTCATGTTTTTCCTCACTTCAGGGGGCAGTTTCAGGGTCCTCAATTTCTTTGAATCGCTCTTCGGGGCGCAGGATGATTTCCATCAGCAATTTGGTGCCTTTTCCGGGGGATGAATCCAGCGTCATTTTATCGACGCAGCGTTGGATGTTGACCAATCCCATGCCGGCGCCAAAACCCATGTCGCGCACTTCCTGGGTAGCGGTTGACCAGCCGGGCGTAAGGGCCTTGTCGACATCGGCAATTCCAGGGCCATCGTCGGTGGTCTGCATCAGGATGCGGTGCGGTTCAATTTGGACGCGGATGACGCCGCCGTGGTCGGTATGGATGATGAGGTTCATCTCAGCTTCATAGATGGCAATGCCGCACTGCCGGGCGAGTTGCGGGGTGGCGCCCAGCCGCAACAAGGCGCGTTTGATGTAACTGGAGGCTTGTCCACCGTTGGTGTAGTCGCGCGGTTTGATGTCGTAGCGTAAAATCAGGCTGGTTCGGTCGGATGTGATGTCCTCGAACAGGTGGCTGGCCCGGTAGCGGCGCAGTTCTTCCTCGTGGTAGTCGCGTTGCAAGGCGCTCAAGATGCCGCGCGTGATGTCGCCTTTGGTGATGATGCCAACCAGTTTGCCGTTTTCATCCACGACCGGAAGGCGGCCTTTGCGATGCGTGCTGAAGGTTTCGATAGCTTTGACGACCGAATCGTAGGCATTGACGCTGACGATAGCGCGGCTCATATATTGATGTACCGGCACGTGAAGTTCGTTTTTCTCCATGCAGCGCACCAGGTCCTCAATACTTAGAACGCCCACCAGGTTTTCATTCTCCAGAACCGGCGTGCCAGAAATACGGTTAACTCGCAAAATTTCCAGCACAGAGCTCATGGGCATTTCGGGCGAAACTGTTTTGACATCGCGCGTCATCACCTCGCTGATTTTCAGGTCATACGAGAGTTCCTCGACACGGCTGATTTCGCGCGCGTCTTTGTCGGTAATCACCCTCCCTTTGCGTCCTTGCAATTCTTGAAGGCTCGCCATTTTTCTCCTAGTTGATAACGGGATCTTCCAGGCTGCTCAGGCCTGCCCGGTAAAGCCGCCCACACAACTCGAACATGCCAAACGGACTGGTAATGAGCGGGATGCCCTCGCGCGTGGCGAGTTCAATGGTGTCTGGCTGGGGCATTTTGCCACGCACGAAGACGATTGCGCGCACATCGGCCATCTGCGCGGTGCGCACGACCTGGACGTTGCATAACCCGGTCAGTAAGACGGCATCGGGTTTGACCGAGGCCAGCACATCGCTCATCAAATCTGCCCCGCAGCCGCCTTTCAATTCATGCTTAAGTGAAACTTGCGGGTTGAGGACATTTCCCTCGACAATTTCGACCAACTCTTTGACGTTCATAGGATAACAATAACTCCTTGCTCACTTTGTCTGGATGAATTTTACTCGATGTTTCTCTTGCGCACATTGTGAAACATGTCACAATTTGTCCGGCTTTTTGTAAGTATTAGGCTTGATTAGCCCTGCCACTTGTATTGAACGTGAGTCAAAGGTCAAGCTTGGGCGAAAATCCTTCGGGGCGAGGGCATGACGTTCTCAAGAATGCTAGACGTTTTCGCTTTCGCATGGCATTTGCCCTCATACCCCTTCGGGGCATTTTCCCTAGCCCTTCCCTTGCCCTTGGCGGGAGAAGGGAATTTTCCCTCTTCCATCGGGACTGCGAAGCGTGCCGATGGCAAGGGGCAAGGGTGAGGGCGAAACTTGCTTTCTTGAGAAAGCCATAATGACGCTATCTACCAACTGTTGCGAAATTTGGGGGAATCTTGTATAATCTCGCCCGCTGGTTAACCAGCCACCATAGCTCAGATGGTAGAGCAGACGATTCGTAAGAACTGGCAAAATAAACCCGCCGCCCCGGTATATCTGGGGCGGTTTCGTTTTATGGGGTGAATATCTGGGGGGGGGCGCG
>Ga0101944_10007607_pt1 | contig 10757 bp, 3 predicted proteins | sample DewCreD2012metaG_FD_75245 | JGI IMG/M metagenome (GOLD analysis project Ga0101944, IMG submission 75245) | Hot spring sediment bacterial and archeal communities from British Columbia, Canada, to study Microbial Dark Matter (Phase II) - Dewar... ...
CAACCCCCTCTGGCCCATCCGCGAAAAACTCGACGCCCACGACGAAAACGGCAACCCGGACGAACTGATGGTCTGGCGGCCCTTCCGGCGGCGCGGCGTGCTCCGCCCCGGCCTGCGCGATGCCGTCGCCAAATATCTAACGCCCGGCAACGAACAACCAACACCGGAGGAATGCTTTGCAGCCGTGCTGAAGGGAAACGCTCTTGCGGATTCGGCAGAAGGCCGTGCGCAGCTGGATGCGGGCTTGCGTCAGCTCCTCGGACGATGCACCGGCGCGGCGGGCTGCAAACAGGCCGCGCCGGAGTATCTGCCCCGCTTTTGCAAGCCCGATTTTCGCGGCAACTACGGCGAGGATTCAGCCGCCCTCCTGCGGGAAAATCAAGCCGTCCGGCTGCCTTACGTCCTGCATGCGCCGACATCTTTGCCGGATTCCCCGGAACTCGATGAGTTCGGCGTTCACTCCATCGCGCTGCCAAACGAGAAAAAGCCCGTTTTCGAAGGCGCCGAGGCCATCGAAAAACTGAAAGGGATGGTCGTCGAATGGCGCAAGCGCCTGCCTGATTCAGGTGAAGATTGGGATCGGCTTGATAGGCTTATCGGCGAACTGCCGGAAACCACCAAACTGCCGGGTTACGCGGCCACCAGCGCGAAGGGCGAAATCAAGTTCCGCCTTTTCGCCATGTTTCTGTTCCGCCACGTGGAGAAGTCCGACTTCACCTTGAAGTTGCTGCGGCAAACGACGCCCGCCCCCAAGCCGGGTGCGTCCGCTCCGGCAGCCTTGGCCGCAACTGCCAGTGTCGGCGATCCCATTCGCGCGGCGCGCGGCGCGCGTGGTTATGTGTTCCGAGCTTTTACCAGCCTGCCGTCATGGGGCGGTGGGCCAAACGGCACACCGGCGTGGATTGAATTCGATGTGGCCGCCTTCGAGGAGGCGCTCAAAGCGATGCATCAGGTCGAGGCAAAGAAGAAGGAGCGCGACGAAAAGAAGGCGGACCTCCAGGCGCGGCACGATTTCCAGCGCGGCAGAACCAAGAAACTCAAAACCTCCGGCGGAGGTGACGAGGACGCACGTCCACCGCTCCTCGTCGGCGACCCGCGCATTGCCCGGCTGGAACATCTGGTGGATGAGGAGTTGAAGGCCGAATACGAAATGAGCGAGGGCGTGGAGGTTCGCTACGGGCTGCACCAGCGCACCATCCGCGGCTTCCACGACCTGCGGAAGAAATGGAACGACACGATCAAAGACGCACCCTACAGCGCCGCCGCCAAGGAGCAGTTGCTTGGCATCCTGCGCGACTATCAGAAGGAGAACGCCACGCTCGTCGGCAGCGTCCGGCTCTTCGAGGCGCTGCTGGAAGAACCCAACTGGATCATCTGGCGCGAACCGACGGTGGACGAGCAGCGCGCGTGGCGCAAAGCGGCGAAGCTGCCGGACGACGCGGAGTTTGCCAAAGACCCGCTTCAGGCACTCACGGACGAACGCGAGTTGATCGAGGAGATCGAGCGCCTCTCCGGCCCCATTCGCTTCACGCCCGCCGATCCGATACATTCCCGCCGGCAGTTCTATTTCTCCGACGTCACGGCTCTGGACAAGAAGGGCCGGCTGCGCCACGACCGTCAGACGCTCGACACGGAGATCGCTTTGAACCTCGGGACGGCGGCGCAGCCGAAGTGGGAACGCCGCTGGGTGCGCATTGCGTTTTCCGCCCCGCGCCTGTTGCGCGACGAGTTGAACAACACCAGCGGGAAAGACGCCGCGTTCCAGCAGGCCATGATGGAGGCGCTGGGCCTCCGCGCGGGTCTGCGGAAAACCGAGAAAGGCAAGGTCCGCGAAGCCCGCTTCGAGGAATGTGCGGCGGCAGCCCTCATGCCTGACGTGCTGCCAGACGGCAGCAAGCGCATCCTGCTGAACTTCCCGATCAAGCTGGAAGACGACGCCATCGCCCGCGCGCTTGGCAAGGCTGAACGTTGGGACAGCCTGCAATTCGGCGGAGCCGATGGTGAGTCTTACTGGTTGCGCTGGCCGGGCACTTGGATTGATGAAAAAAAGGAGCGCAAGAAGGCTCCGCCCGCCCCGTGGTGGAGAGCGCACAAGTCCTTCAGCATTCTCTCCGTGGACCTCGGCCAGCGCGACGCCGGCGCGTTTGCTTTGCTTGAAGCCACCCCGGGCCAGCCGCCCAAACCGCAAAGCCGCAAGCTGGGCGAAGCCGAGGGCACAGCCTGGTGGGCCACCGTCCGCGCCACCGGCATGGTGCGTCTGCCGGGTGAGAACGCGCAAGTGGTTCGCGACGGCCAATGGCAGGAAGAGCTCTCCGGCCACCGCGGGCGGCTGGCCACCGAAATCGAATGGCGGGAAGCCCGCGACATCTGCACCCAGCTCGGTCTCGTGCCCGGCAAGGTGCTCGGCGACGATCCTCGTTTCCACTCGTTCCCCGAGATGAATGACCGCCTCCTCTACGCGTTGCGCCGGGCGCAGTCCCGCCTGGCGCGGCTGCAAAGTTGGAGTTGCGTGGATTACAATGAGACCGACGCCAGCCGGAAGGAGGCCTTCGAGAAACGCCGCGCGGCCATCAAGGCGGAAATCGTCGCCGCGCTCCAAGCCCGCTCCGCAGAACAGGCGAAGCCCGACGCCGAACGCGAGCAGGATGCCCCGGAACGCGGTCAATGGCTCGATGAGGTTCGCTGCCATGTTGAAAAGGACGCGTGGAATCTTGTCGCCAACCGCCTCAGGCGCGAAGTCGAACGCGAGCGTGAGGCGATCAAAGCCCAGCTCGTCCGCATCGCCGACCGCATCCAGCCGTTGCGCGGCCGCCGCTGGGAATGGGTGCAGCGTCCGAACGACAAGAAGAACCACTTCCTCCGCCAGACCGAGGAGGGAAGCGACCCGCGTCCGAAGTTGCTCGCCGGGCAGCGCGGTCTTTCCTTGAAGCGCATCGAACAACTCGAATCCCTGCGGCAACGCTGCCAGTCGCTCAACCGGGCACTCCAGCAGACGCCCGGCGAACCCGCTCGGCTGGGCCGTTCCAAGCGCGGCATCGAACTGCCCGACCCGTGCCCGGAACTACTCGACCGGCTCGACGCGCTCAAAGAACAGCGCGTCAACCAGACGGCGCATCTCATCGTTGCGCAGGCGCTCGGCGTCCGCCTCAAGCCCCACGCCAAGGGGAAGGCCGAACGCGCTGCCCGCGACATTCACGGTGAATACGAGTGCATCCCCGGCCGCGAGCCGGTGGATTTCCTCGTGCTGGAGAATCTCGACCGCTACCTCGCCACGCAAGGGCGCAGCCGGTCGGAAAACTCCCGGCTGATGAAGTGGTGCCATCGCGCCATCCTTGGAAAGCTCAAGCAACTCTGCGAACCCTACGGCCTGCGCGTGCTGGAAACGCCCGCCGCCTACTCGTCGAAGGTCTGCTCGCTCACCGGCGTGGCCGGCTTCCGGGCGGTGGAACTCACGCCGGATGACCGCACCGACTTCCGATGGAAGAAACACCTCGACCGGCTGGCCGACCCCGAGCGCATGAAGAAGCTCGACAAAGAGGAACTGGCCGAAAGCCAGTGCGTGAAACGGCTCTTTGACCATCTCGACACGCTCAACGCGGACTTGCTCAAAAACCGTCCGGTCCAGCCGAAATGGCGCACGCTGCTTGCGCCCATGCAACTCGGCCCCATCTTCGTCCCGGCGTCGGCTACGGAAAAGATTCAACGCGGGAACAGCAAGACGGGCGAAATGGGGGAGGTGTTGGTTTTCAAGGAAGTGAATGGCCGCCGACCGACCGTGCTGCAGGCCGACATCAACGCCGCCATCAACCTCGGTCTGCGCGCCATCGCCGCGCCCGACACCGACGGCATCCACACCCGCATCCGTGCCGAGCGCGACGGCGAAACATTCAAAGTCCGCGCCGAAAACGCCCGCGAGAAAGCCCGCTGGAAAGACAAGCCCACCACCATCACGGTCTCAAAAGAAGCTGACCGGAAGAAGCTGCTCGAAAGTGCACACCTGAACTTTTTCTTCGATACCGGCGGGGTGGCGGCTTTCGACCGGGCCGCCGTCGAAAGCTTGGAGGCTCCCGTTGCGAGCGGACGGGGCATCTGGGGGAGCGCCAACCAATCCGCATGGAAACGCTGCGAGGAACTCAACGCCGCCCGGCTCGCGCGGGTCAAGCCCGGGCCGGCAGCCGAGGACGACCTGCCCATGTGACGATTGGCAATTTGCCATTGGCCATTGGCCATTGCGAACAACGTGAGCACCCATGAGCGACGCCGGCCTCCAAACGCAGGGCGGATTGGAAGCCCAGCCCGTCATGCCCGTGCGGCGGCTCAACAATTTCGTCTATTGTCCGCGCCTCTTTTACTTCCAGTGGGTCGAGAACATTTTCCAGGAAAGTGCGGATACGGTGGCGGGGTCGCATCTGCATCGCAACGTGGACGCGCCGTCGCGCCTGGACGACGAAAAAGTCCGGGCGCTTTCCGAGAATCTTCCGGAGGGCGCAAAGCTCCGCAGTCTGCGGCTGGAGAGCGAGGCGCTGGGCATCGTGGGCGTGGTGGATTTGGTCGAGGGCGGGCCGGACGGCGCGCAGATCGTGGATTACAAAAAAGGCTCGGCCCGGCGCACCAGCGAAGGCGAACGCGAGGCGCGCGAGCCGGAATCAATCCAGGTCGGTGCTTACGCCCTGCTGCTCCAGGAGCACGGCGTCAAGGTGTCCGGGGCGGTGATTTATTACGCAGCGGACAAACGGCGCGTGGCGGTGGAAATCAACGAGGCGTTGCTGGCGAAAACGCGTCAGGCCCTCGCCGATGCCCGGGCGCTCGCGGCTTCCGGGCGTTGCCCGCCACCGCTCAAAAATGACGCGCGTTGTCTCGGCTGCTCCGCCTATCCGATTTGTCTGCCCAATGAATCCCTCTGGTGGGCGCGGGCGCGCAAGGAGGCCGCGCCGGACCCGCAACTGAGCTTTCCCTTCGGCGCAGCCTCGGCCGACGATCTCCGCGAGAAAATCCTGGAGGCGCTGGACTTCGCCGCCGAGTCGGGGAAAGGCCCGCCCACGCTCGAACCGCCCCGCCCGGAGCACGACGACAGCGAAGTGCTCGTCGTCCAGACGCCCGGCGCGCAAATCGGTCAACGCGGCGAGCAACTGGTCGTGAGCGTGAGGGGCGAGGAGGTGCGGAAAATTCCCGGCCAGCAGGTGCGCGCCATCTACTGCTACGGCGCAATTCAGTTGACGGCGCAGGCGGTGGAAACGTGCCTCGATCTCGGCATTGACGTGGCTTACTTCAGTCCGGCGGGACGGTTCATCGGAATGCTGCGCGGCCTGCCCGCCAGCGGCGTGGACGCCCGGCGCGGCCAATACCGGCTTTTTGAACTGCCCGGCGTGCGCCTGCAACTGGCCCGTGAAGTCATCCGCGTCAAAATCCACAACCAGCGCGTCATGCTCATGCGCAATGGCGACGTGCCGGACCGCGTGCTCTCGCTGCTGGCCGGCTTCCGCGACGCCACGGAGTCCGCGCGCGACCTGACCGAGTTGCTCGGCCTCGAGGGCAACGCCGCCGCGCTCTACTTCGAGCAGTTCGATTCCATGCTCAAGCAGCGCGAGGATTGGAAGTTCGACTGGCGCGGGCGCAATCGCCGTCCGCCGCGCGACCCGGTGAACGCGCTGCTTTCGCTCGGTTATTCGATGCTGGCCAAGGAATTGACGGGTGTTTGCCACGCGGTCGGGCTGGATCCGTTTCTGGGTTTCCTGCACCAGCCGCGCTATGGCCGCCCGGCGTTGGCGCTGGATTTGATGGAGGAATTTCGTCCGCTGGTCGCGGACAGTGTGGCCATCAGTCTCATCAATCGCGGCGAACTTGGCCCGGAGGACTTCCTTCGCAGTGCCAATGGCACGTTCCTGAATGACGCGGGGCGGAAGCGGTTTTGGGAAGCGTGGTTTCGGCGGCTCGACACGGAGGTGAGCCATCCGGAGTTCGATTACAAGATGGCGTATCGCCGGATGCTCGAGGTGCAGGCGCGGCAATTGTGGCGCTTCGTGCGCGGCGAGGCGGCGGCGTATCACGGATTCACCACGCGCTGACGCGCCGCGCGTGAATGATTTATGCACAGTGGCACACGGCTGATGGCAGACAGCACATGGCCGATGGCCGACCCGTGTGCAGCGTTGATTCGCCATTGGCCATTGGCTATTGGCCATTGCACAGTCTTTGCCAATTGCCATCGGCTACGTGCCATTGCAATGCTTTTGCCATTGCGCCGACTTTGGCCATCTGCCATCTGCCCTTGGCCATTGCGCCGCAACCCAACCAATAGAAAGGAATCCACCCATGGCCAAATACCAGCACTTCGAGGAACTGCCCGTGTGGCAGGAAGCCAAACGGCTATACAATGTCGTGCTCGATCTGCTCGAAGAACCCGGCGTCCCGCTCACGCCCGGCTTCCGCAACCAGCTCGACCGCGCTGCGCTCTCCGTTTCCAACAACATCGCGGAAGGCTTTGAGCGCGCGACCACGAACGAACTGCAATCGTTCATCGCCATTGCGCGCGGCTCGGCGGGCGAGGTGCGCTCGATGATGGCCGTGGTCCAGGACCGGCCCAAGCTCAAGCCCGTTGTGCGGCAACTCGAGCGCATCCGCGCCCTGGCCGAATCCTGCGCCCGCCAGCTCACGGGCTGGTCGGGTTCGATCGAGAAACTTCCGTTCGAAGGCCGGCGGCAGTTGCCGGAGAAGGAGCGCGCTTCCCGGGCCATTGCGCAGAAGGCAAAAGAGTTCCGGCTTAATTTCCTGCGCGGTCTGAAGCCCGACCACCCGCTCTACAACTCCCCCGAAGCCCGCGCCGCCCGCGGAGAACCGGGAGAGTGAGGATGGCAAATTGCCAATTGCACATGGCCAACAACCATGCCCCTGCCGTTGACGATCTGCCATTTGCCATCACCTATCAACGGTCGCGTCCGCCGGAATAGAGACGAGGCTCCTGCCGTTGACGATCTGCCATTTGCCATCACCTATCCGCCATTCGCCGTCGGTCAAACGCGGACTGGGTTTAACTCATGCGCATTCACGACCCTGCCATTAACAATCTGCCATCTGCCATCCCCAATCTGCCATTGCACGCAGCATGAGCCGCCTCCGCTACCTCGTCAGCTACGACATCAGCCACCCAAAGCGGCTGCGCCGCGTGGCCCGCGTGCTCGAAGGCTTCGGCGTGCGCCTGCAATACTCCGTCTTCGAGTGCCCGCTCGACGACCTTCGCCTCGCCATGCTCAAGGCCACATTGCAACCCATCCTGAAACACGACGAAGACCAGGTGTTGTTCGTCTCGCTCGGGCCAAGTTCCAACGACGCCAGCCTGATCATTGAAGCCCTGGGCCTGCCCTACACCGTCCGCACGCGGGTGACGATCATTTAACCATTGGCCATTTGCCATTTGAATCCACCATTGCACCTGGAAGCCTTGCCGCAATCGAACTGCCGCCCCCAGCGGCACGCGTCGGCGGAAGAACTCACTTGTCGCACCGGCGAAACCCTGTCTTAATGCCCCCGGCGAACAAAGCCTCCGGCCTCCGCCACCGACCACCTTTCTTCCGCCATTGGAAAGGCACGCTCCTTGAAATCGCGAACGACTGTGCCGGAATCGCGGCGAAGCGGCGCGAGCGCGCCAGTGCCGGCGCTCGCCCGCAACAGCGCTCGCACAAATGCAGAACCCTGCGGTCGAAAGCCTTGAGCACGAGTCGTCTGGCTCCTTTGCAGCGAACGCGGGGCAGCGGGTTCGGGCGCTCGTTCCTCGCGCTCAAACCCGCTGCCCCGCGCAATCAAGCTCAACAGGCAGCCGCAGTCGCCGCGATTTCAGCCAGCGTGAGGCGGAACGAGCCAAGCCCGGTGAGTGTGGCCGTGGTTGGCCGCAGTCGCCGCGATTTCAGCCAGCGTGAGGCGGCCGCCAGTGCGGGAAATCGTTGAATACGGAGTCGCGCCGCAGTCGCCGCGATTTCAGCCAGCGTGAGGCGGGCGTTTTGGGAGGAAATTCAGCGCGATGGCATTTGCCGCCGCAGTCGCCGCGATTTCAGCCAGCGTGAGGCGGCCGCCCGGATGAGCGCCTTGAGTTCGGTCAGGCGCCGCAGTCGCCGCGATTTCAGCCAGCGTGAGGCGGCACCCGTCAAGGACTCGCACGCGCTTTCCGTTCCGGCCGCAGTCGCCGCGATTTCAGCCAGCGTGAGGCGGAAGCGAGACAAACGCGGGATAAGCGTTGGCCGACGTGCCGCAGTCGCCGCGATTTCAGCCAGCGTGAGGCGGAGGCGCGACAAGTCGCAATGGTCAGCCTCGTGCGAGGCCGCAGTCGCCGCGATTTCAGCCAGCGTGAGGCGGATGATTGCCTTTTATTGAGTGAGTTTGTCAACGCCGCCGCAGTCGCCGCGATTTCAGCCAGCGTGAGGCGGAGGTAGCTGCCCGGCGACGGGATTGGGAACCTTTGCCGCAGTCGCCGCGATTTCAGCCAGCGTGAGGCGGGGCGCGGATGCGCGCGGCGAATTCGGCGGCGTCCTTGCCGCAGTCGCCGCGATTTCAGCCAGCGTGAGGCGGCCATTGCGTCTTATGCATCAAGGCGAGGACATCGCCGCCGCAGTCGCCGCGATTTCAGCCAGCGTGAGGCGGCCGATCAGTCGCCCAATGGTCTTGAAGCAGTATTCGCCGCAGTCGCCGCGATTTCAGCCAGCGTGAGGCGGCGTGGGCACCGCGCTTGCGGTAAGCAACCTTGCCGGCCGCAGTCGCCGCGATTTCAGCCAGCGTGAGGCGGGCTTTAGTGAGTGGCGAGAGATTAACGTGCCTAACTGCCGCAGTCGCCGCGATTTCAGCCAGCGTGAGGCGGACTCGGCGCGTCAACGCGAGTTAGGCAAAGCCGGTGCCGCAGTCGCCGCGATTTCAGCCAGCGTGAGGCGGTGCTGGCTCGACGAGCCCAGGAAAATGTGTCATTGCCGCAGTCGCCGCGATTTCAGCCAGCGTGAGGCGGCTTTGTTCCCTGATTTTGAGGTCAAGTAACTCAATGCCGCAGTCGCCGCGATTTCAGCCAGCGTGAGGCGGGCCAGTGGGGCATTATGTCGGTAGAGATGCAGCAGCCGCAGTCGCCGCGATTTCAGCCAGCGTGAGGCGGGCGGACGGGTCGCCGCCTGGCTCAAGCAAGCCAAGCCGCAGTCGCCGCGATTTCAGCCAGCGTGAGGCGGTTCGCGTTCGGGAGTCTTGGCACTCATAGGTGAGCGCCGCAGTCGCCGCGATTTCAGCCAGCGTGAGGCGGAGTCGCTCGAAAACCACGCAAGTCAGCTTCGCGGCCGCAGTCGCCGCGATTTCAGCCAGCGTGAGGCGGTACGGCGTGCCCGGATTCACAGCTCAAACACACGTGCCGCAGTCGCCGCGATTTCAGCCAGCGTGAGGCGGACCTGGCGGGCGTGCGCCGAAACGATTTTCAAGGCCGCCGCAGTCGCCGCGATTTCAGCCAGCGTGAGGCGGCGGCACGCCCACGCGGCGCGCGCCACGTGGCCATGCCGCAGTCGCCGCGATTTCAGCCAGCGTGAGGCGGAAGAAGGGGTCATTCCAGAACTCGATCTGGTCGGGCCGCAGTCGCCGCGATTTCAGCCAGCGTGAGGCGGAGTTGTTCCGGCTTAAGGGCCGGGGCGTTTTTGGTGCCGCAGTCGCCGCGATTTCAGCCAGCGTGAGGCGGAATCGCGGGGAGGGCAATCTGTTCCAGACTGGCCAGCCGCAGTCGCCGCGATTTCAGCCAGCGTGAGGCGGCGCACGGCATTTGCCCCAGCTTCCGCTCCAAGCGGGCCGCAGTCGCCGCGATTTCAGCCAGCGTGAGGCGGCGCCTCGGCGGCGTCGGTCAGCATTGCAGGCGGTGCCGCAGTCGCCGCGATTTCAGCCAGCGTGAGGCGGCGGCAGTTGGCGTATTCGCGCGGGCGGTTGGCAAGCCGCCGCAGTCGCCGCGATTTCAGCCAGCGTGAGGCGGATGGTGTTCATGGTGATGCTGTTTTTTTGTTTTGTGCCGCAGTCGCCGCGATTTCAGCCAGCGTGAGGCGGGGAGCGAGCCGGGTGTAAGGCCCGCCAGACACAAGCCGCAGTCGCCGCGATTTCAGCCAGCGTGAGGCGGTTCGAGATTCATCGCTTTCGAAAGACGAAGTAAAGCAGCCGCAGTCGCCGCGATTTCAGCCAGCGTGAGGCGGCCAGTCCTGTCTCCACGCCACGAATGCCGTGGTGGCCGCAGTCGCCGCGATTTCAGCCAGCGTGAGGCGGCCAAGGCGCAGCCGGAGTGCGGGCGATCCTTTTTGGCCGCAGTCGCCGCGATTTCAGCCAGCGTGAGGCGGATGGTTGTGGAGTGTTTGGGGTGTTGTCCGGTTGCCGCAGTCGCCGCGATTTCAGCCAGCGTGAGGCGGGCGGCGGAAGGTGTCGCCGCCGATTGTGCAGTGCTGCCGCAGTCGCCGCGATTTCAGCCAGCGTGAGGCGGGGAATTGCCTGAATATCACGTCTTGCGCTGGCAGCCGCAGTCGCCGCGATTTCAGCCAGCGTGAGGCGGCTCTTTTGCTTCCTGGGGCATGTCTGCGGCCAGTAGCCGCAGTCGCCGCGATTTCAGCCAGCGTGAGGCGGATTTTTTTTCGGCAGTCCCCTGCCAACGCGCCCAGCCGCAGTCGCCGCGATTTCAGCCAGCGTGAGGCGGTCGAATTTCGCCGCCGGAAGCGTAATGGCTCCGTGCCGCAGTCGCCGCGATTTCAGCCAGCGTGAGGCGGTTGCAT
>Ga0101944_10004018_pt2 | contig 10756 bp, 8 predicted proteins | sample DewCreD2012metaG_FD_75245 | JGI IMG/M metagenome (GOLD analysis project Ga0101944, IMG submission 75245) | Hot spring sediment bacterial and archeal communities from British Columbia, Canada, to study Microbial Dark Matter (Phase II) - Dewar... ...
AACATTCTCGCCAAAAATGGGAGTTTTCCCACAGATATCGCACTTCAATTCGCTGTCTCCTTTGACTTCCAGGGTATGATATTGTAAACTACCATCCAACAATATACCATATTTTATTGTATTATTCAAAAATTGGTTGGGACTGGTATAATATATAGTCCCGATTGAGCGGATGGACCATTCCGGCAATGGGAATGCACCAGATAAACGAGGTACAGAATAGATGAAAAAAATAGAAACTGCCGATGGGCAGGTATTGCGAGATACGTTCTCAGCTGCAACAGCCTGGTTGGAAAAGAGTGTTGCAGATATAGATGCTCTGAACGTTTTCCCAGTACCCGATGGGGATACGGGAACTAATATGCTCCTGACCATGCGTTCGGCTGTTGAAGAGGCTTTCCGTGTTCCTGATCACAGTGCTTCAGCGGTATCGCAGGCGATGGCAAAAGGTGCTTTAATGGGAGCCAGAGGTAACAGTGGAGTCATTTTATCTCAAATCTGGCGTGGCCTGGCTAAAGGGTTAGCGAATAAAGACCAATTTACAGCCAGGGATTTTGCTGAAGCTTTTCTGGAGGCTTCCAAAACAGCATATAAGGGATTAAGCAATCCCGTTGAAGGAACTATTTTAACTGTGATCCGTGAGGCAGCACAAACCGGTGTGAAGGCTGCGAAAGAATATGGTGATAATCTGGTACTGGTAATGGAAGCCATAGTTGATGCCGCCAGTAAATCACTGGCGAATACGCCCAATCTGCTACCGGTATTAAAGGAAGCAGGAGTTGTAGATGCGGGTGGTCAGGGGTTATACACTATTCTGGAAGGTGCACTGCGTTATCTGCGGGGAGAAGGAGAACAGATGCAGTTCAGGAAACCTCAAATTGTCACCAGCAGTGCAGTAGCTCCTGCCCGATTGCCTCCTCTAAATGTAAAGGAAATACCTTTCGGATATTGTACTGAGTTTCTGATCAAAGGCAAAGATATTGATGCTGACAAATTAAGGGAACGCCTGAAGAAACACGGGGAATCATTAATTGTAGTCGGGGATAACTCCAATATCAGAGTTCATATTCATACCCTTGATCCGGGCAAGGTTATTCACATCGGCACTGCACTGGGCACACTGCACCAGGTAAGTATCAGGAATATGGATGAGCAGCATGAAGATTTCCTGGAAATGCAGAAGCAGAGGTTGCCAGCCTCTGATGTTGCCATAATTGCGGTTTCGCCGGGTTCGGGAATTTCTGATGTGTTCAATAGCCTGGGAGCTTTCGTGGTTCCTGGTGGGCAGACCATGAATCCCAGCACAAAGGATATACTACAGGCTGTGGAGTCTGTCGTGCCAGATAAAGTGCTGATTTTGCCCAATAACAGCAACATCATACTAACGGCAAACCAGGTTCATTCGCTCACCAAAAAAAATGTCAGGGTGATTCCTACCAGAACTGTACCCCAGGGAGTAGCGGCAATTCTGGCTTTTGATTACGATTCTGATTTTGAGACCAACGCCACTATGATGGAGAAGGCGAAAGATTCGGTTAGAACGATCGAAATAACGCGAGCGATTCGCACAACAAGGTTGGGAGATTTGCGGATCAGAAAAAATCAATCAATCGGATTGCTGGATACAGATCTGGTAGCTGTAAGCAATACTCCTCTGGATGTTCTCAACCAGGTGCTGGAAAAAATCAAACTTGAGGATTATGAAGTTGTCACTATATATTATGGACAGGACATCCAGCAAACTGAAGCCGAAAAGCTCGCGGATGAATTGAGGGAGAAATATCCTAATTTGCAGGTTGAAATAGTTCGTGGGGGACAGCCGCATTACGAATATATTGTTTCCATTGAGTAAATGAGCAAGTATCTTGAACACCAGATTATCCAGATTAATATGTACAATTAATATAACGAGGAGCGATGCAGTAAGATGACGGTAAAAATAATGGCGGATAGCCTTGGTGACATTCCTGCGGATGTGGTTAAAGACCTGGATATTACCATTATTCCGATTCATGTCCTCTTTGGCACCACCAGTTACAGGGATGGTGTGGATTTAACTACAGAGCAGTTTTATGAAAAGCTGGTTAACAGTAAAACATTACCAACTTCTGCAGTACCGTCCCTGGGGACTTTTATCGAATATTATGAGCAGGTGGCGGAGAAGACCGATGAAATAATTGTCTGTACAATTTCGCACAAATTAAGCGGTACTTTTGAAACAGCCAGTCGGGCAGCCGAGATGGTTAAGAAGAAATGCAGGATCAAGGTAATTGATACTCTGCAGGTTGTTATGGGAGAGGGTTTGATTACTATCGAGGCAGCCAGGGCAGCCAAAGCTGGCGAGTCCTTCGAGAATATTGTTAAATTGATTGAGCACAATATGAAGCGGGTTGAACCGAGGATGGCATTCGATACACTCGAATACTTGAAAAGAGGAGGCAGAATAGGAGCTGCCCAGGCTTTTCTGGGGTCGGTATTGAAAATTAATCCTGTTCTATGTATGAAAGATGGGGAAATTTATCCTTTTGCGCGCGAACGAAGTAGAGCCAAAGCTATTGAATCGCTTTATAATTTTACTTCTAGTTTCAGTAAAGTCGATGCCCTGGCGGTCGAAGACGCAACTACTCCCGCTGAAGCTGATGCGCTGGCGAATCGTCTGAAAGAAAAATTCCCTGGAGTTCCTCTATATAGGTCTAAAGTCAGCGCCGTCATCGGTGTGCACGTAGGTCCCAGCGTTATCGCAGTAACGGTGCTTGGAGACAGAAAACAATAAGTTAATTGATGAATATACTTTGTAAAACTGCCGGTTCTCTCTGGCTTCCTATACAGGCTCATCTGGAGAATCGGCTTTGTTTTAAATCAGGCAAACTCAATCATTCCATTTCACTGGAGCAGGATCGTGGCGATTAACAGCGAGTCTCTGCGCAAAATACTTGAATTGGAAATCAAAAAAGGATGTCCTGATACCGCAGTCTTTGGTGGTCTGGATAGATTTCTTGTTAATTGGGTACAACAGACAAAAACGGCTATTACTGACAAGAATCTTTTAAAGCAATTTTCCGCAGTTTTTCAATCAAAAACCGGATATGCTGACATGGACCAGACCAGCAGAAAGAAATGGATTGATCAAGCTCTGGCAATGTTGCAGGCGCTGGAGAACACGAGAAATAATACTGTTACTGTCTCGCAGGATATGCTCCCGGATACTGGAAAAGAGAACTTTTTGAAAATTGCCCGCAGAAAAAAAACTCCTGACACAACAAATCTAAACGTTGGTAAATCAGCGGAAGTGCTGGATACCTCAATCACAATGGTAAAAGGTGTAAGCGAGGCATTAAAGAAAAAATTTGAAAAACTGGGTGTAAAAACGATCAGGGATTTGCTGTATTTCTTTCCCAACCGTCATATTGATTATAGCCAGAGAACTTTTATTAACCGTTTAACCATTGGAGCGGAGAATACGATCATCGCTACCGTTTGGGAGGCAAGAGAAGTGCAAACCGGAACCCGCAGGAGCACTGAAGCCACGATAGGCGACGAAACCGGTAATATGCGAGTAGTCTGGTTTAATCAACCATATCTGGCAAAATCCATCAAGGCTGGTGAAAAACTGGTAATCAGTGGTAAAGTGACTGTTTTTGCTGGAATGCCGGTTTTCGAATCGCCAGAATGGGAACCTTATGAAGAGAAGGAATTAATCCACACAGGCAGGCTGATCCCCGTATACCCTTTAACCCAGGGCTTAAGCCAGAGACAGCTAAGACGCATCATAAAGCCTGCGGTCGATTACTGGGTACAATTTTTAGATGACCATCTACCTCTTTATTTAAAAAATAAGCTACATTTAATGGATTTGAAACAGGCGATTATTCAGGCACATTATCCAGATAATGAGGTTGCCAAGAACGAAGCAAGACGCCGACTGGCTTTTGATGAACTTTTCTTGCTTCAATTGGGAGTATTAGAAAGAAAGCGTTTCTGGCAGAAGGATCAGCCTGCTTTGCCTTTCAAAATTGATCAGCCTGAATTGAAAAGGTTTCTGGATTGCCTGCCCTATAAACTGACACAGGCGCAGGAGAAGGCTCTAAAAGAGATTTTAAACGACCTGGCGAAGCCGGTAGCTATGTCTCGACTTTTACAGGGAGAGGTAGGCAGCGGTAAGACTGTGGTTGCTACAGCTGCACTTGTACTGGCGGTTGTCAATGGCTTCCAGGGTGCCATCATGGCTCCAACTGAAATTTTGGCTGATCAGCATTTTAAGACCATGAGGTCTGTATTATCCCGCGTAGCTGAAACAGAGATTGACGAAAACGGCATCTATATCTTTCATGGATTTTTATCCAGATATATCAGGGTAGCACTCCTGACCGGTGATCTTCCACAACAAAAAAAGCAAAATGTGCAACAGCAAATTGCTTCCGGGGAGGTTGATATCGTTATTGGTACACATGCTCTAATTCAAGAGCATGTTGAGTTCAAGAGACTCGCATTGATAGTCATTGATGAACAGCATCGTTTTGGGGTGGAACAGCGTTCAGCCTTAAGGCAAAAGGGAATTAATCCGCATGTTCTGGTTATGACTGCAACACCAATACCTCGAACACTGGCTCTTACGCTATATGGAGATCTGGATCTGTCTGTTATAGATCAACTTCCTCCTGGCAGGCAGGAGATTAAAACCAAATGGCTGAAGCCTGAGCAGAGGGTAGCTGCCTATCATTTTTTAAGGCAACAGATTCAAAAAGGGCGACAGGCTTTTATTATCTGTCCTCTGGTAGAAGAGTCCGAAGCTATTCAGGCAAAGGCTGCTGTGGCTGAATATGAGCGTTTATCCAGAGAGGTGTTCCCGGAGTTAAAATTAGGACTCCTGCACGGGCGCATGTCTCCGGAAGAGAAAGAATCAGTGATGCAAAGGTTCCATGACGGCGAAATGGATATTCTGGTTTCAACCCCCGTGGTAGAAGTAGGGATTGATGTTCCCAATGCTACCGTGATGTTGATAGAAAGTGCTGATCGTTTTGGGCTTTCACAGCTACACCAGTTCAGGGGCAGGGTAGGAAGAGGTCCGGAGCAGAGTTATTGTATGTTACTGGCAGAAAAGCCAACTGATATTGGTAAAGAACGTCTTGACCTGATTGAAAAAATCCATAATGGATTTCAACTGGCAGAGGAAGACCTGAAATTAAGGGGTCCCGGGGAATTTTTTGGTACCAGACAGAGCGGTTTACCCGATTTAAAAATGGCGAGACTTTCTGATGTCGCTTTGCTTGAACTAGCACGCCGGGAAGCTATAGAGCTATTCAGGATAGATAGTGAATTATTAAAGCCCGAACATCGGTTGCTGGCAGCGGAACTGGAGAGGGTCTGGCGGAACAGGAATGCCGGAGAATGGAGCTAAACACTGGGTGAGATAATCTCTATTCAATCAGCTCCGGTTATTTTCCTTGCGCAATTTATGCAACTCAACAATATATTTGTCATAATTAAAGAAGTCGTTGTCTTTCTTAGCTTTTTCCAGTAGCTCGATAATTCTTTTCTCTTCCGCTTCAAATGCCTTGTTCTTGTTATCTTCCATGTGGTCATTATGCTATTTCTGGCGTTGAATTGCAAGAAATATCTTATTTTAGTGATAGAGCCTTATCCTGATGAGCAGGAGAAAGTCAATATTAATAATCCGACCAGCAATAATATCAGGAAATATCCTGCAAAAGCCACACCGGAAAGTATGTACAGTAATTTTTGCCTGTTATCCACTGTAATTTATTATTTTAATTCGGACAGGTGAGAAATACCAGTTTTAACCTCCCAGGTAGGCTGCTTTAACGTGCTCGTTTTGTAATAGTTCACCGCTCTTACCTTCGAGGGCGATTCTGCCATTCTCAATCACGTAAGCACGGTCAGCGGTCTCAAGCGTGCGTTTGACGTTTTGCTCTACCAGCAGAATGGTAATTCCTCTGTCTCTTAAAGTTTTGATAACCTTGAATAGCTCGAGTACTGTTTTAGGCGCCAGTCCGTAAGAAGGTTCGTCCAGCAGACACAGTTTTGGTCGGGACATTAGTCCCCGCCCCATCGCCAGCATTTGTTTTTCTCCGCCGCTTAAAGTTCTTGCCAGTTGATTTTGTCTTTCTTGTAATCTCGGGAAGATTTGAAAAACTTCTTTTAAAGTATCATTTTTCTTTTTCCACGATTGGTATGGGTAGGCTCCAAGCTCCAGATTTTCCCTGACAGTCATTTCAGGGAAGGGATGCCCACCTTCTGGTACATGGGAGATTCCCATCTCAACGATTTCATGAGGGGCCAGATTATCTATACGTTTTCCGAGAAAAAGGATATTGCCAGAAGAAGGGCGGATAATTCCAGAGATTGTTTTAAGCAGGGTAGATTTTCCGGCGCCGTTCGCTCCAATCAGGGCGACGATTTCAGCCGTATTGATCTTGAGATTGATATCCCATAAGGCTTGAATTTTCCCGTAAAAGGTATTGAGATGTATTACTTCCAGCATGGATTATTCTCCTAAATAAACCTCGATCACCGTCTTGCTTGAGGCTATCTCCTGCGGTGTGCCCTCAGCAATTTTTTCGCCGTGGTGTAACACTATGATTCTGTCACAAATTCCCATGATAGCCTTCATCACATGCTCAATCATGATAATTGTTATTTCGCTATCACGGATTTTTTTGACCAGTTCCATAGCTTCGGCAACCTCGGCCGGATTCAGACCCGCCATCAGCTCATCGAGAAGCAATACTTCTGGACGGGAAGCCAGTGCTCTGGCAACTTCCAGTCTTTTTTGTCGGACGAGATTTAGATCACGCGCAGGTACATTTTCAAGTCCTTTCAGTCCAACAAATTCCAGAAGATTGAGTGCTTCCCTTTTTGCTTCTCTCGTCGGGATTCTTCCCGCGCTGCCGAAAATCGCACTGAGTAACAGGTGTTCGAGAACTGTCATATCCGGAAAGATTTTAACAGATTGAAACGTCCGGGCAATTCCGTGACGGCAAATCTGGAATGGCTTCATTTTTGAGATAGTTTTATTTTTATATTTAATTTCTCCGGCTCTGGTTACCAGTGCACCTGAAATAAGATTAAAGAGTGTGGTTTTTCCGGCTCCATTTGGACCAATCAATCCCAGAATTTCTCCCTGATTCAGACAAAAATCCACCTCTGATACAGCTGCAAGTCCCCCAAAATTCTTACAAACTTTAGTTCCTTCAAGTATTGGCATCGTCTTTAGCTAATCCTCCTTTTCCCCATTTCAACATTCTCCACTTTTGAATCAATCCGACGATCCCGGAAGGTAAGAATACAATGGTAATTACCATAATAATTCCGAAAATGAGCATATAATAATATTCAAAATTGGTGATTAATAGTTCTTCAAGATAAGCAAAGATAGCTGCGCCCAGATAGGGACCATACAATTGCCCCATTCCTCCAAAGATTGACATCAAGACAGGAAAGAATGAGAAAGTCGGATTAAAAGCAATGTAGGGATCAATATAAGTCCACCTGGTGGCGACAATGGCTCCTACTGCTCCCATAAAAAGAGCACTGATCGCAAAGGTAAAAACTTTGACCAGTGTGACATTTACTCCCGAATGTGCCGCAGCCTCTTCATCCTGCCCGATACTTTGTAAAGCAAGCCCATATTTAGAGCGCCTGATAAAAATTACTGTCAGTGTCAGTGTTACAAATATTGCCAGCATAATATAGTAGATAGTGGTATTATCAACCGGAATGACAAATCTTCCGCGGGTGTGGGTAAAGGTAATCTCCCACCATAGAAGAATCTGCTGAATCAGGACTACCAGTCCGAAGGTAAACATGGCAAAATAGATACCCCTTAATCTCAGGGTGATGGCACCGATGATCAATGCCAGAACAAAGCTGAATAGTCCTCCGGCAATAACCATTCCTGCCAGATGCAATTCTTTGCCCAGAATGGCTGCTGTGTACATTCCAACCCCGAAGAAAGCGGAAGGTGCCAGAGACACGTAGCCAGTAGGCCCGGAAAAAAGAGCCCAGCTCACGGTGAGTATTATATACATCAGGATTGTAATCATCAGCACCACGGTATAGGAAGGGGTATACACCGGTAAAGTGGCAAGCAATACCAGAATCAATCCCAGCACAGCCGGAACGATCAGCTTTTTATATGAAAATCCGGTTTTAATATCGCTTACACTCATCTTTATTTTCCTATGATTCCTGCAGGTCGGAGTATTAATAGCAACATGAAAATCAGATAATATGCTACCAGCGCGAGCCCCGGTTCAAAGTAGGTCACAACGCTACCAACCAGTCCCAGTATAAAGCCTCCCAGAAAACTGCCTGGAATATTGCCCAATCCTCCGAGGACTATTACTATAATGGCAATAATTGTGTATTCCAATCCCATTGTTGCATGAATCGGGTAGCACATGGAGATTAACACGCCAGCCAGCCCTGCCATCAGCGCGCCGAGACCGAAGCAGAGGGCCAGGACAAGGTTAATGTTGATTCCCATTAATCTGGCTGTAATCGCATCCTGGGCAGCAGCCCTGATAGCTTTTCCCATCCGGGTGCGCATCAGGAACAGATAAAATGCCAGACCAATTACCACTGCAACCAGCAGGGTTACCAGTCTATTGGCAGCGAAGATAGCGCCGCCGATATTGACTGGAGAAGCCAGGTAGGTATAACCCCTGATCTCACTTCCCCAGCGCGGGATAATCAGAGCAATATTCTGGATAATAAAAAGTAAGCCAAAAGCAGCCAGCATGGAGTTGCTTTCGAAAGCTGCATGGGTGATTGATTTTGTCCTCAGGTATCTGAATAGCGTGTGGTAAAGGAAAAAACCGATTACAAAAATGACCGGACCGGAGATTACAGCAGAAAGCAATGGATTTATACCGACTATGGTATAAAACGTCCAGGTTACCATAGCGCCGATCATAATAAACTCGCCATGTGCCACGTTAAATACCCTGGCAACACCGTACTGCAGGCTGAGTCCCATGGCAATTAGAGCGTAGATTCCTCCCAGCAACAAACCAGCCAACAATACATCCAGGATGGTTACAAGCATAACAACTACCTCCCCGATTAATACATTGCAGGGCTGCCTGACAGCTTTCTGGGGCTACCACGTCAGGCAGCCCTCTGGTAGGTCTTGTCAGAAAAAGTCTATTTGGGCCAGGCAGGTTTCGGGTAAATAAACTCTGCGGTGGGTTTTTTACCTCCCACTACTTCATAAACCCCGTTTTGCCATTGCCCAACTTCACCCGGATGAGACTCTTTATCCAGTAACTGGCCGGTGTAATAAACATCACCCAGTACGGTCTGGAAATGTGAGGTGGCGATTACGTCTCTTATTTTGGTATTATCCAGCGTGCCAGCTTTTTCTACAGCTTGTTTGAAAACTTCCATTGCGGCATAGTAGCACGGATGGCCCCAGTAATCCTGAAGTTCTTCTGGCTTTCCGGCATAAAGCTTATCAAACATAGCTTTGAGTTCTGGCGATTGCTTCGGCGAGGCAACTGTCCAGCCAAGCACGCCGTTAACAGCGTCTTTAAATGTGGTATGGTAGAAACCAAAATTGACTCCGGGACCTCCCAGGAAAGCTTTGGGATTGTAACCAAGTTCCATCGCCTGCTTGGTTGCCAGCATTACCTGGTCTGGATAGGCAAAAGCGAGGAAGGCATCGGCTCCAGAAGCCTGCGCATCTTTCAGGATGGTGGAAAGATCCTTGATATCCGGTGGCACACTCTTAGCTTTGAGGATTTCCACCCCGTATTTGGGCAGTTCACGGCCGGCAACACCGGAATATTCGATCCCGTGCAGGTCTTCAATATAAATTACGTAAGCAGTTTTAGCACCTTTAGATTGCAGAAGCTGACCAAGCACAGGCACTTCATACCAATCCGAGAAGCTCAGGTTAATGAAGACATAGGGCATACCTGGCAGGGCATCTTTTAGCTGTGTAGCACCACCTTCCGCGGTAAGCAGTAATTTGTTGTACTTGTTGGCAATGGGAGCGGCAGCAAAGATCATGGCAGTGCCGACCGGTGGGAAGATAAAATCCACCTTGTCATCCAATATCAGCTTCTCAAGGTTTTTTACCATAGTGCCGGTATCGCTTTTGTCATCGTAAATTTTTAACTCGATGGGAAGCTTTTTTCCGTATTCAGCCACATAGATCCCACCACCTGCGTTCCATTCCGGGATGAGGGTTTCGTAAATTGGTCGGAAAGCTGAATCGCCGATTTGTGCCAGTGGACCGGAAAGCGACCTGGACATACCGATCAGTATTTTGTCCTTGGTTTTCACTGAAGTGGGAGAAGCGGTTCCGGAAGTTGATGTCGCGGGGGTTGTGGTCTTGGTTGTGCAACCGATGACGAGGAGTGAGCAGATCAGTAAAATTACCAGGGGAATAGTAAACTTTTTCACTCTTACCTCCTGTTTTTATTTTTTTGCGATTTGTTCCGCCACAATGGATTCAAAGCTTTAATATTTCCTCTTTTACATTCAAATCAGTTTTTGCGTTTTGCTTCCTTGTTTCTAACACGGATAAAATTTTAATTCATCTTTCCAGTATCATAAGCGAAATATGACTAGAAAGCTTTGTTCAGAGTATAGCATATACATATAAGTATTACAATACTGATTATACTGGATTATCATGTACATCAACGTTGAATCAGCCTGGACTGACAATGAAAATACATTTAAGATTATCTTTTCCTATCAGCCATTTTTTCAGGCTTATTTTATTTTA
>Ga0101944_10007611_pt1 | contig 10752 bp, 7 predicted proteins | sample DewCreD2012metaG_FD_75245 | JGI IMG/M metagenome (GOLD analysis project Ga0101944, IMG submission 75245) | Hot spring sediment bacterial and archeal communities from British Columbia, Canada, to study Microbial Dark Matter (Phase II) - Dewar... ...
CCATGTGGGTCATGACGGACATCGAGGCGAAAGAAGGTTTGCAAATTTACTTTGCCCGTATGAAGATCGAAGAAAGTTTCCGCGATCTGAAAAGCCTTTTGGGCATGACCAAACTAATGAACAAACAACAAACCTACATGGAAAAGATGCTGGCTCTCTTGCTGCTGGTTTATACCATTGGTCTGATGCTGGGTAAGGCTATCCGCGATCATCTCTATGGCAGGATCATGACTAAAAATGAGCCAGCGCTTGAAAAAGATCGACTTCCTGGGTCGCTGAACCAAAAGAAGGGCGGGAAGGGGGAACGTTATTCTGGTTTATTTATCTTGCTGAAATAAAAATGGTTTCTCCCGAAAGCTGAGCGCCTTTCCATCGTGAATGATGTTTTTGCAGCTTTTCTCACCCTCGTTCAACACCCTGTCCGAACTCATGTCTGAACTTCAGATAAAAGGAGAAGGTGTTGGAAAATCCTTTACTGAGAGAATAATAAAGATTGTTTTTTCAAGATTCGATCTCTTCAATTTTCCCTAAGAGGAGCGTTATTATAGAGGGTAAAATTTTGCAAAATAATTTGATTATCGTTATATAATTGGTATGGAAAGGAGGTGTATATCAACAATAAAAAGCCTGGTACGTGAAACAAGTTTCACCGAATTGGTAAATACTATATATTCAATTTCAGGAGGAGTTTCATATGTATCGCAGGTTAACTTTTGTGTTTAGTCTGGTCGTCTTAATCGCGCTGGTGTTGTCTTCCTGCGCTCCCGCAGCAACCCCCACATCTGTAAAAACTACCGAACCAACAAAACCCCCTGCTGCTGTTCCAACAGCAGTACCATCAAAGTATAAAGAAGCGCCGATGCTGGCTGAGTTAGTCAAAGCGGGTAAATTGCCTCCAGTAGAGAAACGTTTACCCGATGAACCACTGGTTGTAAAACCTATTGAGAGCATAGGACAATATGGTGGGGTCTGGCGGCGGGCATGGAAAGGACCGTCAGATTTCCATGCGTATGGTCGCTTGAACTACGAGGGTGTTTTAAGATGGCCGCGCAATCCAAAAGATCCAATTCTTCCCAATATGGTCACCAAGTGGGAATTCGCTGACAATGACAAAACCCTGGTGTTGTACTTCCGTAAAGGGCTGAAATGGTCTGATGGAAATCCCTGGACAGTCGATGACGTCATTTTCTGGTGGGAAGATATAGAAATCAATAAAGATCTTACGGCAGCCCCTCATGCTGAATGGGTTGTCAATGGCAAGCCAATGACTCTTGAAAAGGTAGATAATTACACGATCAAGCTCAAATTTGATGGCCCCAATGGGTTAATCTTGCGTATGTTGGCATTTCATGGTAACCAGTGGCCGCTCAACTTTGAACGATTTGGCTTCTTTGCTCCTAAGCACTACCTGTCTCAATTCCATCCTAAGTACAATACTGCCATTAAAGATTACAAACTCTTTAATGAAAAAGCGGATGATCTTAATCCTGAGCGACCAGCAATGACACCCTGGACTGTATCCCAATATAAACCGGGTGATGCCAAGTTGGTTGCAACACGGAATCCTTATTATTGGAAAGTTGATCCAGAAGGAAATCAATATCCTTACATTGATCAGATTGAATTAACTTTAACAGAGAACAATGATGCAATTGCTGCAAAGGCTCTGGCGTGTGAACTTGACAAGCAGTCTCGCAGCCTTGCCTTGTCTAAATATCCTCTGTTCAAAGAAAACGAAAAGAAATGCGATTACACAGCGGCGTTGATACCCAATGCTCAAGGAACGGCTTTGGCATTATGGCCGAACCAAAGCTATACTGCTGATCCTGAACTGAGGAAAATATTCTCAGAGAAAAACTTCAGGATTGCTTTGTCTATCGCGATTGACCGGGCAAGGATCAACAAGATTGCCTATCTCGACCAGGGTGTGATTCGATCTGAACTCGTCGTGCCAGATTCTGCATTTTTCGTAAAAGAAGTGGAAAAACTATATACCGAGTATGACCCGAAAAAAGCTGGCGAAATGCTCGATGCGCTCGGATTAAAAATGGGTCCGGATGGAAAAGTTCGTCTTAGGGCGGACGGAAAACCTTTGGAAATCACCATAGAGACCGAGAGAACCGGATCGGAGTTGGATGCCCTTCAACTGATCAAAGAAAATTGGGATGCAATTGGTGTCAAGACCGCCGTCAAAACAATGACCCGCGACTTATACTGGCCCCGGGCGACAGGCAATGAAGTGCAAATTGCAGTTTGGAGTACTGACCGTGGTTTGGAACCGTTTGTAGATCCTATTTATGTTTTCCCCTTTGATGAACGTTCCTGGATGGCTCCTGCATTCGGGACATATTTCAAGACTGGTGGAAAACAAGGCGAGAAACCAACTGGAAAACTTGCTGAAGCCCAAGAATTATTCTTGAAGTTTGCATCTACGGTAGACCCTGCCAAGCAAATTGAAATTGGAAAGCAGTTAATTAAGATGGCAGCAGAAGAAGCGTGGACGATCAGCACGGTTGGTATGGTTCCGACACCGATCGTGATAAAGAATAATTTCAAGAATTATCCACTCGGTCAGACCCAGGACTGGATCTTCATGTCGCCGGGTAATCTGGATCCGTTCCAGATGTACTTTAAGAAATAACCCAATTATTCATTCATATATTGGGTGAGCGATAAATCACATTTGATTTCCGCTGGTATGTATGGTGTTGATTTGTGTATTTTTCATCATATATACCAGCGGTTACTTCTACGTTCTCATTGGTCGAAATAGGATAAATAGGAGGATGCGAAAAGAATGGGAGCATTCATCATCCGCCGGTTATTAGGTATGATACCTACCCTCTTTCTGGTATCTGTTCTGACATTCATCATTTTGCAACTACCGCCAGGGGATTTTATGACATCTCTGCAGGCGCTTGCTGCCAGTTCTGGGTCGAGCGCGGACCAGGCGACCATGGATAACTTGCGGCGACAGTATGGGCTGGATCAACCCATATATATTCAATATTTCAAATGGATCGGAGGTTTTTTTCAAGGGGATTTTGGTTATTCATTTGAATGGAAACGACCAGTCAGCGAATTAATCATGGGACGATTGGGAATGACGATGCTCTTATCTCTCATTTCTTTAATTATCATGTGGATTGTAGCCATCCCAATCGGAATCTATTCAGCAACTCACCAGTACTCTTTTGGAGACAATCTCTTGACCTTTTTGGGATTTTTAGGTTTATCTGTACCAGATTTTCTCCTTGGGCTGGTTTATATGTTCGTAGGAATTTTTGTATTCGGCGTGTCAGTTACGGGATTGAATTCTTCCGAAATGGAAAAAGCGCCCTGGTCCTTTGCAAAATTCCTCGATACAGTCAATCATCTCCTTTGGCCAGCAATTATCCTGGGCGTGGGGGGGATGGCGCAATTAATCCGAATTATGCGCAGCAGTCTTTTGGAGATCCTGGGACAGCAATATATCACGACTGCTCGAGCAAAAGGGCTGAAAGAAAAGGTAGTGGTCAATAAATATGCTGTTCGGGTAGCGATTAATCCCCTTATCAGTGTGATGGGGATGCAGCTCCCCAACCTGGTAAATGGTGCGACAGTATTGGGTATAGTTCTTTCTTTGCCGACCACTGGACCAATGTTCGTAAGGGCGCTTACCAGCCAGGACATGTTCCTGGCGGGTACCTTTTTGCTTTTTTTATGTTTGATCTTGATGTTGGGCAACCTTTTGGCTGATATAGCCCTGGCATGGGTTGACCCGAGGATACGGTACGAATGAGCACTTCACGAACTCCCCTACCAAAACCTGTCGATAATGGGACGCCAGCAGCTAGTATAGAGCTGACCTCAAAAGAAGAAGAGGAGCGTTTTGCGTTATCACAGTACCAATTGATGTGGAGAAAATTTATTCGCAGCCGAACAGCGATTATAGGCGGGATATTCGTCCTCCTCTTATATCTTGGAGCCCTTTTTGCAAATTTTATTGCTCCATATTTAGGAGATCAGCGGTTCTTGGATTATATTTACGCTCCCCCGCAGATCGTCAAGTACGACCCATCTTTCGGGTTATACATTTATGAAACCGAGAGAAAGTTTAATATTGAGACCCTCGCTACATCATATATCACTAATAAAGAGAAGAAAATACCCGTCAAGTTGTTTGTTAAAGGTGAATCATACCAATTGATGGGCATTATAGAGACTGATATTCACTTATTTGGGACTACCGAGAAAAATGTTGGTGTTTTTTTGTTGGGAACCGATCGCCAGGGGCGTGACATGTTCTCTCGTATTATGCTCGGTTCTCAAATGTCATTGACAATTGGTTTGGTTGGAGTTTTTATGAGCTTGATCATAGGCTCGATATTAGGCGTAACGTCGGGCTATTTTGGTGGCATTATTGATGAGGTAATGCAGAGAACCATCGAAATGATCCGCTCCTTCCCTTCAATTCCACTTTGGATGGCTTTATCTGCGGCTTTGCCTCAGCATTGGCCGCCTGAAAGAGTATATTTTGCAATAACGATTATTTTGTCTTTTATTGGTTGGACATGGTTGGCGCGTCAGTTGCGCGGAAAAGTATTGTCGATCCGCGAAGAGGAATATGTAACAGCTTCTCATTTGGCTGGTGCCAGTCATAGCTGGATAATTTTCCGGCACTTAATTCCTGCGGTATTTGGACATATTATTGTGGTGACTACTCTGGCGATGCCTGGGATGATCCTGGCGGAATCAGCCCTTTCATTCTTGAATCTGGGCTTGCGCCCACCATTAATTAGCTGGGGTGTCTTGCTGCAAGAAGCGCAAAACCTGGAAACTCTAAGGCATTATCCCTGGTTACTGCTTCCAGCAGCATTTATATCGATCGCGGTTTTATCCTTTAACTTTTTCGGTGATGGTCTGCGCGACTCAGCCGATCCATATAGCCGGTGATGCCTATGCCAGAACTAGATTCCTCATTGTTATTGATTAATGACTTGCGAACCTACTTTGATACCCTGGATGGTACGGTTCGTGCTGTGGATGGGGTATCCCTTTCCTTGCAACCTGGAGAAACACTGGGGATTGTCGGCGAATCGGGATGCGGGAAAACGATCACCGCTTATTCAATTTTGCGTCTTTTGCCACAACGGACCTCAAGAATAGTCAGTGGATCAATTTTGTTTCGCCGGCGGAATGGTGATATTGTCGATCTGGCGAAAGTAGATCCACAGGGAGACTTGATCCGTTCCATTCGCGGGAATGAAATCGCTATGATTTTCCAGGAACCAATGACATCTTTATCGCCTGTCTTCACGGTTGGCAGCCAGATTATGGAGGCGGTCACCTTGCATCAACAAGTTGATGATAAACAGGCTCAGCAAATCACCATTGATGCTCTTCGACAGGTTGGCATCGCGATGCCAGAACAACGGGTATTGGAATATCCCCATCAATATTCAGGTGGAATGCGGCAACGCGCTATGATTGCGATGGCTTTAGCCTGCAATCCGCAATTGTTGATTGCTGATGAACCAACGACTGCGCTCGATGTGACTATCCAGGCACAAATCCTCGAACTGATGAAATCTCTGCAAAATCAGTTTGGAATGTCGATCATTATCATTACTCACAACCTGGGTGTAGTGGCAGAAATGGCAAAACGGGTTGCGGTAATGTATATGGGAAAGATCGTCGAAAGCGGCGATGTTCGCACGATATTCCATCATCCTCTTCATCCCTATACAGTTGGATTAATGAAATCAGTGCCAAAAATCGGTAAAACGACGAAAGAACGCCTGGTGCCAATTCCAGGTAGTGTTCCAGATCCTTTTTCCATTCCAAGAGGATGTGCGTTTTACCCTCGCTGCCCGGCGCCTAAAAAACCTGCCTGCTCTGGACCGGAAGATGTAGAGCTGACTCAGGTTGAAGCGGGTCATGACGTGCGTTGTACACTCTACCAGAGTTAAAGAACAAGGAGCAAGGAAATCGTGATGAAATCAGAAAGCGCTGTTCTCCTTGAAGTAAAAGGTTTAACAAAGTATTTTCCTATCCAAAGGGGGATATTAAAGCGAACGGTTGGTTATGTGAAATCGGTGGATGATGTTTCTTTTTTCATTCGTGAAGGAGAAACTTTAGGCTTGGTTGGCGAATCCGGCTGTGGAAAAACGACAACAGGCAGAGTCATCTTGCGAGCGATTAAACAAACCCGCGGGGAGGTTTATTATCGAAAAGGAGACACGATGGTCGAATTAACCAAAGTCCCTGAAAACGACATGAAACCTTTTCGGAGGGAGATGCAAATAATTTTTCAAGACCCCTTTTCATCCTTAAATCCTCGTATGACGGTTCTGGAAATAGTTGGTGAACCTCTCCTAATCCATGGGGTTGCAAAAGGAGATGAATTAAAAGCCCGCGTGCGGGAATTATTAGAATGTGTAGGAATGCGCGTTCAACATATGAACCGTTATCCCTACGCGTTTTCGGGGGGGCAGCGCCAGCGGATAGGAATTGCCAGGGCTTTGGCACTAAATCCAAAGTTTATCGTCTGTGATGAGCCAGTCAGTGCGTTAGATGTATCGATTCAAGCCCAGGTGCTCAACCTTTTAGAAGACTTGCAGAAAAATTTTGGGTTGACTTATTTATTCATTTCTCATGACTTATCAGTAGTCGAACATATCAGTGATCGGGTTGCAGTAATGTACCTTGGCAGTCTGGTTGAATTGGCAGGTTCACAGGAGTTATATTCTGATCCCAGGCATCCTTACACCGAAGCTCTACTTTCTGCTGTGCCAACCTCAGACCCAGACCGGGTAATCAAACGGATATTATTAACTGGGGATGTTCCAAGCCCAGCCAATCCACCTAAAGGATGTAAGTTTCATCCCAGATGTCGGTATGCAAAGGACATCTGTTCAACCGTCGTTCCTGAATGGCGTGAAGTCTCTCACGATCATTGGGTGGCGTGTCATTTGTCTGATGAATTGGCACTATCGGGAATTGGTTCCGGGTGATATCATTCGACCGTCAAAGGTGAAATAGAAAAATGAATATTACTGACTTGAAACATCTACTATGTATCAACGCGCCTGTTGAAGACCTGGCGGCTTCGATCAAGGAGTCTGAATCGACTGCTGCTATTTTGGGCGTGTTAAGAGAACAAGCTCCTGATCTTCATCATATCCCTCTCACAACATATACATTGTATCGGCAGTTTGAACATGTGGGGGAGCGAGATAGTTACCAAAAACCATATTTTCAAAAACGTATTTTGTTGACTCGTGCAGTCCTGGAAATGATCATGGGAGATTTTTCTGCGAAAGTACCAATACAGGACCTTTTATGGAGCATCTGCGAAGAAACCAGTTGGGTTCTTCCAGCCCATGAAGAACAGGGACCGGATTATTGGGATATCCATCCTCCTGTTGTTCGAACCGCCTCCTTAACAAGTCATACTTCTTTAACCAGGCAGCCAGACTCAATTGATCTTTTTGCGGCTGAAACAGGGGCAAGCCTGGCTGAGACTTTGTTTTTGGTTGGTGAATATCTTGATCCCGAAGTAGTCTATCGTGTCCAGCAAGAAGTTGAAAGAAGAATCTTCAAACCTTACCTCGCGTATGGACGCAAACATTGGTGGTTTAAGGGTGCGTTAAACTGGAATGGGGTGTGTAACGGCGCAGTAGGGTTGGCATTCATGCGGCTTGAGAAAGACCCTCAAATCCTGGCTGAAGCGATCTCACAGGTTTTAGAGGGTTTTGATGCCTACATAAAAACTGGATTTGAGCCCGATGGCGGTTCTATTGAGGGAATTGGCTATTGGAATTACGGCTTAATGTATTTTGTTGCTTTGGCTGAACTTTTAAGAGAACGAACAGCGGGAAAAGTAGATGTATTGGCTGATCCCCAGATGATTAAGATTGCCCATTTTCCATTTACAGTTGCCTTATCCCCTGGATTGTATGTCGCATTAGGCGATGCTACGGAGAATCTAACACTCGAACCTGGAATTATTACCCGTTTGGTGGAACGGACAGGTTTTAAGGATCTGTTGGGTTTGCTAACACCAATTGATAATATGTACGGAAAAGGGTTGGCGACTTCGAAACTTAGTATTTTGATGAGGGATGCCGCCTGGTGGAATGGGAAGGTCGCCTCCTTTCCGTTGGCAGTTTACAATGACTATTATTTGCCGGATTCAGAAGTTATTAAATTAACTGGCAGAACCTCCTATGGAAAACCAGTTATCGTAGTGGCGAAAGCCGGGCACAATGATGGACACCACAGCCATACGGATGTGGGAACTTTTGTTTATCATGTAGATGGAGAGAGTATCCTGGTAGATCCAGGAAGAGGACATTATTCTAAAAATTATTTCCGACAAAGCCGTTATCAAAACCTTTTTTGTAATTCGCTAAGTCATTGTGTTCCTGTAATCAATGGCTGCTTTCAGGAACCAGGTCCAGAATTTGGAGGGAAAAAAGAATTTCATGGGACGATTATTTCTCATGGTGGGTTTGAAAATGAAAAGTTCGTTATTATCGATTTACAAAATGCTTATCAGGTCGATGGATTAAAGATATGTCGAAGGCTGTTAAAATTAAACCCACCTTCGGGATGGCTGGAAATTACAGATACGTTTGTTTTTGAACCCAAACCCCTGCCAATCGAGGAGTCATTTGTAACCTGGGCGAATGTGTCAATGGTGGAGAATACAGCAGAAATTATTGGAGAAAAATCTGGAGTTGTAATTGAAATCGTAGAACCTGCCGATTGTGTTTTTAGTCTACAATCCTTTGAAAAGGAGTGTTCGGAAAACCACCGGGAAGGAATTTTAAAACGCCTGTTTGCGAATCTACCGGAAGGAAAATTGATTTTCAAAGCAGTGGTAAAACCAATCGAGAGAAAACATAAATGATAGGTAAACGATATCCTTCAGAGGTAAAAGAATCAAAAGACCCGAAGACTGGTCAAATAATATATCAGCTTACCTCCATCGGAAATAATGTGCATTTATATTTCACTGAGAACTCTTTTGATTCACAGAGAAATGAAATGATATTCATGTCGGATCGATCGAGTGTCAATGCAGACTATGGCGGGGAATCTAATTACAACATTTTTAAGATGGATTTGGGTACAGGCGAGATCATTCAGTTAACTGATGACCAAGAGGGTGGTCCGGTTGTTGGAAATATCACCAAAACCCCTGATAGCAAATTTGTTGTCTATATATCAGGGAGTAAAATCAAGAAGCTCGATACTCAAACTGGACAAATTACCTTGTTGTATGAAGAAAAAGGACGTTATGTTCTAACCTCTCCTTCGATCAGCCCCAATTTGCGGTATATCGCGTTTGCGCGGGATGAATTGATCGACATAAAGGACGGACCGAATTATCAAGGCTTTAAAGAGATGTTTTATGCCACCAAAGATGGCAGAATTACTGTTGCATACCTGGATGGTTCGGGATGGTTTGACGTTTATAAAGATACCCATTGGTTGGGGCATTTTCAATTTTGTCCAGATGATGGGACGATAGGTACATATTGTCATGAAGGACCGTGGAATCTGGTAACCCAGCGCATCTGGCTGCTGGATTTTGTATCACGAGAGGCGAAGCCATGTTTCCGTCAGGACGAGCAAGATTCGGTAGGGCATGAATTCTGGACGCAGGATGGGTACATCTTTTTTGACAATCGTGGACCGGGGCATGATGGGACGATCACGTCCGATCGGACACAGGCGGTGGCGAAAGAGGTAGCGGTGAATGAGAATGAGATGGTGCCGTTTGTGGGATTAGCGGATCGGACAGGCAAGGTGGTGAAGAAGATAGACATGCCGTTTTATTGTAATCATTACCATGCGAATCCAGATAACAGCTTACTGGTGGGGGATGACGTAGATGAGCTGGTGTTAATTGACATCAGTGGGGAGGAGGCGAAGTTGACGCTGTTGTGTCAGCATGGGACATCGTGGCATACCCAGAGCAGTCATTGTCATCCGACGTGGAGTTGGGATGGAAAACGCATTCTCTATGCTTCAGACAAAGGCGGTAAAGTAAATTTGTATATGCTACATCCATAATTTTCATTCATACAAGGAGTTCTTATGATTGGGCAAACCTGGAAATCAGAAATTCGATCTTTAAAGGACGAAAAAACTGGCAGAGAAATTCTCCAACTTACATCTATTGGGAACAATATTCATTTGTATTTCACAGAAAACTCATTCGATTTAAACAAAAATGAAATAATATTTTATTCCGACCGCGCTTCGGGCATTGATAAAGCGCCGCATGAAAGGCCATTAACCAATATTTTCCGAATGGATCTCTCAACTGGAGTGATTACTCAATTGACGGATGAAATAGACGCTGTTGGTAGTATAACAAAGACTCCTGACAGTCGAATCATTGTGTATAAGACCGGAAATAAAATTAAGAAATTAGACACAAAAACAGGTGAAAATATCGTTCTCTATGAAGAGACGGGGAATTACACCATGGGTGCTCCATCGATCAGCCCCAATTTGCGGTATATTGCTTTTTGCAGAAACGAAAATGTGAATGTAATGGATGGTCCGAATTACACAGGGTTCAAAGAGCGGTTTTATAAAGTGAAAGATGGCAGAATTACCGTTGCATACCTGGATGGTTCGGGATGGTTTGATGCCTTCAAAGATACACATCAGGTCGGGCATTTTCAATTTTGTCCAGATGATGGGACGATAGGTACGTATTGTCATGAAGGACCGTGGAATCTGGTAACCCAG
>Ga0101944_10007612_pt1 | contig 10751 bp, 6 predicted proteins | sample DewCreD2012metaG_FD_75245 | JGI IMG/M metagenome (GOLD analysis project Ga0101944, IMG submission 75245) | Hot spring sediment bacterial and archeal communities from British Columbia, Canada, to study Microbial Dark Matter (Phase II) - Dewar... ...
GAAGATCATCCGCGATCTCGATCTGCACCGCCACGGGCTCAAGATCGTCGAGCGGCGGGCGCAGAATTTCCTGCCCACCGAGGACGGCCGCTATCTGCTCACCGGGGAGGGCCGCACCCAGAAAGAAATCGCCAAATTTTCCGCCGCCGATGCGGAACGCTACCCTGCTTATGCCGCGGAGATCGCCGCCGTGGCCGCCGTGCTGCGCGACCTTGTGCTGCAGGCGCCGCCCAACATTTCCGACGGCATGTCGCTTGCCGAAATGCTCAACGCCCTTGCGTTCGGCAACCGCCTGCGCCGCCTCGATGCGAAAACCCGCCGCGCGCTGCTCGACTTATTCACGAAGTCGGCCGGCGATTATCTGGACTCCTGGTTCGCCGCCGCGCCGGTAAAGGCCCTGTTCGCCTTTGACTCCATCGTCGGCAATTTTGCCTCGCCCTACACACCCGGCACGGCCTATGTGTTGCTGCACCATTGCTTCGGCGAGGTAAACGGCAAGCGCGGCACCTGGGGCCACGCCGTCGGCGGCATGGGTGCGATCTCGAACGCAGTCGCACGCGCCGCCGCAGAATACGGCGCCCGCATCGACACCGGCGCCGAGGTGCGCGAGATCATCGTCGAGCGCGGCCGGGCCGCGGGCGTCGTGCTCGCCGGCGGCGCAAGCGTCCGCGCGCGCGCGGTCATCGCCAACGTCAATCCAAAGTTCCTGTTCGAACAACTCGTGCCGCGCTCTACCCTGCCGTCCTGGGTCGCCGAGCGTATGGCGCGCTGGAAATGCGGCTCCGCCACCTTCCGCATGAATGTCGCGCTCGCGGCGCTGCCGAATTTTGCCGCTCTGCCGGGCTGCGAGGTCGGCGATCACCACACCGCCGGCATCATCCTGGGCCCGAGTCTGGCCTATATGGACCGCGCCTTCCACGATGCCGCCACCGCGGGCTGGAGCCGGGCGCCGATCATCGAAATGCTGATCCCGTCCACGCTCGATGACAGCCTCGCGCCCAGGGGCGCGCATGTGGCGAGCCTGTTCTGCCAGCACGCGGCGCCGAAGCTGCCCGACGGCAGCTCCTGGGACGATCACCGCGAGACGGTCGCCGACCTGATGATCGACACGGTGGAAAAATTCGCGCCCGGGTTCCGCGCCAGCATCGTGGGGCGGCAGGTGTTCTCTCCGCTCGATCTCGAGCGGGTGTTCGGGCTGCCGAACGGCGACATCTTTCACGGCGCGCTCACCCTCGACCAATTGTTCTCCGCGCGCCCGATGCTCGGCCATGCCGACTACCGCATGCCGCTGCCCGGCCTCTACCTGTGCGGCTCCGGCGCCCATCCTGGCGGCGGGGTGAGCGGCGCGCCGGGGCACAACGCCGCCCGCGCTGTGCTCCGCGACCTGCGCGGCCTTCTCGCAGCTTGGCGGCGTTGATCAACCGCCGAATTTGTTGCGGATGATGGCGCCGATCACGTTGGCGTAGTCGTCGGTCCACGGCGCCACGCCCTCTGCCTCGAGCCGCTCCCAACCCTCCCGCTTCGGCAGATCGCCGAGGTCGGCCGCATCCCGCGCCAGCGCCACCACGATGGCGCTGGCGTGGAAGGTTTCGACGAAGCTCTGTTTCACCCGGTCGCGTTTGACATAGGCCGTCAAACCTTCGGCGGCGCCCACCGCCGCCACCACCCGCGCAAGCTCCATGTGCCGGTTCGAGACGTGGAACGCCATCACCCCGTGCGGGGTCAAACGCGACAGGTAGCTGCGCAGCGCCTCGCGCGTGAGCAAATGGATCGGGATGGCGTCGGAGGAGAAGGCATCGATCACGATCAGGTCGTAGCGGCCGGAGGCGGCTGCGAGCGTGAGCCTTGCATCGCCGATCACGATTGCCGCATCCGGGGCGCAGGCGGACAAGAAGCGGAAATAGCGCTCATCGCGCGCGATGCGGACCACTGCCGGATCGATCTCGAAGAACGTCCAGCGTTCGCCATCGCGACGATGGCAGGCGAGCGTGCCGGCGCCGAGTCCGACGATGGCCACCTCGGCGAGGCGGCCGCGGGCGTCGCGGGTGGCGGCCACCACGTCCGAAAGCGGTCCGCCGGTGTAGTAGTAGGTGAGGGGCTCTGGCCGCCCGGTCACCGGTTGGCCCGCCGCGTCGCGCACCCGCATGGCGCCGTGGATGGTGGTGCCGTGCATCAGGACGTGGTGCGTCCGGTTCGGGCTTTCGCGGATCTGGTGCACGCCAAAGAAGCTGCGCGTGGTGAGCAACTGGTCGCCGAGCGGGTGCCACAGCCGCGTCACGGTCAAAACGAAAACGATCAGCCCAAAATAACGCGCCAGCCGCCGCGCGTTGAACAGCAGGATCGCCACCAGCAACACCAAGAATCCTGCAAATACGGCGTTGGGGATCTTGGCGTTCAGCAGCGCCTTGAGATCGAAGACAATGGCGACCGCCGCCAGCAGGGTGGTTCCGATCAATCCCGGTCCGGCGTCGCGCAGGAACGCGCGCCATCCGCCTTCGAACATGCCCGGCAACAGCAGCAGCGCCGCCGCGATCAGGATCGGGTATTCATAGGTGTTGTTGAACAGGTTTGGCGCGATCAATCCGGCGAACACGCCGCCCAAGGCGCCGCCGAAGGCGATCCAGAGGTAGAACGCGGTGAGCCGGCTGCGGTGTGGCCGCGTGCGGTAGGCTTCGCCGTGACAGCACAATGCGACCAGCACGAACACGAAGAGATTGAGCGCCACCATGACCATCCAGAATGTCTGGTCGCCGCCGAAGGCGCTGATGGCGAGCGGTGCCGCCGCATAGGGCAACAGCCGCTGCACCGTGGCGTGGGCGATCCACGGCCGTTCGCGGAACACCGCAACGAAGGTCAAGAGGTAAAGCGCGAGCGGGATCACCCAGAGAAACGGCGCCGCGGCCAGGTCGGTGCTGATATAGGCCGTCACCGCGATCACCAGGCCGGACGGGATGGCGGCGAGCGCGGTCCAGGACAAACATTCCCTGATGGCGGGCGGCGCGCCGCTCTCTTCGTGCTCCGCGGCAGCAGCCGTTGTGCGTCCCGCGGCCAGATAGGCCGCGGTCGCCACCAGCGCCGCCAGCCCGAAGAATCCCGCCGACCACAGCGAAATCTGCGTTTGCAACGGAAACAGCGGTTCGATCAGGAACGGATAGGCGAGCAGCGCGGCAAACGAACCCAGGTTCGAGGCCGCATAGAGAACGTAAGGATTGCTGGCTTGTTTATGTCCGGTGACGGAGAACCAGTGCTGCAACAGCGGCGCGCTCGCTGACAGCGCCACGAACGGAAGCCCGATGGAAGCAAAAAACAAACCGGCGACCCACAGCGCCACACCGTGTTCGGGCGGCAGGTCGAATCCCTTGGCGATGCCGAGCGGCAGCGTGGTCGCCACCAGGGCGAGAAACACAAGATGCACGATCGCTGCCCATCCGGGCCTGAGGGCGCGCGACACCAAATGCGCATACAGGTAGCCCAGGAACAGCGCCGTTTGGAACACCACCATGGCGACCGACCACACCTGCGGCGAACCGCCGAGCCGCGGCAGCACCATCTTGGTGAACATGGGCTGGATGGCGAAGATCAGGAGCGCGGAGAGGAACAATGCCGTCGCGAACAGCCCAAGGGTGAACTGCTGTGCCGGCAGCGTGTCCGGCAGCGGAGAATGTCGGGCAGTTTCGTCAACAGCGGTCATGCGTGTATCGTCAATTATCGGCGGCCGGAATCCGCAGCAAAGTCGATTTCGAGTGTCCCGCATCCGTGTCTGCCAATACAGCGGCGCTCTTGGAACGTTCGCCCCGCGCACATCGGTGTTCGTTCTCTCGATCCTATGTTGCGGCGAGAATGGAGTTTCCGGTTGTTCTTTTCGGACACGGAGCGCTTCGATGCCATGCCATGAGATTGCCGTACCATTAGATTGCCGTGCCATTAATTCGCGCTTACCGGAGGGGGCATTTGCAACTGTCCCGGCGGCGCCGACAGCAGTTGCGATGAACAAAGGCTTACCCGCCCCACGGCCGCCCCTTGCCAATCCCCCCTTTGGCCTGAAACGATAGCATATTGGTTTGGTCCGGCGGCCGGGGCGGCCAAATTGCGGCCAAGTGCGGCCAAGTGCGGCCAAGTGATGCGGCCAGATGGGGCGAGGTGCGGAGACGACAATGGCGGACAATGGCAAAAGCGGCACACGGCTTTCGGGTCCACGCTGCATTGCGATCGTAGGCCCGTTTCAGAGCGGAAAAACCACGTTGCTTGAAGCGATCCTGGCGCGCACCGGCGCCATCCAGCGCCAGGGCACGGTGGAGGCCGGCAACACCGTCGGCGATGCCGGCAAGGAGTCGCGTGCCCACAAGATGAGCGTGGAGTTGTCCGTGGCCACCACCAATTTCATGGGCGACAGTTATACCTTCATCGACTGTCCCGGGTCGGTCGAATTCGTCCACGATATGCGCGCGGCCTTGCCAGCCGTCGATGCCGCGATGGTGGTGTGCGAAATGGACGATAAGAAGGTGCCGCAGCTCCAGCTGATCTTGCGCGAGCTCGAGGACCAGAACATTCCCCGCTTTCTGTTCCTCAACAAGATCGACAAGGCCAACAGCAATGTGATCGATGCGCTGCAGCTCCTGCAGCCCGCCTCCCGCAATAAGCTCCTGCTGCGTCAGATCCCGACCTTTAAAGACGACATCATCACCGGCTTCGTTGATCTCGCGCTTGAGCGCGCGTTTGTCTACAAGGAATACGCGCCTTCCGAAGTGGTGCCGCTGGAGGGCGACGTTCTCGACCGCAAGAAGACGGCGCGGTTCTCCATGTTGGAGACGCTCGCCGACCACGACGACGAGCTGATGGAACAGCTGCTCGAGGACATCGAGCCGCCGCGCGACCGGGTGTTCGACGATCTCGCCCGCGAGCTGCGGGAGGGGCTCGTGTGTCCTGTACTGCTCGGCTGCGCCACCCGCACCAACGGCGTGCTACGGCTCCTGAAGGCGCTGCGTCACGAGGCGCCGAACGTGGAGGCGACCATCAAGCGCCTCGGAGTGGACGCCGGCGGTGAGGCGGTCGGTTATGTGCTGAAGACCCTCAACACCGCGCACGGCGGCAAGATGTCGATCGTGCGCGTGCTTGCCGGCCAGATCGGCGACAGCACCGTACTTTCCTCGCCGGAGCGCGAGGTCGGCCGCGTCGGCGGCACGTTCAAGCTGATGGGCCAACAGACCGAGAAGCGCGGGCCCGCCGCGGTCGGCGAGACGGTGGCGTTGGCCAAGCTCGACTATGCCAAGACCGGCGACACCCTTTCCACCGGGAAGCAGCCGCACAAGCCGTTGGTCGAGATCAAGCCCTATCCGCCGGTGCTCGGACTGGCGATCGCCGCCAAGGACCGCAAGGACGACGTCAAGCTCGGCCAGGCGCTCAACAAGCTGGTGGAGGAGGATCCCTCCATCATCGTCGTGCACAATGCCGAGGCGCAGGAGATCGTGCTGTGGGGACAGGGCGAGATGCATCTGCGCGTCGCCGCCGAACGTATTGCCGACCGCTTCGGCGTGCCGCTCGTCACGCGCCGGCCGACCATCGGCTATCGCGAAACCATCAAGAAGGGGATCGTCCAGCGCGGCCGCCACAAGAAACAGTCCGGCGGGCATGGCCAGTACGGCGACGTGGTGCTGGACATCAAACCGTTGCCGCGCGGCTCGGGTTTCGTGTTCGAGGATCACATCAAGGGCGGCGTGGTGCCGAGCAACTACATTCCGGCCGTCGAGGAAGGCGTCAAGGACGGACTCAAGCAGGGGCCGCTCGGATTCCCCGTGGTGGACGTGCAGGTAAAGCTGATCGACGGCTCCTACCACACCGTGGATTCCTCCGATCAGGCGTTCCGCATGGCCGGCCGGATCGGCATCGTCGAGGCGTTGCCGCAGTGCCAGCCGGTACTGCTCGAGCCGATCTATTCGGTGGAGATCGTCTGCCCCTCCGATGCCACGGCCAAGATGAACGCGATCCTATCCGGCCGGCGCGGCCAGATCCTGGGCTTCGACACCCGCGAGGGCTGGCCCGGCTGGGACGTGGTACGCGCCAAAATGCCGGAGTCGGAAATCAGTGATCTCATCATCGAGGTGCGGTCGGCCACGGCCGGCGTCGGCACCTTTTCGTTCAAGTTCGATCATATGGCTGAGTTGCAGGGCAAGCAGGCCGAACAAATCGTCGCCGCCCGCAAGGCGGCGGCCGCTGCCGCGTGAGGCGGGCACGGCCGGAAACGGCTCTCCGCACTGGAATGCGGAGGGGGCGGAGAAGCCAGAGTAGGCAGAGCAGGCAGGGCAGGCAGAGCAGAGAAGGCAGAGAAATGGAAGGCAGAGCGTCTCGCAGGTGTGATTTGCGCGTGATGCCGCCCTAATCGTAACTGCGGGAAAACTTCGGAGGAGAGCCATGCACATCATTCGCCGCCGCGGCTGGGAGATCCCCGAGCGCCTTGCCACTCCGGAGCGTTATTTCTTTGACCGGCGGTCTTTTTTGGGAGCCGCCATGGGGGCCGCCGCGGGCGGTTTGCTGGCCGCGCCGGCGGCCGCGCAGCGTGTGGCCGACGTCCCCGACCCGACCGCAGACCTTTATCCCGCCAACCGCAACGAGAAATATGTGCTCGACCGGCCGGTGACCGACGAGAAGGTGAACGGCACCTACAACAACTTCTTCGAGTTCGGTTCCGACAAGAGCATCTGGCGTGCCGCGCAGGCGCTGAAAACCCGGCCCTGGACCATCAAGATCGACGGAATGGTTGAGCGCGAGTTCGAGATCGGCATCGACGACCTGATCCGCAAGATGACCCTGGAGGAGCGGCTCTACCGGCTGCGCTGTGTCGAGCGCTGGGCCATGGCCATCCCGTGGACCGGATTCCCCTTTGCCAAACTTGTTGAACTGGCCAAGCCGAAGTCGGAAGCCAAATACGTGCGCATGGAGACCTTTCTCGACAAGGCCGTGGCGCGCGAGCAGCGCAAGGTGATGTATCCCTGGCCCTATGTCGAAGGGCTCACCATCGAGGAAGCCACCAACGAGCTGACGTTCCTCGCCACCGGCGCCTATGGCAAGCCGATGCCCAAGCAGCACGGTGCGCCGATCCGTCTGGCGGTGCCGTGGAAGTACGGCTTCAAGTCGATCAAGTCGATCGTGCGCTTCACCTTCACCGACAAGCGTCCCGTCAGTTTCTGGGAAGATCTGCAGCCGCACGAATACGGCTTCTGGGCCAACGTTAACCCGCAGGTGCCGCACCCGCGCTGGAGCCAGGAGATCGAGGAATTGATCGGCACCGGCGAGCGGCGGCCGACCATGCTGTTCAACGGTTACGGCGAATTCGTCGCCCACCTCTACAAAGGCCTGGAGCACGAGCGCTTGTGGGCGTGAGGCGGCCTCGGTTGTGCGCCCCGCCGTGCACTGGCCGGTGCGTTTGTAAGTCCGGCGCAGGGGCTGTGTCCGACACGGCAAAAGCGGTCGGCGGAAGCGGCGCCTCATGATCGCGCCGGGTTCGGGCCGCCGGCGCAGTAACGCACAGCAAAGCGTCGGCGGCCTTTGTCATCATAATTCTTGCGCAAAAAAATTCTTGCGCAAAAAAAGCCGGGCCCGAAAGGGCCCGGCCTCAGTCGTCGGCACAGGAAAGCCGACACTCACCTTCCAGAGGGGAACCGCTGAGCGCATCGGTCGCTAGATCTGGGGGGATGCGCGCAGGCCGATGCATCAGCTTGCGCGCATGTATGCTCCCTGGCGGCAGGTAACACAATGCGAGGGGTCGCATGCCAGCCATGCGGGTATGGCAAGTAAATGGTCATAAACGACCGCGCCCCGCGGCCGCGGAACATCCGCGCCAAGGAGGCGCTGCGGGCTCAATCTGCGGCCGGCCGTGGCCGCCGGCTGGGGTTGGCGGGCGGTGGAAGTTTGCAGGCTGTTTCAGAAATTCCAGCGCTGCGCATTGCTCACCAGAAAGTCGCGGAACGCCTGCACCCGCGCCACATTTTTCAATTCTTCGGGATAGACGAAATAGGCGTCGAGCGCCGGCGCGTCCTCCTCGCTGAAAAGCTGCACCAGACCGCCATTTTCCTCCACCAGATAATCCGGCAGAAGGGCAATCCCCAGCCCGCGCTGGCAGGCGCGCAGCACGCCGAGAATGTTGCTGATGGTGATCTGCGGTTGGCGCGGATCCTTGCTGTCGCGGCCCACCTCGATCAGCCAGTTCCGGTTTTGCAGATACGACGGCACAGTGGAGCCGCCGAGCAGGACGATGCGGTGGTGATCGAGTTCCTCGAAGTGGGTCGGCGTGCCGAACCGTTTGAGGTATTCGGGTGAGGCATAGGCGTGGAAGTGGACCGAGAACAGTTTGCGCTGGATCAGGTCCGGCTGCGTCGGTTGGCGCAGCCTGATGGCCACGTCCGCCTCGCGCATGGAGAGGTCGAGCTCTTCGTCGGTGGTGATCAGCGTCACCCGAATTTCCGGGAACAGATCGATGAATTCGCCGAGCCGCGGCGTGAGCCAATGGTTGCCGATCCCTTGCGCGGTGGTGACCCGCAGCTCGCCGTGCGGCCGCTCCCGGCTGTCGGTGAGCTTGGCCCGCACCGCCTCGAGCTTGAGGAACACATCATGCGCCGTGCGGTAGAGCAGCTCGCCCTGCTCGGTGAGGATCAGCCCGCGGGCATGGCGATGGAACAGAGAGACGCCGAGCTCCTGCTCGAGTGCGCTCACCTGCCGCGACACCGCCGATTGCGACAGGTTGAGCTGCTCGCCGGCGTGCGTGAAGCTGCCGGCATCGGCGGCGGCGTGAAAGACCTTCAGTTTGTCCCAGTCCATCGATATCCTCATGTCTCCTGCTTCCCGATGGCGGGGAGAGGAGCAGTGCACCCGCCGCAGCATCGAAGGGACGATAACATCCGACCGCTCCAGGAACCGCTGCACACCCTTCGATGTTGATTGCGAATTTCCACCCGACCTGCCCGTTGAACCTGTATACGACCTCTGTCCGCCGGCGGTGAGGGCCGGTCTATTCCGCGGCCGCCCGCTGCTCGGCCTGTGCGGCGAGGAACTTCTCCGCCTCGAGTGCCGCCATGCAACCCAGACCGGCCGCGGTCACGGCCTGACGAAACACGTCGTCGGCCACATCGCCTGCGGCAAACAGCCCCGGCACCGATGTCGCGGTCGAATTCGGCGCCGTGCGCACATAGCCGTTCGGCTTCAGGTCCACCTGCCCCTTGACCAAGTCGGTTGCGGGCGCATGGCCGATGGCGATGAACACCCCATCCACATCCAGTGTGCGTCGGGCGCCGCTCTTGACGTTCTGCAACACCACGCCGTTGACCTTCAGGGGGTTCTCGCTGCCCAGCACTTCGACCACCACGCTGTCCCAGATCACCTCGATCTTCGGATTCCTGAATAGCCGCTCCTGCAAAATTTTCTCCGCCCGCAATTTGTCGCGGCGGTGAATCAGGGTCACCCGGCTGGCGAAGTTGGTGAGAAACAGCGCTTCCTCGATTGCCGTATTGCCGCCCCCGACCACCGCCACAGATTTGTTTTTGTAGAAGAAGCCGTCGCAGGTCGCGCAGGCGGACACGCCGTAGCCCCGAAATTTCTGCTCCGACGGAAGCTCGAGCCAACGCGCCTGGGCCCCGGTCGCCAGCACCACGGTTTCAGCCAAATAGACCGTGCCGGAATCGCAGTCGACCCGGAACGGCCGCCGCGACAGATAGAGCTTGGTGACATGGTCGCTGACAATACGGGTGCCCACATGCGCGGCCTGTTTCTGCATCTGTTCCATGAGCCAGGGGCCCTGGATCACGTCGGCAAATCCGGGATAGTTCTCCACATCTGTGGTGACGGTAAGCTGGCCCCCCGGCTGGATGCCCTGGATCAGGACCGGTTCGAGCATCGCGCGTGCCGCATAGATGGCCGCCGTATAGCCGGCCGGCCCGGAGCCGATGATGACGATTTTGGCGTGAATGGGGGTGCTCATTGGCTCCTCTTTGTTCGGCCCCGGGTCGGCCCCAATTTATGCGCTGTGCCAAGCTATGCAAGTGACGCAACCCTTGAATCAGCGCCTTGCGACAGACCAACCCTTAACCCCGGCCGCCGCAGGCGGCATTTCAGGGGGCATCTTGCGCAATAAAGTTTCGCGCCGGGGTGGTTCGCGGTATGCAGTGGGCATGGAGGACGCACGTGCACCGTCTCGATGCCATCGACCGTATGATTCTTAAGGAACTGCAGGCGGACGGCCGAATCACCAATGTGGAATTGGCCCGTCGGGTCGGCATCTCGGCCCCCCCGTGCCTGCGGCGTGTGCGCGCTCTGGAGCAGGCAGGATACATCCGCGGTTATCGCGCCCTGCTCGACGAAAAGAAGCTTGGCTACGAAGTGACGGTCTTTGCGCTGGTGCACCTGTCGAGCCAGGCCGAGCCGGACCTGAAAGCGTTTGAGGACTTCGTCCGCAAGGAACCCCTGGTACGCGAGTGCTGGATGCTCTCCGGCGAGATCGATTTCATTCTCAAGTGTGTGGCCCCGGACTTGAAAACCTTCCAGGCCTTCGTCGCCGAGCTCACCGCGGCCCCGCACGTCCGCAACGTCAAGACCTCGCTTGTGCTGCGCAACTCCAAGGATGCGCCGCTCGTGCCGATGGAATGATATCAGCGGCGCCAATTTTTGACTCGTCATGCGCGGGCTTGACCCGCGCATCCATGATGAGATTCCTCGCTGTATTGCCTTGCGGCTGTGTTCGCGGCGTAGCCTCACGGATTGCCGGG
>Ga0101944_10007613_pt1 | contig 10750 bp, 3 predicted proteins | sample DewCreD2012metaG_FD_75245 | JGI IMG/M metagenome (GOLD analysis project Ga0101944, IMG submission 75245) | Hot spring sediment bacterial and archeal communities from British Columbia, Canada, to study Microbial Dark Matter (Phase II) - Dewar... ...
ACCGTGGCGCGGCGCTGGCGCTGCTGGCCGCGGCGCTGCTGCTGTGGGCCGCGCCGTGCCGCGCGGCAAAAGTGCGCCTGCATGTGCCGCGCCCGGCCGTGGAAGTGGGCCAGGAGGGCGTCGCGTTCCTCGAACTCATGCCCGATCCCGGCGAGTCCGTGCGCGGCGCATGGGTCTCCCTGTCCGTGAATCCCGAGTACATCATGCTTTTATCCGACCGCACGCACTACGCCAGCGATCCCGCCTTCAACAAAGTCGAAAAATTCACCGTGGATGCCCTGAACGGCGCCCTGGTATACAGAGTGCAGACGGACAAGCCGGTGTCTGAAAACAAGATTCTATTGCGCATTCCGCTCAAGTTCATGCAGCCGGGCCTTTCGTCCATCACATTCACATCGTCCATATACGCGGAGACCCTGGAGCGGGTCACGGCCAACTCGGGGTATCAGCGACTGGCCGGATACAAGGGAGAGCTGGACCCGCTGCTGCTGTCGTCCCTCGAGGGCGAGAACAGCACGCTCACGGCCACGGCTCTGCACAATGAAATCGAGTTCACGGCCCCGGAGCGCAAGGCGTCCATCATGGAGGCCAGCCTCGGGATATCGGCCCTGGAGGAAGCCTCGGGCGACGAGGACGCGGATGTGGTGATCGAGTTCAGCAAGCGGCAGGCAACCATCGGCCTTCGCCAGTGGGTGCGCCTGGATGTGGTGATCACCAAGTTCCCGCAGAACGAGATGCTGGCCGCGGCCGCGTTCAAGGTCAAGTACGACCCCGCCGCATTCACCTACACGGACTCGCGCGGCCAGGAAGCCGCCGCTGTGGAACTCAACGAGCACTTTAATATGGGGTTCGTGAACCGGGTGGACCGCAACAAGGGCGAGATTGACATCCAGGTGGGACTGGATCTCACGCTCTCGGATGCGGAACTGCTCGAAAAAATGCCCGTGACTCTGGTGTCTCTTTATTTCAAGGGCATGAAGCAGACCACGAACGAGCAGATAACCCTGGAGGAAGTGAAGGTGCCGGTGTCGCGGCCGGGCAGCAAGCTGGCGCGGCACGGCGCGGCCGTGACCGTGAAACCCGCGGAAACGGGCTGCGACAAAGATCTGCCGCCCACGCTGTGCTCCGGCTCGTTCAAGGTGAGCGGCGCCGTGGCGTTCAACATCAGCAACAAGAACGAGGTGCAGCGCACCGCAGTCGTGGGGCAATTTTCAAACGAACAGACCGGCGCCACGCAAAATGTGCGCGTCAAGAAATACTTTCTGGAGCAGCGCTGGAACCTGGGCATGAACGGCAGCCTGCGCAACGGCGTGCGCCTGCAGGGGTCGCTCGTGGACGAGCCGAACATGGAGCAGCGCCTCAACATGGAAATGATCGGGCAGGACACCACAGCGCGGTTCGGTGATTTCAGCGCGTCCATGACGGACAGCAAGCTCGCCGCGCTCAAGGCCAGCGATGTGACCGGCCTGCAGCTCGTGCACAAGCATAAGGGCCTCTCGTTCCGCGGCCTGCTCGCCGAACTCAAAAGCTCTCCCGGACCGGACGCCAACATCAAGGGAAACGGAAGCGTCGGACCCTACAGCCTCAACATCCAGGGCGCGGCCATCATCCCCGCCAGCATTACCGTTTACCGCCAAAACGAGATTCTGTCCTCCAGCGAATACATCATTGATTTCGGCCGCAACCAGATCACCTTCAAGCAGCCTCTGCAGAACAACGAAACCGTGATCGTCAAATACCAGCAGTCGTCCCTGCTGTTCTCCACCGGCAACATCCGGGCGTTCCGCGCAGACTACCAGTCCGGCAACGAAAATGTGAAAATCGGCTCCACCTACATCACCACCATGTCTCCGAAAAGCGCGGCCCAATCCAGACTCGTGACCACCGAGGCCGTGACCGAAGCCCAGGTCATAACGCCCGAGGGCGCGACAGGTTCCTCCAAGTCCTTCGACTGCGGATATTTCGGGCCGGGCCGCAAGTGCTTCGAGATCAAGCTCGCCCACACCCACATCGTGGAAGGCTCCATCGAGATAAAGAACGACATTTCATCCGACACCGGCACATACAACAAGGACAGCAAATATGTGCACATAGACCACCGCGGGCACCTCGAGGGCCGGTTCTTCGTGGACACCACCAAATTCCCCTCCGTGAAAATGAATGTCACCTACACCTATTACAACCCCGTGAACCTGACCCAGCGCGCGTTTGTTCTGTTCCCCATCAGCGCCGCGAGCAGGGGCAGCAGCGAGGTGCGCATTGACACCGAGGGCCGCTGGCCCGCGGACATGTTCCCGGGCAGCGAAATCCTCTACCTGTCCGATGACGAGCAATACGATGTCACCGAGGGCGCGGACCGCATAGTGTGCTACAGCGACGAATCCGAGGGCGACACGGACAAATCTTCTTTCTGCCCGGGCGTGTTCGGCAACTCGAACCATAAATACGAATTCGAGATCACCGGCTTCGACACCCTGATCCGCATCTACGGCGGCGTGGTGGACAAGCCCGTGCTCAAAGTGCTCTACACCCCGGTGCCCCCGGACACAGCCGGCGGATCCGAGTTCCAGAAAGTGGCCTGGGGCTTGGACACGAATATCAAAGCCGGCAAGAAAATCGAAATCAAGGCCGAATACGCACAGGCCAATTCGGACCTGTCCGCAAGCTTCAACACCAACGAAGACCAGATCGTCGTGGACCCCAACACGCTCGAAATCAACACCTCGGCGATCGTCAAGCCCAACTGCACATACGACCCCACGGCCGACGCCATCAAATCATCGGACGACAAGCTCACCTGCCGCCTCACGCGCACAGGCGTTTTCGGCGCCGTGATCGTCAAGGTGCAGTTGTGCAACGAATTCGACAATGCGCTCGAAGTCTGCACTCTGTACGATACGGTAACCTACGACATCCTTGTGCCCCGCAGCCGCGTGGACAAGGACAAGGGAACCATCACCTTCGAGCGCGGCGAATGGCTCAAGGACTACGGCAGCATCGTGCGCTTCCCCAACCAGGGCGACAAGTTCTTCGTGATCTACACTTACGAGCAGAAACTCGACAAGGTCGTTACCGGCGACGCGTATTTCATTGACACCGCCTACAGAAGCAAAAACCTGCAGGTGAACCTGCTCAAGCGCGGCCGCGACCCCCTGTTCGACACCGCCGTGTCCCTGCTCAACGACAGCGTGGTGGATCACCTCGGCGGCGATGCGGCCTGGACATTCAAAAAGAAGTGGAAGCTGAACTACGAATGGAGACAGGCCACGGAACAGGTCGTGGACAACGAGACAGGCGTGCTATCGTCCAGCACCGACCGCGACAACCAAAAGATGAGCCTGAGTTACTCGTCAGGGAGTCTCAAGGCCCTGAAATTGTCGAGAGACACCAAGGCGGCCAAAGGCTTCACCGGCGCGGACGAAACCACGCGCACCTTCACCGATGAAGAAAATACCATTGACTCGCTGGACTTTCTGCTCGCCATGCGAAAGAATGTTTACGCCATCACCGGCAATGTCAGCAAGAACGCTTATGAATACAGGATAGGCAGCAAGCCCAACACAGAGTCCGCGATATCCAACTTCGCGTTCAAATACACCCCGTCACGAAAGTACGACCTGAATGTGGCCATGAGCGATTCGCACTCCAGCGACGGCAACAAGTCCGAGGCCAAGGCTTACTCTCTGAATTTTCGCGCCATCCCATATGTCAAGGAGCTGCGCCTCGAATACAAGGACACAGACACGCGCCCGCGCTACGGTTCGGACTTCTCCGAGGTGCAGGACATCGCCTACAACCTCCAGTTTATGCCCCTGTGGGCCATCGAAAACCTCAATTTCAATTTCCGCAGGCAGGACACGCCCGGCGGCTCCACGGACAATCCCGACACCCGCCGCTCCGACAGCCTCACCGTGTCCTTCAACACCCAGTACAAGAACTATCTCAAGTTCCTGCCATCGTACAACAGAAATGTGTCCATGACCGAAACCAAGAGTTACAACTACTCGCGCGGCTACAAGTGGACCGTGGAATACAAACTGCCGAAATCCAAGTACAATCCATCCACCTCGTACACGCGCACCGAGAACAGCACCAGCAACAGAAACTTCACAACCGGCGGCGCCGAAACCCTCACGACCTCGCAAACCTCGACCCTGACGCTGGATTTCGACGCCTCGAAAAAGATCCGCGTGTCCGCGAAAACCGACCGCTCCGAGGGCAGCGCCGCGCCCACGCGAAACTCCAGCCTGTCCCTGGGATATCAGTTGCTGACCGGCCTCACGCTCAACACGCGGCTTTCCTTCAACAGGACGCTCGGCGCCACGCCCCGGCGCAGCGCCACGCAGAGCATGGATTTCGTGTGGAAGATGACCGAGGACACGAACCTGTCCCTCAAATACAGCCGCACCGCCACCCCGAGCGGCGCCGCGGCAGGCACCCTGCCCGTCACCACTTTCAGCATGGAAACGCAGACGCGATTCAAATAAGGTTCAAACCGGATTCCCGGCAACGCAAAAAGCAGGCCCCGGAACCCCGGAGCCTGCCCCGGTTGCGTTCGATTGAAAAACCTGTGCGGCGCGGTTCAGCCCAGCGCTTTGGCCAGAGGCTCTTCGCCGATCTCGAAGATCTCGAACCACGCCTGCGCGCCGGCCGGGTTGGTGGTGTAGATGGAGCCGTCGAACATGAAGCGCATGGCGGCGTCCAGGCCCTCGGTCTGCATGGCCTTCATGGTTTCCACGGCGTTCTTCTTGATGTGGAACAGAACGGCGTTCTCGTCGCCGCTTTCGCCCTCGACCATTTCCACCTTGCCCGGCTCCACGATGATGCCCATCTTTTCCTTTTCGTTGCCGTCGTCGTCGAACACGGTCACATCGAATACATGCCGGCCCTCGAAGTCGCTTTTCACGAGCTTGTTCAGCGCGCCCAGCAGGTCTTGCATTGTGAGATTGTTCAGGTCTGCCATTTTCTAACCTCCAGTAAAATTGAAATCTTGGTTTGTGGTCACCGCATGCGCAGCCTTCATATTATAGTGCCGCCAAAAGCGGCTTGACTACCCCTTTTTATCAATTCCGGCCCGCCGCGGAATGCGCAAAAAATCAGATCAGAAAAACGAAATTCGTGGTTCGCCGGTCCGGGGAGCCTACATGCAGGTAGTAGCGGAAGCCCTCGAACCAGCCCAGGTTGAACATGCGCTTTTCCACCAGAAACATGTTGAGGCTGAAGGGCTTGAACACGAGCGGAAACGGGCATCGCACGGCTTTTTTAATGAGCGGAATCAGCCCGGGCCGCGCCACGCCCAGCCGGAACAGATAGTAAAGATTAATCAACTCGCGCGCGTGATCCGTCTTGAAAATGGGGTGCGGCCCGGCCGCGGCGATGTCCGTGATGTCCGGCAAGCGCTCGGCGTCGTCCGGAGCCAGTACGCCGATATCCACTGCGTAATCCGCATAGCGGGTGCGCGGCAGGGGGATGCCGAAAGTGAGCCGTGCGCAGTCCGCGCCGATTTCCGCGTTCAGCTCCATGGTGCGGAACGCGCTTTCCATGGTTTCACCGGGATTGCCGATCATGTTGAATGTGACCACCATGACGCCGTGCTTTTTGAGCAGGGCCGCGGCGTTCCGGATTTGATCGTCGGTAATGTCCTTTTTCATGATCATGCGGCGCAGGGTTTCGTCCCCGGTTTCAATGCCGATAGCCACGGCGCGGCACCCGGCCCGGGCCAGCGCGGCCACGGATTTTTCCCGGACCAGGTCCACGGTCGCGTTGCAGGTGAACGGCACGCCGCCGATTTCGCGCCTGTACCGTTCGCTGAATTCCTCGGCCCAGTCCTCGTCCGAGATGAACAGGTCGTCGGAAAAATGCGCGATTTTGAGATTTGCGTTCTGCTTCATCCACAGGACTTCGGCCACGGCGCGCTCCGGGGACTTGCGGCGCACATACACGCCCAGCCCGTGGTAGCTCTCCCGGATTTTCGGGTTGTAGCAGTATGCGCACGAGTGATAGCACCCGCGCCCGCTCATGAATTTTTTCCACCCGAACACGCGCAGATACGGGTAGCGGAAATACATGCCGCGATCGGGCAGGGGTATGTCATCCAGAGGCGCGAGCAGCGGCCGTTTTTCGTTGCGCACCACCTGCCCGTCGCGCATGAGCCATACATTGGGGATGTCCGCAAAATCATCGCCCCGCGCCAGAGCCTCGCAGATGTCGAGCGCCGCGCCCTCGGCTTCGCCCACGATGATGGCGTCAATATCCGGCGACTCCACGATCTCGGGATAAAATGTGGGGTGCGTGCCGCCGAAAATCACGGGGCGGCCCGGAAATCGCGCCCTGATGCGCCGCGCCATGCCCAGCGCCCAGGTGTGTGCCAGTATCGAGCACGGGATCAGAAACCAGTCCGGGTCGAACGCTTCGATTGCGGCTTCCAGATCCCGCTCCTCGCGCTCCAGCAGAACCGCGGTCTCGTGCCCGTGCGCCTTGAGAAGCGCGGACAGCTCGCACAGGGCCAGGGATTCGTTGATGCCGTTGTCCTGAATGAACAAGACTCTCATTAGACTGAATCTTAGTTGAATGGCGATGGCCGCGCAATGCGGACGCGCGCCGCCTGTTTCTCAAAAGGCTGCCTTGCATTTCGCACACTGAAGTATTTGAATGTCCCCGGAAATTGGCTCACAGGTTGCGCCGGCGTCATTCCCCGGTTTCGAGAATGGCGATGGCTTCCATTTCCACAAGCAGCTCGGGACGGCAAAGCGTGGCCTGGATGCATGTGCTGGCCGGGTATTCGGTGATTCCCTGCTCCTTGAAGAACTCCATGCGGATGCGGGCGAGATCGTGGTAATGCTCGTCCATGTGCTTGAGGTAAATGGTGGTGCGCGCCACATTGCGCCAGGTGGCGCCTTCAGATTTGAGCAGTTCGGTGACATTTTTAAACATGCGCCGAGCCTGGGCTTCGAGATCGCCTTGATGCACGCTCTGGCCGCGCTCGTCCACGCTGGCCGTGCCCGAGATGAACAGCATGGCCGTTCCCTTGATGTCTACGCGTGTGCCGCGCGAGAACGGGACCGGTTTGTCATATTCATACGCTTCATTCAGTGTGTGGGGCGCCTTCATGGGCCGCATCTGCATGGATAAATCCTCCGCTGAACGCTGTGCGCTTTATCTTTAGTATCAGACGGCATGCCCCGGGTGTCAAGAAAGCGGGCGCATGCCGCGAATTTCGGGCGCGGCGATCCGGGCGCGGCCCGGATTTGTTATGATTATGCACAGGCGCGGCCGCAGCGCCGCGCGACGGCGGATTTCTTATGAGCCATCAGGGTTTCGAAATAATCATTCAGCCGCCCCACCCGCGGTCCAGCCAGGCGCTGATGGAGCGCTTCCCGGGCGCGTTCCAGGCCGGGGATGGCGCATGGGCCGCGCCGCGGTTTCTCTATCTCGCGCCCACAAGGCGCAAGGTCGAGCACATTCGTGAACTTCTGCTCGAACGGTTCGGCGGCGCGCTTTTCGGAAACTGCGTGATGACGCTCACGGATTTCTTCGAGCGCGCGCGCGCCGCGGCCGGGTCCGCGCACGACCCGCTGTCCTCAACCGCGCGCCTGGCGTTGGTCGAGGACATCCTTGGGGAGCTGCGCCCGCGCTTGCGCTATGTCACGCGCGCCGTGGCGCACCACGGCCTGGCCCGCAAAATTTCCACCCTGTTCTCCGAGTTCAAGCAGAATCTGATTTTTAGTTCCGGCGAACTTGAGGCCGCGCTCGGCAACACAGATGCGCGCCACATTGTGCCGCGCGACAAGGCCCGCGATCTGGTTCTGATCTTCGGCGAGTACGAACGCCGCCTCCGCGCGCTTGAGGTCCAGGACGCCGAAGATGCGCAGTTCAGCGCGGGCAAAGCGCTGGATACACAGGGATTTGCCGCTCTGTTTCCGCAGGCGCACTGCCTTATTCTCGAAGGGTTTTACGATTTCAATCCCTTGCAGAAATATGCGTTGCGCGGCGCCATCGCCAGTGCGCCGTCCGCGGTTGCGGCCCTGGAAATGGAGCCTGCGCCCGCGCCCGGAGCGCCCGGCGCCTGGCGCTGGCGCCGCGTGTTTGCGCTGCCGGAACGCACCCTGCAATTCTACCGCTCCTGCCGGGACGACACGCGCGAGACCGCGCTGCCCGCGCCCAATGATCCGAATCCCATGCGCACAGCGGGCGCGCGCCTGTTCCGCAGCGCCGGGGGCGCGGCCGCGGCCGGTCCGTGCGGAGGCGCGCTCCTCATTTCCCCCCGCGACCAGCGCGCGGAGGTCATCGAGATCGCGCGGCGCATCAAACGCTTGGCGTCCGGCCCGGACGCGATTCCGCTCTCACGCATGGCCGTGGTGTTCCCGGCGCTGGAAAACTACGAACTGGCGGTGCGCGAGGAGTTCCGTCGGCACGGCATCCCGTGCCGGATTTCCGCGGGCCGCCCGCTCGGGGCGTCGCCGGTGTGCGGCGCGATTTCCGCCATGCTCGAGGCCGCGCGCAACGGGTTCCCGCGCGCCGTCATGTTCCGGTTTCTGGCGTCGCCGTTCGTGCGCATACCCCGGCCCGAGGGCGCAGGGGTACCGGATGCGTTCGAGATGGACCTTGCGGCGCGCGCCGCGCAGATCGCGGGCGGGTCCGGCGCCGCGGCGTGGATCGAGACGCTGCGCGAGCATCGAGGCCGCGCCGCGCGCCGCGCATCACCGGACGAACTCGACCGCCTGGACGCCGTCATTGCATGCTACGACGCGGCGTTCCGTGCGCTCGCGCCGCTCGGCGATCCCCAGGCGCCCATGACCCCGGCCGCGTTCGCGCGTATCGTGAGGTCGCTGATCCGCGAATTCGGAATCCGGAATCTGGCCTGCGAGCGCGCTTCGGGCGCGGTCCCGCCGGACGAGACCCGCAGAAACATCCGCGCGCTGCAAGCCTTCGAGAGCGTGCTGGACGAACTGAAGTCCGGGCTGGAGCTTCTGGCGCGCGGCCACGGGCGCGCCCAACGCCCGGCCGGGGAACTTGCGGACATGCTTCGCGCGGCGCTTGCCGCCGAGCGGTTCACGGGCGGCGCGCGCCTTCGCGGCGGCGTGCAGGTCATGGGCCTGCTCGAAACGCGCGGCCTGGATTTCGACGCCGTGTTCCTGGGCGGCCTGCTCAACGACGCATTCCCCAAGAAAGATGAAGCCGCTTTCTTCCTGGACAACCGAGAGCGGGCCGCGGCGCGCATCGAGTCCATTCGCGCCGACATCAGCGAGGACCGGTTTCTGTTTGCGCGCCTGTTTCAGACCACGCACAGGCAGCTCGTGATCTCGTGGCCCGCGCAGTCCGGGGAAAAAGACAATGTGCCGTCCCTGTTCATAGACGAATTGCGGCGGCATATCTGCGAAACGCCCGCCGCGGAGCTGGCGTGCGCGGACGCAGAGCATTTCTACTGCCGTGACGATGCGTGCGCGGCGTTCGGGGACGATGTTGCGGATCCGGGAACAGCGAGCTTGCCGCCGGATTACGCCGCGGCTCTGGACGCGGATGAGCTGCTGTTCGTGGCGCGCAACATGGACGCAGAGTGGGAGCGCCGGTTCAGTCCGCTGGAATCGGCGTTCCAGGGCCGCATTGCCTCGGCCGCGCATCTGGCGCTGGTCCGGTCCGCATTCGCGCCCCCCGCCAACAGCCTGAGCGTCACGGCCCTCGAGGCGTATGCGCGCTGCCCGTTCCGGTTTTTCGTGTCGCGCCTGTTGGGCATCGAGGCCATGGAAGAGGTGGAGGAAGACCTCTCCGCACGGGATCGCGGAACCCTGCTGCACGCGGTGGTGGAGCAATTTTACCGGGAGCGGTACGACGAGATCTCGGATCGCATCGCGCCGGTTCCCGCGGATGGCCCGGGCCGGGAGCAGGCCGAACGGCGGCTCGCGGAAATAGCCGGACGGCAACTCCGCGCGCTGCGCTTTTCGGGCGTGTTCTGGGATGCGTGGCGGGCCGCGCTGCTCTCCGGGCTTGCGGGCCATGAGCGCGCGGACATGGCGCCGGGCACGCTCAAGGCGTTCCTGGATTTCGAGGCGCGCGACCGCGACTGGTGCCGTCCCCGCTACCTGGAATCCGCATTCGACGACCGGGCCGCGGCGCGGGACCCGGACCCGGCGCGCCTCCTTGGGCCGCCCCTGGAAATGGCGCTCGACGACGGCGCGCGGTTTTTCATCAAGGGCAAGGTGGACCGCATTGACCTCGCGCCCGGCAGCCCCGGTCTGTTCTTTGTGGTGGATTACAAGACCTACGCGGGCGAGCCTGGCGTGAAGCAGGCGGAAATGTTCGACGCCGTGAACACGGGCCGCGATTTCCAGTTGCCCGTGTACATGATCCTCGCGGGCCGCGCGCTGGGGCCGCAATGGCGCGCCGCGGGCGGCGCCCTGTACGCCTTGAGCGGCGTATCCAAATACACCGGGAAATTCGCCATCTTCGGGTCCGAGGAATTCAGGGACCCGAAGTCACAGGGCGGCAACGCCGTGAATTCGGCCGCGAAAAAAGGATTCGTGCCCGGCGAGGCCTTCGAGGAAATTCTGACCGTCAAAGTCATTGAAAACATCCGCGCCGCGCTCCGGGCCATGCTCGCCGGACATTTCAACCCGGACATTCTGGACCCGAAACGCAAACAATGCGAATACTGCGAACTCGGGCGCACATGCCGGCTAAAGAGCGCGGACACGCAAACATTGCGCGAGGCGGCCGCGGCCCTGCCCGGCATTTACCTGCCGCGGCCCCTGGG
>Ga0101944_10007614_pt1 | contig 10748 bp, 5 predicted proteins | sample DewCreD2012metaG_FD_75245 | JGI IMG/M metagenome (GOLD analysis project Ga0101944, IMG submission 75245) | Hot spring sediment bacterial and archeal communities from British Columbia, Canada, to study Microbial Dark Matter (Phase II) - Dewar... ...
AGATGGCGCCGATGAACTGCGCTTTGCGCTGGATATTGCCGGGGCTTACCCCCTAGAAGCCGGGCTGAAAAGCTGGCGGCGGCAGGTGGCACTGAAGCGCGGGCAGGGCGTAGAGGTGGTGGATGCGTGGGAATTGGAAAAGCCTGCCGGGCAGATTGCCTTCCATCTGGTCACGCCCTGCCAGGTGGAGCAGGCGGAGGGGGGCATGGTGCGGTTGGCCGCCGCGGCGCTGGCTGAGGACCGGCTTTCTGGCGCGGGGACCATTCACTACGACGCTGAAAAGCTGACGGTGATCGTCGAGGCGATCGCGGTGGATGATCCGCGCCTGCAAAGTGCCTGGGGCAGCCGCCTGGCGCGCCTGACGTTCACCTGGCGGCGCCCGCCTCTGGTTGGCGAGACCCGTTTTTGGGTCACGGCATAAACAGCGCCGCGCGGCGGCGCATCAACGGCGAATCGAAGAGATCCAGGCGCAGCCCTGGATCTCTTCTTGTTACCCTCTTAACCCTTAGACAGGAGATTTATGCGTCGAAATAGAGCGTAAATTCGTGCGGGTGCGGGCGCATGCGCATTGGGTTGACCTCGTTCTCGATCTTGTAGGCGATGTAGGCTTCGAGCAGGTCGGTGGTGAAAACATCGCCCTTGAGCAAGAACTCGTGATCGGCTTCGAGCGCGGCCAACACATCGGAGAGCGAGCCGGGAACCTGCTTAATCAGCTTGGCCTCGTCGGGCGGCAGTTCGTAGAGGTCCTTATCTGCCGGGTCGCCCGGATCAATGCGGTTCTGAATGCCATCCAGCCCGGCCATGAGCAGGGCGGCGAAGCACAGGTAGGGGTTGCAGGATGGATCGGGCGCGCGGAATTCGATGCGCTTGGCCTTGGGGCTTTTCGAGTAGATGGGGATGCGGCAGATGGCCGAGCGGTTGCGCTGTGAGTAGGCCAGGTTGACGGGCGCTTCAAAGCCGGGAACCAGGCGGCGGTACGAGTTGGTGGTGGGGGCCGCCAGTGCCAGCAGGGCCGGGGCGTGCTTGAGCAGGCCGCCGATGTAGTATTTGGCCGTGTCGGAGAGCGAGGCGTAGCCCGATTCGTCGTAGAAGCAGTTGGTATTGCCGCTCCACAAGGAGGTGTGCACGTGCATCCCAGAGCCGTTGTCGCCGAACAGCGGTTTGGGCATGAAGGTGGCGGTCAGGCCGTTGGCGCGGGCCACGTTCTTGACGATATACTTATAAATCATCACCTTGTCGGCCATGCGGGTCATCGTGTCGAAGCGCATATCAATTTCCGCCTGACCGGCGGTTGCTACCTCGTGGTGATGGACTTCGATCTCTACCCCGGCTTTTTCAAGGGCCATGACCATGCGCGAACGCACGTCTTGCAGGGTATCGGCCGGCGGCACGGGGAAGTAGCCGCGCTTGGGGCTGATCTGCGCGCCCAGGTTGGGCTTCAGGTCTTCGCCGCTTTTCCACCAGCCTTCCTGGCTGTCAATATAATAGAAGGCGTTGTTCGTCCCGCCGCCGTAGCGCACGTCATTGAAGATGAAGAATTCGGCTTCCGGCCCCCAATAGCTGGTCTCGGCGATGCCGGTCTGCTTCAGGTAGGCTTCGGCTTTTTTGGCAACGTAGCGCGGGTCGCGGCTGTAGGGCTGGCGGGTGACGGGATCGTACACGTCGCCGATGATCACGAGGGTGGGGACCTCTAATACCTGGTCATAAAAAGCGGAGTCGGGGTCGAGCATGAGGAGCATGTCTGATTCGTGGATTTCTTTGAATCCCCGGATGGAGGAGCCATCGAACCCCAGCCCTTCTTCGAATACTTCTTCGGTCAACTGGTGCGCCGGCACGCTGAAGTGCTGCCAGGTGCCCGGCATATCGGTGAACCGGAAATCAATCATCTCTACGCTTTCTGCCATCTTGACGACATCACGAGGTGTTTTAGCCATTCTCTTTCTCCTTTGTGCGGGTTGCGGCCTCTATGCACTACCTGCAATCAGAACAGTAATTGATCGAATAACAGCCCTGATTCTAAGGGAAAGGCCAGAATGCGGCTATTACCCATATGGGTCATTTTATGGAAGAGGGTTGAGGACGTTAGGCATTAATTTCCGCATCAGCTTTTTCAATTTTCCTGAAAACCCAGGTGTTTAACTCTTTCCAACTACCGGACGGGTCAGTCTCGGAAATCTTATGGAGAAGGTCCTGGAATGAGATTGCGACAAGCTTAACCCGATTCGGCCTGATGAAACCGGAAAATGCTTCCCATTGAGCCGACCGAACCATTTTGGCAATGGGAAGGTTAGGAGCGTCTGCGTAGACCAGGAAAAAAGCAGCCTGCCGGCCCGTCGCTTGAGCGATCGCGTAGGCGTTGGTAATATTCCGCATCCACTGATACCAGGTCCCTGCGAATGGGCAGGGCCGGTGATCCTCTGTCAATTCGATCCGAAAAACCTGTGGGATGATTTCCCAGTAGCGGACTCCTTTGGCGCTCAAAGCACAGCGGGCTGTTTTGTGATTTACCGGATTCGTCTGAGTCTCAAAGTTTCCATTACATTGAACCAGGCCTTGATGCGGCCCATGGTGGATGGGAGAAGGCTGTGAGCATTGCCCACCGTCCGTTTCTGTGAATTTACATTCAAAGAAAATCATACCTGTATCACTCATTGCCAGCGCGTCAACCTGCGTCCGTTGGTTTATTTCCCGCATAATATTCGCCGGATCCAGCCATTCAAGGAAAAGGGACCATGTACTGCTCTCCTGCAAACCGGCCTGTCGAGCCAATGTATTTAAAATATTCGCCTTTGCGTCTGAAGTACAAATGGTCCCAAACACGTCAATGGCTAAGGCTTGAGATGAATGGGGCTTCCAGGTATCAGGCTGTCCGTTTGATCCTTTGTGCCAGGGGAACTGATTCCAGTTGCCAATTGCCGGCCAGGCCGCCTGGAAAATATTCGCTTGCAGTAGAGTCAGGATTTGTAGATCAAGAGGACGAATCGCTTTCAATTGGTTTCTCCTTGCTCTTGGGTATTTGGCTATTGGTTCAGTATATCGTGAATAGGCATAGGGAGCTAATACAGGCTTTCTGTAGGCGTGTTTCAGTCTGGAGTCTGAAACCCCTGCGGAGTTCAACGGTGACCTCCGCAGGGGTTTCAACAAGGTATAATTAAAATTCACTGTGGAGTTCGAGGGAACATGATATTAAAGGAATGGAGTGTCTTTTTTAAAGGGAATGAGCCTTACGGCCCCGAGGCGCGCGATCTGCTGCGGAGGGCGGGCTTTCAGGATGGGCAGAGCGCGGCGCGGGTGTTCAGGCGCATGGCTCAGGATCTTTGCCAGGGCGAGACGTTTGACGCCCTCCTCCCACACCTGTGGGTGGCGCTGAGCGAGGCCGCCGGCCCAGACCGCGTTTTGGGCAGTTTTGAGCGCTTCCTGTTCAGCTCGATGTCTGCCGTAGATACCTGCCGGTTTTTGAGCGAACACCCCAGGCTGGTGGAAATCCTGGTGAAAATCTTTGCCGCCAGTCAGTTTCTGACGGATATTCTACTGCGCAACCCCGAATATTTTGAGGACTTGCTGGACCTGCGCCGTCTGGCCCGCCCCAAGACGGTAGAACTCCTGCTCTCGAACGCTCGCGCGGCGGCCGGCGAACAGGGCTCGCTGGCCGACCAGTTAGACGCACTGCGGCGCTTCCAGCGGCGTGAACTACTGCGGATTGGCGTCTGCGACCTGCTGGATCTGTACGATATGCCAGCGGCCACCCGCCAGCTTTCTAACCTGGCCGACAGCCTGGTGCAGGCCTGCCTGGAACTCGTCAGCCGGCCCAACCCCTCTCCCAATGGGTTTGTTGTGATCGGCATGGGCAAGCTGGGCGGCCAGGAACTCAATTACAGCTCGGATATTGACTTCTTGTTCCTTTCCAGCGCGCCCTCGCCGGCGGTAACGCGCATTGGCGAAAAGTTGATTGACGCGCTGGCCCGCGTGACCACCGAGGGCTTTTTATACCGCGTGGATATGCGTTTGCGCCCCTGGGGCAAGGTCGGCCCGCTGGTGTCTTCGCCGGATGGGTTTATCGCTTACCTGAACCGGCATGCTCTGCTGTGGGAAAAGCAGGCCCTGCTTAAGGCCCGGGTGATTGCCGGTGACCGCGCGGTAGGCGAAGACTTTTTGCGGCGCGCCCGCCCGCTCATCCAGGGTGGGGCAGTGGATGCCGTGCGGGCCGACGTGTTCGCAATGAAACAGCGCATGGAAGCCTTCTTACAGCAGAAAGGGCGCATGTGGGGCGACGTGAAGCTCGGAGAAGGCTCCATTCGAGATGTGGAATTTTGCGTGCAGTTTTTGCAGTTGGCTTACGGCGCGTCGCACCCGGCAGTGTTCAGCCCGAACACCTTAGACGCGCTCAGCCGGCTGGGACGCGCCGGGTTTGTCACCCCGGATGAACAGCGGGTCCTCTCGGACGGATACATTTTCCTGCGCACCATTGAACATCACCTGCAAATGATGGATTACCGCCAGACTCATTCCCTGCCGGAAGACCCCGGCGCGATTGCCAACCTGGCGCGGCGGTTGGGCTTTACCAGGGGCCAGACTTTTCTGGAGCGCTACCAACAACACGCGGCGGCCATCCGCCAGGTTTTTTTGAATTACGTGGGGAATATGGATATGAGAAAACCCAATCTTTCTCAACCCGCCGCCGCAGACGGGCGGCCGCCGGGGTCTGTCAACCAGCACCTGGCGCGGATGAGTCCCTCTTATGCGGAGACGTTTACGGCAGAAGAGGTCGCCCGGCACGCGGCGCTGGCGGCCCTGCTGGATGCGCGCCGCCTGGCCGCGGTGGACGCCCGCCCTCTGCCGGATGGAAGCTGGCAGGTAAGCATCGTGGCTTATGATTTCCCCGGCGAGCTGTCGTTAATCTGCGGCTTGATGGTTGTGTATGGCATGGATATCGTCAAAGGTGATGTGTTCACCTATGAGCCAGCCCAAGAGGCCGCCGACCGGGAGCGCAAAATTGTGGATGTGTTCCGCGTTCACCCGGTGCGGGGCGAAGCGCCTTCAGCAGATACCTGGATGCGCTACGAACAGGACCTGGAAGGACTTCTGCAAATGGTGCGTGCCGGACAGCGGCGCGAAGCGCGCGGCGAGCTTGCCAAGCGCGTGGTCAACAGCCTGTACGGAGCTCCTCAGGCGGGCGGCGCCAGAACGCCAGAACCCCTGGCCGACGAACTGGAGCGGGGCGAGGGGCAGAAACTGCTCGAATCGGCTCCCCCGCTGACCCCGGTGGAAATTGTTTTCGACAACGAGTCGTCGGACCGCTACACCGTTCTGCACATCCAGGCGCCAGATACGACCGGCTTCCTCTATGAGATCACCAATGCGTTAGCCATTTACCGGGTGTATATTGCCCGCGTCACCGTCAACAGCGCCGGCAGCCGCGTTCACGACATCCTCTTTGTGACCGACGAAAACGGCGCTAAGATCACAACCCCCGAAAAACAGCGCGAACTGCGCGCGGCCATCGTGTTGATTAAGCACTTCACGCACCTTCTGCCGTTCTCTCCCAATCCCGAATCGGCCCTTCTGCACTTTCGTGAGTTTATCGGCGAGCTGTTCAAGCGCCCTAACTGGACGGCGGAACTGGCCTCGTTGGAACGTCCCGAAGTTCTGCAAGCCCTGGCGCGTCTGCTGGGGGTGAGCGACTTCTTATGGGATGATTTCCTGCGGATGCAGTATGCCAATCTTTACCCGGTGGTGCGCGACGTGGATATGCTCGCTAAGGCCAAAACGCGCGCCCAGCTTCAGGAAGAGTTAGAGGCGGTGCTGAAGACGGCCCATCCCGAACCGCGCCCGCTGACTGACGAAGCCCCCTGGTACGAGGCCCTGAACACCTTTAAAGACCGCGAAATGTTCCGCATTGATATGCGTCACATCCTGGGGTATACCCAGGAATTTTGGGATTTCGCCGCCGAGCTTTCGGACCTGGCCGAAGTGGTGGTGAACGCGGCTTTTCACCTGTGCCATGAAGACCTGCGCGCCCAGTACGGCACGCCCTTGCTCGAAAACGGCGCCCCCAGCGTGATGACCGTGTGCGCGCTGGGTAAGTTTGGCGGGCGCGAGCTGGGGTTTGCCTCAGACATCGAACTGATGTTTATCTACTCTGGCAACGGGCGCACCACCGGCCCGCAGGTGATCTCCAGCACCGAATTTTACGAAAAGCTGGTCACGGCTTTTGTGCGCGCCATCCGCGCCCGGCGCGAAGGCATTTTTGAGATTGATCTGCAACTGCGGCCCTACGGTAAGGCCGGCAGTCTGGCGGTTTCGCTGGATTCCTTTAAGAAGTATTTCGCCCCTTCTGGCGCGGCCTGGGCTTACGAGCGTCAGGCGCTGGTGAAACTGCGGCGCGTGGCCGGCGACCCGGAATTGGGCAGTCAGGTGGAAGCCCTGCGCGATGCGTTCGTCTACACCGGCGAGCCGTTTGATGTAACGGCCATGCGCGCCATGCGCGAGCGCCAGGTGCGCCACCTGGTGACGGGCGGGCGCTTTAATCTAAAATACAGCCCCGGCGGGTTGGTGGATGTGGAATACCTGGTGCAGGGCCTGCAAATTACGCACGGGCACGCCCACCCAGAACTGCGCCTGGCGAACACGCGCGAGGCCCTGGCAGTGCTGGAAAAGGTCGGGGTGATTTCGGCGGAAGATCACACCCGCCTGCGCAAGGCGCATACCTTTTTGCGCTGGATGATCGATTCTCTGCGGGTGGTGCGCGGCAACGCCCGCGATGTGACCGTACCCCCTGAAGGCAGTGAAGAATTTGCCTTTTTGGGGCGGCGCATGCCCTACGGCAGTGATCCGGCCCGCCTGCTCGAAGCCCTCTCGCGCTATACGCGCGACGTGCAGGAACTTAACCACAAACTGCTGGCGTGAGCCGTCCTCAAAAATTCCCCATTTGGGTACTGACTGCCAGGTGCAGGATCGGTTAAGATCAATGCAGGAAGAGAAAGATGGATAACCCTGTTTTGTTAGATACCTTAACCCGCCTCGATCAGATCGGCGCGGCCATCAGCCGGTTGGATTCGGGGGAGTTGGGCAGCTACCAAACGGTACTGTGCATGATCGCCGAGTCGGCGGCGGCGATGGTACCGGGTTCGTCCGCCGTGATTTATACCTACGATGAGCGCAGTGACGCTTTTGATAAAAGCTCGCGCGTGGCGGTGGAGCAGGGCGCAAGCGGCCTGGACGATGAGCCGCGCCCCAACGGCTTGGGCCGGCGGGCCGTGGCCGCCCGACAGCGGGTGTTATCGTACGAAACGGCGGATGTGGAGATTCACCCGGCCAAAGCGGCGCGCGGAGCGAAGGTGGGGGCTTGCTTCCCGCTGATGTTCACCCACGAGGTGTTAGGCGTTTTGTATATCTATCTCCATGAGGAACGCCATTTTAGTGAGCTAGAACTGTTAGTCCTCAACAATTTTGTGCATCTGGCCGCGCTGACGCTTTCGCTGGCCCGCCAGACTGCCGCCGCCCAACAGGAACAACTGCGCAAAGACCGCGAACTGCGCCGCCTGCGCCGCGCGGGGATGTTGATCTCTTCGCGCTCCGGCCTGAAAGCCACCCTGGAGACGATTTTGCAGGTGGCCCTGGAGATCACCGACGCGATCTACGGCATTTTTCGCCTGGTGGACCGCAGTGGGACCAACCTGATCACCCAGGCCATTTCGGGCATCGGATTGGAAAAACCGGCGGTCGAGGCCCTGCCCATTGACGGCAATTCCATTATGGGAACGGTGGCGCTGAAGCGCGAGCCGGTGATTATTGCGGACCTGCGCGAAGAACCCTGGAAGGCCATTTATTATCCCTTCGACCATGAACTGGAAATGCGCTCGGAACTGGCCGTCCCCCTGATTGGGGCCAGCGGGCGGCTGGAAGGGGTATTAAACCTGGAATCGCCGGCGGTGAACGCCTTTGACCGCCAGGACCGCTACATTCTGCAAATTCTGGCGACCCAGGCCGTGGTTGCCATTCAGGAAGCGCGCCTGCTGGACACCCTGCAAGACATCTCTGCCCTGCTCACCCGCCATGCGCCGGATGTGGTTCATCAGACGCTCGTTGAGCGCGCCTGTGACCTGCTGAACGTCGCGTTTGGGATGCTCTGGTTGAAAGAGAAAGATACGCTGGTGTTGAAAGCCGCTACGAACCCGGCGCTTCGGGGCCTGCGCATCCCGTTGGATGGCACATTGACCGCGCAGGCGATTGAAGAAAACCGTCCGGTCGCGCTGTTGGCCGCCGGCGAAGCGTTCCGGCAAGAGAACCCTGACCTGCCCGGCTTCCCCCAAAAAGGCGCGGCCCTGATTGTGCCGCTGGGGTCGGGCGATGCCCAGACAGCGGCGGGCGACCGGCAAACGGTGGGCGCTTTCAGCGTGTACACCGGTCCGAGCGACCTGCGCGATTTTGATCAATCGGATTGGGATAAAAAGGTGCTGAATATCCTCGGTCACTACGCGGTGCTGGCGATGCAGAGCGCCGCTCAGCAAGAGGCCCTGCGCCAGGCCGAGGATCAACGTGCTACTACCGAAGCCTTTGCCGCCATCGGCGACATTGCCGCCAACCTGCTGCACCGCCTGAACAACAAAATTGGCACGATCCCGGTGCGGGTAGAGGGTATTCAGGATAAATGCCAGCATTTGATCGCCGCCGACGCTTACTTAGAGAAAAACCTGGCGGAAATTGAGCGCAGCGCGAGCGAGGCCATGGAAGTCGTCCGCGAGAGCCTCTATCACCTGCACCCCATCCAGCTAGCGCCGGTGGCGGTGAGCGGCAGTGTGCGCGAAGCCCTGGCCTCTACCAGACTGCCGGCGGGCATCCAGGTGGTGACGGAGGGATTAGAACTGCTCCCGCCGGTACAGGCCGGCCCCCGGCGGTTGGGACTGGTGTTCTCGAATTTGCTGGAGAACGCCGCCGATGCCATGGGCGGGGTCGGGACGATCACTATTCGTGGTTCGGCTTACGGCGGCTGGGTGGTGATCCGCGTGAGCGACACCGGGCCGGGGATTGCTCCGGAACTGCACGAAAAAATCTTTGAGTTTAATTACAGCTCGCGCGCATCTTCGCACCCGGGCAAGCTGGGGTTTGGCCTGTGGTGGGTAAAATCGCTGGTGGCTCGTTTTGGTGGAACGGTGACGGTGGAAAGCGACGGCGCGCACGGGGCCACCTTTGTATTGAGCCTGCTGCAAGCCAGGGAGGAAGCATGGCAAAACCAGTGAATGAGAAGGGTTCCGTCCCGATCCGCGCCCTGATCGTTGAAGATGACCCGTCTTGGCAGCAAATCTTGAGCGAGATCCTGACTGACAGCGGGCTGGAAGTGGAAATTGCCGACCAGTACGAGCCGGCGGTTGAAAAACTGCGCGCTTCTGCGCACCGCCTGGCGGTGCTGGATTTATCGTTAGGGGGCAGTGACCATCATAACCAGGATGGACTGCGCGTGGCCGAGGCAGTACGCCGGCTTGACCCCGGCTGCGTTACGATTTTCCTGACCGGCTTTGCGACGGTCGAACTGGCCGTTCACGTCATGCAGGAACAGGGCGCGTTTACCTGCCTGCGCAAAGAGGCGTTCCGGCGCGCCGAGTTTCGCAAAGTGGTGGGGCAGGCGCTGGCGCGCGCCCAACTGCTTTCTGCGCCTGAAGACCGGCCAGAGACTGCGCCCTCCCCTGCGCCGCCGGAGAACGGGCAGACTGTGCCGCCCTCTGGAGCGGCTTTGGTAGTGGAAGACGACGCCGGCTGGCGCAGTCTGCTCACTGAACTGCTGGAAGATGCCGGATTCCGGGCGCAGACTTCCAGCAGCTATGTAGAGGCGCTGGGCCTGCTGCGCCATGAGCGTTTTGACCTGGCGGTGGTAGACCTGTCGCTGGCAAGTTCGCTGGTTGATGCCAACCTGGATGGCTACCGGCTGTTGAATTACACCCAGAAGGCGGGCATCCCTACGATTGTGGTGAGCGGCAACGCCGAACCAGAGCGCATCGAACGGGCTTATGCGGAAAATCAGTTGTACGCCTGCCTGGAGAAGCAGGCGTTTGACCGCAAGGCGTTCTCCGCGCTGGTTAAGAACGCGCGGGCCGGGTTAGGCAGTGACCCGGTTCTGCAATCGCTGACGGACCGCGAGCGCGAGGTGCTGGTGCTGCTGGCGCGCGGGATGACCAATAAAGAGATTGCCCGCGCCCTGACTATTACGCCCAATACCGTCAAACGCCATTTAAAATCGCTGTTTGCTAAATTAGATGTGAACACCCGCTCGGCGGCTTCGGCCAGAGCGATCAGCATGGGGGTAGAGACGGATCGCTAAAACATTATACGAATATTTTGCGCTGCGTTTATACTGTGTACAATCATTGTAGATTCATCGAAATAGTATCACGGCCTTATGGGTCGTGACGCATCCATAAAATGTGGAAGGTGGCGTATGCGCTTATCATTTATGACTTCTCTCAGATCAACGCTGACTCTCCGGCAGGATGTTGTGGCGTTAGCCGCAGGGGTGATCTTTAGCCTGGCCTTTACCGGCATCATTGCCTGGGCGGGGCAGTTTCTCGACCGTTCAACCTTTTTGCCAGACCAGGGAGCCTCGTGGTATTACTGGAAGCTTCCCAACCCTACCTTTTGGACGCGCGCGACTGCCTGGGCCCTTTACCTGGCTCATCAAGTGACGATTTGGGCCCTGATCTACTACGCTCAACGCGGCGCGGCCAAATACAGCGCGTCACTGCACAAGTTCAACT
>Ga0101944_10007615_pt1 | contig 10746 bp, 7 predicted proteins | sample DewCreD2012metaG_FD_75245 | JGI IMG/M metagenome (GOLD analysis project Ga0101944, IMG submission 75245) | Hot spring sediment bacterial and archeal communities from British Columbia, Canada, to study Microbial Dark Matter (Phase II) - Dewar... ...
CGGCCAGACGCTGGTTCCCGCCGCCCCATGAGCGCGCCGCGTGCCGGCGCGCTCGCGGCGCTCGCCGGCGCCCTGCTGGCCCTGGCCGGCTGCGTGACCACGGCCACCCACGAGCAGGTGGTCGGCGATCTCGAGCGGCGCCTCGCCGCCGAGCGCGAGAGCGCCGCCCACGAGCGCGCGCGGTGGCTCGCCGAGAACGACGCGCTGCGCGTGGGAAAAGTCGTAGGGACGCGCCGCCTGATCCAGTTGCTGTGAAATGCCTTCCAGCACGCGCCGGATTTCGGCTTGCGCGTCGGGACCTGCGACCGCCAACAGACGCCGCCGCACCACCTCGGTGGCACGCAGCAGCAATTGGCGGAAATGATGCGGTGGAATGTCCGGCCGCCGCCCGACGCTTTCCGCAAGGATGCCGTCCTTCTCCGCTCTGTTCACCAGCGCCGAGAACGCCTCGTTGGAAAGCCGGGCAGTGATGTTGTCGGCCACGCAACGCGCCACCGTTTGATCGCCGCGGCGCACCAGCACATCGGTCACCACTTCGCCGATTCCCTGTCGTGTCGCGATCGCTTGTAAATGCGCCTGGCTTTTGGTCTCGGCGATAGTGACCAAATCGCTATCTTTGAGGCGCGGGGACTGCTGCAGCACGGGGCCGGCCACGGCAATATCGTTGTCATGGGCCAGGTGCCTGACCAACTCAACCGGCGCATTGCTGATCGGCGCAAGACGTTGCGCCAGTTCCGCCCGCGCCTTGCTCTCGATTTCGGTCACGAGCTGGCAGAGCACGTCGTCGAACAGCCCGACCTGTTCTTCACTGTAGTGTTCCGCGCCTTCGATAAACAGATCGGTGATGCGCTTGAGTGTTCTGGCGCATCGCTCCGGAGAGCCGGACTGGACCACCTCCTCCAGCTCCGGAATCAACGAAGCGCGGGTATTCATGCTGAAAACCGTGATACGGCAAACAAACGGGCACTATTGGGGGCCACGCTAAGGCCGGTTCGTGAACGAATCGTTAGTCAACTCCTGCTCTTGCAACGCGGCTCCGGTGCGCTATATTTGGTGTGTCTTTGGAGACACCTCATAACGATTGCGGACCGGCGGAGGGCAAGACCGGTGGTCCTGGCAGTCGGTTGTTGAGAGTGGGCCCCCCGGCCCGCTCTTTTTTGTTACCCGAAGGCGGGGGCGTGTTTCACCGCCGCCGACGCCTTCGAAGGCAGCCTTATGGGCGAGAGCGATACGCTGGCCGGCGCCGAACGGCGCCTGATCGTTGAACCGGGCTTGGCGGCGCGGATTGCCGCCATTGTCGAGCCGGTATTGGAAGACCTGGGTTACCGGCTGGTGCGCGTGCGCGTATCCGGTCTTGACGGCTGTACGGTCCAGATCATGGCCGAGCGGCCCGACGGCACCATGACCATCGATGATTGCGAACTCGCCTCGCGCGCGATTTCTCCGGTTTTGGATGCCGCCGACCCGGTGGACCGCGCCTATCGGCTGGAATTGTCCTCTCCCGGCATTGACCGCCCCCTGGTGCGTCGTTCCGACTTCGAGCGCTACGCCGGTCACCTGGTCAAATTGGAGATGGCGGTTCCGGTGGAGGGACGCCGCCGATTTCGCGGATTGCTGTTGGGCACCGCGGGCGATGCCGCGCGCATTCGCCGCAGCGATGCCGCGCCTGGCGAGCCCGAAGAGATCACGCTTCCCATCGAGGAGATGCTGGAAGCCAAGCTCGTGCTCACCGACGCGCTCATCGCCGAATCGCTCAAACGCGGCAAGAGCGCGGAGCGCAGAGCGCGCCCCGAAGGCAGAAAACAGTTTCAGCGCGCGGCCGACGCCATCCGTCGGGCCGCCCATGACGACAAAAAAGGAGAGTGAGCGATGGCAATCAGCGCCAACCGCCTCGAACTTTTGCAGATCGCCGACTCGGTCGCCCGTGAGAAGGCGATCGACCGCGCGATCGTGATCGCCGCGATGGAGGACGCCATCGCCAAGGCCGCCCGTTCGCGCTACGGCAGCGAGACCGAAGTGCATGCCGAGATCAACCCCAAGACCGGCGAACTGAGGCTTTCCCGCCACCTGCACGTGGTGGAAAACGTGGAGAACCCGGCCAACCAGATCACGCTGGAGGAGGCGCGCCGCCGTAATCCCGCGGCCCAGCTCGGCGACACCATCGCCGATACGCTGCCGCCGCTCGAATACGGCCGCATTGCCGCGCAATCCGCCAAGCAGGTGATCGTGCAGAAGGTGCGCGAAGCCGAGCGCGACCGCCAGTACCAGGAATACAAGGACCGCATCGGCGACATCGTTAACGGCATCGTCAAGCGGGTGGAATACGGCAACGTGATCGTCGATCTCGGCCGCGGCGAGGCGATCCTGCGCCGCGACGAGATGCTGCCGCGCGAGGTTTTCCGCAACGGCGACCGCGTTCGCGCTTATATCTACGACGTGCGGCGGGAGCCGCGCGGCCCGCAGATTTTTCTCTCCCGCACTCACCCGCAATTCATGGCCAAGCTGTTTGCCCAGGAGGTGCCCGAGATTTACGACGGCATCGTTGAGATCAAAGCGGTGGCGCGCGATCCCGGCTCGCGCGCCAAGATCGCGGTGATTTCCCGCGATTCATCCGTCGATCCGGTCGGCGCCTGCGTCGGCATGCGCGGCTCGCGCGTGCAGGCTGTGGTCAACGAGCTGCAGGGTGAAAAGATCGACATTATTCCCTGGTCGGCGGACATCGCCACCTTTGTCGTGAATGCGCTTGCGCCGGCGGAGGTGGCCAAGGTGGTGCTCGACGAGGACAACCGCCGCATCGAGGTCGTCGTACCCGACGCCCAGCTCTCGCTTGCCATCGGCCGACGCGGCCAGAACGTGCGGCTCGCCTCGCAGCTCACCGGTTGGGACATCGACATCCTCACCGAGCAGGAGGAATCGGAGCGCCGTCAGGCGGAATTCCAGAACCGCACCAAGACCTTCATCGAATCCCTCAACGTGGACGAAGTGGTGGCCCAGCTCCTGGCCTCCGAAGGCTTTGCCTCGGTCGAGGAATTGGCGCTGGTGGATGAGAAGGAGCTCGCGGGCATCGAGGGCTTCGACGAGGAGACCGCGCGCGAGCTGCAGACGCGGGCCCGCAATTTCCTCGCCAAGCAGGAGGCCGAGCTCGACGCGCGGCGCAAGGAACTCGGTGTCCGCGACGAACTCAAGACCATCCCCGGCATTACCACCAAGATGCTGGTGAGATTCGGCGAGCATGGCATCAAGACGGTGGAGGATCTCGCCGGTTGCGCCACGATCGACCTGATCGGCGGGACGGAACGCAAAGAAAAGGAAGGAGAAGCCAAGCGTGAAGCCGGCATCCTCGATGGTTTTGATCTCTCGCGCGAGCAGGCGGACGCTTTGATCATGCAGGCGCGGCTCAAGGTCGGCTGGGTCAGCGAGGCTGACCTGACCAAGCCGGAAGCCGCGCAATCGGCCGGCAACACTGCTGCGAACGGATAAGCAAATGCCGCGCGCGCTGCCGAACTGCGACTACGATCTCGGGCCGCGGCGTCCCGCAGCGGAGCGCCTGTGCATCGTCACGCGCACGGTGCGGCCGACCGCGGAAATGATCCGTTATGTGCTCGGTCCGGACGGGGTGGTGCCGGATCTCAAGGGCAGGCTTCCCGGCCGCGGGGTCTGGGTCACCGCGACCCGTACTGCGCTCGCGGAAGCGGTGGCCCGCAACCTCTTTGCCCGCGGGTTTAAGCGCGAGGTCCGCGTTGGACCGGAACTTGTGGAGACGACCGAGCGATTGCTCGTCCGCGCCGCGCTGGATGCGCTGTCCGTTGCACGGAAGGCGGCGCTTGTGGTCACAGGCTTTGCCCAAACCGAGGCCGCCCTTGAACGCCTTCCCGTGGTTGCCCTGCTCCGGGCCCGGGAAGCCGCCGCCGACGGTGCCGCCAAGCTTGCGGCCGGCCTCCGGCGCCGTCCGGACGCGGCGCGCATCGCCATAATTGATGAGTTTTCGACCGGCCAATTGGATTTGGCATTGGGACGGTCAAATGTGGTACATGCTGCCCTGCTGGCCGGTCCCGAGAGCGAAGCCTTTCTGACGCGCTATGCGCGGCTAACGGGGTTTCGCAACGGAGACAGAGTGAGCTGCATATCCGGCAGCGTATCGAGCAGCGTATCGCGCAGTTTAAGTATCGTGTGAGGCGACGAGGCGAGTTGGAAACCGAATGGCAGAGACCAATACCCCGGGCGAGAAAAAGCTGAGCGTGTCTTCCAAGACGCTCACGATCAAACCGCGCACCGAATCGGGAACGGTTCGCCAGACATTTGGCGGTGGCCGCAGCAAGCAGGTGGTGGTGGAGGTCAAGAAACGCCGCGTGCTGGGCGACAGCAAGCCCGAGCAAGCCGCATCGGCTTCGTCCAGTGCGCCGGCCGCACCTGCCGCATCAGCCGCTGCCGGCGCCGCGGTGCCGGTCACGCGGCCGGGGAAACCGGCCGCCAAACCGGCAACATCGCCGCGCGGAGCCGCGTCCGCCGCGGCCGCACAGCAAACTGCGCCCGCCCCGACGGCACCGACGACCAAGCCGTCCGGTGTTGTGTTGCGATCCTTGACCGAAGAAGAACGCGCTCGCCGGGCCATTGCGCTCGATGACGCCCGTGCGCGCGAACTCGAGGAGCGCCGTCAGGCCGAAGAAGAGGCCGCGCGCCGCGCCGCCCTTGATGAATCCGTGCGTGCCGAGCGCGCCGCGGCCGAGGCGCGAAAGCGCGAGGAGGAGGAGCGCCGCAAGCAGGAGGAGGAGGCCAAACGCAAGGCGGAGCAGGAAGCCAAGAAGCGCTTTGGCGCCGAAGCGGCACCCCCGCCGCGCACCGCTGCGGCGCGCTTGGCGCTTGAGGCCGACGAAGAGGAAATGCCGCGGTCGTTCCGCCGCGGCGGCGCCGCCCGTCCGGCCGCCCCGCGCCCGGTTCGCGAGCGGGCCGCCAAGCCGCGCGGCCGGCTCACCGTCGTCACCGCGCTCGAGGCCGAGGAGGAGCGCGAGCGCTCCCAGGCGTCGTTTATCCGGCGCACGCGCCGCAAATTGAGGGAGCACACCGCCGCCGAACCGCGCGAAAAGATTTCCCGCGAGGTGACGATCCCTGAATTCATCACCATCCAGGAATTGGCCAACCGCATGGCCGAGCGCGCCGTGGATGTGATCAAACTGCTGATGAAACAGGGCCAGATGGCCAAGATCACCGACGTGATCGATGCCGACACGGCTCAGCTCATTGCCGAGGAACTGGGGCACACGGTCCGGCGCGTCTCCGAATCGGACGTCGAGGAGGGAATCTTCGACGTCGCCGACGATCCGGCGAGCCTGAAGCCGCGCGCGCCGGTGGTGACCATCATGGGCCACGTCGACCATGGCAAAACCACCTTGCTCGACGCCATCCGCTCCACCAACGTGGCGGCGGGCGAGGCTGGCGGCATCACCCAGCATATCGGCGCCTATCAGGTGAGTTCGCCCTCGCACGGAAAAATCACCTTCATCGACACACCCGGCCATGCGGCCTTCACCGCCATGCGCGCGCGGGGGGCGAAAGTCACCGACATCGTGGTTCTGGTGGTGGCGGCCGACGACGGCGTGATGCCGCAGACCGTGGAGGCCATCAATCACGCCAAGGCGGCGAAAGTACCCATCATCGTCGCGATCAACAAGATCGACAAACCGGACGCCAAGCCCGACCGGGTACGTACCGAGCTTTTGCAGCACGAGGTGCAGGTCGAGTCCTTGGGCGGGGATGTGGTCGACGTCGAGATTTCCGCCGCCAAGAAAATCAATCTTGACCGCCTGCTCGAGATGATCAGCCTGCAGGCGGAGATCCTTGACTTAAAAGCGAACCCCGACCGCCCGGCCGAAGGCACCGTGATCGAGGCCAAACTGGACCGCGGCCGAGGGCCGGTCGCCACCGTCCTGGTGCAACGCAGCACGCTGCGTGTCGGCGACATTGTTGTGGCCGGCGCCGAATGGGGCCGCGTGCGGGCGCTGATGAGCGACACCGGCGCTTCGGTGCGCGAAGCCGGCCCCTCGGTTCCGGTTGAAGTATTGGGTTTCAACGGCATCCCCGAGGCCGGCGATCGGCTGGCGGTGGTGGAGAGCGAAGCCCGCGCCCGGGAACTCACCGAGTATCGCGCCCGCAAGAAGCGCGAAAAACTCGCCGCCCGCGGCGTGCGCGGCTCGCTCGAGCAGATGATGCACCAGCTCAAGACCGCCGGCCGCAAGGAGTTCCCGCTCATCGTCAAGGGCGACGTGCAGGGCTCGGTCGAGGCCATCTCCGGCGCGCTGGAAAAGCTCGGCACCGACGAGATCTCCGCCCGCGTCATTCATTCCGGCGTCGGCGGCATCACCGAGTCGGATGTGACGCTTGCGAAGTCCTCCGGCGCCGTCATCGTCGGCTTCAATGTGCGCGCCCACAAAGAGGCGCGGGAGTTGGCCGAACGCGACGGCATCGAGATCCGCTACTATAATATCATCTATGATCTCGTCGATGACGTGAAAAAGGCGATGTCCGGCCTGCTCGCGCCGACACTGCGCGAGACCACGCTCGGGACGGCGCAGATCCTGGAGATCTTCGATATTTCCAAGGTCGGCAAGGTTGCCGGCTGCCGCGTCACCGAAGGCAAGGTCGAGCGCGGAGCGAACGTTCGCCTGATCCGTGACAATGTGGTGATCCACGAAGGCAAGCTGTCGCAGCTCAAGCGTTTCAAGGACGACGTGCGCGAGGTGTCCGCGGGTCAGGAGTGCGGAATGGCCTTCGAAAATTACCAGGATATGAAGGTCGGCGACACGATCGAATGCTACCGGGTGGAGACGGTGCAGCGCTCGCTGTGAGTTCGAATCTCAGCACGGGCTTCAATTGAGCACATCCGCGTCACGGCCGGCGCACCCGTGCCCGTATCGGGCGCCCTCGACCCAGCACCGTGCGCCTCCGTCGGCACGAAGGCCGGGACAAACGGCCGTGACAAAAAAGGAATCGGATCATGCCTCGCCACTCTCGGTACGACCGCGCCGGTTCCGGCCCTTCGCAGCGCCAGTTGCGCGTGGGGGAGCTGGTCCGGCATGCGCTTTCGGACATGCTCGCCCGCGGCGCCGTCCGCGACGAGGTGATCGAGACCCATATGATCACCGTGCCGGAAGTGCGCATGACCGCCGACCTGCAGCTCGCCACCGTCTATCTGATGCCGCTCGGCGGTCGCGACACGGAGCAGGTACTCGCCGCCTTCAACCGCAACCGGCGCTTTCTCCGCGGCGAGATCGCGCGCCGCATTAACCTGAAATTTGCACCCGAGCTTCGCTTCCGTATCGACGATCGATTCGCGGAAGCGGAACGGATCGAGAAGCTTTTACGAACGCCGCGCGTCCGCCGCGACCTTGAGGACAAGAACAGCAACCAATGACCGATCCGAGGAGCCGCACCGTTTTTCCTTTCCCGTCAGCGGGAGAGTCCGCCGACCGGAACCTGGCGTCAGCGGGCATGTCGTCCGCTGAGCGCCCCCCTGCCGCGCAGCCGCAAACGGGCGAGGAGCGGGGGCTCGAACCCGGCGCATCCGTCCGCGGGGAGCGGGCGGCGGGCACCGATAAAAAACCACCCCGACATGACAAGCGCGACGTGCATGGCTGGGTCATTCTGGACAAGCCCGTCGGCATGACCTCGACCTATGCCGTCGGCGCGGTCAAGCGTCTGTTACGGGCCAAGCGCGCCGGGCATGCCGGCACGCTTGATCCGCTCGCGTCGGGCTGTCTTCCCATCGCCCTCGGCGAGGCCACCAAGACAGTGCCTTTCGTCATGGACAGCCGCAAGCTCTATCGCTTTACCGTGCGCTGGGGCGAGGAGCGCGACACCGATGACGCCGACGGCAGGGTGACCGCAACCTCAGATCGGCGGCCGACGAGCGAGGAGATTCGCGCCGTCTTGCCGCGTTTCACCGGCACCATTCAGCAGGTTCCTCCGCGCTTTTCCGCGATCAAGGTGGAGGGCGAACGCGCTTACGACCTTGCCCGCGACGGTGCGGTGGTCGCGTTGGCGGCCCGCCCGGTGGAAATCCACTCCCTCCGCCTGCTCTCCATGCCCGATCCCGACTCTGCGGTCTTTGCCGCCGAATGCGGCAAGGGCGCCTATGTGCGCGCGCTGGCCCGCGATATGGGGCGCGCGCTCGGCTGTTACGGCCATGTGGCAGCACTGCGGCGGCAGGCGGTGGGTCCGTTTACCGAAAGCGACCTGATTTCGCTGGAACAACTGACCGCGATATGCCATAGAGCAGCCGCCGGTGAGGGGGACCTTGCCGGCGCGCTTTTGCCCGTTGCGACCGCGCTGGACGACATCCCGGCGTTGGCCGTCAGTCGGGCGGATGCGGCGAGGCTGCAGCGCGGCCAAGCCGTATTGCTGCGCGGACGCGATGCGCCCGTGCTGCAGGGCACCGTATCCGTAACCGTGGCCGGACGACTTGTGGCCCTGTGCCACGTCGAGCGCGGCGAGCTGATGCCCAAGCGCGTTTTCAACTTGGCCGGGCTGCATGGGAGCCGTCGGCGAAACGAAGGAAGCAGCGATGTCGATCACCCCTGACCGCAAGGCTGAAATCATTAAAACTTTTGCAACGAAATCTGGCGACACGGGCTCGCCCGAGGTACAGGTCGCAATCCTCTCCGAACGGATCGCCGCCCTGACCGAGCATTTCAAAACCCACGTCAAGGACAACCATTCGCGGCGCGGGTTGCTCAAGCTCGTATCTCAACGTCGCCGGCTGCTCGATTATCTCCGTCGCACCAACGAGGCGCGCTATCGGTCGTTGATCGAAAAGCTTGGAATTCGTCGTTGAAATCAGTGGCGTGCGCGCGAGCGCGCGCAGTTTCCACCGGCAGCACGAGCTGCCCTATGAATGAACCGGTCGATGCGCCGGTTCGCCTCCGCGGAGGCATGAAGGCCATGGCAGGATCGCCGGCTGCTGTCAGACGCGACAATGCGCTGTGCGATGATTTGCGCCGCGCAGACGCGGGCAGCATCTCGCCGTCTTGCTCATGGCCGTCGCCTTTCGCGCCCAACCATGAGAGACCGCAATGTTTGACGTTCATCGTGTTCAACTTGACTGGGGCGGACGCACCCTCACTCTGGAAACCGGCAAGGTCGCCCGCCAGGCGGACGGAGCCGTGGTGGTCACCTACGGCGAGACCACCGTTTTGGCCACCGTGGTGTCGGAGAAGCAGCCCAAGGAGGGTGTCGATTTTCTGCCCTTGACCTGCAACTACCAGGAAAAATTCTACGCCGCCGGCCGCATTCCGGGCGGTTATTTCAAGCGCGAAGGTCGTCCGACGGAGAGGGAGACGCTGGTCTCCCGGCTCATCGATCGCCCGATCCGTCCGCTGTTCGCCGAGGGGTACCGCTGCGACACGCAAATCATCGTCACCACGCTTTCGCACGATCTGGAGAACGATCCCGACATCGTCGCCATGATCGCGGCCTCGGCCGCGCTCACCCTGTCCGGCGTACCGTTCATGGGCCCGATCGGCGCCGCGCGCGTCGGTTTCATCAATAACGAATACGTGCTCAATCCGCAGATTGACGAGATGGTGGAGAGCCATCTCGACCTCGTGGTCGCCGGCACGCAGGATGCGGTGCTGATGGTGGAGTCGGAGGCCAAGGAGTTGTCCGAGGAGATCATGCTGGGCGCGGTGATGTTCGGTCATCGCCACTACCAGCCGGTGATTGACGCCATCATCCGTCTTGCCGAGAAGGCCGCCAAGGAGCCGCGCGATTTTCAGATTCCCGACAATTCCGCCCTGGAGCGGGAGATGCTCGGCCTCATCGAGCAGGATTTGCGCGCCGCCTACGCGATTCCGGGAAAGCAGGAGCGTCATGCCGCCGTCGATGCGGCCAAAGCCAAGGTGATGGCGCATTACTTTCCCGAGGGACAGGTCTCCCCGCACGATCCCTTGCGCATCGCCGCAGTGTTCAAGGATCTTGAGGCCAAGATCGTGCGTTGGAACATCTTGGACACCGGCCGCCGCATCGACGGCCGCGATGTGAAGACGGTGCGGCCCATTGTCGCCGAAGTCGGGCTTTTGCCGCGCACGCACGGTTCCGCGCTCTTCACCCGCGGCGAGACCCAGGCGCTGGTGGTGGCGACCCTCGGGACCGGCGAGGACGAACAATTCGTCGATGCCTTGCAGGGGACGTACAAGGAAACGTTTCTCTTGCATTATAATTTCCCGCCCTTTTCGGTGGGCGAGACCGGCCGCCTCGGCTCGCCGGGACGCCGCGAGGTTGGTCACGGCAAGTTGGCCTGGCGCGCCATCCATCCCATGCTGCCGCCGCATGCGGAGTTCCCCTACACCATCCGCGTGGTCTCCGAGATCACCGAATCGAACGGCTCCTCCTCGATGGCCACGGTATGCGGAACCTCGCTTGCCCTGATGGATGCCGGTGTTCCGCTGAAGCGCCCCACCGCCGGCATTGCCATGGGACTGATCAAGGAGGGCGACCGCTTTGCCGTGCTGTCCGACATTCTCGGCGACGAGGATCATCTCGGCGACATGGATTTCAAGGTGGCCGGAACCGAATTCGGCATCACCTCGCTGCAGATGGACATCAAGATCGCCGGCATCACCGAGGAGATCATGCGCGTGGCGCTCGCCCAGGCGAAGGAGGGCCGTTTGCACATTCTCGGCGAAATGGCCAAGGCGATCTCCAAGCACCGCGCCGAACTCGGCGAGCACGCCCCGCGCATCGAAACGCTGAAAA
>Ga0101944_10002609_pt1 | contig 10745 bp, 5 predicted proteins | sample DewCreD2012metaG_FD_75245 | JGI IMG/M metagenome (GOLD analysis project Ga0101944, IMG submission 75245) | Hot spring sediment bacterial and archeal communities from British Columbia, Canada, to study Microbial Dark Matter (Phase II) - Dewar... ...
GATGGAAAGGAAGGTTTTTTATTTCCCGATACTTATCTTTTTCCAAGAGAGGTTGTTGCTGAAAAAGTAGTTAGTGTACTTTATGATAACTTCAACAAGAAAATTGCTCCTTTTCAGGAAGATATAAAAAAGTCAAATATGAGTCTAAATGAAATTATTACCTTGGCTTCAATTGTAGAAAGAGAGACAAAAACTGACGAAGAGCGGCCTCTTGTGGCAGGCATTTTAATTAAAAGACTTAAAGCTGGCTGGCCTTTGCAGGTTGATGCTTCAGTTCAGTATGCAGTTGCTACCAAAAATTGCAAGGTTTTTGGCGCCGAGTGTAAATGGTGGCCTATCTTGTCAAAAGAAGATATGTCTATTAATTCTCCTTTTAATAGTTACAAATTCAAAGGTTTACCACCTCACCCGATTGCAAATCCTGGCCTTTCTTCAATCAAAGCGGTAATTTATCCCAAAGAGAGTGATTATTGGTTTTATCTTCATGACAAGAGCGGCAAGATCTATTTTGCTAAAACAACAGAAGAGCATCAGAATAATGTAAAAGAATATTTGAGAAAATGAAATTGTTTTTATGTTTTTTATTTGAGATAGTTTTTTGATAAGATATTCTAAAGAATGAAATTGTCAAATTTTGATTATTTTTCTTTGTTTTTAATCCTCTACTTGCTGTTTATTCTCTTATTGTTTTTGCCTACACAAACTTATGCGCTTTCTAAACCAGTATTTGTTCAAATTAGTACTGTCTGGGGAACTCCATGGGGAGGGCTTTCCTCTCAAAAGAATTGGTCTTATTGGGATGTTGGTGATGCAAATCCCGACTTTGTCTATTCTGATGGTTCTCGGAGACGCCAAATAGCATCTTTTAATTACCCAGTTCCTGTAAAAAGTAATGTGCAAAGTGATTTTTTAGAGATTAAAATCAACGATTCAAGTAGCGCAGGTAGTTACCCCTATATCGGCTTGTATGATTCAAGCAATGAAGAGGTGATTAGATATCAAGTAAGATCTGCTAAGAATGCGGGGGTTACTGCTTTTGCGGTCAGTGTTGCTGACATCTTTGCTGACGACAGAAAAGTTGGAGGAGTGCCTGTCTGTCCAGCTAATGTGCCTTTTGGCCCCGGAGGTTTGGATAGATTTAAGCAATTTTTAGAAATAGCTAGTCAGGAAAATTTTTTTGTGTTTGCAGAAGTGTGGCTCCCAAATAAGCTATCCGCTCTTTCTAATGAATGCGGTTCGGTAGATAGTTGGATTAGGATGATAGTTAGGATAATCGAGGAAGTTTCATCGCATCCCTCTTATTTGAAGGTTAATGGGGAGCCGGTGATAACTTTGTGTGTTTTTAATAATCAAAAGCTTTTAGACTCTTATCTTAGAGGTATAGAAAATGCTACAAACAAACATGTATTTTGGTTGGGAAGAATATTGGGAACTTATCCTCAGAATACGGAGTGGGTGAATAGCTCTATGTTAGACGCTTTGGCTGTGGGATCTGTTCTTCGCGGAGGAATGTTTATTAAGAACCCTGATTACAGGTTACAGAAGGGTGATATAGTTAGTGTCAAAAAGAAAGGCTGGAAAACCGCGGGAATGATATATCCTGGTTTTGACGACTCCTTTCGTTTAACTATTCCTTCATATCGTTCTATGAAGTATAAGCCCATGGGTATGGCCAGAATTGATGGTGATGGCAAGAATGTGTTTCATGAACAGCTAAAAAATGTTTTAGATGCAGGGGCTGATTTTATATGGATTGAATCCTGGAATGATTACTCGGAACAAACGACTATTGAACAATCCAGATTTGTTAATGGAGTTGATACCTTTTCTGATCCTTCACAGAATTTGAAGATCCTAGCTGATTTTATGGGTAAAAGTTACCAAGATCCACCTTTACCCAATTTGGACGGTCTGACTGGAGACCCTCTTATTTGGGGGAAAGATGGAATATTAAATGGCAAAAAATCTGATCTCAATAATGATGGCAAGGTAGATATCTTTGATTACAATATCTTAGTTTCTAATTTTGGTAAAACAGGAACTTCTGGCTTTATTCCAGCTGATATCAACAAAGATGGGAAGGTGGATATATTTGATTACAATATTTTGATTACTAATTTTGGGAAGTAATGAACGGTTGTATTTTCAAGATCTATTAATTAATAATTGACAATTTTGAGTTATTGATTTTTAATTAAATTAATTACATGGCTGTAAAGATAAAAAGAAGTTTTAAGAGTGTAATTTCCGAATTTCCATCTCCTTTACGTTCTTTCCTCTCATTATTCTTGGTTCTCTTAATGCTAGTAGGTGTTGGTGTGGGGGTGGTGATCTTAAAGAATAGTCAGAAAATGAGAGTAGGTGCCCAAGGTGTAGTTCTTTCTCTTTTGGGTCCTGCTGATAATATCTTGCCCGGAGCGGGTCAGGAATTCAATGTTGATATCTATGTTGATACCCAAGGAATGGCAGTTAGCGCTGCTGATTTAAAGATAAAATACGACCCTAATGCTCTTGAAGGAGTGAGTATGGAGAGTGTTGGTTTTCTACCGGTAGTTTTGATTGCAGGAAGAGTTGATAACAACAATGGTATAGCGTCAATTACTCTTGGAGCAAATCCTGATAGGCCTGTGTCTGGTAGTGCGGTTGTGGCTAAACTAAAATTGAAGACAAAAACTGTAGCTCCTACCTCAATTTTGGTTGATGAGTCTAGCGCAGTTGCAGTCATTGGTTCCGAAGGTAACGTTCTTTCCCAGTTTGCTACTTTGAACTTGTTGGCGGGTTCGATTGTAACTCCAACACCATTGCCTACTCCTCCTCTATTAACAACACCTGTTCCCACCGGCGCCAACCCAACACCATCTTCTACAAATTTGGTTTTAAATGAGATAGTTAAAGATAATTTCTTTGTTGTACTGAAAGGTTCTTATCTGGGTGGCGAGGGAAATAGAGTTTTGGTATTAATAAAGTATAGGTACCAAAAGACTGGGAGACTTTTTTCAAAGTGGGTGAGGAATGTTTACGAAGGTAATCATACAGTTATTAAGGAAGGGGGCAAGGAGGTGATATATATATCATCTAATTCTCTACCTAATTTTGATACTAATTACAAAAATTCAAGGTATGAAATTAGGATCAATTCCGTGAGAGTTTCTTTGCCTTCTGATACAAGCACATCTCGGCCCAATAGACCTTTACTACGTGATATTATTGATTTTTAGGAATAATTTCAAAACAACCCTCTTGATGGATATAAAAACGTTGATATCAACAAAGATGGGAAAGTAGATATTTTTGACTATAATATTTTGATTTCTAATTTTGGTAAATAAATACCTCTTGACAGATAAAAAAAGGAAGATATAATCACGCTTAGGCGTAGTGTTTCTTACGCTCCTTTGGTTGTTCCCATTTTGGGATTTTTTTGTGTGCATTTTTGGTAGCCAAAGGAAATAAACCTTGGCAATGAATATTCAAAATCAAAACAGAGTTTATTTTAGCAAAGAAAGAGGCAATCTAAAGGCAGATGACCTCACTTATATTCAAAAGGAGTCTTGGCAGTGGTTTTTAAGTGAAGCTATTGCCTCCGAGCTAAAAGAAATTTCTCCTATTGAAGATTTTACAGGTAAAAATTGGGAACTTTATCTAGAAAATCCTGTTTTGGGCGAGCCAACTATTACTTCAAAGAAAGCTTTGGAAAAAGGACTGACCTACTCTGTCCCTCTCAAAATTACTGCTACATTGGTCAATAAAAGGAGTGGAAGAAAGGTCTCTCAAGAAGTTTTTCTGGGAGAAATTCCTCAGATGACCCAAAGAGGGACTTTTGTGATTAGTGGTGTTGAGAGATCTGTTGTTAGTCAATTAGTCAGGTCACCAGGGGTTTATTTTTCTGGCGATCTTGATTCTTCGTCAGGTAGAATGCTTTATCACTCTGAAATAAGACCACTTCATGGTACTTGGCTTGAATTTGAGGTCTCGAAAAATGATGTCATTTCAGCCAGAATTGACAGGAGAAGAAAAATTACTGCTACTGTCCTCTTGCGTATCTTTGGCATTGAAAGTAATGAGGAGATTCAAGATTTGTTTAAAGAAGTTAATAAAGATCCACAACACAATTATATCAGTCAAACTCTGTCTCGCGATTTAACTACCAATAGAGAAGAAGCTCTACTTGATTTTTATCGCAGGATGAGGCCTGGTGAGCCAGTTTTACTTGAAAATGCCGAAAGTCTTTTCAAAGGTATGTTTCTTGATCCGCGTCGATATGATTTTGGAGCAGTTGGAAGATTTAAGATTAACAAAAGACTCTCGCTTGATATTCCCAATGTTAAGCAAAATTGGATTTTGACAAAACAAGATATTGTTGCCTCTCTTTCATATCTTATAGGTTTGCAAAATGGCCAGGGTAGAGTTGATGATATTGACCACTTAGCCAATCGTCGTTTGAGAAGAGTTGGCGAGCTTGTGGCAACAAACGCTTTTCGTGTTGGTCTTTTGAGACTTGAAAGATCTATTAAAGAGAAAATGAGCCTCATTTCTCCTTCTGATAATCCTACTCCGTCTTTATTGATTAATGCTCGTCCTTTAGTGGCTTCCTTAAATGAATTTTTCAGGTTGAGTCAGCTTTCAGCTATTCTTGACAATACCAATCCTCTAAATGAACTTGAGATATTGCGCAAACTTTCGGTTATGGGAACAGGCGGAATCAATAGAGAAAGAGCCTCATTTTCAATTCGTGACGTCTCAAGCTCGCAGTATAGTCGCATTGATCCGGTAAAAACTCCTGAAGGTCAGAATATAGGTTTGGTTAATCATTTAGCTCTTTATGCGAGAGTTAATGAGTATGGTTTCATTGAAGCTCCTTATCGCAAGGTCGAAAAAGTCAAAAAGGGAGGAAAAACTTTAATGAAAGTGACTGATGAAATTATTTATTTACCAGCAGATGATGAGGAAGAATATCATATAACTCATTCGGGAGTGCCTATTGATAAAAACGGCTTTATTACTGCCAATCGTGTGCCTTTTCGTTATCGAGGCTCAGTTTCTGAAGGTCCTGTTGAAATAATTGATCTGATAGATGTTACCCCTCGTCAGGTAGTCGGAGCTTCAGCGTCTTTGATTCCTTTCTTGGCTCATGATGAAGGTAATCGTGCTTTGATGGGCTCTAACATGCAGGGTCAAGCTGTGCCTCTTGTTAGTCCAGAGGCTCCTATTGTGGGAACAGGTATGGAAAAGATAGTAGCTGAAGCTATGGGTAGACTAATTAAATCGAAGTATGATGGAACTGTTGATTATGCTGATGCAGAAAAGATAGTTGTTAAATTAGATAAAAAGGCAGACGATAAAAGTTCTGAAGAAATTGAAATTTCTCCTGATGGAAAGTTCGCTACATATCTATTGTCTAAATTTAAAAAGACCGCACAATCAACTTGCTACAACCAAGGAGTGGTAGTTAAACCTGGGGATAAGGTTAAAAAGGGCGATGTTTTAGCTGATGGTCCAGCGATGGAAAATGGAGAGCTTGCTCTTGGAAGAAATCTTCTTATTGCTTATATGTCCCTTGATGGTTATGGTTTTGAGGATGCTATTTTAATTTCTGACCGCTTAGTTAAGGAAGACTTGATGACCTCAATTAACATAGAAGAATATGAGGCTGATGTTGTGGAAACAAAATTGGGGCCTGAAGAATTGACTCGTGATATTCCCAATGTGGCAGAATCAGAACTTGCGAATTTAGCCGAAGATGGAATCGTGGTTGTGGGTGCTGAAGTTGGTCCTAATGATATCTTAGTGGGTAAAATTGCCCCCAAAGGAGAAACAGAACTTACTGCTGAGGAAAGACTCTTGCGGGCTATTTTTGGTGAGAAGGCTCGCGAGGTGAGAGATACTTCTTTAAGGCTTCCTCATGGTGAAAGAGGAATTGTAGTTGATGTTCAGATACTTGATCGCAATAAGGGTGATGAGCTTGGAGCAGGAGTTATTAAGAGAGTGATTGTTAGAGTGGCACAGATGAGAAAAGTTACAGTAGGCGACAAGATAGCTGGTCGACATGGTAATAAGGGTGTTATAGCCAAAGTTATGCCGGTTGCTGATATGCCTTTTCTTGCTGATGGCACCCCTATTGATATTATTATTTCCCCTTTGTCTGTTATCTCACGTATGAATTTAGGCCAGCTTTTGGAATGCCATCTTGGTTGGGCAGCCCAAAAACAGGGCAAAAAAGTAGCCTTGCCTGTTTTTGACGAAATAGGAGAAGATACGGTGGTTAATGAACTTAAAAAAGCTAATCTGCCTGTAAATGGGAAAGCGCGACTTTTTGACGGTAGAACTGGTGAGGCATTCCTTGAGGATACAACTGTGGGTGTTGCCTACATTATGAAGCTTAATCATATGGTTGAGGATAAAACTCACGCAAGATCAACTGGTCCTTATTCTCTTGTGACTCAACAGCCTTTGGGTGGAAAGGCACAAATGGGAGGTCAGCGCTTGGGTGAAATGGAGGTTTGGGCTCTTGAGGCGCATCGTGCTGCTTATACTCTACAGGAGATGTTGACCATTAAATCTGATGATATAGTTGGAAGAGCTAAAGCTTTTGAGGCTATTGTCAAGGGGGTTGATATTCCACAATCAACTGTTCCTGAGAGCTTTAAGGTTTTGGTCAGGGAGCTCAATTCTTTGTGTTTGTCAATTGAAGCTTCTGGCCACATATCAAGAAAGTCTGAAGAAAATGAGGAGGTCTTAAAGCTCGGTCTTGAATTAGAAGAAGCAAGTGGAGCTAAAGAAGTAGCAGTTGCAAGCGAACTTTTGAGAGAAGAAAGTCCAGTTGAAGTAGATGAAGTCATTTCAAACGGAGAGGAGGTTAATAGTTAACTTGTTAATTTGTTAACTGTTATTATCATGGATCCTTTATCTGATTTTAAAGATTTAACCGATTTTAAGAGCTTAATAATTAAGCTAGCTTCGCCTGATGAAATCAGGAAATGGTCGCGTGGTGAGGTAACAAAACCCGAAACTATAAATTACAGGACGTTGAGAGCTGAAAAAGATGGTTTGTTTGATGAAAGAATTTTTGGTCCTACCAAAGATTGGGAGTGTTATTGTGGAAAATATAAGAGAATAAGATATAAGGGAGTGATTTGTGATAAATGTGGAGTTGAGGTAACTCTTTCAAGGGTAAGAAGAGAAAGAATGGGTCATATTAATCTTGTTTCGCCTGTTGCACATGTTTGGTATTTCAAGGGTGCGCCTTCTAAAATTTCTCTAGTCTTGGATATTGCCCCGCGAGCTATTGAACAGGTGATCTATTTTGCAAGACATTTGGTCATTAAGCTCGATGAAAAAGGTAAAAAGGAAGCAGTTGAAAATTTGGAGAAGGCTAGAAAAGATTCTATTGCAAAGTTTGACGAAGATTATAGGGAGAAAAAAGACACTCTTAAAAAATCAGCTTCTGAAGATAAAGCAAAAATAGACAAGAAGATTAAGAATAAAGAACAAGCCTCTCTGGCTAAACTTGAAATTGATCTTGAATTAAGGAAAAGAGAGCAGCTTATAACTGACGAATACAACTTAAATGTTGAAAGAACTAACCAACTTTTCGACAATCTTGTTAACTTGGTTAAAAGCTTGAAAGTTAACAGTGTTATAAGCGAGGATGAATTAGATCAACTTTCATCTTATAAAGCTGATATTTTCTTTGAGACAAAGACTGGCGCTGAGGCTATTTTGGCTGCTCTTGAATCAGTAAATTTGGAGGGACTTTCGTCTTCCTTACGCAAGGAGATGCTTGAGGCTAAAGAAAATACTCCTCGTTTTGTCAAATTAGCCAAGAGATTAAAGTTAATTGATGGAATGCGCAAGGCAAAGATCAACCCGGCTTGGATGATTCTTAAGGTTTTACCTGTTCTTCCTCCTGATTTGCGTCCGATGGTGCAGCTTTCAGGTGGTAGGTTTGCAACCAGTGATTTAAATGATCTTTATCGTCGGGTAATTAATCGCAACAATCGCCTTAAGCATTTGATCAATCTGGGAGCTCCAGAAATTATCTTGAGAAATGAGAAAAGAATGTTGCAGGAAGCTGTTGATTCTTTGATTGACGCTTCTCAAAAGAAAGCTACCCGTCGTGGAAGGGGTAGACAGCCTTTGCGTTCTTTGTCTGATATGCTCAAGGGTAAGCAAGGTAGATTTAGGCAGAATCTTCTTGGAAAAAGAGTTGATTACTCAGGCCGAAGTGTAATTGTAGTTGGTCCTGAATTAAGACTTAATGAGTGTGGTTTGCCAAAGGATATGGCTCTTGAGATGTTTAAACCTTTTGTCTTGCGCGAGATGATTAAAAGAGGTATTGCCCCGAATGTTAAATCAGCCAAAAATATGCTTGAAAGAAAACCAGATGAGGTTTTTGATATCTTGGAGGAGATTACCAAGAATCATCCAGTTCTTTTAAATAGGGCTCCAACTCTTCATAAATTGAGTATTCTTGCTTTCTATCCGGTTCTAATTGAAGGTAGTGCTATAAGATTACATCCTGTTGTCTGTAACGGTTTTAATGCAGATTTTGATGGTGACCAGATGGCGGTTCATGTTCCTTTGTCTCAAAAGGCAATAGATGAGGCGAGAAACTTGATGATGCCTGAAAAGAACTTGCTTAAGCCGGCTGATGGTTCTCCTATTGCTATCCCTTCAAGGAAGGAAATGGCTTTGGGAATTTATTATCTCACTGATATTGATGAAAGAATTCCTGCTTCAAAAACAGTTTTTGCTGATATTAGTGAGGCAGTATTGGCTTATCAATCAGACAAAATTAAAATTAGGCAGGAAATCTCTGTTAGGATAGGAGGGGAAATTATTAAGACTACAGTAGGTAGAATATTCTTTAACGAAGCCTTACCTCAAGGTTTTGGCTTTATTAACGAACCTGTCACCTCAAGCGTCATCAAGAATATTTTTAATCGTGTTTTGGCTGAGTATGAACAAAATGTTGTAGTCGAGACAATAGATAAAATTAAGGATCTTGGTTTCTGGGGAGGTTCAATTGCTGGTCTTTCGATGTCTATCTTTGATGCTATTGTCCATCCTGAAAAAGAAAAGATGATCAAGGAAGCAGAAAAGAGAGTAGCTGAGGTGGAAAACAATTTTGCACAGGGGTTAATTACAGCTGAGGAGAAGAAGAGGTTTGCTGAAGAAATTTGGATTGAAGTGAGCGAGGAGCTTGCCGACAAGACTTGGGAACTCTTGGATAAGTACAATCCGATTAGAGTTGTTATTGATGCAAAAGTTGGCAGAGCTTCAAGAGATCAGGTTAAACAGTTGGCTGCTATGCGTGGTCTTGTTACTGACCCTCTAGGCAAAACTGTTGAGATGCCTATTAAGTCAAACTTTAGAGAAGGGCTGTCTGTCTTTGAGTATGTGACTTCAAGTCGAGGTTCAAGAAAAGGTTTGACGGATACTGCCTTGAAGACAGCTGATGCGGGATACCTTACTCGCCGCTTGGTTGATGTGGCTCATGATGTTATTGTGAGGGCTGAGGATTGTGGAACTGATGAAGGTTTGACTATTGATTTTACTAAAATCAACAAGAAAGAAGACAAAACATTCAAGATTGTAGGTAGAGTTTTAGCAGATGATATTTTAGAACCTAAGACAAAGAAAGTTCTTTTTGCTAAGGGAGAAATTGTTGATGAGGCTAAAGCAGATAAAATAGTTAATCTTGGAATAAATGAAGTAAAAGTTTTCTCCCCTCTTACCTGTGGGCTTAGCCATGGAGTTTGTGCTAAATGTTATGGTTGGGATTTGTCTACTAAGAAGATGGTTGAAGTGGGAACCCCAGTTGGTATCATTGCCGCTCAGTCAATTGGTGAGCCGGGAACACAGTTGACTTTGAGGACTAAACATTCAGCAGGAGTTGTTGGAGTTGATGTGACACAAGGTCTGCCACGAGTAGAAGAGTTGTTTGAAGCAAGAACTCCCAAGGTAACAGCTCCTTTGAGTGAAATTTCGGGTAAGGTTATGGTAAATGAGATTGATGAAGGTTGGAAGGTGGTTGTTACCAGTTCTGCATCAGGACTTAAAGATAAAAGAGAATATATAATCCCCAAGACTCTGACCTTGACTGTTAAGAGCGGACAAAAGGTAGAAGCAGGTTTGCCATTAGCTGCAGCCCCGCTTGATGTAAGAGAAGTAATGGTGATTAAGGGGCTAAGATTTGCGCAAGAGTATATTATCTCCCAAGTTCAGAAAGTCTATGAATCTCAAGGAATTCCAATTAACGATAAACATTTTGAAGTAATTGTTAAAAAGATGAGCGATAAGGTAAAAGTAGTAACTTGCGGAGATACGATGTTTTTGCCAGGAGAACTTGTGGATAAAGCCTCTTTTGAGGCTGAAAATGAAAAGGTTTTGGCTGCAGGAGGGGAGCCAGCCAGTGCTCAGCAGGTCATTTTGGGAATAACCAGAAGATCTCTTTATACCGAAAGTTGGCTTTCTGCTGCTTCCTTTGAGCAGACAACTGAAGTTTTAACAGAGTCTGCGCTTCAAGGTAAGGAGGATAAGCTTTTAGGTTTGAAGGAAAATGTGATCATAGGAAGACTTATTCCTGTCACACCTGAGGCTGCTCGTTTGCCTGAAGAAGGTAAAATCTGATAGAATAGAGACACAAGGTCTCTGGCTTGTGCCCATATTGCTCTTGTCAGAGTTTCTTGTGCTCAAAAATTATATGCCAACAGTATTGCAATTAATCAGAAAAGGAAGAAAAA
>Ga0101944_10007616_pt1 | contig 10745 bp, 6 predicted proteins | sample DewCreD2012metaG_FD_75245 | JGI IMG/M metagenome (GOLD analysis project Ga0101944, IMG submission 75245) | Hot spring sediment bacterial and archeal communities from British Columbia, Canada, to study Microbial Dark Matter (Phase II) - Dewar... ...
TTCCCTGCCCCTCGTGGAAGAAGGCGCATCGCTCGTACTCGCCGATGACGCCTGCTCCGGCCGCGGAAAGTGCATCGATCAATGCCGAGGTCTCCGAAACGGGCGCGAACACCACCAGCTTGAAAGTTCGTAAAGGAGCCGACGAACCAAAGCGTCGAACTTCCGACAAACCCAAGCGCTGGGCGAGAGTATCGTTGACTCCGCCGTCCGCGGCGTCCCAGTTCGCGGAAAGGGTGTCCGCGGAATTGGTCAGGCTGACATCCGCGCCAGTGCCGTCGTAGATGTAGCTGATGACCGGCGTGGTAGTGTCCACCAGGGTGGTAGTGTCTGCGGCGCCGGGGTATGCTCCTGCGTTGCCGGTGATGTCCGTGGCGCGGCACCGGAACGCGTATGTGTGGCCGTTGGTTCCGCTGTATGTGGCGGTTGTGCCGGCCGCGGCGGTCTGCCAGGCGGTCCAGCCGCCGTTGTTGTCGTTGACCTCGACATCGTAGTTCGCAATGCCCGAGGTGGCATCCGAGCCGCCCCAGGTTACGGAGAACGATGATGAGACTGTCTGGTAGGCGTTCAACGCGGTCACGGCGCATGTGGGCGCGACCGTGTCCACGAACAGCCCGTCCGTGGTGCCGATGATGCCCGTGGAGCCGATGGCTTTCTTGCCGCGCACCGACAGATAGTATTTGCCGTCGGCCAGAGCCTGCGCCTGTGTGAAGGATGTGGCCGCGGTTTCGGTCCAGTTGATAATGTCCGCGCCGCCCGCCGTGGTCCCCACGGCATACAGGTATGTGGCGGCGCCCGCCACCGCGTCCCAGTGGCCCGAGAGGCTGGTGTTCACCGTGGTGGTGTCCGCGTCGGGGTCAATTTCCGATCCGTCCGCGATATTGGCGGGCGCGGACAGGGTGTTGACATCAATGATAGTGGTGGCGTGGTAATCCGGCGGGCCGATGGGATACACGGACTCGTTGCCCGCGTTGTCCGCGGCCTTGACGCGGAAATAATAGGTCTGCAGATCCGTGCCCGAGAACAACCGGCTCGTCTCCGAAGTGGGCGCGGGCGTCCAGTCCTGCCACAGGCCCGCGTTCTCCTTGTACTGTACTGTGTAATTGAAGACCCCGGACTCGCCCGGCCCGTCGGCCGCGGACCAGGACACGGTGAAATCCGTGGACGGCGTGAAGTCCAGTGTGGGCGCGCTCACGCTCACCACCGGCGCCTGCAAATCCACCAGGATGCCGTTGGAAGTGAGAATGTGCGTGAGGCCTGCGTCGTTGGTGGCGCGCACGCTGATGTAATATGTGGTTCCATTGGACAGGGCCAGCGCGGCGTTGGTCACCGAAGTGGTGGTTCCGTTGCTGGTCCAGTTGAGAACATCGGTTCCGCCGGGCGTTGTGCCGATGGCGTATTCATATTGAGGCGTGTTGAAGTGCGGTTCGGCGCAGCTCCAGTTCGCGGACAGCGTGTTTCCGGAAGTGGAATAGGCCGCGTCCGCGCCGGTTCCGTCGTAAACATAAGCGATGACCGGGGCCGTGGTGTCCACGGAAGTGGTGGTGTGCGCCGCGCCGAGCGTGGTCTGCAGCCCGGCGTTGTCCGTGGCGCGGCAGCGGAATTCGTAGGTGTGGCCGTCCGCTCCGTTGAAGGTGTTTGATGTCGCGGCCACGCCCGTCTGCCAGTCGCTCCACCCTCCACCGTTGTCGTTGACCTGCACATCGTAGCTCGCGACGCCCGCGGTGGCGTCCGTGCCGCTCCAGTTCACGGTGAACGAAGTCGAGCCGGTCTGCCATGCGGCCAGCGGGGCCACGGTGCAGGTGGGCGCAACCGTGTCAATGGTGATGCCGTCGGTGGTGGCGATCATGCCCGGCGAGCCGGTTCCCTTTTTGCCGCGCGCGGACAGATAGTACACGCCGTCCGCAAATGCGCCCGCCTGGGTGAACCCCGTGCCCGGAATTTCGGTCCAGTTGATGACATCCGTGCCTCCGGGCGTGGTTCCCACGGCGTAGCGGTGCGCCGCCGCGCTCGCCACCGCGTCCCAGTGCCCGGAAAGCGACGCGCCCGAGGTCTGGTAATCCATGTCGGGATTGGTTTCGGAACCGTCCGCGACATTCGCCGGGGCGGACAGAGCGCTGGTGTCAATCACGGTTGTTTTGTGATAATCCGGCGGTCCCACGGGATACGCGCTTTCATTGCCCGCATCGTCAACTGCTTTGGCGCGGAACGAATAAGTCTCGTCGTCAACGCCGTTGTATGTGCTGCTGGTGAGCGTGGTAGCCGTGAGCCAGTCGGCCCACACGCCCGCGCCCACCTTGACCTGCACCGTATAGTTGGTCACCGCGGTTTCGGCTTCCGTGGCCGACCACGCCACGGTGAAATTCGCCGTGTTCGTGAAATCGCTGGCCGGTTCGCTCATCGAAACCACGGGCGCTGCGGTGTCAATTTTGACTTCTCCGCCCGGGTCCACGGCCAGTTGGTTGCCCGTGTTGTCTGTGATCACATAGCGGAACTTGTAGCAGGCGCCGTTCGCGCCGGTAAAGGCAACATTGCCCGCGCCCATGCCAGCGGGCTGGTTCGTGGTGTTGGTCCACGCGCCGTAAGCGCCGCACGCGTTTCCTGCCAGTGCTGCTTGTGCGTACTGCACCACATAAGTGACGACTCCCGAACCGGCATCGGTGACGGCTCCGTAATTGACAGTGACTGCTGTTACATTCTGCAAACCGGAAGTATAAGTGAGCGCGCCGCCCGTGGGCGCGTCAATGTCGCGTGTGACCGTGAAACTGCATGTCTGCGTCAGCCCGGCGTTATTGTAGGCCGTGACCGTGGACGCACCCGAAAATGTATCCGCTGCATCGTAGGCGTAGGCCATGGAGTAAGGCGAAGCCGTGTCGTCTCCGCCAGTAGCCACGGTGTCCGGGAAATTGACCTTCTGGACTCCGGACTGCGTGTCCGCGCTTGTTGTTGTGGCAGTGAACTGGCCCGCGCCGCCGTTGCACGCCGCGTTATTGTTGTAAAAAACAGTCGTTCCGGAAACATAAAGGCACGCCGCGCCCGCGTCCTCGGATATCCCGCTCACCGAGCAGGACGGCGCAGAGGTGTCCACCTTTGTCACGCTCGCGGATGTGGCGTTGTAGGTTGAGCCTGCCGCATTGATTATTTGATATTGATACTGGTAGCAGTTGCCGCTGACCATCGTGGTATCCGTGTAGGATCCCGCGCCGTTGCTCCCGGGGCTGTTTATCGTGCTCCAGCCGCCGTAAGCGCCGCACACATTGTTGGTGAGCGTTGCGGAACGCCGCTGGATGTTCCTCGTTGAGACGCCGCTCTCCGGGTCGCTCACTGCGGCGTAGTTGATGGTCTGTGATGTGGTGGTCGAGTATCCGTTTGTGTAAGTCAGCGCCCCGCCCGTGGGCGCCGTGGTGTCCACCTTTATCACGCTTGCGCTGGTCTGTGTCGTTGTGTTGGGCCATGTGTCTGTGAATTGATAGCGGTACTTGTAACAATTGCCGCTGACCATAGCGGTATCGTTGATTGAGCCCATGGCGTTGGTGCCGGGGCTGTGAATTGTTGACCAGCTCCCGTATGAGCCGCAGGTTCCGTTTGATAGAGTTGCGGACTGCCGCTGTACATTCCTCGAAGTAATGCCAAGCGCGGGCCCCGCGCCGATGTTGTCGTAGGAAATGACCTGGGCGCCGGAGGTGTTGTATCCATTTGTGTAGCTCACGGCGCCGCCGGTGGGGGGGGCACAGGCGTGATGGCGGTTACCGCGGGTGTCTCGACGATTTGTAGATTGCCCGATGGCGCGGCATAGTATGTGATGCGATACTTATAACATTTTTGGTATTGCACAACTTCAACCGGGCTGGCCCAGGAGCCGGTTGTGGGACTGGTGAATTCATATACATTCGTCCAGGCCCCAAACGAACCGCATGACCCGCTGTATGTTGCTTCACTTTTATCCAGCCAGTATGCTTGATTGTACAATGCCCCAAGACTTGACCATGACACGGTATATCCCAAACTTGTAGTGCCGTTGGGATATGATATGCTCTGCGCGCGAACCGTTGCGCCGGAAAACGCCAGCATGGCTGTAGCCAATGCAATGATGCGTATAACCGCTTGTGTTGATGAAGCCGAGGCTGTCGCGGACTCCCCTTTATAATTGATTCGATCATTGAATTGATCTCTCATAATGCTCCCTCCAGTTGGCGCGATGCGCCGTGTTGCTGCGGGCCGTTCGGGGCGCAGCCCAGTTGTTCGAGCATGGCTTCGGGCATGAAAGGCTTCATGACGAATCCGACGCGATCAAGGTCCGCGGCGAACCCGCTGTTGCGCGGGTCGCCGCTCATGAGCACAATCTTCACGGCCGGGTCCAGGGCGCGGATGTCGGCGGCCGCGGACACGCCATTCTTGCGCGGCATGTTCACATCCATGAGCACGGCGTCTATGCCCAACGGGTTGCGCACAAACGCTTCAACGGCTTCCTGTCCGTCGCAGGCCGAGGCCGCCACCACATGCCCGAGCTGCGCGATCATTTCCGATACGAACCGCTTGAGAATCGCGTCGTCGTCCGCGAGCAGAAAACGCAGCGTGCCGGAAGCCGCGGCCGGTTCCCGGATCGCGGTTTGTCCTTGCGAAAAATCATCTATAACCGTGTCTTGAACCCTGTTCATGGCTTTTGCCTCCAACGCAATCCGCGGTTTAGCCATAAACGGATCGCGCAGCGGGGTCAATTTTGTTGTTTTCATGGTAAAACCCGCGCCGGGGTTTGTATATCCGTGAAATCACGGGTTTTTCCTGTAGCGGAAAATACGGACGGCGTGTCCGTGAAAACACGGACAGCGGGATTCTCCGCGACATTGAAATCCTATTGAACTGGTCGTTTTTCAGGGATTGGGAGACGGAACGGCAACGGGTGTCAGAAGTTTATAATCAGGCCCATGCGGGTGGCGGTTTTGAATAATTCCGCCTTGTTTTTGACGCCGAGCTTCTGCGTGAGCCGGGCTTTGTGGGTTTCCACGGTGCGGGGACTGATGTTGTATTTCTCCGCGATGTCCTTTATTGTCAACCCTTCGGCGATGGCCTTGAGCACTTGAAGCTCCCTGTCGGACAGGGCCAGAATTTCACTTTTGTTCTGGCCGAACGCGGACTGCACGATGATGTCTTTCATGTCCTCGGGCACATGGACCTGGCCGCGCATCACGGCGCGGATCACCTCGGGCAGGATCTTTGCGGACGAGTGCTTGGGCACGAACGCCATGGCGCCCGCGGACAGCATGCGCATGGCGTAGTCCCTGCTTGTAAACATGGTGAGGATGATGATTTTCGCGGCGGCGCCCTGTTCCTTGAGCCTGCGCGTAACATCGAGGCCGTCCAGCTCGGGCATGTCCAGATCCAGAAGGATGACATCGGGTTTCAGTTCTTGGCACCGGGCCAGGGTTTCGCGGCCGTTGGCGGTTTCGCCGATGACCTCGATGTCCGGCTCTGTTTCGAGCACCGCGCGCACGCCCTCGCGGAACATGGCGTGGTCGTCCGCGATCAGAACTCTGATCATGATGCGCCCCCCTGTTCAGTTTGATGCCGGATCGGGATGCACAAGAAAACGCGCGTGCCGCCCATCTCTCCGGAAGTGATCTGGATTTCGCCGCCCAGGGCCGCGGCGCGCTCGCGCATGCCGATCACGCCCATGCCGCCGCTCTCGCTCCGCGGGTCCGGCCCCGCGCCTTTGCCGTTGTCCTCGATACTTAAACACACGCGATCCTCTTCTTTATATAGCTCGACTTTCACGGTGTCCGCGCCCGAGTGCTTGATGATGTTGGTCAGCGATTCCTGTGCGATGCGGAAGATTCCCATGGCCATGCCCGGCGCCAGATCCTCTTTCTCGAAATCGTCAATGCCGGGTTCGGCCACAATGTCGTGGCTGGACTCGATGCCGCTCACCAGGGACTTGAGGGCTGCGGACAGGCCCAGGTGTTCGATAACCGTTGGTTTGAGGTTTCTGTAGATCCGCATAAGCTCTTCGGATGTGCCCGACATGAGGTTTTCGATGGGTTCGATATCCTTCGCGTCAACCAGCCCCTTTTTGCGCAGGGCCTCGATTTTCAGGGAAAGGGACATGAACTTGTGCCCGAAATCGTCATGCAGTTCGCGCCCGATGCGGGAGCGTTCCTCTTCCTGCGCCAGGATGATTCCGCGCGACAACTCCTGCAACTGCCGGGCGCGCCGGTCCGCGCGCTCGCGCTCCTCGAGTTCGGACACATCGTGAAACACCAGAAGCCGCCCCTGGTGTTCCCCGCCATCCCCTTTAATCGGGGTGACATTCAGAATGAGCGTTGTTTCCCGTTCCTCGGCCTTGATGCGCAGCTTGAGGACGCCGTTCCGGTTGTTTTTGATAAATGCTGCGGTTTCGCCCCAGTCCGCCAGAAGCGTGGCCGCGTCGCGTCCGGCGATGTCCCCGTGCTCCAGCCCCAGCGCTGCACATGCGGCCCGGTTGCATTCCGCCACCATGCCGCGCGCGTCGAGCACGAACATGATGTCCCGCGCATTCTCGACCGCGGCGCGCAAAGCCTGCGGGATCAGCTCTATGGAGCGTGAGCTGTACAGCGCGGCCATGCCCACCAGCGCTGGCACGGTCCAGGCATAGGACAGGTAGTTGATGTGCTTGAGTTCCGACCCCAGCACGAAGGCGTGAACGAATGAGACGAGGTACATATAAAGCGAAGAGAAGACCAGCATGAGGGACGAAACCAGAAACTTCTTGCCGGATTCGCCCATGAACCGCACGAGCATATAGAGATCGATAGCCGAGAGCGTAAAGATATGCAGTTGGGCGACCATGAACCAGAATCCCTGCTTGAACTCGATGATGCGCCAGCCGTTTCTCTGGATAATCATGAAATCGTAATGAGCCCAATGGCTGGTCCAGTTAAAAAACACGGTAAGAACCGGAACCACGGCCATGCAGGCCACCGCCTGCCACCTGTAGAATACCGTGTTGCCCGTGAACCGTGCGATCATTAGAACGAACGAGATCGCGAATGCTCCGTATCCGAACAGATTGACAGTTTTGAGGAACCCCAGGGCCACCACCTGATTGCGTATGCTGAACCCGAGGAAAATGACAAGTGTCGTGAGCATGACGAAAACCATGCTGACCGCATATTCCCGTGCGCCCCGGATTTCGCGGCGCCGCCACATGAAATACGCGATCATGCCGTATACGGCCATGGAAAACAGCGTGGGAATGACATTGAGCGAAAAGACCATGCTGGTTCACGCATTCCGCGGCAGTGCGTCCGCGTTGCGAACCCTCCAGGGCGCAGGCCGGTTATGATGTGAAATGCCGCCAAGGGTATTATACAGATAACCCTAACCCGGCATAGCCGGAACCAAACAGGTAAATATTCCAGACAAATGATGTAGAATAGAATTCATGCCGCCAACACCTCGCGCCTGGTGGGTGAATTATGCAAGCATTTATCGAAAAACACTCTGACAAGATTGCCGGATGCATCTCGTACTTCGACCGTGTTGTGATGACCGGCAGCATTACGGGAATCAGCTACGCGCAAGGAATGGAAAAACACCTGCGCGAAAAAGGCATTCGCATTTTCGACTACACGAAGTTCGCCGAGCCGCTCCGGGAAGAGATTCGCGCCAACGCCGAGCGCATCGCAGCGCAAAACGGTCTTGCCATCGATTTCATCCGCAGGAACAATTTCCGCAAGGAAGACATGATAAAAAAGATCATCGAAAAGAGAGGCGATCATCCGGGTCTCGTGCATATCTTTTCGGCGATGGAAGCATGCCCCTCGTTCGAGCCATGGCACGACAAAAAAAACGCACAAGACTTTTCTCAGATACAAAGACGCAAAGTGCCTCCACTACTACTTCTACTTCATCGACCCGGCGCTGGGGCTGTGCTACCTGCGCGTGCCCACCTGGGCGCCATTCCGCCTCCAGTTCTATTTCAACGGGCACAACGAACTGGCGGCGAAACTGCGCAAGGCCGGGGCCGGTTTCGATATGCTCGACAACGCGCTCGTGAACATCAGCGACATGAAAAAGGCGGCGCGCCTTGCCGACACATTCAACGTGGGCAGACTGCACCGCATCATCGCCCGCCACGAAACGCAATACTGCCCCGTCCTGCGGCATTTCCCCGGCGGCCGCCACTGGAGCATCATGCAGGTGGAATACTCCACAGACATCATCTTCAAACGCCGCCAGGACTTCCAGCCGCTCTATGAAAAACTCGTCCGCACCGCGATCCACTGCGTCAAGCCGGACAATGTCGCCACATTCCTGGGCCGCAAACTCCACGGCAACCACGCCGGTGAAATCGGCAACGACTTCCACACACGCATCCAGGGCGCGCGCATCAAACACCACATGGGAAAAGCATCCATCAAGATGTATGACAAGATGGGCATCATCCTGCGCGTGGAAGTCACCGCCAACGATGTCAGTCTCTTCCTTCACCACCGATGGGTGGAACACCGCGACGGCACACGGGAAATGAAATTCGCCCCGATGAAGAAAACCATCTACAGCCTGCCGCCGCTTGCCGAAGTCATGTCCGCCGCCAACCGCCGCTACATCGATTTCATCGCCGCCATTGACGACCCGGCGCCCAACGTCAAAACACTCGATAAAATCTCCCGTCCCGCCACAGACGGCAACAGAACATTCAGAGGGTTCAATGTTTTTCACGGCGAAGACCTCGACCTCTTCAATACGATCATCCGCGGCGAATTCTTCATCAACGGGTTCACCAACCGCGCTCTGCGAGAATTCTTCCCTGGCAAATCCTCCTCCCAGACCACCCGGTTGCTGAAAAGACTCAGAATTCACGGCATCATCAAGAAAGTCGCCAGACAGCGCAAATACTATCTCTCTCAAATGGGCAGAACCGTCATTTCGGCTGCGTTGAAACTCAGAGAAATTGTCCTCATCCCTTCCCTGGGTTCTTTTGCCAATGCTTCTCTCTAAACTTCTTGCCGTTTTGCGTAGATGTTCAGTCATAAGAAACTAAAGCCGCCGAACAGTCCCTGGACAGAATTCTTGCTTCCGTGCCATGCAAGCTGGACGACAAAGCCGGCGGATTTGCCCTGTTCCCCAGGAACCAGGTTCCCGGTCAGTGGTGCTTTTCGCTCACGAATGTAGACCCGGACAAGGGTCCAACGGTATTTGACATTCAATCCAACGAGATGTTTGTCATCTTCCACGGCCCGGCGCCACGCGCCGCCGGGTCCGTGAAACTGGTGCGCATCACCTTGAACCCGGACCAGACCCCATGTCTGGATTCCAAGTGCATAACGGAAGCGCCAGCGACGGTGAAACCCTCTTCCGATGAGAACAAACCGGGCTGGAGCTGGCTGCTGATGTCATCAGACGAGCCATTGCGGCTCCAAGAACAGAGCGGTTTTGCCATAGGGATTACCACGGACGGCGTGCTGCAGAACCCAGTTTTCAAGTAGATTCCATCACAACCCGCGAAGCGCACGGCCGCTCGTTTTATCACTCCCCTCAAATGTGATCAACAACAGCGCGACGCCCAGCCAGTGTGCCCGCGCAACGCATCCCGAACAATGGACAGGACAGCTGCGCAGGCGGCACCGGCTGGGCGTATGAAATAACGCTACTGTTGAGCGAACAGGGACACATGCAAAGGCGCGTCCTTATGGACAAGCGCGGCGCCGGTGACGCCCTGGCCCTGGAGGTGCAGGAGTTGGCCAAGGCCCGGTGTGGTGAGCGGTTCCGTGGCGGCTGCTGCCGCGTGCTTGAGGAATGTCGTCACCAGAGAGGCGTCGGGCCGGGCGGTGCGATCCCGCGAGACCAGCGCCTCGGCGGCCAGTGCGCGCACGAGCCTGGGCCACTTGCGCCGCAGCGCGTCCGGCCGCGCGAACATATCGCAGCCCGCAACCCGGCCGTCTATAACAGCCACGAATCCGCAGGCTTCTTCGGGCAAAGGCAAAGCCTGTTCATAAGCCTCGAAATCCGGGCCGCGAAATTCATACAAATCGTTCAACGCGCCTGTGGAGGACTGGATTTTACTGTTACGCAGGAAGCACGCCACATCGCGCCACACCCGGCGCTGGTTGGCGCGCGCGCTGCGGGTCCTGCCCGATTCCCTTGCCGTGCTGGCGCGCAGGAACGACGGCGCGTACATTCCCGCCGAGAAGTTTGGGGAGCGGTATTCCCAGCGGCCCTGCTCCACGCATGACACGGGGATTTTCACGGCCGCGCCAGGTCCCACCAGCACGCTTGCGTTCAGGATGCGGTTCTGCTTGGCGCCGACGAGTTCTTCTCCATCAACCAGGAGCACGGCGGACTCCGTCCCGTTCACGGCTATCAGTTCCGGCACGCTCCCCGACTCCGAGGTCTCGGTAATCTTGAAGCCGCCAGAGGGCAAAATTTCCTCGAGGAGAAGATGATCGTATGCGCATACGCGCTCCGTTGTCAGGGGGAACACGGCAAGGCCCTCGTGGCAGAGGGGATCGCCGATGGTGATGGATTCAATGAAGTCCTTGATAATGTCTGCGTTCATGGTTCAGTCTCCCTTCGAGGTTGGTTTAGTCACCACGCCGCGCATTCCGTGGTGTAGTCGCAAGACGGGCAGAGAAAGCCCGGATTGGGGTAGTAGCGCTCGTCCACGATGGACTCTACGACCTGGGTCACAGTGCGGTACCACTGGCTGAAATGCAGAGGCCCGCGGCGCGTGACGAGCCTCTGCACTTTGGGCGTTTTGGTCTTCAGCACAA